>OKOC01000007.1_pt1 | contig 187131 bp, 174 predicted proteins | sample 1612271 | NCBI WGS metagenome assembly OKOC01 (sample SAMN04436788, study PRJEB24849) | human gut metagenome | biome: human gut; feature: NICU; material: stool | host: Homo sapiens | place: USA: Saint Louis, MO | collected 2011-05-15
TGCGTTTCTGGAACTCAGCCTCCATTGAGTGTTCCAGCATGAATTTGATGCCGGTTTGGCGCGGTTGCTCGAGCATTTCAGGGTGATCGGCGAGTTGGGCAATCCTTGCGGCCAACGCGGCAATGTCGTTCATGCGTACAGTCCAGCCAAGCCCTTCCTTTGCCAAATCGTCCGAGACGAGGTTCTTGTACGACAGGAACGGGACACCACAGCCTGCAGCTTCCAGATAGGTCCCCGCGGGGTCCGACTGGCGGTGGGGCAGAACAGCGAGGTCGATGTCGCGCTGGAAGAAGGGCATCCACTCCTCGCTGAAATCGACCATGCCGTGGTTGATGATCGAGGGATCGCTATCGTCAACGAGATCGGCGAGAGCGCCACCGCCGAACAGGTGCAACTCGAGCGGGCGTCGAGTGAGTTCGCGAGCGTGGCGGAAGGCCTCCAGCGCGGCGTCAAACCCCTTTGGATACAACCAGCGTCCGGAGAATGCCAGTCGGAAGACATCGGAGTCCGTATGGGCGTCGCCGCGGACGTCATTGCGGCGCACTCGTGTGTCGTAGTACATGACGTAGCTGGGATTGACCCGACCATACGCCTCTGCTGCAGGGCGACCGTTCAGCTGCAGGCCTGCGGCTTTCCTGAGAGTCGAGCGCATATGTGGTTCCTTGCGAATCAGCCCGAAAGCCTGGCGAGCCGCATCGATATGGCTGTGCGCATTCGAGTGGGCCCATTGCAGGCGGGCGCGCAGGGGATTCTCAACGATGATCACGACGGGCATGGCATCGTGGAGGTGGGGGATCTCACGGTTCATGACGGTGAGATCCGTCAGGACGACATCAGGGTTGATGTCCCGCAACGTGGAAATTCGGTCGGGGGTAAGTGTCACATCGAATGGCAGTGATGCCATGCTGCAAGTCGTCCCAGCTATCCCGGTGTGTTCCGTGCGAGTGGCCACGAGGACCATGTCTCCGTCCCACAGACGCGCATATTCCTCGAGCCCGGAGAGGGTTTTGGGCTCGATTGAGATTGAGTCTTCAGTTGCGGTTACAGGAAACGGCAGGGTGAGCGCAAGTGTCGGCATGATCCCTCTTTCGCGGACGATGCTTCAGAAAGCAGCTTCGCGGGCTGGCCGGGTATGATCCGGGAACCTGCGAGGTGAACGGGCAAGATACTGGGCGGGGCTCACCCCTTTTTTCCTGACAGGTCTCCCAGCGCCACCAGGTGGGCGAACTCCTCGCTCTGGGTCTGGACTTCCTCGAAGGTGCCGCTGGCGTCAATCTTCCCGTGCGAGAAGAAGATGACCTTGTCGACATTGCGGACGGTCGAAAGTCGGTGGGCGACGATGATCATCGTCATCTTTCCGTGCAGTGACTCGATCGTCTGGGTGATCCTGTGCTCGGTCTCGTTGTCGAGGGCGGAGGTTGCCTCGTCCATGATGAGCAATTCAGGTTCGCGGTACAGGGCACGGGCGATACCCACACGCTGCCTCTGCCCACCAGAGAGGCGGGATCCGCGCTCTCCGATCGCGGTGTCGACCCCGTCAGGGAGATCATCGATTAAGTCGTCCAGCTGGGCCTGCTTGATGACTCGGGACAATTTCGCCTCGTCGATCTCGTCGCGGGGCTGGTCGAAAGCGATGTTCTCAGCCAAGCTGGCGTCCAGGAGGAAGACCTCCTGTGGGACGACGGCGATGTTCTTGCGCCAGGACGCCATCGCCGAGGCGATGTCGGTGCCGTCGGAGCGGATGGCGCCGTCTGAGGGAGAGCGCAGTCCGAGGATGAGATCAACGAGAGTCGACTTCCCAGCGCCGGAGCTTCCGGCCAGGGCGACCGATTGGCCGACGGGAATGGTGAGCGAGATGTCGTCCAGGACGAGGGGTCCGTCCTCGTAGTGGAAGGAGAGATGGTCGACCGTGATTTCCTTCTCCAAGGCGAGGGGTGCCTCCGTCGTGGACGAGCGTTCGATGCGCAGGGCCTCGGCCGCACGGAGGTCATGGCTGAGGACCTCCAGGCCGGGAAGACCCATGCGCATGGTGTTGAGAGCACCCAAGAGGGCCGAGATGCTTGGGAGGATCCGGAAGCTGGCTGCGCCGAGAACAGCGATCGAGGCCATCATGCTCTCGCCAGCGGAGACTTGCATCGTCACGATGACCAGGATCGTGATGCCGATGACGAAGAGGACTTCCAGCAGATATCGCGGGAGGCTGCCGTAGAAGTTTCCGTCGCGACTGGCTCGTGCCGCACGGATCTGCGAGTCCTCGTAGTGATGAATGAAGTGGGGCTGGGACCCGCGGATGATGACCTCCCGGATACCGCCCAGCGCGTGCAGGGCGGCTTTGTATCCCGCTCTGGAAGCGGCGAGTGCCTCAGAGCCTGCGCGGATGGACCGCGGCTTGATGATGCGCGAGTAGATCAGGGCGGCTCCACCGATGTAGATGAAGGCGAAGAGAGATGGTAGCGGTGTTGCGATGAGAAGGGCGATGGCCACGAAGAGGATGGTGATTCCTGAGCTGATGGCGGACATCGCACCGCCCAGCAGGTAGGTGTACACCTGACCAACCGATGGGCCGAGAGTGTTCAGGAAGGAGACCGTCCCACGCTGTGCATGCAGTGAGAAGGGTGCGTCCAAGTAGTACTTCATCAGCTTCACGGATGCCTTGGCCTGGGTGGTGGTGATGAAGGTGTTCATCCACCAGCCGAAGAAGATGTTGAAGGCGTCCTTGATGATGAAGCCCCCGAAAACCACTGCGCCCACCAATGCGATCGCGTGGCCACGGGACGAGTCTCCTGTAATAGATGCGGTCAGGTTCCCGATGGGTCCCATGGTGTGAAGATTTGCGCCCATGAGGAGCTGGGACAGAGGAGCGACGGCCATGACGGCTGTCATGTCGATGATGGAGGCAATGGATGAGCCAATGATGCCCATGACAGCTTTGCGTCTGGTTGGGTGGTCGTAGGCTAGGCGCAGCTGCTCCTTGCTCAGCATTGGTCTCCTAGGTGATGCGTGACCTCGGCGGAGCCACGGTTGGTCTCGTGCGGTGTGTAGGCGCACTACTCTGGTTGGCTGGACATGTGTCCTGCAGACATGAGTTTAGAAGGGAATGTTGCATTGTCGCACATCGTCATGATGGGGGGAGGCCTGCCCCAGGTGGACCCTCCGAGCGCGGGAATGCGCTACGTCCGCGATGTGGCGAGAGTACATCGTCGGTGGGGCCAGGTCGTTGCCGTCGCCCCGTCGGATCCACTCGGCAAGGTTCTCGAGGATGTCCGCGGCGTGGTGCCTCCTCGACGTGAGCACCCTGCCGGTTCCATTCTTGACCGTGCCGAGTTGCCCGGACGGTTCGAGAACGCGATTCGGTGTCTTGATCCGGCCGCGCCCCCGATGCACTGGCTGCCCTGGTTGCTCGATGGCGAGGGGCGTCGCCTGATCGAACAGGCCGACGTCATCGATCTTGAATGGCTGGAGTTCATACGTCTGGCCCCGATTCTGAAGCGTATGAATCCGCATGCACGTGTTGTGGGGACCTTCCATGACGTCATGAGCCAGCTCTTCTCTCGACGGGCCGACGAGACCTCGACATCTGCCGCACGGCTTCGCTGGAAAGCCATCACGGCATGGACGAGGATGCAGGAACGAGCGGTTCTCCGGCACCTCGATGCAGTGGTCACTCTCAACGAGAAGGATTCTGATCTGTTGCGTGAGCTCGGGGCAGCCGATGTGGAGGTCATCTGTCCTCCTCTAGGCATCAACGAGACTGCCCGTGAACCCGAGGGACACGAGGTGCTGGTCGTTGGCTATTACCGTCGCGACGTCAATGTCGAGGGAGCCCAGTGGTTGGTCGAACAGGTGTGGCCGGCCGTGCGAGCAGCGGTTCCCGATGCCACTCTCACTCTAGCTGGAGGCGACCCCGATGATCGTGTCAGCGCGCTCGCCTCGAGCGAGAACGGCATCAGCGTGACGGGGTGGGTTGACGACCTTGACCCTCTCTACGCCCGGGCTGCGGTGGTGGTGGTTCCACTTCTCATGGGATCAGGCGTCAAGTTCAAGACGATCGAGGCAATGTGTGCAGGGGTGCCAGTGGTCTCCACAACCATCGGCGCGGAAGGCGTCCACCGTTTCCAGGACTTCGGACTTGTCGCCGACGATCCGGATGACTTCGTGAATGCGCTGATCGAGACCCTCACCGATGGCGACCGCAGTGAGAAGAGAGCGGCCGAGGGCCGCGTCATCTCCCTCGACCACTACTCATGGGACTCCTTCGAGTGCAAGGTGGCGTCGGTCTTCCACCCGCAGAGATTCCCGGAGTGATCCAATTCCCGCAGTGATCGCCGCCGGGCAGGAACCGTCCGACCGTCATCCGCGAGGCTTGCGCAGACGGTTGATGATGCGGCTCGGGTGAGGCAGCCCGACACCCATCATCGCCGCGTACAGCGGGGAGGTCCGATAGCCGGTGTGGGGAGCCAGCCGTTTCGCGACGGCTGCCCGGCCCCTCATCGGCATGCCGGCTTTCCAAGACCTCATGAGGAGTTCCCAGAGTCGGGCGCGGATCCTCGCGTCGTGCTCGGGCCGCAGGCCTTCGGCATTGAGCAGCACCCGGGTCAGTGCATCGAGGAATCGAGGATTCTCTGATTCGAATTCTTGGTGCCCCAACGACGACTCCAGTTCACGGAACACGACCAGGGGCTCGTCAATCGACTCGAACTTCCACCGGGCCCCGAGGCGAGCCCACATGTCCAGGTCCTCGAAGAAGATCTGCGGATCGTAACCTCCGATCCGTTTGACGTAGTCGGTGCGAACCATCGCGGAGGGGGCCGGAATCCAGGCCGACTCGAGGACGGTGAGGAAGACGTCCCCAACACGCTCGGCGCGAGGTTTCCACCTGTAGAACTCGCTGAACCGCGCGGGTAGGCGCTCCATGTCTCCGTTTTCCCGCCATGCGTCGGAGTAGACGACGGCGTAGTCGTCCGGGAGAGTCTCGAACAGCTTGAGTTGGCGTTCGAGCCGGGTCGGCATCATGTAGTCGTCGGCAGAGATGTACGCGTAGTACTTCGTGTCGACCATGTCCAAGGCCTCGTTCAGTGTTCGGCACAGGCCGACATTGAAGCGGTGCGGTATGACGGTGGCGTTGAGGTCCGAGGCATCAGCGAAGCGTTCTGCAATCTGGACAGAGGAGTCCGAAGAGCGGTCATCGAGGATGATGACTCGACTAGGGCGCAGGGTCTGCTTCTCGATGGACTCGAGGCACTGGGAGATGTAGCGCTCGTGGTTGTATGACACCACGATGATTGTGACGAGGTCTCCGAGGTGATTGGTCATTTCAACAGCTCCGCGAGTTTGGATGCGGCGGGGGCCAGGGTTTCGTCCCAAGCCGTCGGAATATTGCCCTGCTGGGCGCGGGTCGCCCTCTCAATGTCGGTCATGCGTGCGACCTCGACCATCCGTTCCGCGAGTGCCTCGGGGGTGGGAGCACCCAGGCGAATCAGCCCGGAGTAGTGCTCGAGGTCGGTCTTCGTCTCCCATCTCGTCGTCACCACGGGAACCCCTGCCATCGCGAACTCGAGGGTCGGATAGTTCGGGTGCGGAGCAAGCATGGGGGACAGACACATGTCATAGGTGCCCAGCGAGGCGAAGTAGTCGTGGGCCGCCATCTTGCCGTGGCGGATGAGCTTGGTCTCGTTGCGGAACCTGACCTCGGGAACTTCGGTGCTGCCCGCGCAGTGGACCTCCCAGCCGGTCATCTCGGGTTGGCCCAGGGCGAGGTCAATCGCCGCCAGACCGGTGCGGAACAGGTTCCGTGCCACGCCGGGGCGTGCGTAGAAGAACAGCTTGTGGGGGTCATCAGGGCGTTGGGACCGTGGGATGGCTGGCAACTCCACAGCAGGTTCGAAGAAGCAGGCGTCCGATGCGTCGAAGTAGTCCTTCGTGGCGAAGAACTTCCGCAGCTCGGAGGTGTTGAAGATCGGTACGAACTTCCCGCTCAGGTAGCTGACCTCGGCGGCTACGAAGTCGTCGGAGTTGCTGTAGAAGATGGGTTCATAGTCCTGAATGAGGTAAACGAACTTTCGTTTCCGGTCCATCCTCGAGATGGCGACGGCGTCCCACCAAGCACTGACGACGACGATGTCGTCCTCGTGGAGGGGAAGAACATCGTTTGTCCGGTCGCGGATGTCAACCGAAGTCACCTTCACGGCATCGGGAGTCAGCCCCAGGGCACGGAAGGTGTCGCACGCATTCGCGTTGGTGGCACCCATCGTCTGCGCGACGACCAGGGGCCTGCCCATTTGCTGTGCCAGTGCGGCCGCGACACGAAAGAGGGTGGCCATGCCACCGAAGATGGCGCTGGTGTCCAGGATGCCGAGAACGACGATCGACGGTTGCCGTGACGTTTCCTCGGTCTTGATCGGTCGTGTGAGACGACTGCAGCCGTCGAGGTATTGCTGCGCGGTGGGGCAGTCCAGCCCCTTCATCGCGAAGTCGATCTTGTGAGAGAGGGAAGCCTGGACCCAAGACATCCGCGATTCCGTGCTGTGGGCCGTAGCTCCAACAATACTGGCCGCCTTCCGCGAGGCGCGGAGCGCGAACTCAGTGAGGGTCGCTCGTGTATCCACTGTTCCTTCCTTCATCCATGGGGGTGAATTCCTCCGGCCACGTCTGCCAGTCCAGGACCGGAACAGCAGTCAGTTCCCCAACGGGCTTGTACCCGAAGTCGAAGTCGACGTCCTGACGACCGAGGATGCAGTTCCATGTCTGCTCGACGCGCGTATCGATGGTGTCAGCCATCTGCCACCAGTGGCCGTCGATTCCCTCTCCGAGGTTCGTCATCCGAATCCTCTCGGCGCCCTGCTGGACCTTCCGTCGGAGCTGTTCCATCGACCGCCACGGGAAGTGTGCCATGTAGAGACCCGGCTCGCTGACGGGGAATCCGGGAAGGGCGACGTGATGGTTGCCGTCCTGGGCCTCGATGAGCGGGTGACTTCGATATGCGACTTGGGTGAGTGGGTGAGGTCTGACCTGCATCCGCCACGTGTCGGAATCGTCATCGGTGGGATAGAAATTGTGGATGGTCGCAGCGACGATGGGGTGGGTGTTTCGTGTGAAGAACTCCCGGAGGGACTCACCCGGTGCGAACCAGCGTTCGTCGGCGTCGAAGGGGATGATCCAGCGAGCCCCCGACAACCAGGCCACCCGACTGAGCCAGGTCACCTTCGCCCCTTGGTAAAAGGGTTTGGTGGTGTCGCTCAAGACGGTGATCGGTAGGGTGCGGGACAGGTCGCGCAGGAGTTCGAACGTGCCGTCGGTCGACATGTTGTCGGCGATGAGGATGTGGTCGCACCCCTGGTCGAGATGGTGTCTGACGGTCGACTCGATGATGTCGACCTCGTTCAAGACCACCGAGACGGCCCACACCTGATCGCGTCGCCGCGGCCGGACGGGCGGCAACGTGCCTTTCATGCCACGAGCAACGGTCAGATCGCGTTCGCGTCGGTCCTTGTCCCTCCAATGCCCGAACACCCGGCGTGCCAGTTGCGCGTTTTGACGCACTGGTTCAGGTAATTGATTGACCACCGCAGTCCGTGCACTGTGCGGATTCATGGGTGCTCCTTCATGTCCGAAGCTCATTGAGGACTGTTCGTTCGTCGAGCCGAGACAGCATCGTCTGTGCTGCATGGTAGGCGGGAGGGATGACCGGAACACTGGTCACGTGGACGCCTTCATCGCATGTCGCACATCCTTGGAAAAAGTGTCCGGGGAGAACCTTTCGGCATGGTCGAGAACGGCGCGTTTCTCCACAGGGTTCTCGCGGAACGAGCGGACGGCCTGGACGACGGCGTCAGGAGTCGCAGAGTCGAAGAACTGTCCGGAGATGCCGTCGACGACGGTGTCCAGATATCCGCCCGCGTGCAGAGCCAGGCAGGGGGTTCCGAACGCGAAACCCTCGACGGGGGTCAAACCGAAATCCTCCTTGCTCGGCGCAATGACAGCAGCCGCGTGGGCGTAGGCCCACCGCAACTGGGCGTCACTGATGCCCTCGAAGAAGGATACGTTGGCCGGGGCGAGATCGTGCAATTCATCGCGCAATGGCCCTGACCCAATGACGACCAGGTGCTCGTCAGGCATGTCGGCGAAAGCGTGCAACAGGACGTCGACATTTTTGTAGGGCATCAGCCGACTGACTGTCAGGAAGAACGATGGAAGGTTCTCCGACCCCGGTAGGGGCTCCTGTGGGCCGTCCGGATCCAACGAGTACGGGGGATGGACGACAGTCGCCTCGATGCCGTAGACGTCACGAATGCGGTCGCGAACTACGGTCGAGTTGCACAGGTATTCGTCGGCAGAAGCGGCAGCCTTCTGGTCCCAGCGTCGCAGAGGCGGGGTGAGGGCCCTGAGGACGATCCCCTTCGGGGAGCGCCACCACTTGTCGCCAAGATAGTCATCGGCCAGATAGAGAAACCGCGCGGGGGAGTGGCAGTAGACCACCTTGCGACACCCTGGTGGGGTTTTCACCCCGTGCGCGAAGCCGGTCGTCGAGACCAGCACCGTATCCGTCCCTGCTGGCACCTCGGTGTGGTCGAAGGCCCAGTCATAAAGAGGAAGCCCGGCGCGGAAGTGGCGTCGCAACCAGCCGATCCGATTGAGCGGAGAGGTGATGACCTCGTGGCTGGCGAAATCGGGGTAGGTGAGGTCCGGCTCGTACACAGACGTGACGATCGAGGCCTCGGGGAACATCGTGGCGAACTGGCTGACGACCCGCTCCGCCCCGCCACGCTGTGTGAGGTAGTCATGCGCGATGGCGACGCGCGGGGCGCCAGAACTGGGCTCGGGATCGACATCAGCCAGAATCTCCGCGAGTCGGGCGCGGCCGGCCCCGGGGGAGAAGTTCGTCTGCCAGCGATCACGGGCTGCGTCGAGGAGCTCCTCGTCGTAGCCTTCGGCAGCCCGTTCGATGGTATCGGCCAGGCTGACGGCGTCATCGGCTTTCGCGACGAAAGGGTGCTCAGCCCCGGCCACCTCCTGAAGGGCCCCGGCGTCGGTGATGACGAACGGGCAGTGCGCCGACATCGCCTCGGAAACAACCAGTCCGAAGGTTTCAGGCCACACTGAGGGGAATACCGCGAGGTCAACTGAGGAGAAGAACTCGTCACGGTCCATCCAGCCGCGGTGGTCGACGAGGTCGCCCAGACTCGCGATGCGACGGGCGACGAGTTGGGCGTCGGCCGGGTCGACGAATCGGGATTCCCCGGCCAGCAGTAGCCTGAATCGCCCAGGGTGCCGGCGTTCCAATTCAGACATCGTCTCGCACAGTCGCGGGACCCCCTTGTCGGAGGACAACCGACCCAGGAACCCGACCGTCACGGTCGCTCCCGGCTCGGTGAAATCGCGAGTCCGGGCGGGCGGATTCCAGTTCCACATCACCCGCGAACCGGGGACTGCCGCGGCCATATATGCCGACGGGACCACGGTTGCCAGTGCGCCGCGACGGGCCGCCACGGCCAGGGCGCGCAGCTTGCCGGCAGGACGCTGATGCAGGTGGACGACCCGGTTCAGATGCCCCGAGGTGGCGAAAGCCGGTCGCAAGCCGTTGCACCACAGCAGACCCCTGCGCTCGGTGGCGTCCCAGCGCCGCAGGCTGGCCAGATATTTCGCGGTGGTGTCCCCATGGATGGCCATGACACGGAAGCCGCGTCGAAGGGCCTCCTCGACGACGTCCCCAGGGGTCTGCGGTGCGACGACGGTGACCTCACGACCGAGTTCGCGGGCCGCCTCGGCGATGGCCAGCATCATGACCTCACCGCCGCCCATGCTTCCCTGGTTGGAGGCGATGGTGAATGTGGTCATCCCACAACCTCTCGGTAGACCTCAGAGATGCCCTCCGTCATGCCCGCCACGGTGGGAATGGCATCGGTCAGGGCGGGGCAGTTGTCCAGGCGGAGTCCCTGCCGGATGGCCACTTCCGCCAGCGCTTCGACGTCATCGGCCTCGGCGATGCACCGGGGAGGAAGGATCTCGGGATTGCCGCCAACCGGGCTCGCGGCCACGCCCATTCCCTGCGCGAGGGCGTCGAGCAGGGTGTAGGAGCAGTTGTCCGACTTCGAGGGCTGCATGATGACGTCATGGCTGGCCATCGCCTCGTCCGGGTCGGCGAAGCCGGGGAAACTCACCTTGTCGTCGAGACCCAGACGGTGGGCCAGAGTCTTGAGGGAAGTGTCCTCCTCCCCGGTGCCGGCAACCGTCAGGGTCGCCTCCGGATGCTCACGGGTGATGTGCTCGAAGGCGCGAATTGTCGCGGAGATGTTCTTCTCCTTCGACAGCCGCGCCAGGGACAGCAGCCTCAGACCGGGCTCGCGGGGCGGCAGGGTGGCGGGACGGTCGACACCGTTGAGTATGACCGTGATCGGTACCTTGGTGTGCCACTGGCGACGCATCTCGCGTTCGGTGGCCGCGGACACCGCGATGACCCTGGAGAACCGGGTCAGCCGGAGACGGTGTGCAGTCTCCATGGTGACGGCTGAGGCACGGTTCGAGTGGTACATGAACCGGTCCGTCGGGATGGTGTGTTCGGTGGACACGAGCTTGACTCCGGTGCCCACCGAGGCCATCGTTGCCAGAAAATCGGCCTTGGCCAGGTGGGAGTGGACGATGTCGGGCCCGAGTTGCTGAATCGTCGCGCGCAAGGATCGGACAGCGGTCCCGGTCTCGACGGGAAGGTCGACGACCTCGACGTCCATCTCCCGGAGCCTGTCGGCGAGAGGGCCGGAGGGGCATGAGACGACCATCCGCCAGCCGGGAATCCCGACCTGAGCGACGTCGAGGACATGTCGGGCCACCCCGGCGAGGCTGCTCACCGGGGACACCCACAGGGCGGTCGGTCGGTTCATCAAAACCACTGCTCCAGGCGCTCGAGGGCCGTCCAGAATCCCTCACCGTTGTTGACGTGGCCCTGCCAGATCTCCGGGATGAAGGTGACCTCGGGGGCCAGCTCGTCGAGCTGCCGTGCAGTCACCGGCCAGTCGATCTCGCCCTCACCGATCTGCGGGCCCTCGCCGTCGACCCCCTCGGCGTCGACGATGTGCAGGTGGTCGCTGAGCGGTGCCAGTTCGGCGATGTACCCGCTGAACGGGATCTTGTTGAAGTTGGCGGCCAACTTGGAGTGGGACAGGTCGAGGGTGAGACGACGTCCGTACTGGTTGCAGAACTCGACGGTGTCGTCGAGACCCATGAACAGGTTGTGGTGCTGCTGTCCACCCATGAGCCACGGGTAGGGCGGCAGGGTCTGCGAGGTCAGACGGACACCGTCCTCGTCGATGCGCTCGAGGGCCTGGGCGATCCGGGCGTACATGGCCGGACGCTCCTCGGGGGCCACGAAGGCGTCCTTGGTGAACCCGCCCATGGTGCAGATGACGACCGGGGGCTCCTCGGCGTCGAACCACTTGTCGAGGTCGCGGGCGATCTGGATGACCTTCTGCACCTCGACGATCGAGCGCTCCCAGATGTCCTCGTCGGGGGAGGCCAGGTTGATGATGAAGTCACCGGCGTAGAGGTCCGGGCAGTGGACGGTGTAGCTCATGCCGTCGAACTTGCGGTTCTCGAAGGCCTCGGCGATCTGCTCGGCCGTCATCTCCACGTCCTTGTAGGACAGGTGGAACTCGAGGAAGTTCGGGTTCGTCTCGGAATGGGACAGCAGCTTGCGGGCGTCGTGGTAGCGCACCGGCAGGCCCCACGGGCGACGGAAGGTGTAGTTGCGGCCCTGGGCGACGGCGTCGGTCAGGTCGGTGTCATAGAAGAAGTCACCGGCGTCGATGTCGCGACGCATGGTGCGACCGACCAGCTCGTCGAGGTGGTTGGGCTGCAGCCCGCGGCCTGGGGACTTGACGGCCACGGCGTCCCGGGTGATGACCTCGCCGTTGTGCAGGGCTCGGGTGGACACCAAGGACTTGGCGAGGTTGGCGCGGTTCATCATCTCGCCGGTCGACACCGCGCGGGCCTTGTCCGTGCCCAGGGCCAGCTCGACCTCACGGATGCGGACGACCATCTCGGCGAACTCCTCGGGAAGCAGGGAGACCTGATGGTCGTTGCCCTCGAGGGTCTTGTCGATGGTGAAGTGCTTCTCGATGATGTGGGCGCCACGGGCCACCGCTGCGATCGGCACGTGGTAGCCGCGCTCGTGACCGGAGTAGCCGACCGGGCAGTTGCCCAGGACGGCCAGACGGTCCATGTAACGCAGGTTGACGTCCTTGAAGGGTGCTGGGTACGTCGACTGGCATTGCATTAGAGCGAATTGAGCCCCGGCGCTGCGCAGAACGTCGACTGATCCGAGGATCTCGTCCTCGGTCGACATGCCCGTCGACATCAGCATCGGCAGGTGCTCAGCGGCACAGGCCCGTAGCAGGGAGTGGTTTGTCATGTCAGCACTGGCGATCTTGAGGGCTGGGACGCCGTAGTCGGCCAGCACTGTGAGACTGGGGAGGTCCCACGGCGTGCAGAAAGCGTCAATGTCGACGGCCTTGCAGTGATTGAGGACGTCGATCATCTGCTCAGGGTTCAGAGAGAACTTGGCCAGCAGGTTGAGGGTGTACTGGGCGCCGAGGTCCTCGCCGGCGGTGGCACCCCCGGCCTGACGGTAGAGGGCGTCCATGTCGCGCAACTGGAACTTGACGGCGTCGGCCCCGGCCTCCTTGGCGAGGTCGACGAGGTGCTTGGCCAACGTGACGTCGCCCTGGTGGTTGTTGCCGATCTCGGCGATGAGTAAGGAGGGGTGCCCCTCGCCGATGGTGTGACGACCGATGGTCATTTCGGCGGCGCCCTCGGTCGCGACGGCCGCCAGGTGGCCACGCTCGTCGACCAGCGGGATGACCTCGATACCCGGGCGGAAGAGGCCGGAGATGGCGGAGACGTCGGCACCGAGATGGGCACGCACGCAGGCGCGATTGGCGGCCACCTGCACCGGCGTCGTCAGGTCGCCAGCCTGGTCGGAGGTGATCCAGCGGCGGAAGTCGCCGTCGGAGAAGGACCCAGTGAGCATGCCGTGCTCGTCGACACAGAAGACGATGCCTGATTTGTTGTCGGTGATCTTCGTCAGCGCGGAGAGAACGGTGTCCTCGTCGAAGACGGTGAAGGGGGTCGTCTGGCGGTTGATGATCATGGGATGAGGGGGCCTCTTCCTGGGATGTGGATCGTTCAGCGAGACAGCCGGGAGAGTTCGGCGGCTGCGATGTCGAAGTCGTGCGGGGAGTCGATGTCGATTCCCTCGATGGGATCCATCACGAACAACTCGATCTGGCCGCCGAGACGATTGTGATCACGCTGGTAGATCTCGGTCCTGGTCAGGTACAGCGACCCGGTCTCCCGGTAACGCAGTTGGTCAGGGGTCATGTCCTGGCGTCGGGGGCGGTTCTCGTACGGGTAGTGTGCGACGACCCCCGGCTCCTTCTGCCAGATGAAGATCGGTTCGGGGACCACACCGACCATGGAGTCGGCGCCAGAGGCCGCGAACTCCTCCAGGGCGCGTCCCATGGTGGTGGGCAGGCGCAGCGGGGAGGTCGCTTGCAGCAGCATCACCTGGTCAGGGCCTCGTCCCTGCTCGATGAGGACGTCGATGGCGTGCTCGACGACGGGTTCAGTGGCTGTGGTGTCCTGGGCCAGTGCATCAGGACGCTCGATCACTCCAGCACCCGCCTTGCGGGAGACCGCTGCGATCTCGGCATCCTCGGTGGACACGTAGACGTCCAGGCCAGGTGTGGCCAGGGCCTGTTCGATGGTCCACACCAGCAGGGGCTTGCCGGCAAGATCCTTGAGATTCTTGCGCGGAATCCCCTTCGACCCGCCCCGGGCCGGGATGATGGCAAGGGTGCTCGGGCTCATCGGTCCTCCTGAGAGTTGCTCGTCATGCCGTGCTGGCTCAGCTCGTCGAGGGCATCGTCCCAGGCTGAGGCCTTCGCCCCGGGCTTGTCCCAGCCGGCGACGATGAAATCCTTGACGGCGTCGGGGGTCGACCAGGTCGGCTGGGGGACGCCCAGACCTTTGGAAAGCGACATGTCGGCGCAAGCATGATCAATGTCCCCGGCGCGCACGACGTCGACGTGGGTGATGCCGGCCTCGCGATGAACAGGGGCGCCGTCGATGCAGTACTGGGCCAGCTCGGTGAGAGTGGTGCGCACACCGGAACCGGCGTTGAGGATCTGGGGAGACCCCAGTTCCGGCAGGTTCTTGACGGACCACACGATCATCCGGGCAAGGTCGTCGACGTGAATGAAGTCACGGGTCTGGGTGCCGTCTCCGTAGACCGTGATCGGACGGTCCTCCTTGAGCATCGCCAGCCATGCCGCCAACACCCCGGTGTATGGGTTGTGGAGCGCCTGGCCGGGGCCGATGACGTTCTGCGGACGGTAAATCGCCACCGGAACCCGGTCGGCGATCTCAGCCAGGATGTGCTCCCCCTCAGACTTCGTCTCGCCGTAGACGCTCACCGGGCAGTGGTCATCGGATTCGCGGGAGTCCTCGGGAACGGCGTCGGGGCTTGATGGGGTGCCGTACGCGATGGTCCCGTCGGGCAGGCGCCAGCGACCGCAACCATAGACGGCGCGTGAACTCGTCATGATGACCGGGCAGCCCCACGTCAGCGCCGACTCGGCAGCCAGACGGGTGCCGTCCACATTGACCCGGCGGTAACGCTCCGTCTGGTACATCGACTGGGCGGTGCCGGTCTCGGCCGCCAGGTGGATGATGAGGTCCGGTCGGTCCAGGCTGGCCCAGGTCTCGGGCTCGCAGACGTCCTTCTCGATGACCTGGCCGGGGAAACGCTCCCGGTCGGCGTCGATGTCGGTGTGAGTCTGCGGTTCGAGGATGTCGACGGCGACGAGTTCGTCATCAGGTAGACGACGAGCAACGCGCTGGCCGATGAAGCCGGCCCCTCCGGTAATGACGATCTTCACTGGTGTGTGCACCTCTCGGATGGTTCGCGGTGGGAACGGTTGGACGATGTGGGAGACCCCTGCCTGAGGTGATGGAAGCACGCCGCGATTCCAGCTCCCGCCCAGCCGCCAACAGCATTCTCGACGGCGTTGGAGATGAGAGGGCGACGGCCCAACTGAGGCAGGACGTACTGGGCGGATTCGGAGCAGATCCCGATGATGGTGGCTGCGATGCCCCAGACCCACCATCTCACTTTTGGCCAGCCAAGGGCGGCCAGCAGAGTCAGGGGAAGAAGCATGAACACGTTCAGTGCGTGATCGCCGATCGTGGCAACCTGGTCGCCGGTGAGGGGGTGTGCCCCGATGGGTGTCACCCCACCAGTGAGGCGGTACCCGACGTTGAACTTGAAGGTCCCAATGCGTCGGCCCATTGGAATAACCGCCCCGACGGCGGCAGCGAGAAGGTAGAGCCACGTCAGGGCCCGCGCAACACGTTGCGTTCGGGTGACCATCAGTACGCTCCCGAACAGGTGAGCACCGCGCGGAAGGTCCTGATGAGGATGCTGGCGTCCTGCAGGATCGACCAATTATCCACGTAGTAGAGGTCGAGACGGACGGTGTCCTCCCAGGACAGATCGGACCGGCCGGACACCTGCCACAGGCCGGTCACGCCGGGGCGCACGTCGAGACGCCTACGCACGTGGGACTCGTAGGCGGTCACCTCGTTCTCCAGAGCCGGTCGCGGACCAACGAGGGACATGTCACCCCGCAGCACGTTGTAGAACTGTGGGATCTCGTCGATGGAGTAGCGGCGGTGAAACCTGCCGCATTTGGTGATGCGTGGGTCGTTCTTCATCTTGAACAAGACGCCGTCAGATTCGTTCTTGTCGGCCGACATCGTGGCCTTGATCTCGTCGGCATTGACGACCATCGAACGCAGTTTGTAGCACTCGAAGATCTCTCCCTTGCGTCCGACGCGGCGCTGCTTGTAAAAGACCGGACCACCATCCTCGTGCTTGATGGCGATGGCGGCGATGAGGAGGATCGGGGAGGTAACGATGAGAAGGAGGACGGAGCCGATGATGTCGAAAGCCCGTTTGAACCAACCTCCGGCCCGCTCCGCTTGCGGCTTCTCGATGTGAACCAGTGGCATGCCAGCGACCGGGCGGATCGTCATGCGTTGTGAGGAAATGTCCGACAGCGCGGGGACGATGATGAGTTCGGTGTCCTGGCCCTCCAGGGCACGCGCCAACCGGTTGAACTGGTAAGCCCGTGAGAAAGAACCTTCGACAAAGATGACGGCGGACGCCTTGGTGCGTTGTGCGACGGCGACGACGTCTCTCGGCTCGCCCAGCACCGGAACACTCACGATCGGGCAGCTCTCCTGTCCTCGGGTCAGGACACCGATGACGTCATACCCGAGCCACCGCTCACGTTGTAGGACCTTGTTCAGGTCGTCGATGTGGGCACAGTCTCCCGCGATGACGACGCTGCGGCGGAACCGCCCGCGGCGCCTCTCGTGGTGCAACCAGCGCCTCATGAAGAATCGTTCCAGTAACAGCGCCGGAATCCCGAAGAGGAACAGCAGGAAGTAGAAACCGCGGGAGAGTGGGTACATGAAGAGGTATGCCGAGACGCCGAGCAAAGCTGCGGTGATGGCGGACCCGGCCAGGACAGCGCGGTACTGGGCCATACCGGCATCGAGATACTTGGTGCGGTAAGCGCCGATGGCTCCTACGATCGCCAGCCAGGCCGCTGCGATGACTCCAGCGAGGGGGATGACATTGTTCCCGACGTCGGTGGCTGTTGGGAACACCGTCATTGATGTTCGTGCTCGTATCGCGACGACGAGGGCCACGCCGATGACGATGATGTCAGCCACGATGAGACGCGCGCGATATTGGCGAAGATGGTTCCAAGAGAGGCTTCGCCGGGGTTTCACGGGTGTCACGGAGGGGACCGACTCGTTCATGATGTCGATCACGGACTGGCCTCTCCTCGTGTTCTGGGCTGTGGGGGGACGGGGTGATCGTAAGGCGAACCGCTGATGGGTGTGACGGCGGCGTACGACTCCGCAGCGGCAGACTTTATCGCGTTTTGCGACAGCCCACCACTGGAACTAAGCGACGATGACGACGCAGCCGGGGCAGGTTAGGGTGATCCAAGTCTCGGTGACTTTCTGGTGACCCATTACCAATGTGGACGAGGGATTCTCGGGAAGGTCTGAAACGGTCACCGGAACCTCGCTCCGACTTGCGATGACGGTCACTCCAGGGCGTCTCATGACGACGGCGTCGGGGGACGGGGTCTCCATCGACGTGGAGCTCAGGTCATGGGAGCTCCGCTGGTGAAGTGACGAGCGAATGTCCAACAACGTCTGGTACCACGCAAGCATGTGTGCATGGTCAGGCTCACGTCGCTCGGCCCAGTTGAGTTGCGCAGATTTGAAGGTCGTGACCGATTGAGGGTCGGGAATCACTCCTTGCCAGCCCATCTTCTCGAATTCTTGACGCCGTCCGGTGGTCACCATCGGGCCGAGGTCAGGGCCGAGGTCGCTGAAGAAGGGGAACGGGGTGGACGCGGCCCACTCCTCGCCCATGAAGATCATCGGGGTGAACGGCCCGAGCAGGTACAGCGCAGCAGCTGCCGCCTGGATATTAGGGTCGGCCCCGTTGTGGCCCGGACGGTCCCCGGCAGCGCGGTTACCCACCTGGTCGTGGTCCTCGAAGAAACTCACGAACGATGCCGCGTCGTAGTGGGTGCTGTTGGGATCAACGGGAGCGCCCCAGTTTTGCTCTCGGAAGGACGACCATCCACCGTCGTGGACGAATACCTTGGTGAAGGCTTTGGCGAGGGTTTCGGCGGTCCCGAAATCGGAGTAGTAGCCGTCGGTCTCGCCGGTGAAGAACGCGTGCAGGGAGTGGTGGATGTCGTCGTCCCACTGCATCGTCATGCCGCGCGACCCCTCCGTGACGCCGACCGGTGTGACCATGTCGGGCTGGTTGAGGTCAGACTCGGCAATGAGGGTCAGCGGACGGCCGATCTGCGTGGACCATTCGGCGACCTTCGTGGACAGCTCGGCGAGGATGTGGGTCTCGGATCCGTCGACGAGGGCATGGACGGCATCCAGACGAAGCCCGTCGACCCCGTACTCCACCAGCCACTGGTGGGCATTGTCGATGACGAACTGACGGACGGGCTCGTTGCCGTCCCCGTCGAAATTCACCGCGTCGCCCCACGGGGTCGGGTGATGGTGATTGAAGTAGGGGCCGAACTCGGCCAGGTAGTTCCCCTCCGGTCCGAGGTGGTTGTAGACGACGTCGAGGATGACCCCGAGTCCCTTGGCATGGGCAGCGTCGATGAACTGCTGGAAGCTGGCCGGGCCGCCGTAGGTGTTCTGGGTGGCGTACAGATCCACCCCGTCGTATCCCCAGCCGCGAGTGCCGGGAATCTGGGCGACCGGCATGACCTCGACGGCCTCCACCCCGAGTTCGACGAGGTCGTCGAGGCGATCGATGGCGGCGGTGAAGGTGCCCTGCTCGGTGAAGGTGCCGATGTGCATCTCGTAGAGCACTCGTCCCTTGAGGTCTAAGCCGTCCCAGGGGGCTGGTTCGCGCGGGACGTACACCTGCGATGGCCCATGGACGCCTTCGGGTTGGTATCGACTGCGTGGATCCGGCAGGGGGTTACCCCCGTCCAGGACGAACTGATAGCGCTGGCCGTCCTCAACGGGTTGGGGGAGGGCCCACCACTCGCCGTCTCGGGTCATGTCGAGGAGATGTCCGTCGAGAAGGGTCTGGACCGTGGTTCGGTTGGGGGCCCAGACCGTCAACTGGCTGGTCATCACTTCTCCTTCCCGGTCAGCAATGCAACCGGTGCCTCGTCCAGCAGGTCAGCGAGTTTCACCATGCCGCCTTCAACCGTCTTTCCGGTGATGACATCGGTGAACGTGCCCTCGGGCAGCACGATCTGGTGGTCGGCCCAGCCGCCACGCCCCTCCAGAGCTCCAGCCAGGCGCGTGGCGACGGTGATGACCGTCGGGGGCTCATCGTCAATTCCGCGGGCGAAAGCGACCGCGTGGCCGGTGGTCGTCGCGACCGGGCGGTAGCTCGCATGCTCACCACGGAAGGCGTCGGCGTGGCGCCGGCGAACGTCCAGGGCCCGGTGGACCACCAGCAGCTTTTCGGCATCCAGACGATCCCCGTCAGCCACAGCGTCAAGGCCATTGGAAGTCACAGCCCTCAGCAGTCGAGCTGATCGGTGATGATCGACCGGGCGACGGTTATCCGGGTCCACCAAGGACAGATCGACGACCTCACAGCCCTGGTAGGTGTCGGGCACCCCAGGCATCGTCAACTGCACCAGAACGCGTCCAAGGATCGCCGCACGGACCGCCGTCTGAGTCGTCTCGGTGAATTCGTCGAGGGCCTCTGCCACTGACTCGTCACTCAGACAGAACTTAGCCAGATCCGTCAGCGCCGACTCGTAGTCCTCGTCAGGATCGGTCCATGTGGTGTGGGACTTGGCCTCGCGTACCGCCTTCGTCAGGTAGGAGGCCAGCCTGTCCGCGCTGATCGGCTCGGAGCCAGCGGCGGTCCCGGGAAGCCGCCACGTCCCCGCCAGGGTCTGCCACAGCAAGTTGATCGTCGCCCCGTCGAGCAACTCCGAACGCTGGTCAGCGGTGACGCTCTCCAGGGCCGCAACCGTCTGCTCCCACTCGCGCGGGAACTCTGTCAGGCTGGCCAGGCGGGCGCGGACGTCGGTCGACCGCTTGGTGTCGTGGGTTGACAGGGTTGTCATCGTCGTCGGGAATTTCTCGCCCAGATTGGTCGCGAAGTCGTGGAAGTTATCGACCGAGATCCCGGCCAGTTCTGGGTCACAGCCCACCTCGTTGACCGCGGTGAAGCGGGTGTAGCGGTAGAAGGCGGTGTCCTCCTTGGCCTTGGCCATCACTGGCCCGCAGGTCTGGGCGAAACGGACCATGAACTCATCCCGGCTGGCTTGTGCCACCGGGTCACTCGAGGGCCCAAGGCGTCCGCACACCATGTCGACGATCAGTTCGAGGGTGTCGTGTTCCTCTTCCGGTAGCTCGATACGGGCCAGCTCGGCAGCCGTTTCGACGACCTTCACCTGGCCAGGTCCGGGTGCCCGGCCAGGCTCCAGGTAGGCGCGGTAACGGTCCATGGCCACCAACAGTTCGGTGATGGCCCTTGTCAGCTGACGACGGGTGTGGTCACGCAGCATGATGTCGGAGGCGCAAATGTCCATGGCAACATTGGCCAGCCGGTTGAGTTCGGTGACGAGCATGTCGTCAAGGATTTCCCGTTTGGCCGTGTTCAGCTCGGCGGGGAAGGATGCCCTCGAATCGTCGTCAGCGCAGATACGCTCGTAGAGCGTGCTCAGGGGTACCAGCCCGGCTGGGTCGATGAACAGCCCGTCAACGCGCAGCAAGGAGTCATAACCCGTTGTTCCTGCGCACGGAAGTTCGGCGGAGAGGGTCTCGGAGGGTTCCAGGATTTTCTCGACGACAACCCATGCGCCATCGGTGGCTCGTTGCAGATCCGCCAGGTATTTGCGTGGGTTGGCCAGACCGTCCGGGTGATCGATGCGGAACCCGTCGATGAGCCCGTCACGGTAGAGCTGCAGCAGTTTGGCATGGGAGGTGGCAAAAACGTCGTCATCCTCGACGCGGATAGCTGCCAGAGTGTCGACATTGAAGAAGCGGCGGTAGTTGAGCTCCTCGGTGGCGACCTTCCAGCTCGCCAGCCGGTACCACTGCTGGTCGAGCAGTTCGGCCAGCGGCATGGACTCGGTGCCGGGACGTACTGGGAAGACGTGGTCGTGATAGACGACGACGTCCTCGGGGTGGGTGGTGCCGTCCTGGTCCGGGATGTCCCGGGTCTCGACGTGGATGGTGCCGGCTGTCAGTTCCGTGCCGATGCGATCACCGAGGATGGCCATGAGGATCGACAGGGACTTCGAGACGTCGACGTCGAACCAGGTTGCGTACGGGGAGGAAGGGCCGTCGCGCAGCACACTCCACAGCGCCGAGTTGTGCCACAGCGGGGTCGGTACCGCCATGTGGTTCGGGACGACGTCGACGACGATGCCCAGTTCAGCCTGATGGGCCGTCTCGCAGAGTCGACGGAAGTCGTCCTCGCCACCGCATTCATGGGAGATGCGGGTGTGGTCCACGACGTCGTAGCCATGGGTGGAACCAGGTGCGGCCTGCAAAATGGGGGAGCAGAACAGATGGCTGACGCCCAGGGCGGCCAGGTGGTCGATCTGGCCGAGGGCGTCAGCGAAGGTGAAGTCCTCGTTGAACTGCAGACGGTACGTGGAGGCGGGTGCGGCGGACGGGGGCGTGGAAGTCGTCACATTCCCACCTTAAAACGGCTATCCGACAGGTCGGCGCCTTTCCGTGTTCTGAACTGCGGGGTTGTTCGCCGATCACGCGAGATGTTCGGAGGCCCACAGCCAGGCGCGCAACCTACTCGCTCGCTCGCGCTGGAACTCGCGAAGTTGCGGCATTCCAGCGGGGTCCGGCTTGCGGCATTCTCGTTCCGAAAGTCCCAGGACAGCGACGAGGAGGTCGACGATGGGTTCGGTGGCAGGTTCGCCATGGGTGGACGGGGCGAACTCGGCTGCGACGCGCTTCACGAGGTCGTCGGCTCGATCCCACCGCGGGGCGTCGAGGGGATCGGTGTGAATGATGTCGATGATGAGGCTGGCGGCATCGACCCATGCCGGTCCGACGACGGCGTGGGACCAGTCGACGAGGACGGCCCCATCGCTGCGCAGCAGGACATTGTCGGAACGGACGGCGCCATGGATGATCGTGTCGCCGGACGCGTGATGGGCCAGCCTCTCGACACGTCCCGCAAGGTCGGGCATCCGCTCTGCCAGCCACGGATCAAGGTCAGCCGGAGGGTTGTCCATGAAGGTGTCCCACACCGACCGATAGTTCTGCAGTCGTGCGGAGAACGGTTCCCACTGCTCGTGGAAACCGGCCGTCGACTCGGCCAGACGGGACAGTGCGGCCAAGGTGGGGGTGATGTCCTCGTCGGACCAGGGCAGTGCGGGATGGGGTCCCTCGATGTCGGAGGTCACCATGCCGACCCACCCGTCCACGTCGATCTGACCCAACAACCGCGGCGCAGGGGCGGCATCGGGAAGGAAGGACAGCACAGTGGCTTCGCGACGGTTGAGGCCGGGAATGTCCGCATTGATGTCGGAATGGCTGGTCTTGACGAAGGCGTGAATGCCATTGGCGGTGACGACTCGGGAGGCAAGCCCCGGAGTGGTGCCATGGGTTTGGACGGTGTCGATGGAGACAGGGGAGCCCAAGATCTCGGCAACGCGATCGTGGACCGACTTGGGTAGTTCATCCCAGCGAACTCGTGAAGGTTTCATGGACGCCTCCTCGTGGCCTTGTTCGCAACCTTAGATCACCGCAGCATCATGCAGCATCATGACGTAGCGGTGACCACGGCGGGGAATGAGGCTCGTGTCACGTGAGGTGGCAGCATCCCTGATCAGAAACCGAAACACCATAGTGTGGGCAGAAAGTCATGAACCGGACCCTGACAAGGAGAAAAGCACGCGGGAAAACACTGCCCGCCCACTCGGATGAACCAAGGGGGCGGGCCGTCCGCGGAGGATACGAGATTCGAACTCGTGAGGGCGTGAACCCAACCCGCTTTCCAAGCGAGCGCCATAGGCCTCTAGGCGAATCCTCCGCGGAGTAACATACATGGACTTCGCGCGCGGCGCCAATCCGGGGAGCGGGGTGGCCCTAGTAGTGAGAGTCACGGCCTCGAAGCCGATCAATCTGGCGACGGTCCTTCTTGGTGGGTCGTCCAGCTCCACGGTCACGACGAGCGAGGGGAGCGGACAGGTAGGCGGGCCGAGGAACTGACAAGTCCTCGTAGGCCTCGACGGCCAGCTTCGCGCCGACGCGCTTCGAGATCGGGTCAACGACCTTGAGCACCCGATCCCATCCTGGGGTGCGGATCGTGACGACGTCACCGGGCTTGACGTCATGGGAAGGCTTGACCGGATCGCCGTTGAGACGGATGTGTCCTCCTTTGACGGCGTCGGTGGCCAGCGACCTCGACTTGTACGCGCGCACCGACCACAGCCAGACGTCGATCCTCGTCATGATGCCTCCTTGTGCTCCGATACCGTCGTTGCCCAGGGTCGAGGTCCTCGTCGGGAGATCTGGGTGGAAAAGGTGGTGGCAATGCTATGACCCGTCATCGGTCCTTGCAGCCGGTGCCGTCCGACGCGATCCCACCACACCGTGGGCTGCGGTTCGGAGCCGGGGCCAGTTGTCCCTGCAGCCAGTCGTTGGTTAGACTTGAACTTGGTTCCCCGTGCGGCGGCACCTGACTGAACTCCCCCAGGACCGAGAGGTAGCAAGGGTAGGTTGGCTCTACCGGGTGCGCGGGGAGCCCTTTTCATGTCCGCGGCAGCCGCGCCCCCGTCAGGCATTCGTCAATGCCCGGAAGGAGGGTCGTCATGAACGATCAGCAACGCATCATCACAACCGACCGAGCCGGCTCCATTTGGGCAGGCATCACCTGGTGCTCGCTACTGCTGTTCATCGTTGCGGGCATCGTGGGGATGATGGCCCAGACGATGCTGCCAGCCAATCTCGGTTACCCCCAACTCCACGACAGCGGGGTCCCGGCATGGCTGACCTGGACGGTTATCGGGCTGGACATCGTCGCCTTCTTCATCCCTCCGCTGGTGACGACCTCGTGCGGCCGCAAGGCCAAGCGGTTGGGGCATCCGGTGCGCTCTGCGGTGCAGATCGCGTGGACCACCTTCGCCGTCGTCACGGTCATCAGCCTTCTGCTGGTCTTCTTCGGCTGAGGCTGTTCCACGCAGAGCTCGTCGGACTGATGAGACTGTGTCGCAGTCGTCAACTAGGGTTCTTCCCGTGGATGAGAGGGTGCCTGAACCGGGCATGGAGGACGAGGCCGTCGAGCCTGAGGCCTTCGAACAAGACGGTCCCGATCTTTTCGGCGACGAGGAGTCGCCGCGTCCCGTCATGCCCCCTGACGAAGCCACCCCTGACGACGACCTTCCCCCGGATTCGCGTGATCCGGGTCTGCTGGACGGTCCTGAGGCTCCCGACGAGCCCGACGGTCTGGAGACCGACGAGGACGAGGGTGACGTCGACGATGCCGACACCATCGAACGGATTCAGGAGTTGACCGTGGAGGACCCCGACATCGACATCCTCGACAGCCGTCCTGACGACGATCCGCTCGAACCTCCGTTGGCCCTCTATCGGCGTTACCGCCCGGAGACCTTCGATGAGGTCATCGGTGAGGACCATGTCATCGAGCCGCTCAAGCGGGCCATCCTCAACAACCGCGTCAACCACGCCTACCTGTTCTCAGGACCGCGTGGCTGTGGCAAGACAACCACCGCTCGCATCCTTGCACGAGCGCTGAACTGTGAACAAGGTCCGACGCCGACTCCTTGCGGAAAGTGTCAGTCCTGTCGCGACCTGGCCTGCGGCGGCCCCGGATCCATTGACGTCATCGAGATTGACGCGGCCTCCCACGGTGGCGTGGATGACGCTCGGGACCTGAGGGAGCGCGCCTTTTTCGCCCCAGTGCATTCGCGCTACAAGATTTACATCATCGACGAGGCCCACATGGTCACCCCGCAGGGCTTCAACGCCCTGCTGAAACTCGTGGAGGAGCCCCCGCCGCACGTCAAGTTCATCTTCGCGACGACCGAGCCGGAGAAGGTCATCGGGACGATCCGTTCCCGGACCCACCACTATCCCTTCCGCCTGGTGCCGCCGAAGGTTCTCGTCGATTACTTGGCTGAGCTGTGCGTCAAGGAGGGGATCGACGTCGACCACGCCGTCCTGCCCCTCGTGGTGCGCGCTGGTGGCGGATCGGTGCGAGACAGCCTGTCGGTGCTGGATCAGTTACTCGGCGGCGCCGCCGATGGCCACGTCAGCTACGAGCAGGCGGCAGCCCTGCTCGGTTACACCCCCGAAGCCCTCCTCGACGAGATCGTTGACGCCTTCGCAGCCGGGGACGCCCACGAGGTCTTCGCCACCATTGACAAGATCATCGAGGTGGGGCAAGATCCGCGCCGCTTTGCCGAGGACCTGCTGCGCCGGATGCGTGATCTCGTCATCATCTCGGCCGTCCCAGACGCGTGCCGGACCGGCCTCATCGACGTCTCTCCTGAGCAGGCCACCCGGTTGACCCACCAGGTAGCCGGCTTCGGCGCCGGCGAGCTCACCCGTGCCGCGGAGGTTCTGGCCACCGGGCTGACGAACATGCGCGGCACCACTGCTCCCAGGCTTCACCTGGAGCTGATGTGCTCGCGGATCCTGCTCCCTGCGGCTGACACCGGCGGCCGCGGCATCCATGCCCGTCTGGAGCGCTTGGAGCGCAGGATCGGCGTCTCGGGTCCTGTGGACGAGGCCGACCGCGTCGAGAGCCCTACCGCCAGCCAGCCTGTCTCCCGCCCCGCCGAACGTCCTCAGCAGTTCGGACCTCCCCAACAGTCGGTCGCGCCTCGTGGCGGTTCCCAGCCGGCACAGCGTTCGTCCGGGCGCCCGCGCCCCAGCCGTAGGGATTACCAACCCGGCAACGAACCGGGCGGTCAGCCATACCCCGCCCAGAATGGCCCAGGTCATGCTCAGGGACCGCAGGGGACGGCTGATGGCGGCCCGGCGACCGAACAGCGCCAACAGCCCAGGCCTCAGGAACAGCAGACCTCTGACCAGACCCGCCGTGATCCTCCCTCCCCGGCTGCGCCGCAGCAACCCTCTGGGAACCAGAGTGATCGTGCCGAGGGTGCCATCGACATCACGACCTTGCGTCGCGAGTGGCCGCAGGTGCTCGAGGCCGTGAAGGACGGCGGACGTGTCGCGTGGATGGTCCTCAGCAGCTACGCCCAGGTACTGGAGGTCCACGGGAACCAAGCCACCCTGGGGTTCTCCAACCCTGGAGCGCGGGAACGGTTCGCCAACGGCAACTACCCCAAGATCCTCCACGACGCCGTCGTCAAGGTGCTGGGAGCGGACCTGACCTTCACCGCAGTGATCGGGGAACCTCCGGCGGCGGTACGTCCTCAGTTCCATGAGGAACCGGGTGCCCAGGAACCCCCGACGGAGGATTCCTGGGCTCCGGAACCTCCCGATCATGGGGCCACCCGTGAGAGTCCGACACATCAGGGCCCGGGACGGGGTGACGGTCAGCCGGACCCTACTCGTCCCGGTCGGGCTCCCCAGGACCGACCGGGTGACCGTCAGTCGAGTTTCGTTGATGCCTCGGAGGAGCCCTCGAACTCGCCGATCGACAGTTCCCATCCCACCGACTCGGGTGACGACAACTCGGCCCCGGGTTCCACCGCCGAGGATCAGTCCGGAGACGTCCGCGATGAGATCGTCGAGTCCGGCCCGGTGGCGGGCGCTCCCAATCCCGACAGTGGTGAGGCCGCCGATCCCGAGCCTGACCTCGTGCCCGCCGAGGATCACGTCGAGGCAGCACAGGGCGGTGAGTCCCATGACGCAGGCCGGGGGCAGAACACCTCCACGGCATCCTCACAGGACGCTGCAGCGCAGGCGCCCCACAGCCTCACCCACCGCTGGAGTGAGCGTGCCAAGGGGAGTGTGCGCCCCCTCGAGACAGCTCATCATCGTCCAGCTCAGATCGAGGAGCCTCCTGAGGAGGATGGCGTGTGGGACGACACCGTCCTGGAGGAGTCCAACGAGAGCCCGGTGGACCTCATCATGCGTGAGCTGGGCGGGATCGTCATCGACACCTCGGACGACCGTGACTCAGCTGCCAGGTGATTGCGCTCACGGCACGTACTGACTCGCGAACTCGTCGTCATCAGCGGCTACTGTGGTTGGCGACACCAGGCCGCCCCACCGACGAGGACCAGGGGCCACACACATGGGAGACATCATGACCACTGGAGGATTCGACCTCAGCGGAATCGACATGGGCGCCTTGCTCGCCCAGGCTCAGTCCGTCCAGGGCCAGCTCGAGGCGGCCCAGAACCAGCTCGCGGAGAGCAGCTTCGAGGGTACTGCCGGCGGCGGACTTGTCCGTGCCACCGTCACCGGAACTGGCGATCTCGATGCCCTGACGATCACTCCCGAGGTCCTCGAGGGCACCGATGCCGAGATCCTCGCCGATCTCGTCGTGGCTGCCGTCAAGGACGCCACCGAGCAGGCCCACACCATGCAGCAGTCCCTCATGCCACAGATGCCGGGCCTCGGGCTCTGATCCACCCCCCACACGTCAGACAGGAGAATTGATGTACGACGGTCCGCTGCAGGAACTCATTGACGCCCTTTCCCGGCTGCCCGGGATTGGGCCGAAGGGTGCACAGCGGATCGCCTTCCACATCCTCGACGCCCCGGCAGAGGAGGTCAACGAACTGGCCGACGCCCTGCGCGAGGTCAAGGAGAAGGCCAAGTTCTGCAAGATCTGCTTCAACGTCTCCTCCGACGAGGTGTGCCAGTACTGCCGCGACCCGCGCCGGGACCAGGCAATGATCTGCGTCGTCGAGGAGTCTAAAGATGTCATTGCTGTGGAGCGCACCCGGCAGTTCCGCGGTCTGTATCACGTTCTTGGCGGAGCGATCTCGCCGCTAGATGGGAAAGGCCCAGCCGATCTCCACATCCGCGAGTTGTGCCAGCGGTTAGCCGACGACACCGTTACCGAGGTGATCTTGGCTACTAACCCGAACCTTGAGGGGGAGGCGACGGCAACATATCTTTCCCGCCTCATTGGGCCCATGGGTGTGACGGTGTCGCGTCTGGCTTCCGGTCTGCCCGTCGGTGGCGACCTGGAGTACGCCGATGAGGTGACCTTGGGGCGCGCTTTCGAGGGGCGTCTCCACGTCGGTGTCGGCGCCTGATCTGCACTATGTCTCACTATGTGGTCAAAAACCGATGATTCCTTGACTGGTGGATATCGCGTATGTGAGTCTTGGCCAAGATTCCACCACGGCACCCGGAGGTCACATGTCCATAAGGTTCGCCATCCTCGCATTGCTGGCTGAGAAGCCCCGTCATGGGTATGAGATCAAAAATGAGTTTGATCGCCGCACAAATCACACCTGGCCCCTAAATATTGGACAGGTTTACACAACGTTGGACCGCCTCGAGCGTGATCGGCTGTGCTTCCGGGGCGACGAGACCCCCGATGGCCGGGTCATTGCCACCATCACCCCGGAGGGTCGCGAAGAGGTGCGCAAGTGGTTCGCCACCCCGATCACCCCGGCAAATCCGCCGCGTAACGAGCTGGCCATCAAGATTGCCCTTGCGGCCACCTCGAAGGAGGTCGACGTCGCTGCCCTCATCCAGGATCAGCGCCGCGCCACCATGCACCAGTTGCAGGAATACCGCCAGGCCCGCCGCGGTGTCGCCGAGGAAGACCTCGCCGGCCAGCTCCTCGTTGACGGAATGATCTTCGTCGCCGAGGCCGAGATCCGCTGGCTTGACCACTGTGAATCCAAGGCCATCCAGACCTCCCGCTGCCGCCATGACGAGCCCGTCGAGGCCGTGACCGAAGAGCCCAAGGTCACCCAGGAGGCCTGAACCGCATGACGTCGACCCCGCCGCGCGCCGCTGACGAGATCACCCTTCCGGCGCCTCGCACCGTCTTGTCCCTGGACCACGTGAGTCGTTCCTTCGGTGAGGGCGAGCAACGGGTCGACGCCATCATCGACGTCAGTCTGGGCATCAATCCCGGTACCTTCGCAGCCGTCATGGGGCCATCAGGCTCGGGCAAGTCCACCCTGCTCGGCCTCGCCGGCGGACTGGATCAGCCCACCTCCGGCACGGTTTCCGTATGTGGAGAGCCGCTGGGGGGCATGTCCCGTGACGACCTGGCACGGGTGCGACGCCGTCAGCTCGGCTTCGTCTTCCAGGATTACAACCTCGTCCCCACCCTCACCGCGGTCGAGAATGTCTCCCTGCCCCTTGAACTCGACGGGGCATCGGCCAAGCGTGCCCGCAATGCGGCTGAGATCGCCCTGGAACGTGTCGGTCTGCCCGACCTTGCTGATCGTCACATCGAGGAGATGTCGGGTGGACAGCGCCAGCGGGTCGCCATCGCGCGCGGCATTGTCGGGGACCGCCGGGTACTCCTCGCCGACGAGCCCACCGGTGCCCTTGATTCTGCGACGGGTGACGACATCATGGCCCTCATCCGGGCGCTTGCCGACGAGGGGGTTGCCGTCGTCCTGGTGACCCACGAGGCACGCCACGCAGCCTGGGCAGACCGCGTGGTCTTCCTGCGTGACGGCCAACTCGTCGATGAGTCCCAGGTCGTCAGCGACCCCATGGAACTCCTCAGCCACAACCCGAAGTGCGGGGAGTGGTGATGGGAACCGAGAACACCCCCGACAGCGGCGCCACCGTCCGACTCTCCGGAGAGGTCGTCGCACGTGGACGATCCCACCGCCGTCTCATCACCCGGTTGGCCGTCCGGGACATCCGCAAGCACAAGGCGCGTTCCCTGCTCATCGTGCTGCTGATAGCCCTGCCCGTGGCCATCATGTCCGGGCTGGGCACGATCTTCGAGGCCGATGGAACCACCACGGAGGGCCAGGCCGTCTCGAAGTATGGCGACGCCGACATGCTCATCATGCCGATTGAGGACTGGGATGGTCATTGCTCCCAGTACGGTCCGGATTCCGCTCACTGTGGCGTCCAGGGATCGCCGACTCCCGAGTTGCACGCTCGTCAACGGCAGGCGATGGAGAACCTTCACGTCGCGGGCCACGAGCTGTATCCGTTGCGGACCCAGACTGTCGACGTGGCATGGCGATCTGCCACCTTCGAGGTCACCGTCAAGGGGATGGACGTGACCGCCATGCGTCCTGATCGCATGGAGTTCCCGAGTGGCCCGATGCCTCGTGGCAACAGCGTCTGGGTCTCCGGGGACGCTGCGAAGACGTATGGCTGGTCCATCGGCTCACACGTCACCATCGAGGGTCGTCAACGTACCATCACAGGGCTGACGCGGGACCGGTCCAGCTACGAACCGACTTTCTGGGTGGGACCCGAGGATCCACTCGTCATGAATGGGGATCTCATCTATTACGTCAGAGGTCCGCAGCTCGCCAAGGAACAGATCGCGAAACTCAACGCGTCGGGCCTGGGCGTCGAGGACCGGAAATCCGACAGTGCCTCTGACGATGACGGCCTCGTCGCCGGCCAGATCTTCGCCCTGGTCCTGGCTGCCGCCGTTCTCTCCTCGATCGTCACCGCCACCATCGCTGCTGCTGCCTTCTCCATCGGGGCTCGCCAGCAGCGTCGCATGCTCGCTCTGTTGGGAACCACCGGTGCAGCCCGACGAGACCTCATGGGTGTGATGATCGGCCAAGGACTGTTGCTCGGCTCGACGGGCGCGGTGCTCGGAGTAGTGCTCGGCATCGGAGTGGCCAATGCGTTCGTGGCCATCGGACGCCGAGCCAATCCCGGATACCTCCTGACCTACAGCGTCGACTGGGAGTACGCAATCATCGGCCTGGTCATCGGTCTGTTGGCGGCGGTGGTCGCCTGTTGGTTCCCGGCGCGGGAGGTGGCTCGGCAGGACGTCCTCATGGGGGTTCAACATGCTGAGGCAGCTGCCCCTCCAGCACGTCGTCCGATCGCAGCGACCGTCGTGGCGATCGTTGGAGTGCTCGTTGGGATCGGTGTCGTCGTCTACGATCTCGTCCACGTGTCGGGCTCCGACGACGTCATCCCTCTCAACATCGGGATCGTCGTCACCATCGTCATCTTGTACCTGGCCGCGATCTTGGCTCTGCCGCGGCTTGTTGACAGGCTGTCTGGGCGGCCGTCCTCGCGACTGTCGCTCCGCTTTGCGCTGCGCGATCTCAACCGGAATCGGGGAAGGGCGGTTGCCGGAGCAGCGGCGTCGATGGCCATCACCGTCCTGGCATGTGCCTTCGTGACGTTGGCGGACGGCATCGCCATCCAGGAGCGAAACAACTACCAGCCGACTTATGCCGCCAACGTGGCGGTGTTGGCTGGGGATGACACCGGTGGTCATCATGTTTCTGGAAAACGCATGAGCAAGGAGATCAAGCAGGTTGAGGCAGTCTTCGGGCCATCCGTGAAGTACCAGCGTGCGGTGGAACCTGTCACCTGCGACAAGAACGGACAGAACTGCAGCAACAGTCTCGATATGAATGTGCGCAATCTGTACATCCCATCGGTGGTCATTGACGATGGCACCCTCTACGAGTTGCTGACTGGGCAGAATGCCGATGATGAGGTCATGAAGGCCCTTGACGAGGGCATCATCCTCTTCCAACCCGATGCGCGAGAGCGATCCCGCGAATCAGTCTTCCAGGACGGTGGACCGAATGGGGCCCATGACCTCGAGGTGACGGCGATCAGGGCCCCCGAGAACTCTCTCGGCCTCCAGATGCCAGCCCTCATCGGACGCAACACTGCTGCCAAGGTGCTGGGAGTCAGTCCCGACGACATGAAGACCCAGACGACGGACACGTGGCTTCGTCTGCCACACCCCCCGACCTCGGAGGAGGGGGACCGTCTGCAGAACTCCCTGATGGACATCACCGGAAGCACCTCCGACTTTTTCTGGGAAGAGGGATACGCGGACATCTCGGGAACCGTCGTGCGCTGGGCAGCGATCATCGGGGCGCTCCTGGCCACCTTTGTGGGAGCCGTGGTACTTGCCCTGACCTTGTCGGACTCTAACGCCTCGCGTACTGCCATCGCATCGGTGGGAGCCTCCACCGCGACGCTGCGACGCATGGTTGCGGCACAGGCCTTCGTCACGACAGGTATCGGCCAGGTGCTCGGGTTGATCGTGGGATTCGTGCCCATCGTCATCATGATTGCGTGTGCCGACACGGTGCAGCCTGTCGCATGGCCACTCGGCTGGCTGGCACTCATCGTGGTCGTTCCGCCGGTCCTGCTGGGGCTCGTGGCCAGGTGGTGTGTCCCGGTGCCCAAGGCCCGGATGACCCGGGTGGACTGACGACGGCACCCGCGGGGGCGCGCTACCGCGCCCAGGTTCCCGTCATGGACGGGTCGTTGTCGGGATTGTTGAGGGCCGGATGATGCGGATCAGCCGGGGGCTGGGACCGACGACGGCGCCGCTCGCGCGGGACGGCCTGGCCAGCACCCCAGGAGGCCAGGGTCGCCAGCCGGGAGCGCAGATCCTTCGGCAAGGTGAACGGGCGAGCGATGAGGGCTCCGAAGCTGCCGCCCACGGCCAGCGCCACTCCCACCAGCAGGGCCTCCAGGAAGAGGGTCCAGCCGTCGCCCGTGGCGACGCCGGTCCCGTTCTGGGCGTTGACGATCATGTACAGCGCTCGGTACATCATGACACCAGGCATCAGGGGGACGATGGCGATCGTCACCAGACCGAGTTGCGGCACCCTCCAACGTCGGGCACCCAGGGCGGCGATGATGCCAGCGACCATGGCGCCGAGTCCCGAGGCAGCAGACACCGATCCCGTCAGCTGCATGCCAATGATGTAGCCGCACCACGCGGCAGCTCCCAGTACCGCGCAGATGGCCAGGGTGCGGTAACCAGCGTGGGAGGAGATACCGAAGGTGACGGCGATGACAGCTGCGCAGACCATCTGCAGGATGGGATCGGTCGAGAATCCCAGGGATGGCGAGATGTATCCCGGTACGCCTAGTCGCAGTCCGACCCACATGACGGTGATGACACCGAGGATGATCCCGCCGGTCTGCACGAACCCCTCCAGGAATCGTCCCGAACTGGTGACGACGTAGCCATCGAGAGCGTCCTGGGAAGCAGCGACGAAGGAACCTCCCGCCAGCAGGGAGACCATTCCGGATGCGACGATGAGAGAGGGGGACAGCGGAATGGTGTGGTGGGAGGCCGCCATGTACACCATGACGAGCAGGGCGAAAGCAGTGGCGATGCCCGCGCCGGCAGCTTGGGTGAAGAAGTTGGTGATCCTCCTGCGCGCCATGGCCTGCACGGTGGCGTCGACGATGCACGTGGAGAAGAAGCTCAGTACACCGTCCATCGGGGCGCCACCGAAGAGAGTCGACAACCCGGCCCCCATGAGGCCCACATTCAGGGTGACGAACCACTGCCGGTACAGACGCGGGCTGCGGGTGATGGCGGCAAGGCGATCAGCGGCCTCCTCCAGCCCGACGGTCCTGGCGCAGATGTCGTCGACGAGGAGTTGGAGCTCACCGAGGCGCTGGTAGTCGTTGCTGCGGGAACGCACGACCCGCAGCGCGGTGATGGGGTCCTCCTCCAGGCCGCGATGCTGGGTGACGATGACGGAGGTGTTGGTGATGTCGATGTGAACCGTCACCCCGTAGGTCGCGGTGATGCGCAGGGCCATCGCGATGGCCTCCGAGACCGAACCTCCGACCGAGATCGCCATGACGGAGACCCTCGTCACGAGATCGACGACCCGTCGAGCCTGCCGCGTCGCCATATCGGAGTTGCCCGGGTTGAGGGCGAGGGTGGTCTCCATCGGGGTCGCGGCTCGAAAGAACCGCTCCAGGGGGACGCGACGGGCATGGTGAACCTTGGGAGGCCCGGATCGACGGCTCTGCGGAGCGGTCGTCTCCGGCGAGGTCGTCGCCGACGGCCGCAGGGTCCACGACGTCGAGGCCGTGCGCACCGGGCCGAGCCGGGTCGGGCTGTCATCCTCGACCGGAGGTTCCGGCGGAGTCGGATGGGTTTGGGACGTCGGCTGAGCGGATGCCTGGCCGGGGCGGAAGATGCGAGCGTCGATACCGTCAGCGGTGAGCGGGATGGGCTCGTCCCCGTGCCAACGATGAGACGACGCGGACCCGCTACGAGCGCCCTCCTGCTTCCTCGCCATCGGCCAGTACCCCCTCCGCACAAAACGCCCCGCAGAAACCATTGTGATGGTCCCCACCGACGGTACCCAAACCGTGCGGGTGACCGGGCGGGTTCAGCACGGGCAGATAGGGTTGGGAATGTGCTCATCGCCACTGATCTCGACGGAACATTCTTACGCCCGGACGCCACCGTTTCTGCCCGGAATCTCGCGGCTCTCGAGGCTGCCGAAGCAGCCGGGGTCCACGTCGTCCCGGTGACGGGGCGAGCCATCGGCGGGCTACGAATCCTCGGTCCGGTTTTCCGTCAGTACGCCTTGGTCAGCAACGGTGCCGTTGGGGTGGACCTGTCCACCGGTGCGACCCTCTTCACCAAGACGATGTCGGCCTCGACCGTCAGGGCTTACGTCGATCGGCTCACCGCCGAGATCCCGGGTACAGTCTTCTGCGCGGAGATCGGGGACTCCTCGGTCTTCCTCGTTGAGGACGGGTATGACGACATCGTCCCGCCGTTCGAGTCCAAGAACGACCCCGCCGAGCATGTCCTCGTCAGTCGCGACGAACTGTGTTCCACCGAGGCCGTCAAGCTCATGATCGTGCACCCGAGCGTCCCCGCAGCCGAGGTCTACGAGCGGTCCAGGCTTCTCGACGCCCCCGGAGTCCACTCCACCTGGGCGGGATTCACGGTGACCGAGGCCGGACCCGCCGGCGTCACCAAGGCCAGTGGCCTGGAGCACATCTGCAAGGTCCTCGGACAGGACCGCGCCGACGTCGTCGCCCTGGGCGATGGTGCCAATGATGTCGAGATGCTGCAGTGGGCTGGGACTTCCTACGCGATGGGTGGTGCGAAGCCGGAGGCCGTCGCCGTTGCCGATCTGCGGGCACCTTCGTGCGTCGACGACGGATTCGCCGTTGTCGTCGAGAAGATCTTGGCATCCCGATAACCTCGCAGTGTGTTCATCGCGACAGATCTCGACGGGACCCTGCTGACCCCTGAGGGCACCATCAGCCCTCGTACCCGTAATGCCATCCGTGCTGCCGAGAAGGTCGGGGTGCCGGTGGTGCCGGTCACCGCCCGGCAGATCTACGGCATTGAGAAATGGCGGGACGACCTGGGCCGGTGGGCACTGTGCTCCAACGGCGCCATTTGTTGGGATCTCCAGGCCTACACGGTGCTCTTCCGCCAGCTGATGTCGGCTGCCGTGGCGAATGAGTTCGCCCACCGTCTCCTTGCTGCTGCTCCCGGCACCCGCTTCTTGACGATTAAGGACGACGGTCTCACATTTGCGTCCCAGCGTGGCTACGCAGAGTTGACGACCTTCGCCGACCACTCTCGCGACCCCTCCGACATGCCGGCCCTGGACCTCGACGAGGTCCTCGACGGGGACTGCCTCAAGATGGTGGCTCGTCACCCCAGCCTGCCCATTGAGGAGCTTGCCGCCCGTGCCACCGGTGTCGGGATGACCGACGAGGTCCACGTCACCACCTCCGGCAAGCCGATGCTGGAGATCAGTGCCAAGGGGGTCACCAAGGACTCTGGTCTGGCGATGCTGTGCGATCACCTGGGAATCGATCAGCGCGATACCGTCGCCTTCGGGGATGGGGCCAACGACGTCGAGATGCTGGAGTGGGCAGGAGACTCCTACGCGATGGCCAACGCGGTCCCGCTCGCGGCCGCAGCAGCGCGTCACCAGGCGCCCTCGAACGCCGAGGATGGGGTTGCCCAGGTCGTCGAGGAGCTGCTGGCGGTGAGAGAACAGTCACCGACCCTCCATCGTGGCTGACCTACACCGTTTCGCGGGGAAAATGAGGTGAGGCACGGTCCCTCGTACGCGGAAACCCATGAGCGTCGTCATCGTCTTGACCGCAACCAAAATCTGCAAATACGCTGACCCGGCGATGACCCCCCCGAGTGGCGGCGGGCACTGGGCTACGAGGCTAGCCTCATGAAGAATCGAACGGTTGCAGGCGTGACACTAGCGGCTACTTGTCGCGGTGTAATTGGGTGCGCCACGGCACGGGGCTTCAAACCAAACGTAAACTTCGGTGAAAGGATGCTGTCGTGCGCGAAGACAGGTTCCACTTACTATCGGCGCATGCCTGCCGGAACTTACAGATTCCGGCTAGTTGGCCCGATGAAGGATCAACTATGTGGTTGAAGCTTTCTGTTCGTGATTTCCGGATCCGATGATGACCCGGACCCTACAGCTTGAAGGGGTTCATTTCTCCTATCCGCGACGCAGATCCCGGCTTTTTACTGAACTGAACTTGATTCTGGGTGATATGGGGCCGACGGTTCTCTTGGACCTTAATGGAGCGGGGAAGACCACCCTGCTGCGGTTATGTGCGGGCGAACTTCGGCCCTCTGCGGGGTTAATTGCTGTGGATGGAGGCAAGGATCCCCGCTCCGTTGTGTCTCTGATGCCCCAGCAGATCAGGCCAATTCCTGGATTCCGGGTGGTTGAGCAAGTCGCATATTCAGCTTGGCTTGGCGGGTGTAGTTCATCCCAGAGCGAGAAGCGGGCAGTTATGGCGCTAGAGGCAGTCCAATTGGAGACTGCCTGAAGGACAAGCCCAATCAGTTGTCCGGAGGACAGCTGCGTCGAGTTGGTCTGGCTTAAGCCCTGGTAGGAGGACAGCCGATTGTATTGCTCGATGAGCCGACCGCTGGCCTTGATCCAGCGCAGAAACACGTATTTCGGAATCTGCTCACGGAACTCGGCGCTACTCGTAGTTTTGTGGTGTCCACTCACGATTCTTCCGACATTGACTCAATGTACAACAGGGTCGTGATATTGCATGAGGGGCATATTGTCTACGACGGATCGACCGATGAGTTCCTGATGCATGGTGCGGGATCTTCTCATGCAGCAGAGGCGGCGTTTCTTGGTGTCGTGGGTGCATCGGAGCAGACATCATGACGTGGTGTCTCCTGCTCCGGCGATCTTATGGTGTGCGTCTTTTGCCGGTAATGCTGATCATGTGGTGGTATGGAGCATTTGGGAATCTTCCGGCACACTCAACTATTGAGCGAGCTTCCAGCATACTTTACGCATTCATGATGATTGCGGAGCCCTTCGCACTGAGCGCTTGCTTGGAAATTCGAAGATTTACCGAAGGCCAGATTTTAAAGAGACTATACAAGCGGTCTCGGTTGAGAATTGTGGCGCCGTGGTGGGCAATTGCTGTTGTTCCCTCCGCAATGGCTGTAGGTGTTTCAGTTCTGCTTTCAGGATCTGGGGATCAAATTGTAAGAATGTCATTGATTGGTGTTGTCTGGATGTTCGCGTAGGGCGTCTTTGGCGCCGTGATCAGAATGTCATGGCCATTGGCATTGGCAGCACCGACAGCTCTTGTGGTCCCATTTGTGCTCGTTTTTTATGGCCCGGCCGTATCGGTACTGGAATTGAGGTATCTGGTTGGCTATTACATGAGCTGCTGCAATGTGGGGGAGATGCTAGATCCGCGAGTCCTTGTGGCCGATATGACGATGGCATGCGGCGTTCTTGTCGTGTCGATGATGGCGCTCATTGCGAGTAGAGAGCGCCGTCACCCAAATGCCATCGTGACCGGGTCTTGATTATCGGGTTGGTCTCAACAGTGTTAATTGGGTTCCGTGAGGTGGAGGGTGTGGGCGCTCTCCCTGCCGTGCCTCGAACTGGAACACAGACGTGTTTGAAGGATCCCATGGTGTGTACCTGGGGGACGCAGGACCTCCAACTCCTGGGTCCCATAGTGCAGAAGGCAGATGCTGCGTGGAGGGCTAACGGGATTCATGTTCCAAGGGAATATCGGCAGGGCACTGGACAATCGACTCAAACAACCGTTTGGTGGTCGGCGTCAGCAGAGAATGCGTCTGAATCGGCAGGACCCACACTGTCAGCAGTCGCAGATGGCATGGCTGTTGCTCCATGCCAAGCTCGTAAAGACCAAGTGGAGATCTGGGTGGAAGATATCCAGGAGCGTGTTGTCGCTTGGTTGGTGGAACATTCCGGCATCGAGGCGCGAGACGCGACATTGTCCCCAGAGGCTCGTGAGTGGTTGAAATCCATCGATCGATTGCCGATCGAGAAACAGGCCAGCATTATTGAACAAGATCGAGCCCGGCTTCGGGCATGTTGAGCCGTAATGTGGTGCTGGGCTGGAGGGCATGGGCGCGAAATCGGTCCCTGTTATCTTTGCTTGCAGCTACTGTGGTTTGTTGTGTCCTCATCGGGCTCACTTCCGAGGTCATGGTCACGATCCCCCCGTTTTTGACCGGGAGGGGTGTTGACGTTCCTAATGCCGCCGTAGTTCGCTTGTGCGTGGTCATCGTGCAAGGTTGGTGTCTTTCGCGGCGTGACACGCGGCTGGAAGTAGGATCGGGGCGGCGGACTGCACTTGCCGATTGCCTCTTGTCAATGACGTCGGCCGTGCTTCTTGGAACCGTGGCATATGTGGGAGATCTTCCCGTCGGAATGGTTGCCACGCGAAATATTGTCGGATTGTCTGGGGTGACCCTTTTCGCCAACGCACTTGGTGTCAAGAGGCTGTCAGCCCTACCTGCCACTATCTGGGTCCTCATGAGTCTTGTGGCGGGGAGCACCACGAGTCTCGAAGCTCTGTGGTCTTGGCCGGTGAAGGATCGCACAGATGCATTGTCTGCAGTGTTCTCAGGGACCCTTTGCCTTCTGGGGATGTCTACTTCGCTGGTGAGGTCTCGTCATGTGGTGTAGCCGTGGGTGATCCGCTTGGACGGGGCCAACTGGCCGGTATGGGCAGGTGGGGTTCCTCCGGGGTCCGTGGCTGACTCTGAAACCTGCGTGCCACCGGCGTTTGTGGTACGACGCCTCGATCACGTGTCTACGTGCGGGCAGGCGGATATCCCGGGTGTGTGGCATTTCGGTACATGATGGTCGTTCGTGGCGTCGGTGGTGGCAAAGACGCCGTGGAGCGACGTCATTGCCACCGTGCCCGGAGACCCGTCACAACTCTCTCCAGTTGGAGTAGGATGCTTGCGACCGCAAGGCAGTGATGGGGCGATCACCCCGGAGTCGCCGGAAGAACGGGTACGTGCACACACCACCTCAGTAGAACCGGCAGCGATCGACGAACCGAGAGGCCGACGTCGTCGACGTCGCGCAAGGAGGGTGGTACCGCGGGTACCCGGAGAATCCGGTGTGCTCGTCCCTCGGAGACCCGAGACGAAGGATCCGCCCACCGCGATGACCGATGTGAACTCAGTCCGCCCTGACGACTGCCGGCAGTACAACAGCGTGCCGCCGCAGATTGACCTTCCCGCGATGGACCACGAGATCATGGATCTGTGGGCCCGGGAACACACTTTCGAGAAGACCCTGGAGGCCACCAAGGACGGCCAGCCGTGGACCTTCTTCGAGGGTCCACCGACCGCCAACGGTCAGCCTGGTACCCACCACGTCGAGGCTCGCGTCTTCAAGGACGTCTTCCCCCGCTTCAAGACCATGCAGGGATTCCGCGTCGACCGCAAGGCCGGCTGGGATTGCCACGGCCTGCCGGTCGAGCTGGCCGTCGAGAAGGAGCTGGGGTTCTCCGGCAAGCCCGACATCGAGAAGTACGGCGTCGAGCCCTTCAACGCCAAGTGCCGTGAATCCGTCACCCGCCACGTCGACGCCTTCAGCGAGCTCACCGAGCGAATGGGCTACTGGGTCAACATGGACGAGGCGTACTGGACGATGAACCCGTCCTACGTCGAGTCGGTGTGGTGGGGCCTCAAGCGGATCTGGGACAAGGGTCTGCTCGGCGAGGACCACCGCGTCGCACCGTACTGCCCGCGGTGTGGCACGACCCTGTCCGACCACGAGCTGGCCCAGGGCTACCAGGACGACCGCGACCCGTCGATCTTCGTCCGCTTCCCGGTGACCTCGGGCCCACTGGCCGGTCGCGCCAAGCTGCTGGTGTGGACGACCACCCCGTGGACCCTCATCTCGAACACCGCCGTCGCGGTGCATCCCGAGGTGCGTTACGTCGTCGCCCACCAGAATCCGGTTCCCGAAGGTTCCGACGCCGTCGCCACCACCTCCGGGGACGACCCGGTCTCCGAGGACCTCGTCATCGCCGAGCCGCTTTTTGAGAAGGTGCTGGGTGAGGGGTGGAGCCTGACCGGCGAGTCCTTCATGGGTACCGAGATGGAGTTCTGGGCCTATGAGCGTCCCTATGACTTCCTGGAGTGGCCCAGGACCGAGCGCGTCACCACCGACGGTCGTCCAACCCCTGCTGACGCCAACTTCGTCGTCCTCGCCGACTACGTCACTACCGAGGACGGTACGGGTCTGGTCCACCAGGCCCCGGCCTTCGGTGCCGACGACCTGCTGACCTGCCGTCGCTACGGCCTGCCGCTGGTCAACCCGATCCGTCCCGACGGCACCTTCGACGAGTCGGTCCCGATGGTTGGTGGGCAGTTCTTCAAGACTGCTGACAAGCCGCTGTGCGACGACCTCGACAAGCGCGGAATCCTGTTCCGACTCGAGATGCACTGGCACTCCTATCCGCACTGCTGGCGCTGTGACACCCACCTCATCTACTACGCCCAACCGTCGTGGTACATCCGCACCACCCGCGTCAAGGAGCAGCTGCTCGAGCAGAATGAGGGCACCACCTGGTACCCCGAGACGATCAAGCACGGCCGCTTCGGCGACTGGCTCGAGAACAACATCGACTGGGCCGTCAGCCGCTCGCGTTACTGGGGTACCCCGCTGCCGCTGTGGCGCAACGACGACGATCCCTCCGACGTCATCTGCGTTGAGTCCCTGGCTGAACTGTCCCAGTACGCCGGACGCGACCTCACCGGAATGGACCCGCACCGTCCGTTCATCGACGAGGTGACCCTCACCCGTGACGGTCACACCTACCACCGCGTCCCCGAGGTGGCCGACGCCTGGCTGGACTCGGGCTCGATGCCCTTCGCCCAGTGGGGTTACCCGCACGTTCCCGGTTCCAAGGAGAAGTTCGAGGCCCACTACCCGGGCGACTTCATCTGTGAGGCCATCGACCAGACCCGTGGCTGGTTCTACACCATGATGGCCGTCGGAACCCTCGTCCTTGACGAGTCCTCGTATCGCAACGTGCTGTGCCTGGGCCACATCCTCGCCGAGGACGGCCGCAAGATGAGCAAGCACCTGGGCAACATCCTGCTGCCCATCCCTCTCATGGACAAGCACGGTGCCGACGCGGTGCGCTGGTTCATGGCCGCTGACGGTTCCCCATGGAGCGCTCGTCGCGTCGGTGACGAGACCATCCAGGAGACAGTCCGCAAGGTCCTGCTGACCTACTGGAACACCGTCAGCTTCCATGCCCTGTACGCCCGCGCCAATGGCTGGTCCCCGGCCACCGCTCCCGCGGCTCCGGCCGTCGCCGGGCGCCACGTCCTGGACCGCTGGCTGGTTAGCGCCACCAACGTCCTCGTCCGTGAGGTCACCGAAGCACTGAACAACTTCGACACTCAGCGCACCGGAACCCTCATCGCCCAGTTCGTCGACGAGATGTCCAACTGGTATGTGCGTCGCTCCCGTCGCCGCTTCTGGGACGGCGATCAGAGCGCCCTGTGGACCTTGCACGAGACCCTCGAGACACTCACCCGTCTGATGGCCCCGATGGTCCCGTTCATCACTGAGCGCGTCTGGCAGGACCTCTTCGTGACGACGAATCCTGGGGGCCCGACGTCGGTGCACCTGTCGACCTGGCCGGTTGCCGACGAGTCCGTCATCGACGAGTCCTTGACCGAGTCGATGGATCTGGCCCGACGTATCGTCGAGTTGGGTCGTGGCGCTCGTGCCGAGGCCAGGGCCAAGATTCGTCAACCGCTGTCGCGTGCCCTCATCTCGGGTGCTGCCCTGGCCAAGCTGGATGAGGATCTGCAGGCCGAGATCCGTTCCGAGCTCAACGTCATGGCCTTGGATTCCTTCACCGCGGCCGGCGACCTCGTCGACCACTCCGCGAAGGGCAACTTCCGGGCACTCGGCAAGAAGTACGCCAAGGCCACCCCGAAGGTCGCTGCCGCCATCGCCGCTGCCGATCCAGAATGGCTGACCTCCGAGCTGGCCTCCCACGGCTCGGTCGAGCTGGAGGTGCCCGAGGTCGAGTGCGGCAGGGCGGTCGTGACTGCTGACGAGGTCATTGTCTCCGAGCGTCCGCGTGAGGGGTGGAGCGTCCTCAACGAGCAGGGTGAGACGGTGGCCCTGGATCTGGAGATCACCCCGGAGCTGGCCCGCGCCGGTCAGGCTCGTGAGGTCATCCGGTTCATCCAGGACAGCCGCAAGAAGGCCGGCCTGGACGTCTCCGACCGCATCTGCCTGTCCTGGCAGGCTGACGGTGAGCTGGCGGTGGCAATCGAGGAGCACCTCGACGAGATCACCGGCGAGGTGCTGGCCACCTCGGCCAACCGCGGCGAGGCTGACGAGCAGTGGTCCCGCGACGAGGAGCTCGGCCTCGCCGTGAAGGTCGAGAAGGTTTGATGGACCCATAACATCGGGCGGCCACCCTTCAAAGGTGGCCGCCCGATGCACGTTGTCAGGGGGAGAATCGGGGTCAGGATCAGGACGGCAACTCGGTGTCGTCGTGATTCTCGACGCCGAGCTGGTCGAGGATGTTGGCCATCGTGCGAGCCACTGCCAGAGTGGCATTCAGCGGCATCGTCTGGCTCTCGGTACGCCCAGCCCGCAGGCATTCGCAGACCTCGATGAGCTCGTGGGCATAACCACGTCCCAGGGCAGGAGTGTTGTGGACCTCCGGGATGACCCCGCGACGATGGATGAGGATGCGGCTGGGATGGTGGAACCGGGGCTCCACCTCGATCCATCCGTCAGTGCCCTGGATCGTCATGCGTCCCGGGCCGTCGGAGGTCAGGGAGATCGCCAGTGTGGCGAACTTGTCCTTCGGGAAGGTCAGCAGCATGGAGGCATCGGAGTCGACGCCATTCGGGAAGTGCTTGCCACGAGCGATGACCTCGGTGGGTTCACCGAGGAGCCGGATGGCGAAATCGAGGGCGTAGACACCGAGGTCGAGGGTCACTCCGCCACCCAGCGCAGGCGAGAAGAGACGGTCCTCCGGGTCATAATCGCGCAGGGCGAACAAGTCCCCCTGAACACCTGTCGGCTCCCCGATCGCACCGCTGTTGACGGCGTCGATCATCTCGGTGACGACGGGGAGGAATCGGGTCCACATCCCCTCCATCGCGAAGACCTCGTGGGCCCGAGCAGCCTCGGCCATTTCGGTCGCTGCCTCGGCGGTGGCGGCGAAGGACTTCTCGACCAGAACGGCCTTGCCTGCCTCGATGGCAGCCAGGGCGATCGGGCGGTGCTGAGGGTGTGGAGTTGCCACATAAATGACGTCAACGGCGGGGTTGGCGATCATTTCGGCATACGAGTCATGGGCGTTGGGACGTGGTGTGCCGAGGCTCTGGGAGACCAGATCGGCGAAGGCATCGGCGCGCGTGATCGACCTCGACGCGACGGCGGAAATGCGTGCTCCAGGGACGTGTGCGAAGTCGTCGAGAACCGTGCGGGCGATGCGTCCAGTGCCCGCGATTCCCCAACCAATGGTGGCCGTGGTGTCCATGACACAACTCTAGACGTCGGCGTGAGCAGTACCACGATTTGTCCCGATGCGCAGTCGATTCGTAGGCGCCGTGCCTTGTCAAAAGGCATCCGTACCGCGTACCGTGAGGCTCGTGGGAAGCAACGAAGCTGACGATTGGACACTCCTCGCGAACTGCCGCGGTATGGCAGATGCCCTCTTCCCGGACGGGAAGGAGCAGCGCCGAGCCAGGCGGATCTGCACTGGTTGCCGCGTGCGTCCCGAGTGCCTTGCCGAAGCCCTGGACAACCGCCTCGAGTGGGGAGTTTGGGGAGGCATGACCGAGCGCGAGAGGCGACGCCTGTTGCGCGAGCGTCCGGACGTGACGAGCTGGCGCGACGTGTTGCTCGCCGATCAGGGCTCTCAACCGAAAACCGCTAGGGTGAAGTTATGACTCGATGGGAGTACTTCACGGCACCGATTCTGGTGCACACCTCGCAGCAGATCCTCAACAACTTCGGAGCCGACGGCTGGGAACTCGTCCAGATCGTCGCCGGCCCCAATCCGGAATCACTGGTGGGCTACTTCAAGCGCCCGCTGCCTGACCAGGAGCAGTCCCGATGAGTGCCACGACGAAGTGCGCTGAACTGGGAATCACCCTCCCGTCGGTTGCGGCTCCGGTGGCCGACTACGTGCCGGCCATCCAGACTGGGTCACAGATCCTGACCTCTGGTCAGCTGCCCTTCGTCGACGGCGAGCTCACCGCCGTCGGCAAGGTGGGGGACACCGTCTCCGCGGAGCAGGCCACCGAGGCTGCACGTACTGCGGTCCTCAACGCGATCGCGGCTGCCGCTGACGTTGCCGGTGGGCTCGATGCCATCAAGCGCGTCGTCCGGGTTGTCGTCTTCGTCAACTCCGCTTCGGACTTCACCGGCCAGGCCGGTGTCGCCAACGGCGCCTCCCAGCTGCTCGGACAGATCTTCGGTGAGCACGGCCGTCACGCCCGCAGCGCCGTCGGTGTGGCCACCCTGCCGCTCGGATCGGCCGTCGAGGTTGAGCTGACCGTCGAGGTCTGATCGCCCAAGGATCACCACAGCGTCCGGGTCCAGGTTTCGTACTTGGCCCCGGACGTTTTTCGTCGGTCTGGGATCCTCTTGGGGTGCGGCCTTTTTGGGACTCAGTTGGCGCGCGCCGCGAGCTTCTCCGGCTCCATGATCGTGACGACCTTGGGACGTGCGGCGATCCAGCCGTGAGCGGTGAAGTCGGTGAGAGCCTTGTTGACGGTCTCACGGGAGGAACCAACGGCCTGGGCGAGCTCGTGCTGGGTGAGGTCATGACGGACCACGATGTGACCTGTCGACGGGTTCGCGGTGCCGAACCGGCGTGCCAGGTCGAGCAAGGTGTAGGCCAGACGGCTGGGAACGTCACCGGAGACGAAGTGGGCGGTGTTGTCGTCGGCCCGACGCAGTCGCTCCGAGAGTCGACCCAGCATGGCCAGGGCGACATCGTGGCGGGTCTCGACGAGTTCGCGCATCTGCATGCCAGGTGCCTTGAGCAAGCTGCAGCGGGTGAGGGTGGTGGCCGTCGTGGAGCGCATGCCGCCGTCGACCAGTGACAGTTCCCCGAACATGTCACCGGGGCCCATGAGCCACAGCAGCGAGTCTCGAGGGGTGAGGTCTTCGGCAGTGGTGGAACGGGTGAGTTTCACCTTGCCCTCGACGACGAGGTAGAGGTTGTCGGCTGGGTCGCCGGCCTCGAAGATCACCGTATTTCGCGGACAGACCAAGGCCTCACACATCGCCATGATCCGGGCGGCCGAGGCGGGGCCGAGAGCTGCGAAGAACGGTTGGGTCGCCGCTGTTGCCACCACATTTGCCATCCGAACATCTCCCCTCATGAGCACCTGCATCGTCCGACCATCGACGGTCGAGTCACCGTATGCATATCCCCATATTGTGGCAGGTGTCACATTTTGTGATGGCACGGGGGTTATTTTCTCCTTCTATGCTTGGAATCATGGCAGCCACATCCACCACCTCAGTGCGTCGGGATCAGTGTAGGGAGCACGCTGACGAGGTGGCCAGGTTGCTGGCCGAGGCCTATCCGGATGCGCGCTGCGAATTGGACCACGACGGCCCCTATCAGCTCCTCGTCGCCACCGTGCTGTCAGCCCAGACGACCGACCGACGGGTGAACACCGTCACTCCCACCTTGTTCTCCCGCTGGCCCGACCCACAGACCCTCGCGAACGCTGACGTCAGCGAGGTCGAGACGGTCGTGGCACCCCTGGGATTCGGGCCGACCCGAGCGGTGCGGCTGGTCTCGATGGCCGCAAAACTCGTTGACGAGTTCGACGGCGACGTCCCGGAAGGCCTCGACTCCCTGGTGACCCTGCCAGGCGTCGGCCGCAAGACCGCCAATGTCGTCCTCGGCAATGCCTTCGGAGTCCCCGGGATCACCCCGGACACCCACGTCATGAGGGTGTCGCGCCGGCTCGGCTGGACCGACGCGACCACCCCGGCGAAGGTGGAAACCGATCTCGCCGACCTCTTCGACCCGAACGACTGGGTGATGCTGTGCCACCGCCTCATCTGGCACGGTCGTCGTCGCTGCCATTCCCGACGCCCAGCATGTGGGGTCTGCCCAGTGGCCGAATGGTGTCCCTCCTATGGTGAGGGACCGACCGACCCCGAGGAGGCCGCCACCCTCGTCAGGGAGCCGCGACGATGAAGAAGACGGTCACTCTCGGCGCGGTGATGGCCGTCGCCATGCTGGCTGGTTGCGGTGGAGACGCCGATATGGCCCATCAACGCAACAAGGTCGGCGTCCCAGACTGCTCCCATCTGTCCTCAGGGCCCATCTCCAAGACCTCGGGGACGGCCGCGGAAGGTCGGCCGATGCCTGACGTCGGCCTGCAATGCCTCGGCGAGGGACCGACGGTCTCGATGGCCAGGGCAACCTCCAAGGGAGTAACCCTGGTGACGGTGTGGGCGTCGTGGTGCCGACCCTGCCGCAGCGAGTCCCCTCTCATCGCAGACGCCTACCGTCGTTATCACGACCGGGTCGCCTTCCTCGGGGTCGACTACGCCGAGTCCGACGCATCCGAGGCCATCTCCTTCGCCGGCGAGGTCGGCCTGGCCTTCCCGCAGCTTCAAGATCCTGACAGCACCATCCGAGGCGCATGGCAGGTCAGCGGGGTCCCCGTCACCTTCATCGTCAGGGACGGCACCATCGTCACCCGCCACAGCGGTCAGTGGCGCTCCCAGCAGGAGCTCAACTCCGCGATCGACAAGGCTCTCGAAAGGCCGTCATGAGTCATCTGAGTACCCTCATCGCCAGCCTGGGCCGCAACGATCCCGATTTCTCGGTGGGACGTCGTCCTGGTGGTGGACAGTCCTCAGCAGTACTCGCCCTCATCAGCGAGACCGACAATGACATCATCCTGACGCGACGCCCGCTGTCCTTGCGTCACCACGCCGGCCAAGTCGCCCTGCCGGGGGGACGCGCGGAGGAGACTGATGACACCATCGTCGACACAGCTCTGCGGGAGGCTCGTGAGGAGGTCGGGCTGGACCGAGGCCTCGTCACCGTCAGGGGAGTGCTCCCGACGGCCCACGTAGCAGCCAGCCAGTCCGACGTCGCCACCGTTGTGGCGACCTGGGGAGGAGAAGGGGCCGTCGGGGTCGTCGATCCCGCCGAGGTCGCCCTGGTGCAGCGCGTCAGGCTGGCAGACCTGGCCAATCCGGCCGCTCGGGCCACGACCCGTCACCCGTCGGGGTATCGCGGGCCGGCTTTCGTGCTGCCGGACCTCTTCGTCTGGGGATTCACCGCTCACGTCCTCGAGTCCTTGCTCGACCGCGGTGGCTGGTCGCGTCCGTGGGACCGAGAGCGCGTGGTGGAGATTCCGGAGGGCTATCTGGGGGCTCGTCGTCTGCCGGAGGGCACCACTCCCGACGACATCCCCTGATCCTCGAGGTCAGAGCACGAGATCAAGGTGCACAAAACGACGCTGGCCCTCCCACAGTGCCGTGGGAGGGCCAGCGTCAAACTTTGAGTTCAGTGGCGGGTAGCCGTGGCGCCGCTGGCGCGGCGAGGAGCGGCAACACCAGTGGCTGCCGACGCGGCATGCGAGGACACCTCGCTGGCATCAACACTGCTGCGAGCAGTGGCGTTGTACTTGCCACGGGCAACGGCCGACTTGACAGCCGCGAGGGTCGACTTGGCCTCGTCGACGACGCCGGTAGGGGCCTTGACCTGGGAGATCTGGCCCTTGCCGACCAGGGCAAGGATGCCGGCCAGGATGAACATGACGACGGCCATTGTCGCGAAACCAACGACCAGGGACAGCAGGATGCTCCAGTCACCGATGTGCTGCCACATGAGGGAGAAGGCGAAGGCGCCGCACAGCCAGAGCAGCAGTGCGCCGACGATGCCGAAGTAGCCAGCACCGCCGAACATGCCGGCACCAATCCCGGCGTGCTTGGCTGCAGGCTTGATCTCCGCCGTCACCAAGGCCTTGGAGTCCTGGACGAACTTCTGGCCGTCCGTCTTGAGGTTGTCGATCGTGTCGCCAACCGGGAGCTTGTCTGCCATGGGATGCCTCCGCGTCATGAATATGGTGATCTCAGCCTAACGGGAATCGGTTCGATCTGCTGTATTCGGGTCGAGTTGTCGTCGAGGGAACAGGGTCAGTCGGTGTTGTTCGAGGTACCGGCAGCCACCGGAACCTCGTGAGGATGCTTCTCCTCCCACAAGCTGTGCCTCTTGCCGCGATGATGGAGCAGGGCACCTCCGAGGATGGCTGCCAGGAAGGAGGCCACGAGCACGGAGGCCTTGGCCTCGTCGGCGAAATTGTGGTTCTTCGGGAAGGACAGGTCGGTCATGAGCATCGAGACGGTGAATCCGATGCCGGCCAGCATGGCGACCGCGATGATATCGCGCCACACGACGCCTCGACCCAGCTCGGCAGAGGTGAATCGGGCAGTCAGCCAGGAGCCCAACGTGATGCCGATGACCTTGCCGCCGATGAGGCCGCAGATGATGCCCAGGGAGATGGGGTGGGCCCACAGACCGAGGAAGGTCTCCTTGTTAACCTGCACTCCGGCGCTCATGAGGGCGAAGAAGGGGACGACGGCACCAGCGGACCACGGCTCAACCTTGTGCTGCCAACGGTCGACGGGGTCGTCGAGGACGTCCTCCTCGGTGCGGGTGAGCAGACCGAAAGCGACACCGGCGATGGTGGCGTGGACACCGGAGTGCAGCATGCACCACCACCCGACGATGAAGATCGGGACGTACCACCAGCCGTTGTCGACGTGGAAGCGCTGCATGACTCCCCACAGGGCGATACAGACGATCGCGCCCAGGAGCCACCAGATGTCGATTCCGTTGGAGAAGAAGACCGCGATGACGATGATGGAACCGAGGTCGTCGGCGATGGCCAGTGTGAGTAGGAATGCTCGCACGGCCTGTGGTAGTCCAGATCCCACGATGGCCAGTACTGCCAGGGCGAAGGCGATGTCAGTGGCCATCGGGATGGCCCAACCTGCTGGATGTCCCTCGGCGGACAGTAGGTTGAACAACGTGTAGATGCCGGCCGGGAACACCATTCCGCAGACGGCGGCGACGATGGGAACCAGGGCGTCGGCGGGTCGTGACAGTGAACCCTCGACGAACTCTCGTTTGAGTTCGAGGCCTGCGATGAAGAAAAAGATCGTCAGCAGACCGTCAGCTGCCCACCCCTCGATCGTGAGAGGACCAACGGTCAACTCGCGGAAGAAGTGGTACGAATGCTGACCGAAATTGGCCCACAAGAGGGCTGCGACCGTGGCTGCCAGCATGAGCATGCCGCCGGTGGTCTCGTTTCGGAAGATGTCGGACAGGTGAAGGGCGTTGGGGCCCGTCACTGGCCGCAGGATGCTCATGTGAGGTCGCTTGTTCTTGTGGGAATCTGTCATAAATGCCTTTCGCGTACCCGCGCCACAGGCTCAGCGGGGATAGGGGACAGGGTCACGCCGACCAGACTTCCCGGCACACCTCGTTGAAAATGGTACCAAGTGGGTGTGACGTCACCCATCGATGTTCATTTCGTGGACTGACGGTGTCGTTACGCCATGAGTGGGCGTCAGAGAGTGATGGTGAGCCCGTTGTCGTCAGGACGGATGGGGGTGGTGAGTTCGTCGTGATCGACCCAAGCCCGCCAGCATTCCAGCTGGTAGGGCAGTCTCAGACCACTCATGCCGGCGGAATCGTCAGCAAGAGCAGCGACCTTGGTCAGCAGCTCGGAGCGAGAGTCGGTGTCGAGGTCCTGGACAGCAGGAAGATTGGCCGCCATGGCGATGAGGGAATCCCGATCGACCGGAACCCAGAGGCGCTTCGTGGTGTGCTCGTCGTCGGGGAAGTACTTGCTGGAGACGAGTTCCTGTACCGACTCAGTGCCGTAATCGCCACTCATGGCGCTTTCGTCAACAGTGCGCAACAGGGCTGCCAGCCTCTTGACCCACGGGACGGTGTCGTCACGCACCAGCCAGGAGACACCGAGGACGCTACTGGGTCGCAGGACGCGGGCGACCTCGGGCAGCACGAGTCCGGGAGCGAGCTCGTGGAATCGCTGATGTACCAGGACGGCGTCGAAGCTACAGGGGTTGAGGGGTAAGGACTCGGGCGATCCGCAGACAGCCATGACGCCGGGAGTCCGGTTGAGCTTTGCTGCCGTCTCAGGGTCGCGATGGACGGCCAGCACGTCGACCCCGTGAGAGGCCACGGCCCGGCAATAGGTGACAGTCGGGCACAGCACGATGACCCGACTACCCGGCTCCAGGCGCCCAGCAGTCAGCCATTCGAGCGTGCCGCTGGGGAAACGCGGGGTGGAGGTGACTGCCATGGGCCCGATTGTAGGGGGAACTGCTGAGGCCGGGTTGTCCACAGGGGTTCCTCGGCGGTTCGCCACGGTTTTCCACAGAACCAGGATTCGGTGACAGGTTTCGCGTCCTGTGACGACAACTGAAGGTATGAGGATTCTTGGAGAAAGACGGGACCTGGCGCCGCGCCAGCCCGCCGAGGACGCTGCCCCGGACGCCAACTCCGTGGCCTTGGTGAGTCGAGACAGCCGGTTGTCCGAAGTCGTCGGGTCGGTGGCGGCCAGTGGCGGGGTGGTCGTCGAGGTCGTGGCAGATCGGGACGCCGTGGCGCGGGCATGGTCGCGTCACGGCCCCCTGCTCGTGGGTGCCGACATGGCCGGGACAGTGATGGCCTGGGGCCTGTCGGCTCGGCCGGGAACCCATGTCGTCGGTTTCGACGCCGAGGAGGCTGCACGGTGGTCGGCAGGACTGTCGGCCAGCGTCATCGTCGTGCCGCGGGCCAACCAGGTGCTCACCGAGATCCTCCATGACGAAATGGCCGCGACCGCGAAGGCCACGGTGGTGCAGGTGGACTCGAGTGGTGGCGGCACCGGGGTGAGCACCCTGGCGGTCGGACTGGCATGGGCTGCCGCGAGATCAGGGATGAAGGTCGGGCTGGTCGAGCTCGATCCTCACGCCGGCGGGATCGATCTGTTGTTGGGTATCGAGAGGACGGACGGGTGGCGGTGGCCTGAGTTGGCCTCGGCGCGTGGAGTGACCACCGATCTGGGGTCCCACCTGCCATCGATTGACGGCGTCGAGGTGGTCAGCGCGGGAAGGGTGGGTGCCCAGGTGCCTCCAGCGGCGCGCCGGGCCGTGGTGGATTCCCTGTCGGGGGATCACGATCTCGTCGTGGTGGATCCAGGACACGTGTCGGCCCCGGAGGTGTCGGTTGACGTCAGGGTCGGTGTGGTCGCCGCCGATCTCAGGTCTGTCATGACCGCGCGAGGCCAGGACCTGCCCAACCTGCTGGTGGTCAGGCGTGGCCCTGGGCGATCGATGTGTGACGAGGACATCGAGTCGGTACTGGGAGTCCGACCGGACGTCGTGGTGAGGGATGACCGCCGTCTGGTTCGTGGGCAGGGCGACGCCGAGGCACCGTGGGTGGTGGCATCTCGACGATGGCGTCGCCGGTGCCAGGATCTGGCTGAGATGGTGATGTGCGCATGAGCGGCGACGAGCCAGACCGTCAGCTGGTCGAGCCGGTGCGTCGTCGGCTGGCAGGTCTTGGCCGTGACTGGACGCCGATGGACGTCGCCCACGCCATCCTCGACTGCGGTCGGGTGGCCTCCGACAAGACGGTATTGGCAGTCGTCGAGGAGCTGCGTCGGACCAGTACCGGGGCGGGCCGTCTGGAGCCTCTCCTGGTGACCGATGGGGTCACGGATGTCCTGGTCAACGGCCCGGACCAAGTGTTCATCGACCGCGGCAAGGGGCTGGAACTGACCGACGTCACCTTCAGTGGACCAGAGGAAGTGCGGGCGTTGGCGGTGCGCCTGGCAGCTGCGGTGGGACGTCGTCTTGATGACGGCAACCCGTGGGTGGATGCCCGGTTGCCTGACGGCACCCGAGTTCATGCCGTCCTCGACGTCCTGGCCCGACCGGGAACCTGTCTCAGCCTGCGCGTGCCATCGCGACGTAACCTGTCCCTCGACGACTGGGTGGCCTGGGGATCGATGACCCCGGGGTGCCGACAGATTATCGACGAGATCCTCATCCGCAAGCTGGCCTTCCTGGTGACTGGAGGCACCGGAACCGGCAAGACGACCCTGCTGTCGGCAATGCTGACGAGTCTGCCAGCGGATCAGCGGCTGATCATCGTCGAAGATTCCCGGGAGATCTGGATAGACCATCCGCACTGGGTGTCGATGGAGGCCCGGGCCGCCAATTCCGAGGGCAAAGGTTCCGTCACCCTCACGGACCTGGTGCGGCAGTGCCTGCGCATGAGGCCCGATCGGATCGTCCTGGGAGAGGTGCGAGGTGCCGAACTGCGGGACCTCCTCATGGCTCTCAACACGGGTCATGAGGGCGGATGCGGGACGGTGCACGCCAACGGTGTGGCCGAGGTGCCAGCTCGTCTGGAGGCCCTTGCCGCCCTGGGCGGCCTGTCGCGAGACGCGGCTTCGGCCCAGATCACCGCAGCCCTGCATACCGTCATCCACCTGGAACGGGGATCGTCAGGGCGACGGGTGGCCGAGATCGGCGTCTTCACTGACGTCGACGGTCGAGCAGTTGTGCTGCCAGCCGTGCGATGGGACGCGGATGGTGCAACGAGCCTCGGTGCGGGTGCCGGGAGATTGTCCGAGCTGCTGGGGACGGAGGTGGCCCCATGATGATCGTGGCGGCCGCGGCCCTCATGGGTGTGGCGGTGTGGATGGTGGTCCCGCCTCCCATGAGACGACAAGAGGGACGACGCCCGCCAGCCTGGTCAGTGGTGCCGGCCGGGATTGTGGCCGTCGGGTTGGTGTGTGGCATCAGCGGTGTGGTGTGGGCCGTCATGGCCACTGCAGTGGGAGGGACGGTGTTCATCGTCGTGCGGAGACAGCGACGACGAACCCAGACTCTCAGAGGCGGACAGGAAGTGGCTCGGGCTACGAGAGCCCTGGCAGGCCGAGTGTCGGTCGGGGAGATCCCGGCCATGGCCTTGGACCACGTTGCTGACGATGTCGAGGTGCTGGCCCGGGCCAAGAGGGCCCAAGCGGTGGGAGGAAGTGTTCCCGACGCCCTCATCGCGACCGCCCGTCAACCGGGAATGGCGGGTTTGGTGCCCCTGGCCCATGCCTGGCAGTTGGCCGCGACGACGGGTGCTCCACTCGCCCCAGCTGCCAAGTCAGTGGCGGAAGGAACCGCTCGGCGGGCTCGCCTGGAAGCCACCTTGGACTCCGAACTCGCCGCGGCCAGGGCGTCTGGACGGATCATGGGCCTGCTGCCCTTCGTCGGGTTGCTCATGGGACATCTCGTCGGGGCGCGCCCGACGGTCTTCCTGACGACCACCTGGTTGGGGAGGGCCTGCCTGGTGGGTGCGACCCTGCTGGCCTGTGTCGGGGTGCTGTGGAGCGAGTCCCTGGCGGATCGTGTGGCGAGGGAGGCCCTGCCATGACGGACATCGATGTGGACAGAACGCTGATTCCAGCGATGGTGATGGCTGCAGTAGCGGCCTGGCTGATCGTCCTACCAGCGGGGGAATCTCGAACGAAATCTCGCAAACGTTCTCCGGCCTGGCTTGCCCCTCGCAGCGGTGCCCCCGCTCCCGAGGTTCGGGTCGTGGCGGGCCTGGCGGCCGGGTGCGGGGTCATGGCCGCAGTTTCCTGGTCCTTCCCGGTGGCAGTAGTGGTCGCCGGGGCTGCCGGAGCCGTGGTGTGGTGGGGATCTGGGCGGCTGGAGTCTTCTGCGCATCGGCGGGAGGAGCAGCGGAGGGCGGCCCAACTGCCAGAAACCCTCATGATGCTCTCCAGCGCGATGGAGGCCGGCCTGCCCTTGCGATCGGCGGTGACGACGGTGGCGGAATCCTTGGACGGGCCCTGTGCTGAGGACTTGCGCCGGTTGGCGTCATCCCTGGCTGCTGGGGTTCCGGATTCCAAGGCCTGGAGCGTCCTCGCGTCGGCGCCGGTGTGGAGAGATCCGGCTCAGGACGTCTCACGAGCCGTTGATTCGGGCGAGGGTGTCAGTGAGCTGTTGTCGGCCCACGCCGCGCAATTGCAGATCGCTGCTGCCGAGCAGGCGGGGAAGAAGGCACGCAAGGCCGGCGTCGACGCCATCGGCCCGCTGGTCTGCTGTCACCTCCCAGCCTTCCTGCTGGTTGGGGTGGTGCCGATTATCGCCGGGATGGTGCTCGGGGTGGTGTGACGAGGGTGACGGCCGTGCTTGAGGGTGCGGCCGGCATCGTCATGTCCATGGCAAAAGTGGTTATCCACAAGGGGTTGAGACGGTCGTGCGGGGGTTGTCCACAGAAATGAAAAAGGTGACGGATCTCGAGGGTTCAGACGACAACTGAAGGTGTGAGGCGTGGGCCTCACCTCGGCCGGGAGTGGTCCGGCCGCAAGAACAGACAGGAGACGACAGTGTCTGAGAAGAACCCAACGACTGAACCCGTCATCTCTGCAAGGTCCCTCGACCTGGTTGGTTCAACCGAAGCTGCGGTGGAACCATCAGCTCGGGGACGATACCGAGCAGCCCGCAACAAACTCATCGATCGCGGCATGGCCACCGCAGAGTACGCCGTCGGCATTCTTGCTGCCGTCGCCCTCGCCCTGGTGATGTTGAAGATCGTCACTCACCAGGAGGTCTTCACTAAGTTGCTCAAGCTGGTCGTCGGCATCATCGGCAAGGCCGGAGGCATGCTGCCGTGATCAGGCTGACTCGTCGTGGTGGGCGTCAACGGGCGTCCGCCACGCCGGGTCGCTCCTCGCGGCGATCCGGACAGAACGCGTCGCGGGGAATGGTGACGGTCGAGATGGCCGTCAGTCTCATCACGGCAGCCCTGGTCGTGGTGGCCAGCTGCTGGGTGGTGGGGCTGGTGGTCGTCGAGGATGCCTGTCGCACGACGGCTGCCCAGGTGGCCCGCCAAGTGGCTCGTGGCGACACAGCCTCGGCACGTCAGGCCGAGAGACACGCCCCGACCGGGGCGCAGGTGTCAACCAGGTCCTCGGGTGGCTGGGTTGAGGTGACGGTCCAGGTTGATCGGTCCCTGGGACGGCTCGGACCGGTTCATCTGCGCGGTCAGGCGCGCTCGCCGATGGAACCGGGGGAGTCATGAGGAGGTGGTGTCATCGCTGCTCGTCCGGTGGTCGCGATGCGCGCCGGGAACGAGGCTCGGGAACCGTGATACTGGCGGCTGCCGGGGTGGGATTCGTCGCGGCGGTCTGGCTGTCCATCCTGGTGACGGGATGGTGGTCGGCCGGTCATCGCGCTGAGGAGGTGGCCGACATGGCTTCCTTGGCGGCCGGACGAGCTGAAGCCCTCGGTGAGTCGGGATGTCCGGTCGCGTATCAGACGGTGCGGGCGAACGGAGCTCAGCTGATGGCTTGTGAGGTGCGTGGTGGACCGACGGGGTTCACCGTCATCGTCGATGTGGGGATGAGGCTCCACCGCGGATGGGAGTTGCCTGGCATGCCCACGACGGTGGTGAAAACCTCTCGAGCCGGCCCGGTCGAGTGAGCCGGAAACAGGAGGTTGGCAAGGAAGAACACGTGTGACGTCGAGACCGTCAGTGATCCGTCCCCAGCGTCGCGGTCATGATCAGCCAGGTGATCGTGCACGGATACCGCAGTAATTCGTGACCTCGTCATGGAGCTGGGGCGGATCACCGTCGTCACTGGGTGCCATTCTCAGTAGGTAATTCGCTCATGCGGAGGAAGGGTCGAAGACCCTGGGGGATTACTCCATCGCCGCACCGGCGGTCATCGTCCAGCGATCCGACAGGTATTGCCGGGGTGGCAGGCGACGTCTGAACTGAGATCAGGTTCCCAGCGGATCCATCTCCGCTGTCAACGCGGCCGCCGATGCCTTGTCGAGCATCTGATTGGCGTTACCGCACTTGGGCGAGACGACGCAGGCAGGACACCCCGACTCGCACTCACACTGGGCCAGCCGCAGAGCGGTCGCATGCCACCACTCCTCGGCCTTGTCGAAACCGGCCTGCGCGAAACCAGCCCCACCGGCCTGGCCATCGTGGATGACGATGGTGCACACCTCGGTATCGGGCAGCATGACCGTCGACACCCCGCCGACATCCCACCGATCGCACGGCGAGAACATCGGCAACAGCCCGATCGCGGTGTGCTCGCAACCATGAGCCGCCCCCGCCAGATGAACCGCATCCAGTCCCAGCTTGTCGACGACCTCGTCAGGGATGACCCACCAGCACGCCTGGGTGATCATGGTGTGGGTGGGCATCTCCAGGGCTGTGGAGTCCCAGACGTCATTGGTGATCTCGTCGCGACGCAGATATCCGACGACCTGTTCGGTCAGTTCCACCTGCCCGCATGCCACATAGCCCGGCCCAAAATCTCGGCGCTTCTCCTCCTGGATGATGCGTACCGTTGACGCCGATTGTGGCTGGGTCCAGTAGCCCGGCAGACCCTGGTGCACCAGGGCGTGGTGCTCGGCGGGGTCATACTCGTCGATCAACCACTGGTCGCCCTGGTGCAGGTACACCGCTCCCGGATGAACCGTTCGATCCCCGGCGGCCTCGTCGACCACCCCGATGACTCGACCGGTGGACCGATCGATGATGTCAATCCCCTTGCCAGCTGCCGATCTCAGGTCGATGGCGTCGACAGCTCGCCCCGGGCGGGTCCAGAACAGCCGATTCCCACGTCGTCGCAGCACCTTCTGGGCTGCCAACATCTCGCACATTCCGGCGAAGGCTGACCCGTAGAACTCCTCGTCGGCAGGGGAGAGGTAGGCCTCCTGGGCGGCCGCAGCCAGATGCGGACCGAGGACATAAGGGTTGTCTGGATGCAGGACTGTCGACTCCACCGACGAGGAGAACAACAGTTCTGGGTGGTTGAAGAGGTACTGATCCAGCGGATTCTCCCGGGCCATGAGGACGACGAGGGCGTCACGTCCGGACCGGCCGGCGCGACCGGCCTGCTGCCACAGGGACGACAGTCGTCCGGGATATCCGGCGATGACGACGGCGTCCATCCCCGAGACGTCCACCCCCAGCTCCAGGGCGTTCGTCGCCACCACGGCTCGCACGGATCCGTTTTGCAACCCGGCTTCGATGGCTCGACGATCCTCGGGCAGGTATCCGGCGCGATAGGAGGCGATCCACGCCCCACCGGTCACCCGGTCCTGGGCGTGGGCAGAGATGACCTCTGCCAGTGACCGTGAGGCGACGAAACAGATCGTCTGCATCCCGGCGTCGGCAAGGTCCGCCACCAACCCGGTGGCGTCGCTGGACACCGACTCGGCCGGCTGCCACAGCACGACGTCGCGTCCCGGATGGGGAGAGCAGTCTTCGTCGACGACATCGACCTTCTCCACTCCGAGCAGACGCGCCCCGGCCTCAGCCGCATTCGTTGACGTCGCACTCGACAGCAGGAAGACCGGATCAGCCCCGTGCATCCGGCAGAGCCTGCGAAGCCGACGGATGACCTGGGCCACGTGGGCCCCGAAGACCCCGCGGTACCGATGTGCCTCGTCGATGACGACATACCTCAGACTTCCCAGTAGGGAGGCCCACCGAGAGTGGGAGGGCAACACTGTGTGGTGCAGCATGTCTGGATTGGTGAGGACGTACCGGGCCTGCTCCCGGGCGAATCGACGCTCGGCGTCGTCGGAGTCACCGTCGAGGGTGGAAACCAACCAGTTGCGCGGCCCGATCTCGCGACAGACCCGGTCCTGGTCGTGGGCCAGGGCCTTCGTCGGGGCCAGATACAAGGCGCTGTTGCGTTTCAGGGAATCGCGCAGGGAGGCCGACAGATTCGGGGTGGGCGGGTCAGGCAGCACCGGAGTCGTCGACGCCGTCGCCGCCATGATGGGCAACAGGTAGGCCAAGGTCTTGCCAGATGCCGTTGCGGTGCAGATGGCGGTGTGGTGTCCGGCTTTCGCCAACTCTGCTAGCAGCGCTTGATGCTCCCACGGGTGTGAGATGCCGGCCTTCTCCACGGCTTTGCGACAATCCTCGGGCAGCCATGACGGCCACTCACAGGTGCGCCCAGACGCAGCGTCACGATGATCGACGTGCACCACTTGGGGGCTGGCCAGCAGTCGTGACACAGTCCTGCCGTCGGGTATCGACGGGACAGATGGAACGGCCACGCGCCAAGATTGCCACCATGGGCAGACACCTCACCGCCGACGAGATCGAACAGCTGCGGAACACCTTCATTGATATCGGCTTCCTCACGGACCCCGTTATGGCCGCCATCGGGGACCCCGGGCAGCTCGGACTGACGAGAAACAGCACCACCCCGGCCGCCCGGGCCCTCGTGGGTCGCACCGATCCGCTGGCTGGGGCCATCCGGCTCTGGCTGCTTCAACAGCAGGTCCCCGCCGAGCAGCTCTCGCCACTGCCACTGGAGACCCTCGCCGAGGCAGGAATCGTGAGCGTCGACGGGCCGACGGTCCGTGCCCTGGTCGACCTGCGTCCCTACGGTTCTCCCGACGACGGCGCCTCCGGCTGGACTGTCTCCGACCTCACCCCGGGATTGGACAGGGTCATCACCAAAACCCGCTCCGACTACGTGTTGGGCGTCTCGCCGGCATCGGTGTCCCTGACCCAGATGGCCGTTCCCACCCATGTCGGGAGCGCCCTGGACATGGGTTGTGGATGTGGCGTGCAATCCCTGCACCTGTCTCGCCACGCTGACCGTGTCGTTGCCACTGACATCAATCCACGAGCCCTTCAGATGGCCGAACTCACGTGCCGTCTCTCCCATGCGGACGTGGACATTCGGGAAGGGTCCCTCTACGACCCTGCTGGAGATGACACTTTCGACCTCATCGTCACCAATCCGCCATACGTCATGGCCCCTCCCAGCCCGGACGGTCAGCGTCTGGTCTACCGAGAAGGCGGATTCTCCGGCGACGGCCTGGTGGAAGCCGTCGTCCGTGGCGCCCCTGCCCGCCTCAACGACGGCGGCATGCTTCAGGTTCTCGCCAACTGGGCCCACATCGGAGATCAGCCGTGGTCCGAGCGACTGGCCACCTGGGTCGAGGGGACTGGCTGTGACCTGTGGGCTGTCGAGCGGGAACACCTCGACGTCTGCGAATACATCGAGACGTGGCTCACTGATGCCGGCCTCGACGGATCCCCTCAATGGCGTCCTCGCTACGACGAGTGGCTGTCCTACTTCGACACCCTCGACGTCACCGGTGTCTCCCTGGGTTGGATCACGCTGACGAAGGCTGGTCGCGACGAGCCGGATCTGTCCTTCGAGGAATGGCCCTGGCAGGTCGCACAACCCATCGGAGGGACGATGGCCCAGCGAGCCCAGGCCGTCACCTGGGCTCGTCTGAGTGACGAGGACCTGGTGGCCCGGCGCTGGCGTATTGCCTCTGACGTCGACAACGAGACCACCGGACGCCCCGGGGCCACCGATCCGGAGCACATCGTGCTGCGTCAGCGTCGAGGGTTGTGCCGTGCCGTGGAGATGACGACGGCCTCCGGTGGGGTGCTGGGAGCCTGCGACGGGGAACTCACCCTGGGACAGATCACCGGCGCCGTCTCGGCGATCCTCGAGGTCGACCATGAGGACGTCCTCGCCGAGGTGCTCCCGCTGGTCCGCGAGTGCCTGCGTCACGGCATCCTCGAGGCTGCCTGAGTCCTTCAGAACCGGTGGACGATGACCACTCTAGCCCCGGTGGCAGGGGTGTTCCTCGGTGCGCTATTTTTGGTGAGTAAATCATCAAAAAGGAGAACTGATGACCGATCACCAGGAGATCCCCCTCACCGAGACCCATCACTGCAGCTGTGGCGAAAGCAATGCCGGACTGCCCGAGCTCGACGTGCGCACCATTCCGCACGCCATACGCCACGGTGCCGTCATCGGTGCCTTCGCCCAGCTGCAGCCGGGCGCCTCGATGGTTCTCATTGCCCCACACAATCCGCTGCCCCTGCTGAGCCAGCTCGAGCAGATCAATGGATCCCTCGGCATCGAGTACCTCACCGAGGGCCCGGAGGAGTGGCACATCAAGCTCACCAAGCAGGCCTGAGGCTTTCTCGCAGGATGTGAACGCGCCCTGCCCTCGACCTCCTGCCGTCCAGCCCGAAACAGGCTGGCCGAACAGGCTCGTCGGGGGCAGGGTGTTCTCGTTGCGAGCGAACTCGAGGTGCTCGATGCGACGGCTGTTGTTACGGTTGACGCGCGACCACCGGCGACGGTGCCGCTACATTGGGTCGCGGACCGTCCTCCTCGGGGCAGCCCACATCACGTCAACGGAGAAGGCAGGAATGTCACCGACCAAGAGCCTCGTCATCGTCGAGTCACCCCACAAGGCCACGATGATTGCCGGGTACCTGGGGCCCAAGTACACCGTGCGAGCCAGCCAGGGTCACGTGCGAGATCTGCCCACCAGCGCCTCCGAGGTGCCCGCCAAGTACAAGGGTCAGTCCTGGGCGCGCACCGGCGTCAATGTTGACGACGAGTTCACTCCCATCTACGTCGTCTCCCCGGAGAAGCGGTCGACGATCCGTGAGCTCAAGGGCCTGCTCAAGGAGTCCGACGAACTTCTGCTCGCCACCGATGGTGACCGCGAGGGAGAGGCCATTGCCTGGCATCTGCTCGACGAACTCAAGCCCAAGGTTCCGGTGCGCCGGATGGTCTTCAACGAGATCACCGAGAAGGCTATCAACGAGGCCGTCGCCAACACCCGTGAACTTGACACCGACCTCGTCGACGCTCAGGAGACCCGACGCATCCTTGACCGTCTCTATGGCTACGAGGTCTCCCCAGTGCTGTGGAAGAAAGTGCTTCCGCGGCTGTCCGCCGGTCGTGTGCAGTCGGTGGCGACCCGTCTGGTCGTCGACCGTGAGCGTGAGAGGATAGCCTTCACCAGCGCCAATTACTGGGACATGGAGGCCGTTCTGGCCGCCAAGTCCGATGAGTTCAACGCTCGTCTCGTCGCCCTGGACGACACCAAGATCGCTGCCGGACGCGACTTCGACTCCCACGGCGACCTCACCTCCAAGGTGTGCCGCCTCGACGAGGCCACCGCGACCACCATCGCGAAGGCCCTGGAGAAGGCCTCGTTCTCCGTCACCAAGGTCGAGTCCAAGCCGTACACCCGTCGTCCGTACGCTCCTTTCCGCACCACGACCCTGCAGCAGGAGGCCGGCCGTAAACTCGGCTTCACCTCCCAGCGCACCATGTCGGTGGCCCAGGAGCTTTACGAGGGCGGCTACATCACCTACATGCGTACCGACTCGGTGGCCCTGTCCCAGGAGGCCATCCGTGCGGCCCGCAGCCAGGCCGCTGAGCTCTACGGTTCCGACCACATCCCGGACAAGCCGCGCATCTACGCCTCCAAGGTCAAGAACGCTCAGGAGGCCCACGAGGCCATCCGTCCCGCCGGCGAGCACTTCCGCACCCCGGCCGAGACCGGCCTGACCGGCGACAAGTTCAAGCTCTACGAGCTCGTCTGGATGCGTACCCTGGCCTCCCAGATGGCTGACGCCAAGGGCGAGACTCTCTCGGTGACGATCGGCGCCACCCCGTCCTCCCCGATCAGCGTTGCCGACGGTCACGTCAGGACTGCCACCTTCACGGCATCCGGTCGTACCATCACCTTCCACGGCTTCCTGCGCGCCTACGTCGAGTCGGTCGACGAGGGAGCCTCCGACGACGCCCAGAAGCGCCTGCCCCAGCTCTCGCAGGGCCAGGACCTGGATCCGCGCGAGGTGACGGCCAACGGTCACGACACACGTCCGCCGGCCCGCTACACCGAGCCCAGTCTGGTGGCGAAACTCGAGGAGCTGGAGATCGGCCGTCCGTCGACCTACGCCTCGATCATCCGCACCATTACCAGCCGTGACTACGTCTTCAAGAAGGGATCGGCCCTCGTTCCGACCTGGCTGGCCTTCGCCGTCACCAGGCTGCTCGAGGAACACTTCTCCAACCTCGTCGACTACCAGTTCACCGCCGACATGGAGGAGACCCTCGATCAGATTGCGCGCGGCAACGCTGACCGCGTCGCGGTGCTCTCGACCTTCTACTTCGGCCAGACCAAGTCCGACGACGGTGACGTCCCGACGCCCGCCGAGGGCCACGAGGGACTGCACCAGCTCGTCACCGAGCTCGGGGACATCGACGCCCGGTCCATCTGCACCTTCCCGATCGGAGACTCCGTCGTCGTCCGGGTGGGTCGCTATGGCACCTACGTCGAGGACTCCGAGGGCAACCGGGCCAACGTCGACGACGCCCTTCCCCCCGACGAACTCACCATCAAGGCTGCCAAGGAGCTGCTGGCAAGCCCGAACGGTCAGGATCGCGAGCTCGGGCTGGACCCGCACAGCCACCGTCCGATCGTGGCCCGCAATGGCCGTTTCGGTCCCTACGTCACCGAGGTGCTCGACGACGACGAGGCCACCGAGGTCGTCGAGACGACCACCAAGGACGGCAAGAAGCGTCGCACCAAGCGCAAGGTGAAGCCGCGCACCGCCAGCCTGTTCAAGTCGATGAATCTCGAGACCGTCACCCTCGACGATGCTCTCAAGCTGCTCTCCCTGCCACGCGTGGTGGGCACGGCCGCCGACGGCGCCGAGATCACCGCTCAGAACGGACGCTATGGGCCGTACCTCAAGAAGGGCACCGACTCGCGCTCCCTGGGCAGCGAAGAGGAGATCTTCTCCATCACTCTGGAGCAGGCCGAGGCCATCTACGCCCAGCCCAAACAACGCGGTCGCGCGGCCGCAAAGCCGCCGCTGCGTGAGCTCGGCGAGGACCCGACCTCCGGGCGTCCGATCGTCGTCAAGGACGGCCGTTTCGGCCCTTACGTCACCGACGGCGAGACCAACGCGACCCTGCGCAGGGACGACTCGGTCGAGGCCATCACCCCCGAGCGCGCACAGGAGTTGCTGGCCGAGAAGAGGGCCAAGGGCCCGGCCAAGAAGAGGACGACGCGGAAGACGACCACCCGCAAGACCACTGCGAGGAAGTCGACGACCAAGTCCACCTCGAGGTCCACGTCTTCCAAGTCGACCACGACGAAGAAGGCAGCTGCGAAGTCGTCGTCAGGAAGCTGAGATGACCACGGCGTGGCATTCGGGAAGCACCGAACCGTTGTACTTCGAGTTGGCGTGGACGGCTGCTCGACCGGTTCCGCCCGACCTGCACACCACCGTCGCCACTGTCGGGGCGCGTCGCACCATCGAGTGCGAGGTCACCCTGCTCGATTCCTCGGACCACCGACTGCTGAGATCGGGAATCGTCATCGCTCACCGCGTCGTCGGCGGGCTGGGAGAGTGGTACATGGACGCTCCGGAATGGTCGTCATGGCTTCCGGTTGCTCGGTCGGTGGCCCTCGACGCGGCCGGTGAGCTGCCCCGGGACTTCGCCTGCCTGGCTCGTCCGTTCCTGCGTGGGGCGACCCTGTGTCCGGTGGCGGCCCTGTCCTGGGAGCGCAACGAGACCATGCTGGAGGCCCCTGACTCCACCAAGTTGGCCCTCATCCGCGACGACCGGATTGCCGTCGTCCAATCCGGGGTGACGACGTCGAGGGTTCGCGAGCTGACCATCAACCCGCGTCGGGGTCTCACGGAGGGTCAGCGGGAATGGCTCACCAACCGCATCTTCGCTCTGGGTGGGGTGCCCGTCACCCGTCATCCCTCGGTGCTGCGCCGCCTGGGCCCGGGTGCCGGAGCCCTGACCGATTACCCACGTCCTCATCTGCATGACGGCGCCGGTACGCAGGCGTGGGTGTCGGCTCAGCTGGCCGGGCGACTGCGCGACGTCGTCGAGGCGGACCTGGCCGCGCGGTGCCAGGGAATGGACCTCGGGTCGACTGAGACGAAACGTACCGAGCCGCGCGTCCTTCCCGAGTCCCCGGACCGCACTGACCTGGTTGGCATGGGGTACGACCCGGTGACGACCTCGGCTCCCAGCATCCACGACGGCACTCATGGGTCCATTCGGCCTCTCCAGAAGGAGATTCATGCGCTGTCGGAGACCCTTGACGCGATGTCGGGTCTGCTCGATCCGCCATGGGTCGATCGTGCCCGGGATCTGTGTCTGCGGATGATGAAGCTGGACCCCAGCCACATCAGCATCCACAGCCTGCCCCGTGAGTACTACCAGTTGCTCGAGGAGATAACGGCGGCGGCGCGGTCGCCGCGTGTGACTGTTGATCCCGATCTGCCCGCCCGTTCGACGATGAAGCGCATGCTCAAGGAGTCGGTCGCGCATGCGGTGGCAGTCTGCGACGACATCGAGGACTCCCAGGGATGGGCGGCCGCCGAGACGTCTGCCCGTCATGCTGCCGCAGTCGCCGGCATCCTTGACACCGGTCGAGCCGAGAAGGTGGCCAAGCGGCTGCGCGCGGTCGTCAAGGAACTGGCCCGGACCAAGAACAACGTGACCGAGGACGTCGACGTCTCCGGGATGTCTCCCGAGCAGGCTTTCGAGGCTGGACGTCAGGTGGAGCGGGCTCGGGCGGCCATGTCCGCATCCCGGCAATCGTTCCGGGACGACTGGCCACAGCATCGTCGCAAGATTCTGAAGGCTCTCCATGACTGATCAGCAGACTCGCACCGGACGCGATCTGGGCGGCCTCTTCATCGTCCTCGAGGGTGGGGACGGTGCCGGCAAGACGACTCAGTCCCGGCTACTCGACCAATGGCTGACGAGTCAGCGCATTTCGCATCTCATGACCCGTGAGCCCGGTGGCTCCGGGCTCGGGCAGAGGATCCGGGAACTGGTGCTGTTCCCCGACTCGGCGGAGATCTGCCCGCGTGCCGAGGCCCTGCTCTACAACGCTGACAAGGCTCAACATGTCGAGCAGGTGATCATGCCGGCTCTACGTGAGGGCAAGGTCGTCGTCTGTGATCGCTACATCGACTCGACGATCGCCTATCAGGGGGCCGGGCGCGTCCTCGACCCTGAGGAGGTGGCCCAACTCGCGAGTTGGGCGACGGCTGGCCTCGTCCCCGATCTGACGGTGTTGCTCGACGTTGATCCCTCCGAGGGGGCCGGAAAGATTGCTGCCAAGGATCGTATGGAGGCGGCCGGTGAGGAGTTCCACCGGCGGGTTCGCCAACACTTCCTCGACCTTGCGGATACTCACCCGGAGCGCTATCTCGTCCTCAACGCTCGGAAGCGTCGTGAGGAGATCCGCGATGCCGTCAGCAAGCAGGTGAGCGAACTCCTCGACCGGTGAGCAATCGAACGCCGTCACTACGAAGGTGTCGGCATGATCTGCAACGATGATCCCGTGAGCGATGTGTTGACCGGTGTGTGGGCCGATCTCGTGGGTCAGGAGAAGGCCGTCGAGGTGCTGCGCCGTGCGGCGGAGTCGCAACCGGGTCGCTCCTCCCACGCCATGAGCCATGCCTGGCTCATCACCGGACCGCCAGGATCGGGCCGGTCCAACGCGGCGAAGGCCTTCGCGGCTGCATTGCAGTGCGCCGAGCACGGCTGCGGACAATGCAATGCCTGCCGAACCACCTTGTCAGGCGCTCATCCGGACGTCACCCTGGTCCGCACCGAGGCGCTGTCCATCGGTGTCGACGAAGTGCGTGAATTGGTGCGAAGAGCGGCGATGAACCCGGCGCACGGTCGTCATCAGGTGGTCGCCATCGAGGACGCGGATCGCATTACCGAACGAGGCGCGGATGCCTTGCTCAAGGCCATCGAGGAGCCAGCGCCGAAGACCGTCTGGCTGCTGTGCGCGCCCACTCCTGAGGACGTCATCGTGACGATCAGGTCTCGGTGTCGACGTCTCCATCTGGCCACCCCGCGCGACGAAGCTGTGGCAGACCTACTGACTCGACGTGACGGGATCCCCCCTGAGATGGCCGCCGAGGCTGCTCGAGCTGGCCAGGGCCACATCGGCCGGGCACGCCGTCTGGCTCGCGATGAGGAGGCTCGAGCGCGCCGCAACGCCATCGGTGAGCTCCCTACCCGGCTGCGGAGCCTGGGGGATTGCCTGCAAGCAGCCGAGGACCTCGTCAACCAGGCCAGCGAGGAGGCCGCCGCTGCCACCGCTGAGTCCGATGCCTCCGAGCGCGCCGAGCTGGAGAAGGCCCTGGGATTTGGTTCCGCAGGGGCTCGTCCGCGCAATGCACAGGCTGCGATCCGGGATCTGGAGAAGCAGCAGGCCGCGCGGTCGAAGCGACTTCAGCGGGACGCCTTGGATCGCGTCCTGACGGAGCTGACCGCCTATCACCGCGATGTGTTGGCCATCCAGACCGGGGCAGTACGTCCGGAGGAGGAGAACGCTCTGCGAGGGGCTCGGCTGGTCAATGCCGGCTGGTCAGCCTCCTTGCACCGGGTGGCGCATTCCCAGAGCCCCGAACACACCGTTGCCACCATCGACGCCATCTTGGACGCGAGGAACTCCCTCGAGCACGGCGTCACCCCGTTGCTCGTGATGGAAACTCTCCTCATCGCCATGACGGGAGCAGCTCGCTCTCTGGCGAATCCCACTTGTCAAGGCCTGACGAAGTGAATGACAACGGTGTGTTGCACCGCTGCCGGAGCCATTTTCGTGGCACAGTGTGAATGTGCCGTGCCGTATCCTCGGTGCGGTTCCCAAGTCGTGAGGATTGAGCGTGAGCAAGGCGATCAAGAGGACTGCAGCGGACTCCACCGACGCCGAGACCACCCGGGTCATCCAGACGGGGGCCTCCCGCGTGGATGCCGATGCCAACCGTACTGAGGTCATCAAGCCTAGCGATTCGGCGGACTCGGAGCGCACCAGCGTCATCGACGACGACGTATTCCGTCCCGACACCGAGAAGACCCGCGTCGTTGATGATCGTGAGTTCGAGGAGGAGCGTCGCCGCCGTGAGCTGGCTGATCAGCGTGCCCGTGAGCGTGCTGATCGTCAGGCGATCGAGGCTGAGCGTCAGCGTCGTGCCGCCCATGCCGAGCCCGAGCCGGAGCCAGTGGCTGAGCCGACCCCCAAACGCACCACCGACAAGGCCATGGCCTCCTTAGGCATGTTCCTGTTCCGCATCGTCGTCGGCGGTATCCTGGGCATCCACGGGTTCCAGCACCTCACCCAGCGTGATCTGACCCTGCGCGCCGTGCAGACCCTCCCGTTGCCCAGCGGATACGCCCAGACCGGCGTATGGGTGCTCGGCATCTGCGAGTGCATTGCTGCCGTGTGCATCATCCTCGGCCTGTTCACCCGCATCGCCGGAGTCGGCGTCATCATCATCATGGTGTTGGCGTTGACCTTCATCTTCTGGGGCAGTTTCGCCATCTTCAAGACCATGGGCTTCAAGGGAGAACTGGAGCTCCTGCTAGCCGGATGCGGTGTTCTGCTGCTCTTCCTGGGCGCCGGTGGCTGGTCGATTGACGCCGCCTACCGGCGCAGCCGTGCCGCTGCGAAGGCTGAGGAGGCCGGCTACTGAGCCGAGTCGTAGCGGTCGCCTTCCGCGAATACGGACAACTTTTTCACCTCGACGTCGGGACTCTCGACGTCGAGGTGGGTTCATGGCTGCTCTACCCCACCCCTGACGGCCCGCTGGTGTGTCGGTGTGTGTGGGGGCCGGAAGAGGTTGTTCCTGATGGGACCCTGCCGGTCTGCGCAGGTGTCGCCGATGACGAGGCCGTCGCCGCCGCGGCCCAGGACCGACACCACCGGGACGAGATCTTGCAGACCGCTCGGCGCACCGTCAAGGACCTCGGCGTCGAGATGGAGGTCCTGGCGATCGACCTGGTGGAGTCCGACGATGATCGCCTCATCGCGGTGTACTTCCGCGCTCCCCACCGGGTTGAGTTCGCCACCATCGTCGGGCCACTGGCGCGACGGCTGCACGCACGCATAGACCTGCGTCAGCTGCGCGGCCGAGACACCGCCCGAGCCGTCGGCGGGGTAGGGGCGTGTGGCCGTCCGCTGTGTTGCGCGACCTTCCTGCCCGAGCCGTTGTCGGTGCCGAATCGTCTCGTCACCGAGCAGGGGATGGCGTCCAATCCCTTGGCAGTGACCGGGGCATGCGGCAAACTCATGTGCTGCCTGCGTTACGAGTCTCCCTATTACGCCGATTTCGAGGCTGCCCTGGGAGAAGCCAGCGGCCCGGACGGTCCGGGTTGTCCGCTGGTGTCGGCCTGCTCGACAGCTGGACGACGCCGGCTGCAAGAGGAGCGCAAAGATGCCAGACCCAGGAGGTCCCCATGACTCGACGCGATCCGCGACGACGCACGATTGCCGCGGCCTTGGTCGCCTGCTCCCTGTTCTCGGTTACAGCCTGCACCACTGAGGAGCCCACCTCGGGGCCGACGATCACTCAATCCGCCTCGCCGACCCAGCAGTCCGCCACCCCGAGCCCCATGCCCTCGCCGTCCGTGACGGCGTCAGTCAAGCCGGCCCAGGGGAAAACTGACCCGAACCCTCCGGTCGCTTCGTTCGATCCCAAGGCCCATGCCCACTTGGAGGGTCCGGAGAGCCCGGACCGCCAGACCATGCACCCCGCATCGCAGGACGACAAGCAGTTCAGCAAGCCGCCAGCCGGTAAGGGGATGAACCGATACCTGTCGCGCAAGATTTCGTGGCATGCGTGCGGGAACTTCCAGTGTTCCAAGGTTCTCGTGCCGTTGGACTGGGATGATCCGAATGGTCCGGCGATTACCTTGGCCCTCAAGCGCAAGCCAGCGGAGTCGTCGTCGAAGGCGACCCTCTTCGTCAATCCCGGTGGCCCTGGCGGTTCCGGCCAGGAGATGGTGGACAGCTTCAAGTCCTCCGCCTTCCCGAACCACGACGTCATCGGGTGGGATCCGCGCGGAACCGGCCAGTCCACCCACGTTGACTGCGGCCCGGCGAAGACGATGGACGCCTTCTTCAACCTTGACGCGTCCCCCGACGATGAGGCCGAGTGGAAGGCGCTCGGCCGCGGCACGAGGGATTTCGCACGCAGTTGCAGGGCGCACTCCGGCGAGCTGCTGGATCATGTCTCGACGATCGACACCGCTCGGGACCTGGACTACCTGCGGTATCTCGTGGGCGACAAGAAGCTCGATTACCTCGGCATTTCGTACGGTACCTTCCTCGGTGCGACTTATGCCGAGCTGTACCCGGGGCGAGTCGGGCAGATGGTGCTGGACTCTACGGTCAACATCACCAACCACGACACCGTCAGCCAGAGCGTCGGGTTCGACCGAGCCTTCGGCGACTTCGCCAAGTGGTGCGCCAAACAGGGGCAGCGCTGCACGCTGGGGAAGAACGAGGCCGAGGTCCGCAAGACCACCCTGAACTTCCTCAACCATCTGGACTCCCACCCGTTGAAGGTCGAGAACCGAACCCTGACGCAAAGTCTGGCAGCGACTGGCATCGCCTTGTTCCTGTACTCGGGTAAGGAGGCATATCCCTACCTGGCGGGTTCCTTGCGTGGTGCCATGAAGGACGGGAACGGCAGCTACCTGCTGACAGCCTCCGATTTCTTGAACGGGCGTGGCAAGGATGGCCAGTGGGAGACGATCGTCTCTGCCTTCCCAGCGATCTCCTGCCTGGATCAGGCTGACTTCGGTCTGAACCACGTCCGGAAGGAGTGGCCCAAGGAGGCAGCCAAGGCGCCGACCCTCGGCAAGGCTCTGGGGATGACGCCGACCTGTGAGGTCTGGACGGCCCACCCGGCTCACCAGCTGTACCTGACGGCTCAGGGGGCGGCACCCATCTTGGTTCTGGGTGCCACGGGTGATCCTGCCACCCCCTACGAGCAGGCCGAGTGGATGGCTGACCAGCTCAAGTCCGGTGTGTTGCTGACCTGGCGGGGTGCCGGGCACTCGGCGTGGGAGCTTGGTAACCAATGCGTCAAGAAGGCCGTCGAGAGTTACGTCAATGACGCGAAGGTCCCCAGAGACAAGACAGTCTGCTGACGTTGGGGTGTGGCGGCAGGCCGTCCTGGTGCGACGGTATCCGCTGTTCGTGACGGCTGTCAGCACAGACGTGCGAGCCCGGCGGGAGGTTTGGGAGACGTCGTTACCCTTGTCGTCATGAGGAGGGATCGCTCATGACGTTGGGTCAGCGCCATGTCATTGGCATCGTGTTGCGTGTCACGGGCTTGGCCCTGCTCGCAGGCGCACTCCTTGCCCTGGAGTGGGCGTGGCGGTCCCACGCATGGAACGATCTGGAAGCCGTTGACGGGCACTGCGTCATGGTCGGGGCACGGGTCGACGACGGACGTGTCCCGAGGGTGGCATGCGAGGAGGACGGTGCCCGTTACGTCAAGGACGTCGTCAAGCCCGGTACGAATTGTCCGCAAGGATTGACGCGGGTGTCAGTGCGACATGAGCTCAGCCACGACACCGGGTACGTCGGCGCCCTGTGCCTGCGACATCCTTGATGTGAGGCCCCGATCCCGCCAGCCACCTCGTGGCCAGCTGGCGGGATCTCAGGCATGAGTCCTCAGGAGAGCACCGCTCGACGCAGTACGTCCAGCGGCAGAGCACCCATGCGCAGGACGTTGGTGTGGTACTCCTTCAGGTCGAAGTTCGGGTTCTTGGCCTTCGCAGCCTCCCGCAGCTCCAGCCAGGTGCGCTCACCGAGTTTGTACGACGGGGCCTGGCCGGGCCAGCCGAAGTAGCGGTTGACCTCGTAGCGAGCCGATCCCTCGTCCATGGAGACGTGGTTGTTGAAGAAGGTCCAGGCCTTGTCCCAGTCCCACTCGCCGCTGCCGACTTCCTCGGGGGCCTCGAACTGGCAGTGCAGGCCGATGTCGAGGACGACGCGGGCAGCGCGCATGGACTGCCCGTCGAGCAGGCCCATGAAGTGACCGGGATCGTCCATGTAGCCCAGATCAGCCATGAGCCACTCAGCATAGAGGGCCCAGCCCTCCCCGTAACCAGACGTCCAGTAATTGCGTCGCCACGAGTTGAGCTCGTCACGAGCAGCGATGGCCGATGAGGTCTGCAGGTGGTGACCCGGGGCGCCCTCGTGGTAGACGGTCGTCAATTCTCGCCAGGTCGTGAAGGTGTCGACGCCTTCTGGCACCGACCACCACATCCGGCCGGGACGGGAGAAGTCTTCAGACGGAGGCGTGTAGTAGACGCCTCCGTCGTGGGTCGGGGCGATCATGCCCTCGATGTGACGGGCCTGCTCGGGAACCTCGAAGTGGGTGCCGTCCAGGGAAGAGATGGCTTCGTCGGCGCGCTCCTGCATCCATGTCCTGAGGGACTCGATGCCGGAGATCTGGTAAGTCGGATCGGCGTCGAGGACCGCCATGGCCTCCTTGACGCTGGCTCCTGGACGGATGCGTTCGGCGGTCTCGCGCTGCAACTGCTCGATGCGGGCGAGTTCCTGCTTGCCCCACTCGTAGGTCTCGGCGAGGTCGACAGTGGTGCCGACGAACTGACGAGAAGCGAGACGGTAACGGTCGATGCCGACGGCGTCGGTCTCGGTGGCGAGCGGAGCGATCTCGGCGGCGAGGGTCTCTGCGGTGCGACGGAAGTTGGCCTTGGCGGCGTCGATGCCCTCAGCAAGTTCCGACTTCACGGAGTCGGGCAGGTCGTCGGAGGCGGTCCGCTTGAGGTAGTCGTCAAAGAATCCACCGTCGCCGGTCCAGGAGGTGATCTGCTCGACGAGAAGGTTCACCTGACGGATGGCGGGCGCGACACCGGCATCGATCGAGGCGCGCTGGGTCTGCAGCCAGCCGTCGAGAGCCGCGCCGGTGGCCTGCAGACGACGTGCGACCGTCGACACCTGATCGGGGGTCTCGGTGGGCATCGCGTCGTAAACCTCGCGGATCTCGTGGACGCCCGAGGCAATGCCGTTGAGGGTGAGGAGGTCGTATCCCTTGTCGTGGCTCTCGGCCTCCAGACCCAGGCTGGAGCGCATGGCGGAGACGGTGACCCTGTCGGTGTCGTCGGCAGGCATGGCCTGGTCGAGACGGTCCAAGGTGTCCATGACGAGCTGGTACCGGGTCTCCATTCCGGCGGGGGTCAGGTCGTCGTACTCATCCTGGTTGAGGTCCAGGCCGAGGGCGGTGGCCAGGATGGGGCTAGACGCCACGAGGGAGTCCCAGTGGTGGTCGGCAACCTCGTCGACCTCTGACCCCATCTGGTGGGTGGTGTGTGCGTTGTCGTTGGTCACGAGGATGACGCTATCGCGAGTCGTGGACAGGCGGGAGTCGCGTGGTGTTCCAGAAAGAAGCGTACCGGTTTCGCGACGAGGTCATCATGCCGGTATAGTCTTGTGAGCCTGCCATGGCAGGCGTGCCAACTTAGCTCAGTCGGTAGAGCGACGCTCTCGTAAAGCGTAGGTCACGGGTTCGATTCCCGTAGTTGGCTCCATGAGCGCCCGGCCAGGAATGCTCGCATGGGTCGTCAGGAATTGACGACGGCTCCCTGTCTTGCCGATGGATCCCCGTGGTGATCTACGGTCGCGGTGGTGACCGCTGCGAACACGCGAGGGCCACTGACGACCTTGGTCAGGTGAGTGATCGCTGCGGGCTTCTTGGCGTGGTCAGTGGGGATCATCCGACAGGCCAGGATTGTGGGGGTACTGGCCTCAAGGTCACTAGGGGTGGTCGTCCGGTGCTCGGTATCGGGTAGAGCGATGGTCCTCTTGATCGCACTCTGGCGAGTGGAAATTGAGCAGTCGTTTGAGGTGCGACCCGCTGATAAAGTGACGTGTAAGTCACCATGCGCCCGGATAAGTACTCCATTTATCTGCGATTTTGTTCTGGGCAGGCTGCGGTGACCCTGTGGATGGCATGATGGCACTGCTCACGCTGGGTGGGTCACCAATCTTTGGTTGGTGAGTACTCGAAGAAGGGATATCCACTATGCAGAACACTCTGACTCAGTCCAGGTCATCTCGAGGCGCTGTTGGCATTGCTGCGTTGGTTGCAGTTGTCGGCGTTATGCTGTCGACCTTCACTGGCGCTTACATTGCCGGTATGTTCGGTCTTTCCACCTCCGCAGCCAGCCAGATCGTGAACGCGGTCTCGGTTGGCGGTGCTGCGCTGTCCATCGCCATGGCTGTCGCTTCTGGTGGCATTGCTGCGGCCGCCGTGGCCACTGCCAAGTGGGCCATCAAGAAGTGGGGCAAGAAGGTCGCAATCGCCTGATGGCCGTCTTCTTTCGAAGGTGGGTGCACATGAGGAACCGCAGTTTCATCGCATCCTTCCTCTGTGCGCTCGCCATCTTCGCGGTGTCGGCAGTAGTCGCGTTCGGTACGCTCGACGGAGCGACACGAGGAGGTGGGGGCATGCTCGGCAAGCCCCTCGGGAGCTCCGGAGAATCTCTCTTCATTTCGATTCTTGTGCGAAATACCTCGGTTGTCCTGAGCTTGTTTGCAGGCGTCGTCTCAATCGGAATCATTGCGATGGTCGGCATTGCCTCTCTCGGTTTTCTGATAGGGGCGAGCACTGCGGCAGCTGCCAATGAGGTAGGGCTGACGATGGCATTGTGGTCCGTGAGTGGTTATGCCATCGTCGAGATCCTGGCATATCTGTTGGCTGCGACGGCTGGATTACTGCCAGTCGGCACCGCGGTGCTGACTTCGGGATCTCTCGCGGAAGAGAAGGTTGTCACCCGTTACTTCGCCCCATTGCGCCAGTCATTGGTCCTTCTGGCTGTCTCGTTGGTCCTCATCGTCGTGGGGGCTGGGCTCGAGGCGGCGATCATCCAGTCAAGAAATGGTTGACGTCATGAGTTCCGCATCAGCGAACCATGGTTCCGATACTGTCGGGCATCTCAAAACGGATAGAGCGGTCGTGTGGACCGCGGTAGTGATGACAGGTCTTCTCATTGCCATTCGCCTCTGGATCCAGTTGGCTGATCGCATCAGCCAGGTCGGCTGGACACGAGGCCACACGTCGGGTCTCGAGGACCCGGCGCTTGCTCAGCTTGCCGTCCGTCTCGGAATAGTCTTTGCAATGATTCTCTCGACCGTATTCCAAGGGCTGTATCTCTTTCTGTGTGCAGTGGTGGACGAGAAGATTCTTCAGGGCACCATGGTGCCCGTCAGAGAGGACAAGGGCGCCGACGGAAAGACCGGGTTGGGTCCTGCGGTTTTCGTCGGGCTGTGCGCCACGGTCCCGGTGCAGTTGGTTGCCTTGATTGCCAATGTGTCCGCGCCGAAAGAGTATCCGGCAACGTTCGTCTGGCTTTTCGCGGTCGCGGTTGCCACCATAGTGTGGACGTGGAGGCGGCCCGCAATGGGCCGGGCTGGAACACGTGGAAAAGTAACCTCAGCCGCGTTGTTGCTTGCGGTTGGTGCGATTTCTCTCGTGCTGTGAGGAAATGAGGAGCATTTATGCAGGTTTTGTACATGCGTTCCCGGCGGATTCTTGCGGGAATTCTGGCCGTCACCCTCGGCGTGTTTGCGGTGATGACGCTGGTCAGGGATCCGCAAGTCGTGGGCGTCATAGTGGGCATCGTCGGCATTGTCGTTGCGGCGTTGCTGGTATTGGTGGTCATCCGCCCGGGGACACACCTTCGACTTGATGTTTCCGCGTTCCTCAGCGGAGCGATCTGTCTTGGTGCCTGCCAAGGGACATTGGGGAGGAAACTCAGCGCTGCTGGGTACATGGTGGTTCCCGCTGTCGTCATCGCTGTTTGCTGTGCAACGGTCGCGGTCATGGCTCAGGCGGAAATTGATTCTCAGAGGACCAGGGATCGCCTGTGAACGCACCGACCTTCCGGGCGGCGCATGATATCTGTGATGCCTCCTCCCTCGATGCCCTTGGGTGGGGGTTCTCTCTCAAGGGTTATCGAGTGATGCGCATTCTCATCGCCTTCCTCGCATTCGCGCTGGCAGTGGCGGTCGCGGTCGTGGGATTCGACTGGCTTGTCGGTCGGCTTGCCCAAGGCGGTGTTGTTGTCGGAGTCACACTGCCGCTGGTCATTGGCTTGTACGTCCTCATCCTTCATGCCTTCAGGGAGACGCTGACCTCCCGCCGAATACGGCTGACGAACCATCCATGTGCTGAGTTCTTCCGTGCCCTGGACATCTCGAGGTTCAGTGTCGTTGTGGCGGAAATGTTGGAAAGGCTCGTGATCACGACCGCGGTCGTCGCGGGGCTCTCCTGGGGTGCCGGATTGCGAGCTTCGCTGTCGGGGATGCCGCCTACCACAGTAGGGGCTCTGGTGGTGATTCCGGTCGCCACCACCTTGGGCATGGTGGCCATCACGGCATGGGTTGCCGCGAAACTCAACGACTCTCATCGTTCCAGCCAGGTGATGGCTGCCTGCAGCGGCGCTGCTACTGGAGTCATCCTTGCTCTGGTCGTCAGATGGGTTGCTGAGGCCAGTCTTCAGCATCCTCGCGCCATGCGGGGGCCCACCTGGACATGGGTCGCTGTCGGTGTCGCTGTGGTGACGGTCGCAACTGGCGCCGCGGCGGTCACCGGATGCGTCACCCTGCGATCTGCCCCTTTCCTGGTGCGAAACAGTGTGTCTCAGGAAAAGGCCAGGGTCCACCTGCGCCGGTCGAGAGGAATCAGCCCGTGGGTGCGCGTGGTCATGAGCGACCTGTCACCAGTTCCGGTTGCGGCCGCACTTGCTCGCCTTGTCTTTCTTGTGTGGAGCGTTGGTGTATTGGTCATGGCCATCGCTGTTATGGCGCTGGGCGGCGTGGGTGTGAATCTGCCGGCGCGGATCGTCAATCAGCTCTCGGCCATTTTGCTGTTGATCCTTGGTCTGGTGGTTTCGGACCTGCTGTCCATACGCATCGGGCCCGCGGCACTGGCGCCACGCTGGAGGATGGCGTGGGAGCTGGGAGCCAACCCGATGCACCTGGCAATCGCACCCCTGGGCGTTGCCGTCCTCTTTGGTCTCTTCCTCGTCGCACCTGTCGCAGCGGCAGCTGGCATGCTGGGCGGTGACGCCCTCATCCCGCTGCTCGTCGTCTGGGCATCGATCGCGTGCGCCTGGGTTGCTGCTGCTGTCGTGGCCAGTGACGCGGCTCTTCCAGACGGTACGGTTCCGGCCTCGACGTCCGTCGGCTTGCTCAGTGTCCTGGCGTCCACAGCGATGATGGTCGTCATCCTCATGACGGCCATGCATGGGGTGGGTTGGATCGGCTTCATTCTGACCTTCGTCCTTCTGGGAGGTGCAACATGGTTGACGAGACAACGCGTTCTCGCCCTGCCATCGAGGCCATTGGCCTGACCCTCGGGTATTCCCCGGATCGGTCGGTTATCCACGATCTGTCGTTCCATGTCCAAGGTCCCGCGACAGTGCGGCTCGATGCACCAAACGGGACCGGCAAGTCGACCCTCATCGAGGGGATCTCCGGCTACCTCCGTCCCACTCAGGGCGACCTGATCGTCTGTGGCAAGAAGGCGTCGGACCCTGCACTGCGGACGCGACGACGAGTGTGTCGCGCCAAACCGTCACTACATCCCAGTCTGAGCATGGTTGATCACCTGACTCTCGCCGCTCGATTGGCAGGTTGCGACAGGGCTGAACCGGTGGCGCGCGCCAAGGACCTCGGCCTCGACGAGTGGTTCGACTACCGCACATCCACCTTGTCGACGGGAACCGCGAAACGGCTGTGGTACGTCATGTGCACGACGGGGGAGTTCGACGTCGTCGTCCTCGACGAGCCGTTCAATGGGGTCGATGAGGAGTCGAGTCGTGTGATGGTCTCTGACATCAACGAGTGGCGCAAGAACAGTCTCGTCCTGCTGGTGGCCCACGTCTTGCCGGACGGTCTCACCGTTGATGAGACCTTGGGCCTGCCTCGGACGACGGACAATTCGCGCCCCATGTCAACCCGTTGACGATGCCGCGACCGGCTTGGCGCGACTCGGGTCTCAAGACGGTCGGCATGTGTCGCTTCCCCACCAGGACAGGATTCGAGTGGGCGCGCAAGGCCGTGTTGAGCAGGTCTCAGAGGCGCTGGCGAGTGACGTCGACGGGGATGACTCTCCTGCGAGTACCGGTAGGACTGAGTTCGTGGTTTTGTGGATCGTCGGCAGTGCTGCCCTCCTGACGTGCCCGCAGCTTCTCCGAACGGCGTGCGGCTCGCGTCCGCAACATGTTCTGCACCTGCGATGACGACAACTGCAGGGTCCACTCCGAATTCTGGGGCAATACCCACCGACGACGATGTGCCAAGGCTGTGAATCCCAGTCCAACGAGGGTCGCGATGACCATTCCGAAGGAGGGGAATCCGCACTTCTGTGCCACGACCATGACGATGGCCGAGGCCAGCGCCGGCGTCGCGTAGAGGTGGTTGCCGCCGAAGACCTGCGGCACATTGCCTGCGCAGACGTCACGGATCATGCCACCGCCGACGGCCGTCATGAGCCCCAGCAGTAGGGCGGGCATGATGCCGAAACCAGCAGCCAGGGTCTTGAGGGCGCCGGTGGCGGCCCAACAACCCAACACCATGCCGTCGGCGAGAATGAGGGCGATCCTCCAGGGTCGGGAATCCAGCTTCCACAGCATCGCCACCCCGGCGCCGACGAGCGCGACCGTCAAGTAGCGCGGGTCGGTCAGGGCAACTGGGGGAGCGGCTCCCAGCAGGACGTCGCGGACCATCCCGCCACCCAACGCACTCGTGATCGCCAACACACAGAAACCCACAGCATCGAAACGCTTGATGCGTGCCAACCTGCCACCCAACACTCCGTTGAGGAGCACGCCGGTGAGGTCAATGGCGCGGAACAGTTCGGGCAACAGGGAGTTGAACTGGGAGAGCATCGCGGACAAGGTACCGCACGAACTCGCTCAACTCAGATTTGCGTTCACCGACTCGGGAAGGGCGAACCGGGGTGTCGAACAGGGTCTACGCGCAATGCGTCAGGGTGGCCCGGTACGATCGAGGCACCACGATTCGTAGGTCGCGGCCTGACTCCTCGGTTCGGCCGTACAGCGGAATTGCAAGGGGACCCATGTACGACAGCATCATTATCGGCGCAGGCCTTGCCGGACTGACGGCCGCCGAAGAACTCGCATCCGCAGGGCACTCGGTGGTGGTTCTGGAGGCTCGCTCCCGAGTGGGTGGGCGCCTCGAGAACGCCGAGTTGTCCAATGGGCAGGTCATCGAGTTGGGTGGCCAATGGGTCGGTGAGGGCCATGAAGAGCTTCGCTCCCTCATCGCCTCCCAAGGCCTTGAACTGGTCGACTCCACCGAGGGCGACGTCGTCGTCAAGGCTCGCGGACGGGTCTCCCACGTCACTAATTCCTCCAGCTCTGCCCACACCCTCAGCCCCTTCGAACTGTCTGACCTCGGTCAGGGCCTGCTGAGGTTCCGCCGTCTGGCCGATCGCGTTGCCAACAACAAGGGTTGGACGACGGCGAACGGTACGTGGCTGAATCAGTCCCTGAGTCAGTGGGTGGTCTCGAATGTGCGTACCGACGCCGGACGTGAATACATCACCAATCTTTTCCGGCGTGCCTTCGGGGTCTCTCCCGACGACACCACCCTTCTTGATGGTCTGACGAAGGCCAACTCCGGGGTGGACCTGGAATCCCTCGTTGCCGTCAACGGTGGGCTCAAGCAGCAGCGCGTCAAGGGCGGTGTCGCCCAGGTCGCTCGCAACCTCGCGGAGCGTCTCGGCGATGACCTCAAGCTCTCCTGCCCGGTCCGCTCCATCCACGCAGACGACGACACCGTCACCGTCGCGACGTCCGCCGGCACCGAGTACCAGGGGCGCAGCGTCATCGTCACCGTCCCTCCGCGTCTTCTCAAGGAGATCGAGTTCGATCCCGCTCTTCCGGCAGAGCGTCTCGAGATGGCCGAGAAGGTACCCGCAGGCAATGTCATCAAGGCCTACCTCGTCTACGACAGCCCGTGGTGGCGCACCTCCGGAGCCTCCGGCCAGATGGGTGCCGACGAGGGTGCCGTTCGCGTCATCTTCGACACCTCCGACGACGAGACCGGCCGGGGAGTCCTGATGGGCTTCTTCGAGGGCACCGAAGCGTCGGGCTACGGCAAACTCTCGGTGAGTCTGCGTCAGCGCGCCTTCGAGGAGGTCGTCGAGTCCGCCTTCGGTGAGGCTCCCCGCTCCGCGATCGAATACCTCGACCGCGACTGGCTCTCCGAGCCCTACACCGGTGGCTGCCACGGCGCCCACTTCGCTCCCAGTCTCTGGACTGCCACCGGCCCGATCCTCGCCCAGCCGTTGGGCAGGGTGCTCTTCGCCGGCGCCGAGTACGCCTCCTCCTTCAACGGCTACATGGAAGGCGCGCTGCGAGCCGGTGCTCGCGCGGCTCAGGAGGCTGTCGACCTGCTCTGATCCGTCTGACGCTGGCCTCGGCGGCGGACCTTGCCACGAGGTCAGCAGCGGTGATGGTGTTCTCCGCGGCGACGTCATCAGCTGCCGAAATGAGGTCTGGCAAGGCCAGACCGTGACCGGACCAGTCCTGCGCCGCCTTCAGAAGGACGGCGCAGCGGGTACTGCTCGAAATTGATCTGTTGTTCCAGCCTGGGTTACGAATCAGATGGCGGCAGGGCCTCGTTCCCCGGTGCGGATCCGAATGACATCCTGGACGTCGCTGGACCACACCTTTCCGTCACCGATCTCCCCGGTACGAGCCGCGTCACAGATCGTCTCAACGACGTTCTCGAACTCCTCGTCGGTGCACAGCACCTCGACGCGGACCTTCTCAAGGAAGTCGATGGTGAACTCCGCGCCTCGGTAGACCTCGGTGTGACCCTTCTGGCGGGCGTACCCGGCGGCCTCGGAGATCGTCAGACCAGAGATTCCGGCCTTGGCGAGTTCGAGTCGGACGGTGTCGAGTGCCGATGGCTGGATGATGGCGGTGATGAGCTTCATGCCGAGATCTCTTCCTTGTCGGCGGTGGTGTCGACGGCGCGGGCGGGCTTGCCGTCAGGGCGAGGGGCGTCCTCGTGGTGGGCGTGGGCCTTGGGCAGCACCAGGGAGGAGTAGCGGACGCTGGAGAAGTCGTACCCGGACTCGGCGTGCTCGACCAGGTCGATGCCGCGCAGCTCCTCGGCGGTGGAAACACGGATGCCCATCGTCTTCTTGATGACCAGACCGATGAGGCCGCTGACGACGAAGGAGTAGGTCATCATCGCGAGGGCACAGATGACCTGGACCCCCAGCAGCTTGCCGTTGCCGCCGAGGAACAGGCCGGCTCCATTGGCCTCGAGGGAGGCGGGGGCGCCTTCAGCCATGGCGTGCGGGTCCGCGAGGAATCCGACGAGGACGGTGCCCAGGAAGCCACCGACCATGTGGACGCCGACGACGTCGAGGGAGTCGTCGTAGCCGAAGCGGTACTTCAGGCTGACGGCCAGGGCACAGACGGCGCCGCAGACGATGCCGATGATGACGGCGCCCCACGGGGAGACCGACGCGCAGGCCGGGGTGATGCCGACCAGGCCGGCGACGATGCCCGAGGCGGCGCCAAGGGTGGTGGGCTGACCGTCGCGGATGCGCTCGACGCAGATCCGGCGTTGAATCCGAACCAACCGAACCACAGGCCGCCGGCACCGAGCATGACGAGGGTGGTGTTGTGTGGACGCATCGGCCTGGAACCAAATCCGACGCGTGGGCCGAGGATGAGGGCCAGGGCAAGGGCGGCAGCGCCGGCGTTGATGTGGATCGCGGTGCCACCGGCAAAGTCGACGGCGTGCATGGTGTTGAGGATCCAGCCGGTGCCGAACACCCAGTTGGCGGCCGGGAAGTAGACCAGTAGGCCCCACAGGATGGTGAATACGACCCAGGCGGAGAACTTCATACGGTCAGCGACGGCGCCGCTGATGAGGGCAGTTGCGATGATGGCGAAGGCAGACTGGAAGGCGACGAAGACGAATCCGGGAATGGTCCCGACCTCGGTTCCCATGACCCCGTGGAGTCCGAAGTACTGGGCGGGGTTGCCGATAAAGCCTCCCCACTGCGGGTCACCGAAGGCCATCGAGTAACCGCAGACCACCCAGAGGACGCCGATGGTCCCCATCGCAACGACGTTCATCATGAGCATGTTGAGCACGCCCTTGGCTCGCACCATACCGCCGTAGAAGAAGGCGAGCATCGGTGTCATGAACAGCACCAAGGACGCGCTGGCGAGCACCCAGGCGGTGTCGCCGGCATTGATCTCAAGCAGTGGTGTCATGGTGTCAATCGTCATCTGGCAGCGTTGCGGAACCGTTTGGTCGGCGTTACTGACATGTGAAGAATCGCGCTCTTGTGTGACGACGGTGTTACGTCGGTGACAGGAACGTGACGCGGAGGCCGTGAAAACATGCCATATCCTTGACGAGCTACTCATGGACGGAGATGAGACTATGTTTTGTGCGCGATGCGGCACCCAGGTGGGTGCGCACGATGCCGCCTGCAGACAGTGTGGGCTGGACCTGCACCTGCCCGGTGCCGTGCGCATGACAGACCCTGGCTCCTTCGACGAGACGGTCGTGCAGAGCCCCGTGGGCGTTGATGAAGCTCCGACGCGGGAGATTCCTCGGGTGCAGATCCCGCCGAAGCCGCGAGATCAGCAGGACGTGACACCAACCCAGCAGTGGCAGCGGCAGGAGTCCACGCCGACCCAACAGTGGAGCACCAACGAGCAGTGGTCCAACAGCCGCCAGCCCTGGTCGGGTCAGCAGCAGCCTCCGCAAGGTCAGGGTCAGGAGGCCGGGGATTCCCAGCTGCCCGACGACTGGTTCCGTGACCCCGAGGCAGAGCGGACTCGCGCGATGGCGACGGTCCCGGATAACCCTGTCTTCACCCCACCCCCGCCGCCGTCTTCCCCTGCCACGTCGCACCCGCAGCCTCCGGATGACTCGTCCCGCCACCGGAACGTGCTCATTGGCTTGGTGATCGGGCTACTCGTGCTCGTCATCCTGGGTGCGATCCTGCTCTTCGCCGGTGGTCGGAAGGGGCGCTCAAGCGGGGAACCCGTTCCGGCGGCGACGCCATCGGCCAGCACTCATGCCGAGCAATCCACCTCGCAGGAGCCCCACGCCTCAGAGGAGCCCCACGAGGGCGCGACATCCATCGGCGCCACCCCAAGCTTCCTCGAGTCCTCGCCTGCGCCCGCGGCAAGTTCGGTTCCTTCCACCCCGAAATCCCCGACGTCGAGTGCTCGCCAGGTTGCCGACAAGCTTCCTGACGGCGACACTGTCTGCTCCTCGACTGTCGGCGCCGTGGGCACGACGTCATGCCCGTTCGCGCTCGAAGTCGCCAATGCAATTCCCGACGACGCCCAGGGCGGCTACGAGGTGAACGCCCACAGCCCGGTCACCGGCAAGGACTACACCATGAAGTGCAGGACGGAGGAGACGTATACGACCTGCACCGGCGGCGTCGCTGCCGAGGTTCACATCCTGCGTTGAGCGAGGACCAAGGCAGCTCGTCACATCGGCCGCTGAACTCCGACGAGCCGCACCTTGTCGAAGTATTCGTCGGTGAGATCGGCCCAGCTGCCGGCGACCTCGACCTCGGTGAGGGTCGCCGGCGGGTACCAGCAGCCGATCTCTTCCTCCGCACCGCCCATCGCGGCCAGTTGTGCTGCCAAGCCAGGAATCGTCGGGGCGTGAGCGATGACGAGCAGATTGTCGACGTCGTCGTCGATCTCTCCAATGCGCTGACGCATGGTGTCTGTGCCGCAGTAGTACAGGGCGCGCATGAATTCCACGAGGCAATCCAGCTGAAGGCAGTCCCACGTCTGTCGGGTGCGCAAGGCGTCGGAGACCAGCGCATGGCCGACATTACGCAGTCCAAGACGCATTCCGACCTCGCGTGCCTGACGGCGTCCCACGTCGGTGAGCGGACGCTCTCGGTCGCCACCAGCGGCATGGGAAACGGGCTGTGCATGTCTCATGAGAAACAGGGTATGCATGATTCCATGGTTGCACCCCGTGGGCGAGGTGGTCCTACGATGTTGGCATGCCGCTCACGGATATGGGCATTGACGAGGCGCGCAACTACCGCCCGGTTGTCCCTGAACCCGACGGTTTCGACTCCTTCTGGACCGAAACCCTCGACGAGCACGCCGACGTCCCACTCGATCTGACGGCAGCTCCGTTCGACAATCGCCAGGCCCTCATCGACACCTGGGATCTGTCATGGGCGGGATATCACGGCTCTCGGGTGAGCGGTTGGTTGCATGCCCCAGCCGGGGCGAATGGGCCGTTGCCCCTTGTCATCGAGTATCTCGGCTACTCGGGTTCGCGCGGGGTCCCGATCGGGTCGGCCTTCGCGGCAGCCGGGTACGCGCACATCGTCGTCGACCCGCGCGGTCAGGGATGGGGCCACCCCGCTCTGACCGAGAACTCGCCGGACGTCCACGAGGGCTCCGGTGCTCCCGGATTCATGACTCAATCCCTGTCGGACCCGCATGGCCACTACTACCGCCGGTTGTTCACCGACGCCTTCCGGTGCCTGCAGACCGCCCGGGAGATGGAGATCGTCGATCCCACCAGAATTGTCGTCCACGGTCACTCCCAGGGAGCTGGTCAGACGATCGCGGTGTGCGGGTTGGCAGCCATGCGTGGCATCAAGCTGGCTGGTGCTTTCGTCGATGCCCCCTTCCTGTGTCACATGAGGCGCAGCTGTGACATCGCCACGGCTGGTCCGTATCTCGAGGTCGTCAAGTACCTGGCGGCTCATCCGTCCCTGTGTGGCAAGGCCTTCCAGACGCTGGGTTACTTCGACGGTCTGCACTTCGCTCGTCGCGCCCGTACTGCCACCTGGTTCTCCGTGGCGATGATGGACCAGTTAGTGCCGCCATCATCGGTGTGGGCGGCTTACAACGCCTGGGGCGACGGGATGGTTGCGGACAAGCAGATTGCCGTCTATCCCTTCGCAGGGCATTCGGCCGGGGAGGACGTGCAGCGCTGGAACCAGCTCGGTGTGCTGGCTCAGCTCTTCTCCTGAACCTTTGCTCAGCTCTTGACAGCGACGACGAGGTCGCGGTGGATCGACGAGTCGACGCGGTGGCTGAATTGACGCCAAGGGTTGTCATCGAGGGTAGTCAGGCCAGCGCCGGACAGGATCGCCACAAGATCCTCACGGGACAGACCAAGGGTGTTCCACGACATTCCCAGCGCACCGCCGTGGCGCAACTGGCCAGCCCACACCGGAACGGCCTCGCGCAACAGGTCAGCGGGGGAGCGACGTCGCGACGACCCACTGTGGGATCCGTGCACGACGCCGTAAGGGGCGTCGGTGACGACGGCGTCGAAGGCCTTGCGTCCCCATAGGTTCGCCGAGTTGACGGCGTCCCCCGTGAACACCCCCATCGTCAGGGGCTCGGCTCCTGGGAGCCGCACCTCGGCGTCAAACCGCTTGCCGATGGAGTGGCCGTCGCGGCGCACCGGATGGGTGCCGCAGCTGTGCTTGAGACGCTTGCGACGCAGCCAGGTGGTGACGTGGGCGGCCATCGCCTCGACGGCCTTGGCGTCCTGTTCCACCCCGAATCCGTCATGACCCGCCATCCATGCGCACTCCAGGGTGGTACCACGCCCGGCCAACGGATCGAGAATGGCCAGTCTCTGGCCCTCGTCGCGACGAGTCGCGCAGCGGCCGCCGAGGCTTGCGACCGTGAGGTTGAGCAGCAGCCGGGTGAATTGCTCATTGGTCTTGCCCCGGTACTTGGGGATGGTGACAAGATCCTCATCGACGACGTCGACTCGCGGCAGTTCCAGGGGAGCCAACAGGTCGCCATGACGTTCGAAGCAGGCGAGAGCTGCCGAGGATCGCGCCAACGCAGCCAAGTCCGCAGGTCCGAGGGGCTCGTCGCCATTGACGGTGAGGTACTCGACCCCAGCTACCGTCACCGGTGAGATCGTCGTGGCATTCGGGCAGGTGAGGGCCAACTCCGCAGCGCACAGACGCCCTGCCTGCCCGGCATAGACGTGGTTGGCGGCAGGGGCGAGCAGGACGAGGGTCTCGGACATGGCTGACATTGTGTCATGACCCGTCCGACATGCCGAGGAAATAGCAATCGGCGGCCGCTGCGTCGCGACCGCCGATTGCGGTGTGCTGGTGAGCCTCGCCTCCCGGTATCGGGGCGGTGCCGGGAGGCGAGGTCGAGCCGTCAGGCCAGGTTGACCTGCAGGTGCTCGTAGGAGGTGCCCTTGGCGCGCTCGATCGAGGCCTTGATCTCGGCCTCGGCCTCTTCGCGGCCGGTCCAGGTGGCGCCCTCGACCGACTTCCCGGGCTCGAGGTCCTTGTAGACGGTGAAGAAGTGCTCGATCTCCATGAGGGTCATGCTGCCGACATCGTCAAGGTCGAGGAGGTTGGCACGACGGGGGTCGTCAGCGGGGACGCACAGCACCTTGTCGTCGCCACCCATCTCGTCCTGCATCTGGAACATGGCCAGTGCGCGGCACTCGATGAGGCAGCCGGGGAAGGTGGGCTCAGGGAGGAGGACCAGGGCGTCCAGCGGATCGCCGTCCTCGCCGAGGGTTCCCTCGATGTACCCGTAGTCGTACGGGTACTGGGTAGAGGTGAACAGCGTACGGTCAAGACGGATACGACCGGTCTCGTGGTCCATCTCGTACTTGTTTTTGGTGCCGCGCGGAATCTCGATGGTCACATCAAAGTGCAAGCTATCGGGCTGTTCTCCCTGGAATGGGTTGGTGAAATCGTCAGTCACGAGGGGCCCCTCTTCTTGTATTGGACACGGTGATGGTCGACACTGTATCCGTTTGCAGGAGGGATTTTTCGTGCCACACCCAGATCAACCTAAGCCGAAACGTGCTGTGCCCGAGCCGCGACGCCGTATGCCGGCATGGGTTCCAGTAGCTGTCGGTGTCGCCGTGACCGGCATTGTCGTGCTCGTGGTGATCGTCAGTTCTCTGCGGACCGGTACGTCGACGAACGAGGCCGAGCGTGGACTGCTCCCCCGTCGTCACGAGAACACCGCACCTGCGGTGCAGCCGGGACGGGGGGTCGTCGCTGCGGTGGCCCCGAATACTCCGTCAGCTAAGCCACTGGCAGCAAGCGTGGCCAATCGTGTGAAAGCTGCCGGTGCGGCTCCAGGCGTGCTTGGTGCCGACATCATGGATGCTGTGACTGGTGAAACCCTCTATCAATCCGGGCAGAGCACTCTCTTGACTCCTGCTTCGAACCTCAAGGTGATGACCGCGGTTGCGCTGCTGGATTGCACGGATGCCGGGCACCGCTACACGACGAAGGTCGTCGCTGACGGGTCGGCGTTGACCCTGGTCGGCGGCGGCGATCCCTACCTGCGTTCCTCGGTCTCCGACAAGCGTCCTGAGTACCCGTCGACGGAGCAGCTTGCCAAGCGCACCGCGGCGGCCCTCAAGAAGGCTGGCACGAAGTCGGTCACCGTCAGATTTGACGACACCTTGTTCTCCGGTCCCACGTGGAACAGTGCATGGCCGATCGACAACTACTCCGATGAGGTCACCCCGATCACCTCGCTGTGGGTTGACGAAGGAATGATCAACAACAACCCGTGGGATCGAAGCAAGACTCCTGCGGTCTTGGCGACGAATACCTTCGTCGGACAGCTCCGCAGCGCCGGTATCACGGTCACGGGATCGGTGGTTCGACACAAGGCGGGCGAGTCCGACAAACAGATTGCTGCCGTGCAGTCGATTCCGGTGGAAGACCTCGTCACCCGCACCTTGGAGGAGTCCGACAACTCTGCAGCCGAGGTGCTGAGCCGTCAGATGGCCCTTGCGAGCGGCAAGCCGGGATCCTTCGCCGGCGCCTCCCAGGCCCTCGAGGAGCACCTCAAGAACATGGGCGCCTGGCAGGACGGCGCTGTCGTTCAGGATGGGTCGGGCCTGTCTCGAGGCAACCGGATCACGGCGTCGATGCTTTCCCACGCCTGGCGGAAGGTTCTGACGACGCCGAAGCTGCAACCGGTGGCCAATGCGGTTCCCGTCAGTCGGGTCTCGGGAACCTTGCACAAGCGCTTCTCCGAGCCGAGCACGGCAGCGGCGCGTGGCGTGGTCCACGCCAAGACCGGCAGCCTCCAAGGGGTTATCTCGATGTCGGGATGGCTGCGTGACGCCGACGGGCGCATCCTCGTGACCTCCTTCATCGTCAACCAGACCGACGGCTCCGCTCGATCCTGGCTTGACGTCGTCTACGGCAACCTGGCCGGGTGCGGCTGCACCCGCTGATGGCACGACGTGAGCTGGGTCCGGCAGCCCTGACGGTTGCCCAGGCCGTCGAGCGCGAGGTCCGCGGAATCGACCGGTTCGTCGTCGGGTGTTCTGGCGGGCCAGACTCCCTCGCCCTGGCATTGGGGTCGGAGTGGGCATCTCGACGCCGTGGAGCCGAGGTGATGGTCGTCATCGTCGACCATCAGCTGCAGGATGGGTCGGACGAGGTGGCAGCGCGCACTCGAGACCTGCTGGCCGACCGTGGGATGGACGCCTGTGTGCGCCGCGTCGAGATCGATCCGAATGACCCTGACGGCCCGGAGGCAGCGGCTCGAACCGCTCGTCGAGCAGCGCTGGTTGACGTCGCCGGGAAGACGCCGATCCTGCTCGGCCACACCCTCGACGACCAGGCCGAACAGGTCTTGCTGTCCTTGGCCCGTGGCTCCGGGACGACGTCGCTCGCCGGTATTCGGCCGCGGGCAGGCCAGTTCTGGCACCCGCTATTGGGGGTGCGTCGGGCTCAGACCCTGCAGGCATGCCAGGAATGGGACGTCGAGCCATGGCATGATCCCCACAACAGTGATTCGCGATTCCTGCGCTCCAGGGTGCGCACCGAGCTCATGCCGGTTCTCGAGGACGTCCTCGGATCGGGGGTGGCGGAATCTCTGGCCCGCAGCGCGTCCCTGTTGGCCGGAGAAGACGTCGTCGTCACGGCTGTGGCTGACCAGTGGGCACGAGACCACGAGGTGACGGACGACGTTCTGCCCGGGCTGCGAGGTGTGGAATCCGGGGTGGCCCGACGGGTCGTCAAGAATTGGCTGCCCGAGGCGGCAATGGTTCACGTCGACGCCGTCCTGGGGCTTCTGGACGGTCCCGGAGGCGCGGGGGTAGACGTTCCTGGCGGCCGCGTCGAGATGAGGCGCGGGACTCTGTACCTCACTCGGCGCCTGCGGCAGATCCGGGATCGGTAAGCTGGATCCGTGCGAGCTTCTGACATTCCCGAAGATTTCGACCGCGTTCTGTACACCGATGAGCAGGTGGCCTCTCGTGTCCGCGAGGTTGCTGCCCAGATCGACGCCGACTATGCGGGGCGGGAGATCCTCATGGTCGGTGTGCTCAACGGTGCTGTCATGACCATGGCGGACCTGTGCCGCGCGATGAAGTCCCACATGTCCATGGACTGGATGGCCGTGTCGTCCTACGGTGCCGGTACGAAGTCCAGCGGCGTGGTGCGCATCCTCAAGGACCTCACCAAGGACATCGAGGGCCGCGACATCCTCATCGTCGAGGACATCATCGACACCGGCCTGACACTGAGCTACCTGGTGCAGAACCTGCGCAGCCGCAACCCCAACTCCATCGAGATCATGGCGATGTTCCGCAAGCCGGAGGCCGTGACCTGCCCGTTGGACGTCAAGTACGTCGGTTTTGACATCCCCAACGAGTTCGTCGTGGGATACGGCCTGGATTACGCCGACAAGTACCGCAACCTCACGGATGTGGCGACGCTAGCGCCGCACGTCTACAACTCCTGAGGGATCGACGTCGAAGGGCGGACCGCCATCGGGTTGGAATGATCGCGATGCGGTACAGCGTTCGTCAACACTGCGATGTTGTCATGCGCTGGTATCGTGACGCTTTGAGTCCCACCCACCCATGCCCCTAGGTAGTACATGAAAAACGTGTCCCGCATCTTCAAAGGTCCTCTGATCTGGATCCTGTTGTGCATCGGCTTGATCATTGTGTTCCTGCAGTTCACCGGGTCGGGGAACGGGTACAAGGACATTCCGACTTCTGAGGCCGTCAGCATCATCAACAGTGACAAGAAGTTGGATAGCGTCACGCTGACTGACGGCGATCAGGTCATCAAGATCACTGAGAACGACGACAAGAAGTATCGCTCATACTGGGTTGGTAACCAGTCCGACCAACTCGTTGACAAGCTCAACGCCCGGGTCCAGGACAAGACGCTGAAGTCGTGGCAGGGGGAGAACCCTGGGCAGAGCATCTGGAAGGCTCTGCTCATCAACTTCCTGCCTTTCGTCATCATCCTGCTGTTCTTCTTGTGGGCTATGAACGCAGCACAGGGCATGGGCGGCCGTGGCGGCGTCATGGGGTTCGGCAAGTCCAAGGCCAAGGTCGGCAGTAAGGACACCCCCAAGTCGACTTTCGCTGATGTCGCGGGCTGCCAGGAGGCGATCGACGAGCTGCAGGAGATCCGTGAGTTCCTCGCTGAGCCGGCGAAGTTCCAGCGGGTCGGCGCCAAGATCCCCAAGGGCGTCCTGCTGTATGGCCCTCCTGGTACCGGTAAGACGCTGCTGGCTCGTGCCGTGGCAGGTGAGGCTGGAGTGCCCTTCTTCTCGATCTCGGGTTCGGACTTCGTCGAGATGTTCGTCGGCGTCGGCGCCTCCAGAGTCCGCGACCTCTTCGAGCAGGCCAAGGAGGCCGCTCCGGCAATCATCTTCATCGATGAGATTGACGCTGTCGGCCGGCACCGTGGTGCTGGTATGGGCGGCGGCCACGACGAACGTGAGCAGACGTTGAACCAGTTGCTCGTCGAGATGGACGGCTTCGACGTCCACGGTGGCGTCATCCTCATCGCCGCAACGAACCGTCCCGACGTCCTCGACCCGGCCTTGCTGCGTCCCGGTCGTTTCGACCGTCAGATCGCGGTGGAGGCCCCGGACCTCGACGGCCGCCTCAAGATCCTCCAGGTCCATGCCCACGGCAAGCCGATGGCTGACAATGTCGACCTGGCGTCGATTGCTCGTCGCACCCCCGGTATGACGGGCGCTGACCTCGCCAACGTCCTCAACGAAGCTGCATTGCTGACGGCACGAGCCAATCTGCCGGTGATCGGTGACGCGGAGCTGGACGAGGCGATCGATCGTGTGATCGCGGGGCCGCAGAAGAAGACTCGACTCATGAACGAGCACGAGCGCTTGGTAACTGCGTACCACGAAGGTGGTCACGCCCTGGTGGCAGCGGCCATGCCGGGTACCGACCCGGTACAGAAGATTACGATTCTGCCGCGTGGTAGGGCGCTGGGCTACACGATGGTCATGCCAGACTCTGACAAGTACTCCCAGACGCGCGGCGAATTGCTGGATTCGATGGCGTACATGATGGGTGGTCGTGCGGCCGAGGAGCTCATCTTCCACGACCCGTCGACGGGTGCTTCCAACGACATCGAGAAGGCCACCAAGGTGGCCCGCGCTCTCGTCACTCAGTACGGTTTGTCGGCTCGCGTCGGCACGGTGCAACTGGGGTCAGGGGACAGCGAGCCATTCCTCGGCATGACGACTGGGCAACAGCGCGACTACTCCGACGAGACCGCCAAGATCATTGACGACGAGGTGCGTGAACTTCTCGAAAATGCGCACCAGGAAGCATTCGACTGCTTGGACGCCAACCGTGAGGTGCTTGACGAGTTGGTGTGCCAGCTTTTCGCCAAGGAGACATTGAGCAAGGCTGAGGTCGCCGAGATCTTCAAGCCGCTCAAGCGGTGGCCCGAGCGCGGTGCCTTCACCGGTTCTGACAAGCGTGTGCCGTCGTCCATCCCGCCGGTCAAGCCCCCACAGGTTGTCGGTGTGGACGAGGATGCTCCCGAGGTTGGTGCTCCGCGTCGTGGCGTCATAGCCCCGCCGACTCCTGAGCCTGGTGGAGATCTTCCGGGGGACAACCCCGGTGAGTGGCAGCCGCCGTCCGACTGGCAGCCACCGAGCGTCGGGGGAGGAAAGTCGCCTCAGCCCCCGAGCCCCGGGCCAGCCCAGCCGGGTGAGGGCCCCCAGCCGCCGTCGGGCGGTAACCCCTGGGGTCCGCGTAGGTCCTGACGATCGCTACGGCCTGCTGCGTGTGACGCGGTGGGCCGTCGTCCCAGGCTGGCCGGTGGCAACATTCTTTTGCTCGGCTGGTGCGAGAACGTCACGCTCGTCATTGCCGCGGCGCTGGCCAATGGACGTTTGCGGCGGGAGTCGAGGCGCACCGGCGAGCCAATTCCGGTCGATCCGTCAGCTTTGCCGGTGCGTTGGCCTTATTCCTCGGGGCGCTGGTGCTCTACGCCGCTGCCAAGATCATCGTCGAGGTGTTGATTGCCTGGGCGCGGGACCACGTGACGCCGACGTCGAGCCTGTCGGCTGCGGCCTGAGGCGGCCCTCGGCGCTGCCCTAGAATCGTTCGGGTGAGTGAGTCCATGCCAGAGCTACCAGTCGACCTGCGTCGGGCCCGGGCCGCGGTGCGCGAGTTCCTTCTGGCGATCGGAGAGGACCCCGATCGGGAGGGCTTGCGCGAGACTCCCGAGCGGGTCGCTCGGGCCGCCGCCGAGATCTTCCGGGGCCTGGCCCAGGATCCCGCCGAGATCCTCTCCAAGACCTTCGACATCTCCCATGACGAGCTGGTCCTCGTGCGCGACATCGAGGTGCAGTCGTGCTGCGAGCACCACCTGCTGCCGTTCACCGGCGTCGCCCATGTTGGCTACATCCCGGCCAAGGACGGCCGCGTCACGGGCCTGAGCAAGATCGCCCGACTCGTCGACGTCTACTCCCGACGCCCCCAGGTCCAAGAGCGGCTCACGACCCAGGTCGCTGACGCCATGGTCGAGTACCTGCATGCCCGCGGGGTGATCGTCGTCATCGAGTGCGAGCACATGTGCATGACAATGCGCGGCGTGCGCAAGCCGGGGTCGCGGACGGTGACCTCGGCTGTGCGAGGCATCCTTCGTGACTCCGCCACCCGTGCCGAGGCGATGGGGTTGATCACCGGGAGGTGAGGTGTGGCGGGGGATGCTAGCTCGCTTTGGCAATTCCGAAGCGCTATCGGCGCCCGAGATATTTCCTGAGCAGATCAGGGACCTTCTTGTTGGCGATCACAGGGCGTCTTTGGCCAAGTGAGTCGACATGCATATCGGATTCGATTCGCGTCGTAGTGCGGACATTTGATGGAAGTTGGCCGGGTATCACCGCAACGGTTGTTCCCGCGAGGGCTTTTCGTTCTGGTGCGGTATGGACGTGACCTGGCCTCTACCGTAGCGTCATAATCGTGCGTAACTTGAAGGCCCGGGCAACTGGGCTCCTCTGCGGACTCACCATGGCGGTGGTGTCGGCGACAGCGCTGGCACACGCCGACAACAATTCGCCGGCGCCAGGGCAAACGGCGGTACCGGTGCCGATCGTTGATGCGGTGGCCGTGAGCCTCAATGACCGGGCCAAGAGGCAGAAGGCGAAGCCGGGCTCGGTCATCCTGGCGCTGCACGCCGTACGACGTCTGGAACAGACTACCGTCGTGTACTACTCGGTGACGATCGACGCGTCGGCGTCGGGGCCCGCCGACCCGGGGTACTTCGTCGGTTCCGAGGGCGCCCAGGCGCACTACAGCAAGACCCTCAGCGCCGATGGCGGCATCATTGACGTCCGCAATCGGAAGCTCTACCGGACGATCGGCGACTTCCAGGGTTGCAAGATGTGCGGGAACGCGTGATGGAACGGATCGCCGGCCCTGACTCAGCCCGGGCATTCCGTGGTCGGTTGGTTCAGCACCCCTCCGGTGCCGTCCGACGTCCAGCGAGCCGACGTCGCGGTCGGCAACCGCATCTTCCATGACGTGCCGGTGGACGATGGTGCACTCACCCCCACTATCGACAAGGACACGGCGACCCGGCAGTGGAACGACGGCCTGCCGCTGGGGGCAGCCTGGCCTGCCTTGGACCCGAACGATCTTTCGGGTGTCGATGTGGCCTCGTACGTCAGCCCACTCATCCTCACGACGGGCGAGGTCTCCGATGCCCGGCGGGAGCGGGTGACCAAGGAGGCCACGAACATCGATCTGGACTCCTCAGTCCTCTTCGGCAAGGACTCTGACGTCATCAAGCCCGCCAGACGCGCCGTCATCGATCGGGCGGCCAAGGAACTCGTGGCGCGCAAGGCGGCGGGCAGGGTCGAGGTCACCGGGTACACCGACAACCTCGGTACCGCCGAGCACGGCCTCGATCCCTCGCGGCGTCGCGCGGCGGCGGTGGCCAAGGTCCTGGGGCCGCAGCTGCCCAAGGGGGTCACCCTGGTGACCGCCGGCAAGGGCGAGGCCGACCCGGTGGCCAGCAATGACACGGAGGCGGGACGACGCCTCAACCGTCGCGTGACGATCACGGTCAGGGAGGGATGATGAAAGCTCATGCTGTCGCCGTCGGCCTCGCCGCGGCCCTGCTCCTGACCGCCTGCGGGGGCTCCGACAAGTCCGACGGGACGCACACCCCGACGCCGACCGTGGCTGCCACGACGACATCCGGGACGAGCACCACCGCCCCGCCGAGCCCCATGAGCTCGGCCGAGGTGGCCTTCCATGAGTCGGTGGCGGCCCAGCAGGTGATGGGCAAGCTCAAGGATGCGGGCGGGCCCGTCCCCAAGGAAGTGGTCAAGGTCTCGTTCCAACCCCCTCGCTACAAAGTCGCCGTGACACTGCACGTCGCCTCGGTCAAGACGGGCGTCACGGGCACCGTCCTCACCTTCTGGCTCACCTCGAGCGGAATCGACCATGCGATGGCTGTCGCCAATCCGGAGGACTTCCCGTCCCTCGTCGACACCGCTGGGGGAGTGAAGTACTCGGTAGACTCCTTGAGCACGGGAAAGGACACGCCCCTCGTTGTCGGCAGCGAGGACCCCGAGATCGGTCCCGATGGCGTGTACCTCATGCAGGCGGCGTACCCGCCGCTGCCCGACTCGGTGAAGAAGGTCAAGATATCGGTCGGGTCGGCGAAGACCTCCCCCGATGTGCCCGTGACTCGCTGATCACTGCCAGCTGTGAGTTCGCCCTAGACTTCACCCCATGATCTCCGTGGACCCTGTGAACACCAATCCGCATCCTGCCCGCACCCTCGTTATGGGAGTCGTCAACGTCACCCCCAACTCCTTCTCCGATGGAGGCATGTGGGCCGATCCCGAGGTGGCCATCCGGCACGCCCGCGACCTCGTCGCCCACGGGGCTGACATCATTGATGTCGGCGGCGAGTCCACTCGCCCTGGCACCGAGCGCACCCCCGAGGACGAGGAACTGCGTCGCGTTCTCCCGGTCGTCAAGGCCTTGGTTGCCGACGGGGTCACCGTCTCCGTCGACACCATGCGTGCCTGTGTCGCCAAGGCCGTCGTTGAGGCCGGAGCCACGATCGTCAACGACGTCTCCGGGGGCAAGGCCGATCCGGCCGTCCTTGACGTCGTCGCCGACGCCGGAGTCGACTACGTGCTCATGCACTGGCGTGGTCAGTCGGCCACCATGCAGGATCTCATCCACTACGATGACGTCATCGCCGACGTCATCAGCGAAACCTCCCAGCAGGTTGACGCCGCCATCGCCGCCGGTATCGACCGTGAGCGCATCATCGTCGACCCGGGTATCGGTTTCTCCAAGACCACTGAGCACAATTGGCAGCTCATCGACGCCGTCGACGCCTTCCAGGACGGCTTCAAGGATCTGCGCGTGCTGTGGGGAGTCAGCCGCAAGCGCTTCCTCGGCGAACTACTTGCTGACAACGGCCAGGACCGCCCTGCCCTGGAACGCGATGCCAGCACGATGGCCCTGTCGACCTACCTCGCCCTCCATCGTGCCTGGTGTGTGCGCACCCACGAGGTCCGTGCCAACCGCGACGCCATGGAGACCGTCGCCCGCCTCCTCGCCTGAGCCTGCGCTTCTTGCTGATTGACGCTGTGCCTCTCCTCGCAGACGTCGTCGACAAGCCCAATTGCGGTGTACAGGTAACCTTCCGACATGACCGATGGACAGATCACCCTGACGGGCATCCGCGCCCACGCGAACCACGGCGTCCTCGCCAGCGAGCGTGAGCTCGGCCAGCCCTTCAGCGCTGACGTCACCCTCGACGTCGACATGGACACCGACTCTGACGACATCACCAAAGCCGTCAATTATGCGACAGTCGCACAGCAGGTGCTCAACGTTCTCGCAGGGGAACCGGTGAATCTCATCGAAACCTTGGCTGGCAGGATTGCCGACACCGTTCTCGCGATCAGTCCGCGAGTACGTCATGTCCAGGTGACCGTCCACAAGCCGCACGCCCCGGTAGGAGTAGCCCTCGACGACGTGGCCGTCACGTGCCGAAAGGATGCCGAGTGAAAGCTGTATTCAGCCTGGGTTCCAACATGGGAAACCCCTTTGCTCATCTGCGAGACGCCGTCCGCCTCATCTCCGAAACCCCCGGTCTTCACGACGTCGTCGTCTCGCCCGTCTACGTCACTGCCCCTGTTGGGGGAGTGCAGCAGGACGACTTCCTCAATCTGGTCGTCGTCGCAACCAGTGACCTTCCACCATCAGTCTTGTTGGAGCGTGCTCACGTCATCGAAGACGCCCACGGGCGTGAGCGCACCATCCCAAATGGTCCTCGTACCCTCGACGTTGACCTCATTTGCGTCGGTGATGAAACCGTCACTACTGACGAATTGACGCTTCCGCACCCCCGAGCACATGAGCGCGCATTCGTCCTCGTGCCGTGGTCCGATACCGACCCTGAGGCCGAATTGCCCGGGTACGGACGGGTTGTCGATCTGCTGGCCCGCTTCGACGCCGACGACGTAGCCAACGCCGTCAAGCCGTATTCACGCCAGATTGACGTGGCTGGTGTCACCGTTGCGAGAGGATGGGACGAGAGGCGCGACGAGGAGGATCTATGACACGGAGCCTGTCACCGGACTGGGATGACGATCGACGCCCCGACGGCGGCGATGATCCCCACGGCAATCTCGCTCCGACCGACTGGAAGGTCGTCATCGTGGCAGCTCTGTGTGGAGCTGCCCTGGGATGGTTCACGCTGAGCATCTACAAGGTCAGTGACAACACCGTTCCGATCCTGCCCTGGTCGCTCCCGGTGGTCATCCTTGTCGTCGCCGTCGCGACATGGGGATATGCCAGGGCCTTTCGCGCCAAGGTCGTCGACCCCAAGCGAGAGGTCGAGGCGAACCAAGGCCTCGTGTCACTGGCACTGGGAAAGGCCATCACCTTGTCGGGTGCTGCTCTCGTCGGGGCGTGCATCGTGTACGTCCTCACCTACGTCTGGCACCTCAACATCCCCTACCCCCGGCAGCGGACCATCGTCGGGGCGGTGACAGCCATCACCTGCGCGGTCATGGCATGGGCCGGGTGGTTCCTCGAGAACGCCTGCAAGGTGCCGAAGGGCCCGGAGGATCCGGACGAGCGCTCCAAGAGGTGACAGCGACCACAAGATCGCGACTCGCCAGTGTTCAGTGCTTGACGCGAGGCCCAACGGACTGTACTTGAGGACGCCTCACGCGATATGATTGATTGCGTGAGCGGCGTGCATGATCTCAAACGGGTTGAAAAGGACACTGGCGAGCGCAAGGGTGTGCTCGTCATTCTCATCGCGGCAACGGTTGTTGCCATTGCGTGTGGACTGATTCCCTCCATCTGGGCGGTCCGGGCTGGCGTGCTCGTAGCCCTCGTCGGAGCGTGGGTCTCGGTCTTCATGGCGTGGCGTCAGGTCGATGCCATTCGCCAGATGCATTACGACACCATCAAGGAACTTCGTCACGCTGCATCCGAGCAGGAGAAGCGTCACCATGCTGAGTCCATGGAGATGATCGACACCTTCTCGCGTCGTGTCGGCTCCATCTCGAAGACCCTCGCCGACACTCGCGCCAAGCTGGATCACGCCGAGAGCGAGTTGTCGACCCTCCGTGGCGACAAGGCTGCTTTGCAGTACAAGGTCACGGTCGGTAATAAGAAGGTCGCCTCCCTCGAGATGCGTATCACCGAGCTGGAGACTGAGCTTGACGCCCTGCTGGCTGACGGTCGTTCGGGACGCCTGGGAACCCTGCGCACCGTCACCGACGCGGGCGTCCCCACCGCTGACGAGATCTGGGAGCGCGGCAACGACGCGACCATCGCTGATCTCTCTCGCGTCGCCTTCCCCCGTCTGTCTGACGAGACTCGCGTGGCTCGCCGCCAGGCCTGACACTCAGCCGCCGAAGACCTCATGTGGGGCCCAGCCATGTGGCTGGGCCCCATGCTTGTTCGTCTGAGGGGGCTGTGGGCGGTGCCCCCGTCCTCACTTGTCCAGATCTCCCAAGGTCCATCCCAGGGATGCTATGGCGGCCTCGACATCGTCCGTCCGAGTACCGGGCAGAATGGCTTCCAGGGCCTGGACGTTGGCAAAGGTGGGAGTGCGCAGCGCCATTCTCCACGGCGTCGTGCCGCCGCGAGATTCCAGCAGGTACCCGGCTCGTCCCCAAGGGGCCTCCATGGCCGTCCAGGTGCGTCCACGGGGAACCTTGATGGCCGTCGGCAGGCGCGTCGCCAGCGGCCCGTCGAGAGTCGGCAGCCGATCCAGGACCTGACGGCACAGGCTTGACGACACCGTCACGTCGTCGCACAGGGCTGTCAGCCGGGAGTAGGCGTCTCCCAGGGGCTCTGCAGCCGTCTCAGGCCAGCTCAGCTCGTCGTAAACCGGCAAACCCTTGCGAATGTCCATGTCGACGCCGCTCGTCCGTGAGACGGGCCCGGAGAGGCCGTAGGCGTCGACCATCTCTGTGGGAATGACGGCGACCTCGCGAATCCCCTCGGCGGCCTCGAGATCGGCGCGCAGCCGGGGGAGGAGGGCGTCTGCCTCGTCGAGCCATTCCCGTAATCCGGGGCACCACTCCTGCCCCGGATGGATCTCGAGCCCTCCGATCCGCGTGATCATGGGATGAATGCGATTTCCTGAACACGACTGCCAGATCGTTCGTGATCTTTCAATCGTGGAAGCAATCTCACTCTCGAGGTCTGGGTCATCACAGTGATGACCCACCCATGACAAAAATGTGAGGTGTGAGGTGATTCTGCTGAACTCTGCGAGCAACGTTCGTATCCATGTCACCCGAATCGGCACAGTAATACCCATCGCCTCTTCGACGACATGTGCTGCACCAGTCTCACCGATGAAAGGTGACGTCCAGTCATGACGTGATGCAAGCATGGGAATCTGTCGGTAATCACGAACCTCGAAGAGTTTTTCATCCCCGCGATGAAGGTTGCCGGCATTTACCTGTGCCGAGGTGATGAGACCATCCTCGACAGTTGTGGCAATACGTACCAGACCTGGCCTCGTCGGGTGCAGCCGCCCGAGATCAAGCCGGATCACCTCATATTCGCCATCTGAAGTTTCTGCAGGGGTTGCCAACATCATCGCTCCGACGACGAACAAGATCTTTCGCGTGGAACTGAACACACTTCAAGGATGCCTCATTACGCGCCCAGATGCACCTTCGGGACAACCTTTCGATGAAAGAGGAACAGAAGTTGCCTTGTGTTTTTCTGTGTCATCAACATAAACTGTCAGTTGAAAAGCCGAAGTTGTATCTACGGCGCAAGTCTGAAAGGAATACCATGGCACAGCGTGTGCGTGTTGATCTTGTCGACGATGTGGACGGAAGCCCTGCCGAGGAATCCGTCAATTTCGCCCTTGATGGTGTCAGCTATGTGATTGACCTGTCCGCGGAGAACGCCTCCAAGCTGCGCGATGATCTGTCCAGGTGGACCGCCAATGCTCGTCGCACCGGTGGTCGCCGTACCCGTGGTCGTCGGCCCACCGGAGGCCCGACCGCAAACGAGGTTCGTCAGTGGGCCAAGGAGCAGGGTTACGAGGTCTCGGAGCGCGGACGCGTCGCCAACGAGATTCGTGAGGCCTATGATCGCGCTCACTGATCCCAGTCATGTGATCCTTGACAGGGCGTGTCGGTGGCGACGCCGGAGCAGGAAGGCTCCGGCGTCGCGCTGTTCCACCCGGGTTGTGCCAGCGGCGTAAGTGGGTGTCTCAGATCTGTCGTCAGCGGTTATTAGACTGACTACACAGGCCGGCGGTCCAGTGCTGTCGGTTGGTTGCATGAAAGTTTCACGCGACCGCGAGTGGATCCGTACACCGGTGTTTTTCGGTGGTTGATCTGCTCCACATACGAGGAGAGTTCATGTTCGAACGGTTCACCGATCGGGCCCGCCGGGTCGTCGTCCTGGCCCAGGATGAGGCCAAGGCCCTGAACCACAATTACATCGGTACCGAGCACCTGCTGCTCGGGCTCATCAGTGAGGGCGAGGGCGTTGCCGCCAAGGCCCTCGAGTCCCTTGACATTTCCCTGGAGGCAGTCCGCGCCCAGGTGGAGGAGATCATAGGTCACGGCACCTCGACACCGACTGGCCACATCCCCTTCACCCCGCGCGCCAAGAAGGTCCTCGAGCTGAGTTTGCGCGAGGCCCTCCAGATGAATCACTCCTACATCGGTACCGAGCACATCCTGCTCGGCCTCATCCGTGAGGGAGAAGGCATCGCCGCGCAGGTGCTGATCCGCCTTGGCGCTGACCTCAACACAGTGCGCAACAGCGTCCTGCAATTGCTGCAGGGCTACCAGGGTGACGAGCGTCAGGCTGCCACCTCGGGCGCGCCTGAGGCTGGCCCGCAGCAGTCCTCGGCGACGATCCTCGATCAGTTCGGTCGTAACCTCACCGACGCCGCCCGTGACGGCGAGCTCGACCCGGTCATCGGGCGTGAGAAGGAGATCGAGCGGGTCATGGTGGTGTTGAGCCGCCGTACCAAGAACAACCCGGTTCTCATTGGTGAGCCTGGCGTCGGCAAGTCCGCCTGCGTGGAGGGTCTGGCCCAGGCCATTGTGCGTGGAGATGTCCCCGAGACCCTGCGCGACAAGAAGATCTACTCCCTGGACCTCGGCTCCATGGTCGCCGGATCGCGTTACCGCGGCGATTTCGAGGAGAGGATGAAGAAGGTCCTCAAGGAGATCAAGAACCGCGGCGACATCATCCTGTTCATCGACGAGATCCACACCCTCGTCGGTGCCGGCGCTGCCGAAGGCGCCATCGACGCCGCCAGCATGCTGAAGCCGATGCTGGCCCGCGGCGAGTTGCAGACCATCGGTGCGACGACCCTCGACGAGTACCGCAAGTACATCGAAAAGGATGCCGCCCTGGAGCGTCGTTTCCAGCCGATCCAGGTGGCTGAGCCGTCGATCCCGCTGGCCATCGAGATCCTCAAGGGCCTGCGCGACCGCTACGAGGCTCACCACAAGATCACCATCACGGACGAGGCCATCACCTCGGCGGCCAACCTTGCGGCCCGTTACATCCAGGACCGCTTCCTGCCTGATAAGGCCATTGATCTCATCGACGAGGCTGGCGCCCGGATGAACATCCGCCGTATGACGGCCCCGCCGGACCTGCGCGAGTTCGACGAGCGGATTGCCCACGTGCGCGTGGAGAAGGAAGCCGCCATCGACGCCCAGGACTTTGAACGTGCTGCCGGGCTGCGCGACGACGAGAAGAAGCTACTCGCCGAGCGTGAGGCCAAGGAGGAGGAGTGGAAGCAGGGAGACGAGTCGGTTCCGGCCGTCGTCGGTCCTGACGAGATCGCCGAGGTGCTCTCCGGAGCCACCGGCATCCCGGTCTTCAAGCTCACCGAGGAGGAGTCCCAGCGACTGCTTCACATGGAGGACGAGATCGGCAAGCGTTACGTCGGACAGGAGGACGCTGTCAAGGCGCTGTGTCGCTCCATCCGTCGTACCCGCGCCGGCCTCAAGGATCCGAAGCGTCCGGCTGGTTCGTTCATTTTCGCCGGCCCGTCCGGTGTCGGCAAGACCGAGCTCACCAAGGCGCTCACCGAGTTCCTCTTCGGTGACGAGGATGCCCTCATCACCCTGGACATGAGCGAGTACTCCGAGAAGCACACCGCATCCCGGATGTTCGGTTCCCCGCCGGGATTCGTCGGTTATGAGGAGGGCGGCCAGCTCACCGAGAAGGTGCGCCGCAAGCCATTCAGCGTCATCCTCTTCGACGAGATCGAAAAGGCCCACCCCGACATCTTCAACTCCCTGTTGCAGATCCTCGACGAGGGACGTCTCACCGACGCCCAGGGTCGTGTGGTGGACTTCAAGAACACCGTCATCGTGCTGACGACCAACCTCGGTACCCGTGACATCTCCAAGTCGGTCAACCTTGGCTTCTCCAAGGCCAACGACGCCGAGTCCAGTTACGAGAAGATGAAGGCCAAGGTCACCGAGGAGCTCAAGGGACACTTCCGCCCCGAGTTCCTCAACCGTCTCGACGAGATCATCGTCTTCCACCAGCTCACCCAGTCTGACATCCTGCGGATTGTCGACCTCATGGTGGACCAGTTGGAGGAGCGTCTGGGCGACAAGGACATGGGCATCGAGGTCACCCCGGCCGCCAAGGAGCTGCTGTCCAAGCGTGGCTTCGACCCGCTGCTGGGTGCCCGTCCACTGCGTCGCACCATCCAGCGCGACATTGAGGACGTCCTGGCCGAGAAGATCCTCTTCGGCGAGGTCAAGCCCGGTCAGATCGTGGTTGTCGACGCCGCTCCGGAGGGTTCCGAGGAGCCGTTCGTGTTCAAGGGCACGGAGCGCTCCGAGCTTCCGGATGAGGTCCCTGAGGAGCTCACCTCGTCGGCAGGGGACAACAACGGTCAGCAGGACTGATCATTCGATCACAACACTGCGGCCCGGCGCTCGATGCGCCGGGCCGCAGTGTTGTGTGTGTGGGTCTCAGAGCTTGGCGAGTACCGCCTGGAGGGCGAAGGACACCAGCCAGTGGGTGGACATGAAGTCGCCGTCAGTGATTTGGGAGGCCACCTCGCTGATCTGACGATTAGTGGCCACCTCGATGCGGCGACGAGCGTCGTCGTCGAGCCATGGTGTCAGCACCCGCAGCTGCCAGGCCCGCGACAGGCTCAGCCCATACAGGTGGGCGAGCTTGCCGTCGGTGCCGTCGGTCACCTCGGCGACGTCCAACAGGTTGTCGTCAGCCTGTCCCAGATGCGGTAGGAAGGCATGCAGCCAGGTGCCAAACTCATCGGAGCGACCTTCGGCCCGGTAGACCCGCGCCATGAGGTGGGCTTCGCTCAACGCCGCCGACAAGAAGTCATTGCCGCTGGGCTCCCAGGACGACGGGTAGTCGGTGTCGGCGTCGAAGAAACGGTGGGAGTGCTTGACAATGGCATCGACGACGTCGCTACGTCCCAGGGCCTGGGCGGCATCGAGGCACAGGCCAATACCGAAAGCGGTGTTGTCGTGGGTTCCGGTGCGGACGGGGAAGGTCATCGTCGGCAGCCATGCCAGCAGGTTGTCGAAGATCTGGCGTCCGACGATCCGAGTCGCGGACGCCCACTCCGGCGAATTGCTCGCCATGGTGGCCAGCGCTGAACACTTGGCGGACAACAGTGCCGCCCATCCCCAGCCATAGGGACGCTCGTACCCGCGATGAACCCGCAGGTACTCCGCCTCCACCTGGGCATTCTCATTGGTCAGACGCGCATTGAGAAGGCCAACCAGCTCGTCAATGGTTGCGCAATCGATCGTCTGGTTTGCGTGCTCGAGCAAGGTGAGGGCCGACCACTGCATGTGTGCCGAGGAATGCCAGTCCAGACACCCATGAAAACACGGATGGAGACGCCATGGCGTGACGTCGACGTCGTCCGGCCCTTGGGACTGGTGGGCTGAACCCCATGGGAAGGGCCGATTCAGGCCGTCAATGATCGTCGTGGCCCATCCTTGGGCGTAATCGTCAACGCTCACAGCAAACCTCCTGGGAAGCAGCACAGATACATGATGAGAATGTTGCAGAACAGCAGTGGAACAGCGGTGGGGATCTGCGCCTTGATAGGACCATAACTGTCATCAAGCTCAAGCAAAGCTGCCGGGACCAGATTGAAGTTCGCGGCCATCGGGGTGCACAAGGTGCCGCAGAATCCGGCCAACATACCCATCGCGAAGATGGCAGCCATATTGCCGTCGAAGTGCTGGATGAGTAGCGGCCACCCGACGGCAGCCGTCATCACCGGGAAGGCCGCGAAGGCGTTGCCCATGACGAGGGTGAACAAGGCCATGCCGATGCAGTAAACACAGACCGCTGCGAAGAGACTTCCGGACGGCAGGATCCACGACGTGATGCGTCCCACTGCGTCACCGACGCCGGCATTATTGAACAGGGTGCCCAGGGTCGCCAGGAACTGGGGCAGGATCGCCGCCCAACCGATGTGGCCGAGCAGCCGGTCGCCTTCCTTGAAGGGCACCATGGGGGAGCGCACCTTGAACATGATCATGGCGACGACGAGGGAGATCAGCGAAGCAGCTCCAAGACCGATGATGGTCGCCATGCCGGTTTCCAACACCGGATTTCCGCCGAAGGACAGGTCACGCATGCCGGCCACCGCGAAGATCGCGGCGACGATCGGAATGATGAGGGCGGGCACGAACAGTTTGTTGCCGAACCTCTCGGAGAGCTCCTCCCGCTCGGCGTCAGTAGTGGTCTCGTTGGAGCCGCGGCCCGGGAAGCCGCATGTCGCCAGTACTACCAGGAGGAGGACAGCGACGCCCTCCACGAGTGCCGGTGCCGTCTTGTCGACGACGAAGGTGCCGTAGCCGAAGCAGAAGGCCAGGATCGCCCAGAAGGCTGCTGATCCGAACCGCTTCCTGTCATCGCGATCGCGCATCCGGACGACGGCGATGATGAGGAAGAGAATTCCGCACAGCCAGTAGAACCATTCCACCTTGATCATTAGCGGACCCCCTGCTCAGGATTGCCGCCCGAAGGCAGACTGACGGTGTGGCCAGGCTCAGGAGTGGTGTCGACGCCGACGTCATCCCCTCCCTCGGCGGCCATCTTGGCGAGCTTGCGATCCAGCAGCCACATCCGTGGGGCATGGATGAGGAAGGCGCAGATAGCCGTCGGGATGGCCCACAGGGCGATCTGGAGGGCTTCGAGCTTGAGGTTGTAGGTGGCATCGACGAAGCCGGTGATGAGCAGGATCGACCCGATGGCGATGAAGACATCCTCACCGAAGAACAGCCCGATGGTGTCCGCCGAGGAGGCGTAGGAGCGCAGCTTCTCACGCATCTTGCGGGTGTAACGAGGGTGGTTGCGTCGCGCGGCGGCCTCAGCCATCGGCACGACGAGCGGGCGCACCGCCTGGGCTGGTCCACCGATGGACGACAGCCCCACTGCAGCGGTGATCTGGCGAACGGCGAGGTAGACGGTGAGGAGCTTCCCGGCCGTCATGGACTTCATCTTCGACATCAGACGGCCGGCCTGCTGCATGAGGCCGTGGCGCTCGAGCAATCCGATGACGGGCAGGACGACGATGAAGACCGTCACGGATCGAGAACTGGCAAATCCGGTGCCGAAGGTCTCAATGATCTTGACCGGCGACATGCCGGCAATGAGGCCGGCAGCGACACCGGCGACTGCGACCACGAGCATGGCGTTGAGCCGCAGCGCGAAGCCGACGACGACGATCGCCACGGCAAGCAGAACCCACATGGTTCGCTCCTCTCCTGGGTGTTTCTGGGGATTTTGTCGCGTCACTCTAGAGAGCGTGTCGGGAGTATGTCACGTCTCCATTGCCAGATCTGTCACGACGGCCAGGCAGATTGCGGCAATCTTGGGTCATGACAACTGTTGATCTCAATGCAGACATGGGGGAGTCCTTCGGGTCGTGGAAGATGGGTGACGACGAGTCTCTGCTGGGAATCGTCACCTCGGCAAACGTGGCCTGCGGGTTCCATGCCGGCGACGCCGTCGTCATGGGGCGGACTTGTGAGGCCGCCGCAGAACACGGGGTGTGCGTGGGAGCCCATGTCGCCTACCGGGACCTCGCCGGGTTCGGTCGCAATTTCATCGACGTCGACCCCGGACGGTTGCGGGACGAGGTCATCTACCAGTTGTCGGCGCTGCGCGGGGTTGCCGCGGTTCACGGCGCGTCGGTGCGCTACGTCAAGCCTCATGGCGCCTTGTACAACACGATCGTCCACCACGAGGCGCAGGCCAGAGCTGTCGTCGAGGCGATCGTCGCCGTCAATTCCGCCACGGATTCTGACGTGGCCATCCTCGGTCTGCCCGGCGCCCTCGTCCTCGACCTTGCCGAGCAGCAGGGGGTGCGAACCCTGCGTGAGGCCTTTGCTGATCGCGCCTACAACCCGGACGGCACCCTGGTGTCGCGTAGCCAGGAGGGATCGGTGTTGCACGACCCCGACGAGGTCGCCGAGCGGGTCGTCAAGCTCGTGACCCAGGGAGCGGTGACCGCCATCGATGGCACCGAGGTGAGTATCCAGGCCGATTCGGTGTGCGTCCACGGTGACACCCCGGGGGCTGTCGCGATGGCCACGGCGGTGCGCGATTGTCTTGCTGCTGCCGGTGTCGAGCTGCGGGCTGTCGCATGAGACTGCTGCCGGCCGGGCGGACGGCGGTTCTCGTCGAACTGGACGACGCCGGTCAGCGGCGGCGTCTGCATCGCGCCCTGAGCGACCACCCGGCTGAAGGGACGGTGGATCTCGTACCGGCCCAGACGACGGTGCTCGTCCAGGTGGAGTCCGCTGACCTGTTGCCGGGAGCCGTCGCCCATGTCCAAGACCTGCTCGCCGGGGGATTGGACGCTGTCGAGGAGGGATCGCGGGAGCCCCTCCCAGTGCCCGTGCGTTACGACGGACTCGATATGTCGGACGTGGCAGATCTGCTCGACATGACGACCGACGAGCTGGTGAAGCACCACAGCGACCAGCTGTGGACGGTGGAGTTCGCGGGATTCATGCCTGGGTTCGGGTATATGTCCGGGGTGGACTGGCCCTACCGGATTCCACGTCGCTCCAGCCCCCGAACCCGGATCCCACCGGGCAGTATCGCCCTGGCCGACGGATTCACCGGGGCTTATCCGCAAGCGTCACCGGGCGGTTGGCAGATCATCGGGACGACGGAGATGACGCTGTGGGACGAGAACGCTGACCCGCCGGCCCTGCTGTTGCCGGGTGCCGTCATCAAGTTCGAGGCGGTGACCTCATGACTCACTTCGTCGTGGAGATGGCCGGGCCCAGAACCCTCGTCGAGGATGCTGGACGTCGAGGATGGGCCGATCTGGGGATCAGTGGCTGCGGGGCGTGGGATCGTCGCGCCTATCGGGAGGGAGCTCGTCTCGTCGGTAACGCAGCCGGTCTCGGGTGCCTGGAAGTTCTGCTCGGTCCAGTGCGTCTGACGTGCATCGGAGAGCCTGTTCTTGTTGCTGCGACAGGGGCAGACGTCGAGATTGATCTGGATGGATCACCACGTCCCAATGGCCGTGGATTCCTCGTCGCCGATGGTCAGACGCTGACGGTCGGTGCGCCGGAAACGGGATTACGGAGTTATCTGTCCGTCACCGGAGGCATCAGTGCGACGCCGACCTTCGCCAGCGTCTCGGCCGACCCGACCCGAGGGATGGGACCAGCCCCGCTCAAGACGGGAGACGTCGTCACCGTTGGGGATGGGCCAGCCGGCGTCATCACTACGAAGCCTGTCAACGTCGGTCCCGCGCCACAAGAACTCATCCTCCACGGCGTATGGGGCCCGCGCGACGACTGGTTCACTGACGCTGGCCGACGCGCGCTCGAGGAGACGACATGGCGGGTCGGAGAGGCGAGCGACCGCGTCGGGACGCGGCTGGAAGGGCCGTCCCTGGAGCGAGCAGTGACGGGGGAGTTGACGAGTGAGCCGGTGGTGCGAGGAGCGATCCAGGTGCCCACCTCGGGTGTGCCCCTGGTCTTCGGCCCGGATCATCCGACGACCGGTGGGTACCCAGTCATCGGGGTTGTCGACCCCGACGACGCAGACCGTCTTGCCCAGGCTCGAGCCGGGGTCGTCGTGAGGTTTCGGATGTCATCGCAGCCGTGGCGATGACACGTTCCCGGGGTAATCCGCCGGGGTATCATCGGCCCTTGCCCTAACCTCTTCGCCCCCTAGGAGACCTCTTGTCGTCCGAGCAATCGCCAGTCGTGGACGTCGATCGCCTTGCCCGGGACCGGGATGGAAATGTCGTCACCGAGAAGCAGGCATGGAGCGCTCTGTGGGCCCTCCTCGTGGGCTTCTTCATGATCCTCGTTGACACGTCTATCGTCACGACCGCACTGCCAGCGACCATCCGCGCCCTCAACGCCAATCTCAACCACGGCGTGTGGATCACCAGTGTCTATCTGCTCACCTACGCCGTCCCGCTGCTGATCACCGGACGTATGGGCGACCGGTGGGGCCCGCGTCGCATGTACCTCATTGGCATGCTCGTCTTCGGAGTTTCCTCGCTGGCTTGTGGTCTCTCCCCGACGATCGAGGCTCTCATCGCCGCTCGTGCGGTTCAGGGAATCGGTGCTGCCCTCATGACCCCGCAGTCCCTGTCGATGATCACCCGACTCTTCCCACCGGAAAAGCGCGGCGCCGCCATGGGCCTGTGGGGAGCCACGGCAGGTGTGGCCAGCTTCGTCGGCCCGGTCCTCGGCGGCATTCTCGTCGACACCCTGGGATGGGAGTGGATCTTCTTCGTCAACGTCCCGGTCACCATCATCGGGCTGTGGCTGGCCATCCGGAACGTCCCCGCCCTGGAGACTCATGGTCACGCCTTCGACTGGTTGGGCGTCATCCTGTCGGGTATCGGCATGACCCTGCTCGTCTTCGGTATTCAGGAGGGTGAGCAGTACAACTGGGGGACGATTACCGGCATCATTTCCGTACCCTTGCTCGTCATCCTCGGCGTGGTTTTCATGGTGCTCTTCGTGGTCTCCCAGACCGAATGGGCGCAGGCCCATCTGCATGCTCACGCCAGCGACTTCGAACCACTGGTTCCGCTGCGTCTGTTCACCAAGCGCAACTTCACCCTCGCCAATATCGCGATCTTCCTGGTCGGCATGCTCGTGACTGCCTACTTCATGCCGACCACTGTGTACCTGCAGAACGTGCGTGGCAAGTCCCCGACGATCGCCGCCCTGCTGCTCATCCCCACCGCCGTCTTCTCCGGTGCGCTGTCTCCGGTGGTTGGACGGGTGCTCCAGCGCCGCTCGTCGGGGCGAATGGCCACCATCGGCGTGGCTCTCTACGTGATTGCCTCGATTGGATGGTGGCTGTTCATGGTGCCGTCAACTGGGGTGTGGGTCTTCCTGCTGCTGTCGGTCGTCGCCGGTATCGGTTCGGCCATGATGTGGAGCCCGATCTCGCTGGTGGGCACTGACGATCTCGGTCAGGCTGACGCCGGAGCCGGTTCAGGAGTCTTCAATACGACTCGTCAGGTCGGTTCGGCCCTTGGCTCGGCCCTCATTGCCATGATGATGGACGCCCGAATCATGGCCCGCCATGACCTGGGGCGAGGGCTCGGCGAGTCGATGTTCATCACCATCATCGCCGGCATGATCTGCGTCATCGTCTGTGCCTTCTTCGCGAACTTCCAGCGTTCATCTCAGCACAATTCCTGACGACAATCCTGTGTGAGGCAGGTGGACGTCGCCGGGGTGCCTTTCGCCCGCCCCGTAGGATGACCACATGAAGATTGCCATCGGAGGGTTTGCCGGTCTCATCGGCACAGCGCTGGTTCAGCGGCTGCGCAAGGAAGGCCACGACGTCGTCACACTGACTCGTCACGAACCCATCCAACCCTCCGACCGCAGGTGGGACCTCGACACCTTGTCCATCGCCCCGCCATTCCTCGACGACGTCGACGCTGTGGTGAATCTGGCTGGAGCTCCCATCGCCGGGGGACGCTGGACCGATGAACGCAAGACCCGCATCTTGGCCTCACGCATCGACTCCACTCGTCTCATCGTGCGAGCCCTGGCATCCTCGCCACGCTGCCGGATTTTCATCAACGGATCGGCCGTTGGCTATTACGGCCCTCGTGGCGATGAATGGCTCGACGAGGATGACCCCGCTGGCGAAGGATTCCTGGCCGAGGTCTGCCAGCGGTGGGAAGCGGCCGCGAATTCCGCTCCCGAAGGAGTGCGCGTGGCAACCCTGCGTACCGGTCACGTCATGAGCTCGTTCGGCGGCATCCTCGGCAAGGAGCGCCCACTCTTCCGGCTCGGATTGGGCGGCAAGATCGGTGACGGCAGCCAGTACATGTCGTGGATCAGCCTTCATGACCATGTGTCGGCCATGGTGCGGATCCTCACTGACGATTCCATCAGTGGACCGGTCAACCTCGTCGGACCGAATCCATGCACCAATGCCGAGTTCACGAAAACCCTGGCCAAGGCGATGCACCGGCCGTCAGTGCTGCCTTTCCCGACCCCGGCGGCGAAGATGATCTTCGGGTCCCAGCTCGTCGATGAGGCGCTGTGCTCCGGACAGAGGGTCAAGCCCGCCAAACTCCTTGATCACGGATTCGAGTTCCGCGACACCTCAATCACCGAGTCAATCACCTCAGCACTTGCAGGACGCCGATGAGCCATAACAACCAACGTCCCGACAATTTTTCCCGCCCAGACGAGTGGGGTTCATGGGCGGACGAGCCGAAACATGACGAGTCCTCCTGGGCACCTTCGCAGCCAGATTCCGGGCAGGCAGAAAGGACGTCGAGACCGGAGTCCGAGCCGTATCGCTCGGCGGAGGTCGATCCCTCGTGGGAAGCGCCCTCGGCGTCGTACCAGCAGGCAGCTCCCAGGCCTGTTGCCCGCGTGAAACGACGCAGTGACCTCCCGGTGGTGACGTGGACCCTCATCGGCGTCTGTTTCCTGGTGTGGGCCGGGGAGTGGGTCAGCCCTCAGATCCGCGACGCCGTCGTCCTGGCGCCCATCCAGGGGTTCCACGAGCCCTGGCGATTCGTCACATCGATGTTCGGGCACGCGCTGAGCATCCTCCACATCGGCTTCAACATGTACGCCCTGTGGGCCTTGGGGCGGTCGCTGGAGCCCTTCCTGGGACGAGCCCGGTTTCTCGCCGCCTACCTGATGTCCGGTCTGGGCGGGGGAGTGTTGTTCTGCCTGATGGCCTCCCCACATGGTGACGGGAGGTTCCTGCCGAACATGAATGACGGCGTCGTCGGCGCATCCGGCGCGATTTTCGGCCTGTTCGGAGTGCTGCTCATCGTGCAGCGCAGGCTCGGGGCGTCGACCCGAGACCTGTGGATCGTGCTGGCCATCAACGCGGCACTGCTGTTGTTCATCTCCGGGATCGCATGGCAGGCCCACCTGGGCGGATTCGTCGTCGGGCTGGCGTGCGGAGTCATCTTCTTCGAGGACCCCAAGCGCATTCAGGCCGGTAAGTCCCCGCAGACGTGGCCGAGGATGGCAATGCTTCTGGGTGTGCTCGTCATCCTGGTACTGCTGAAGTACTACGTGTTTTGAGCTAATCGAGTAGGCCGGCTCGCTCTACGAGGACGGCTATTTGGACCCTGTTCGACATGTCAAGTTTGGTTTGGATGTTTGCCAAGTGGGACTTGACGGTGCCTGCAGCCAGATAGAGGCGTTCGCCGATCTCAGCGTTCGACAACCCTCTGGCCGCTTCAATGGCGATGTCGCGCTCCCGGTCGGTCAGTTGGGAGAGCTGTTTGGCGGCCGCACGACGCCGGCGACGGGACGGATCGGTGCGCACGGTGTCGAGAAGTTGCTTGGTGCTGCGCGCTGACAGAACAGCGTCTCCCGCGGCAGCAGCCTTGATGGCCGTGGTGATCTCCTGTGGAGAGGCGGACTTGAGAAGGAATCCTGAGGCTCCGGCATTGATCGACGACATGACGGCATTGTCGACATCCCAGGTCGTCAGGACAACAATCTGAGGAGGCTGCGGATCGGCGCGGAGTGTTGCCGTGGCCGTCACGCCGTCCATTCCGGGCATACGCAGATCCATGAGGACGACATCTGGTCGTAATTCACGTGCCATGCGGATGGCGTCCCGGCCGTCTCCCGCTTGCCCCAGGATCGTGATGGCGTCGTCATGGCCGACGATTGTCGACACAGCACTGCGTGCCAACGGATCGTCATCGGCGAGGAGAACGGTAACCACTCAATGCATGGTATTGCAGGAACTCCCACGTCAGGCGTCGCAGGGTCAAGAAGCGTTGCGCCACGGGATCGTAACGGTGACTGAAAACATCCCGTTTTCCTCAGTTCGACACACGGTGCCGTCGAGCAACTTGACCCGTTCACTGATGCCAGAGAGTCCACGTCCAGAGCCTTCGCCGCGCCCGCCTTCTACGATCGGGTTCGAGCATTCGATGCGGACTCCGTCGGCCGGTGAAGCGTGCACCTTGAGAGCGGCAGTCGTTCCTGGCGCGTGGTTGGCGGTGTTTGTCAGCAGCTCCTGGACGGTCCGGTACACAGCCCGAGAGAGGGCAGGATCAGCAGAGTCTCCCTCGGAAACGTAAATTGATGCCGTGATCGGCTGACCGGCGCCAAAAGTGTCCTCGACGACCTCGGCGAGTTTTGACAACGGAAGATCCGGCGCCGGCGTCATGGGCTCGGAGAGCAAGGACCTCAGCTCAGACATCGCCTTGCCCGCCGATTCGCGCAGCGTCTTGGCGCTCTCCACGTGGTCAGTGCCGTCAAGCTTGGTCTCCAAAGATGCGGCCTGCAGTGAGATGAGGGACAGCGAATGCCCCAGTGAGTCGTGAACTTCTTGGGCAATCTTTTCCCGCTCTTGACGGCGTGAAACCTCATCATCGAGCCGGGCCACGCGTTGGTGAGCTGCAGACAAGTCCCGGCCCGTGACGATGACTTCACGACGCGAACGGCGGATGAGCCCAGCACCTATCCCGATGATGAGAAACGTCGCTGCACCAAGAAGGGCCGTCAGGATAGAAGTTGTGTTGCGGGCCTCCAGTGAGTTGTTCGCCTGAAATATCGACGCCGTCACTGACGCCCCGATGGGTTGGGCTCGACCGTCAACAATGACGTCGATGACGGTTGTCACAGCGACCAGAGCGGTGCACCACCATGTCGCGGGACCACGCCGTCGGCCGAGCAGGGCTGCCAGGGCAATGAGAGCAGGTACCGTCCCAATGGGCAGGATCACGGCGCCGAGCGCAGCAGCGATCGTCAATCCGAAGGGGATGCGGTGACGCCAGACCAAGGCCGTTGCCAGGGCGATGTCCAGGATCAGCGCAACGATGACCACTGCGGCGTCAATGTCGGTTCCCGCCGGAGTCCCAGCCCGAAACCCTGCCGGTGAGAACACGATGCAGATCAGGCCACCAAAGGCACTGATCAGGGCCAGAAGAATGGTCCGCCATACCGCTGGACGGCTGTCGCGGCCGACCTTCTGGAATTTGAACACGGCAGCTATGTTACGGAGTTGGGCTCTACTCGTGGCACCGCCGTTCGGGAGAGGCGATGGGGCCGATCGACAGAGGCGGTCCTGGCCGTCCGGGTGATGTGGGGACGGGGCCTGCGGCGGTGGACTTGATGCATCAATCGAAAACACCTCAGGAGTGATCGTGACCGACACCAATTGGCCGAACCAGTCTCAACCCCAGCCACCGCAGGCCCCACAGCCCAAGCCGAAGAAGCCGATCTACAAGCGCGTGTGGTTCTGGCTGCTCGTCATCGTCGCTCTCTTGCTCGCCTTTGGCGCGATGGGCGGCGGTGACGACGGTTCCGATGCCAAGACGGATACCGCCGCGTCCAGTGAAGCCAAGTCGACCGACAAGGCAGCGAAGAAGGCGGACGAGAAGAAGGCCGAGGAGGAGCCTGCCGAGGATGCGAGGCCGACCGAACGTCTCGTCCTGGAGAAGGACTACAAGTTCACGACTGATGACTTCTCCCCAATGGTGAAGGGCACAGTTACGAACAATTCAGACAAGCCTGTGAAGGTCGCCGTGATGATTACCTTCAACGCCTATGACGACTCGGGGGCCAACGTCGGAACCTGCACGGATTCGACGGAGAGTATCGACGCCAACGGAAAGTGGAAGTTCAAGGCCTTGTGCGACACCGACGACGTCGCAAAGGTCAAGTTCAAGGACCTGTCGGGATTCTGATCCCGTCCTCGTGGTGCCGGTGGCGGCCTCTCGCAAGAGAGGCCGCCACCGCCATTCCGCCAGATCCACAATGACACTGGCCAGAGGTCAACCATCCACAACCGTCACCTCGCCGTAAAGGCGTGTGGTGTGCAGTGCGATGTAGTTGACCTCGGCTTTCGTCAGGTCGTCGCCGATCGCCGTCGAGATGTGCTCGGCCACCGTAAGAGCCGCCGAGGTGGCCTCCGGGTAGTGATCCGACATGAGACCCATGATGTCCAGGTCGATGTGGGAGAGCTGCTTGTTGTCTGCGGCTCGCGCGAATAGGTAACGAAGATGCGTGACGAACCGTGATGCGCTCATGGAGGACCGGTCAATCTGGACCTGCCAGAGATTCTCGAGTTCGGTGAAGACCTCGGAGATCGCTTGAGTCATCGTCACGGTGCGCGACACACTCTTGCCATCCCACTGGTGGTTGATGAAGTGCAGCGCGAACGCCGCCCATTCCTCGGGTTGCAGATGGATGCCGAGAGCACCGTCGACGATCTCGACGGCCCGGTGACCCAGGCGCGCCTCGTCGGGGTACAGCTGCTGAACCTCCCAAGTCAGGGGAAAGTCGATGACGCTTCCCTGCTCTGCTCGGTGTACTGCCGCGACGAGGTGATCGAGCACCGGCAGCATCATGCGTTGGGCGTTCGGGATCCCCAGTTCCTCCTGAGCCAGCTCGACGATCGCCTGCGCCACCCGCACCTGGGTGTGAGTGGCGTTGGATAGGAGTGAGGCGATCGCAGCCGTTCGGTAGGTGCCCTCCGCCAGGTATCGCTGGGCCGACGAGGCGTCGACGACCTCCCCGCGGTGCCGACCGAAGCCGATACCGCGGGCGTTGACGACCATCTCCGTGCCGGAGCGGTCGATGCCGAGAAGAACATTGTTGTTGTAAACCTTCTTGACGACGACCTGCTCGGGACCGAGCTCGGTCAGGGAGTGTTCCAGGGGAGACACTGCGTCATCCTGTGGTGATGGTCAGCACCGCCGCCGGATCGTCGCTGCGCTCGGAGACGGTGAAGTCGGACCCATTCGTGATGACCACCGGAGAGACCATTGACGGCACCCGCGGCTTGACGGCGTCAAGGTCGACGGTCAGGAGCGGGGCGCCAGCGGTGACGGCATCACCTTCCTTGACATGGGCGGTGAACCCCTCACCCTTGAGCTCGACGGTGTCGATGCCGATGTGGACGAGGACCTCGGCGCCATTGTCGGCTTTGAGACCGACGGCGTGCAGAGTCGGGGCCACCAGCGTGACCTCGCCGTCGATGGGAGAGGTGAACTCTCCCGAGGTCGGGTCAACCGCGAACCCGGGGCCCATGTGCTGGCCGGCGAAGACTGGGTCTGGAACGTCCGTGATGTCCAGAATGGTTCCCGAGACGGGCACTGCGACCTTCAGGGTTTCGTCCTTGTGGCGCTTGTGGAAGAGGGACATGTTGATGCCTTTCAGTCGTCGATTCCGAGCTGGGCGTTGATGGCGTTCTTGTAAAGGATGGCCTTCGCACCATAGACAGCTTGGACGCCTCCGCCGACCTCGAAGACCTCGGTCGCTCCCAAATTCTTGAGCTTAGCCTTGTCGACCTGATCAGCCGCCTTCACCGAGACGCGCAGGCGTGTGATGCATGCATCGACATCCTCGATGTTCTCAGGGCCACCCAGGGCGGCGATGACCTGCGTCGCCCCCTCCTCAATACCGTCATTTCGTCTCTCGGACTTCTCGGCGGGATCGTCGGTCGACTTGCCGCCGGTCGGTGCCGCGGCCGCCATGGTGTCCTCGAGGTGTCCCGGGGTCGCGATCTTGAACTTCTTGATGAAGAACATGAACGAGAAGTAGTAGATGGCGAACCAGATGGCTCCGATCGGCAGGACGTACAACCAGTGTGTCTTGGACTCGCCCTGCAGGACGCCGAACAGCAGGTAGTCGATTGCGCCACCGGAGAAGGTGTTGCCGATGCGGATGTTCATGAGGTCGGCGACGAGGAAGGAGATGCCATCCAGGACGGAGTGGAACACGTAGAGCAGGGGAGCCACGAAGAGGAACATGTACTCGATCGGCTCCGTGATTCCCGTCAGGAAGGAGGTGAAGGCCACCGAGGCGAACAGGCCGGTGTACTTGGCGCGGCGCCCCTTCGGCACGCACTGCCACATCGCCAGGCAGGCGCCCGGCAGGCCGAACATCATGGTGGCGAAGCGGCCGGCGAAATACTTGGTCGAGTGGGTGAACAGTCCGACGTGGTTCGGGTCAGCAAGCTGCGCGAAGAAGATCTTCTGCGCGCCGGCGACGGTATGTCCGGCGACGACCTCAGAACCACCTAGAGGGGTGTACCAGAACATCGGGTAGATCATGTGGTGCAGACCGACGGCGCCCGCCAGTCGCATCAGGAATCCGTAGAAGAAGGTGCCGATGACTCCCCAGCCGGCGATCGCGGTGCCGGCAGACACCATGCCAGCCTGGATCGGCGGCCACACCAGGAAGAACAACGCTCCGATGACGATCCCCGCGAAGGCCGTGACGATCGGGACGAAGCGCGAGCCGCCGAAGAAGCCGAGGAAGGCTGGCAGCTCAATGTTGTGGTAACGGTTGTGAAGCCACACGGCGACGGCACCGATGACAAGCGAACCGACGACGCCGGTGTCAATCGGCCGGTCGGGGTTGCTGGAGAGGGAGACGAGCGCTTTGGTGGTGGCCGTCATGACGAGGAAGCCGGTGATACCGGCGAGGGCTGCGGTTCCCTTGTCTCGTTTCGCCAAGCCGATACACAAGCCGATCGACAGCAGCAGAGCGAGGTTCTCGAAGATGACACTTCCAGCAGCGCTCATCACCTGGAAGATGTCTTGGAGGATCGGATTGCCGAGAGCGGGGTAACTCTTGACGGTGGTGGGGTTGGACAACGCACCACCAATACCCAGCAACAGACCTGCCGCTGGGAGGATGGCGATCGGCAGCATGAAGGCCTTGCCGATCTTCTGCAGGGTCTTGAACATGTCAGTTCTCCGTGGGTGTGTGGGCGACGCGGGCACGGATCGCGTCGACGAAGCGGGCACAGATTTGGGCGGGACGGGTGATCGCGCCGCCGACGACGACAGCGTGGGCTCCGCAGTTGAGGGCGTCGACCGCCAGGTCAGGGGTTGAGATGTTGCCCTCCGCGATGACGGGGATGGACAGGTCCGCAGCGAGACGACGCACCAGCTCGAGGTTGGGCGCGGGTGAGTTCGCAGAGGCGGCGGTGTAACCGGAGAGGGTGGTTCCGACCAGGTCGACTCCGCACTTCGCGGCCATGACTGCTTCGTCATAGGTGGAGATGTCGGCCATCAGGACGGCGGTGGGATGGGCCTTGCGAATCTGAGCGATGAGGTCGGGCGTGGAGACATCATTTGGATGGACGCGGTCGGTGGCGTCGAAGGCGAGGATGTCGGCTCCGGCGGACAGGACCGCCTCGACGTCGTCAAGGGTCGGGGTGATGTAGGGCTCGTAACCGTCGTATTCCCTCTTTAGCAGGCCGATCACCGGCAATGGGACGGCTGCCCGGATCTCCTTGATGTCGCGGACCGAATTGGCGCGAATACCGACGGCTCCCGACTGAGCAGCTGCCCTTGCGAACAGAGGCATGACGCCACCGTCCTCGCAATACATGGGTTCGCCAGGTAACGCCTGGCAGGAGACGACGAGCCCCTTTTCCAGGGCCTGCACCACTGGATTCATGAATACCTCCGGCAATGTGAGATACCGGCGTGGACACACTCGTGCCCGCCGGTGGATCAGGTATTGCCGAAAGTCACAAGCCTGAGATCCATGAAATGTTGCTGGAACCCTAACACAGCCCTGGTGGAGCGCTGCGGGGTGGGGTGAGTCACTGGGCGACGGCTGTCAGATCCACCACGACGTCAGCGAGCTGCTCGGGGTGGTGACGGACTTGATGCAGCCTCTCCTGGACGGCCCACATCGCCCACGAGTCGACGAAGAATTCGTCACGACCTAGGGCGCGGTCGCGTCGGGTTTTGTAGGGGCAGGAACACCACACCGTCATCGAGGCGTGCTTGGCGTTCGCCGGGGTGAGAACCCCACACCCCTCAATGACAAGGGGACTACGAGCGTCGAGGATGATCTCTTCGGCAAAGCGATGCTGGTACCAGTCCCACTGTTGATAGCGATTCTTGACGATGAGTTCGCTCAAATCCCACGCCGCTGACAACCCGGTCCAGCCGGGGTAGAGGTCGTCGCCATGGACGATCTGGGCCTGCGGGCAGAGCCTCGTGACGCGCTCGCCAAGGGTCGTCTTCCCCGAACCCGACCCGCCGTCAATGAGCACGACCGCCCGCCCCGATGCGGCGTCGATGTGTTCGGCAATGGCCTGGGCGGCGGCAGCACTTCTCGCGATCGTATTCACAGCGTCACCAACTCCCCGCTGCGGTGCACCAGACCGTCGTCAAGCAAAGATGTCAGGCAACGTGACGCCTGGTCAGATTCCGGCCAGGCTGACAGGGCCACATCAACCCTGACGCCGTGCGGACTGTTGCGGACGACGTCCATGATCACCCCGCGACACTGACGGTCCGTCCCCTTCCACGGCTGTCCGCGACGGGCCGGGGCGTTGTCGGGCTTGCCGTCAGCCACCCACCGGCATCGGGCATTGATCGGGCAGACCTCGCACTGTGGTGAACGAGCCGTGCACACCAGCGCTCCCAGCTCCATGGAGGCCACTGCCCACTTCGCGGCTGTGCCGTCCTCCTCGGGAACCAGTGCGTCGGCGACGACCCGTTCGGCCTTCGTCACCGAGGTCGGACAGTTCGCGATTCCGGACTCCGCGCGTGCAATGACGCGACGCACGTTGGTGTCCAGCACGGTTGCGCGCCCTCTGAAGGCGAAAGACACCACCGCGGCAGCCGTGTAGTCGCCGATACCCGGCAGGGCGATGAGCTCGTCGTAGGTGCTGGGCACGACCCCGCCGTGCTCGGTGGCGATGGCAACCGCGCAGGCGTGCAGACGGAGCGCGCGACGGGGGTACCCCAAACGTCCCCACGCGGCGACGGCGGCACCGGACTCCTCCTCGGCCAGATCGTCCGGAGTCGGCCAACGATTCATCCACTCATGCCACGGACCAATGACTCGCGACACAGGTGTTTGCTGGCTCATCACCTCGCTGACGAGCACTCCCCACGGCGAGGTCTCCGGTCGACGCCACGGCAGGTCCCGTCCCTGCACGTCGAACCAGTCGCAGACCGTCTCGACGGCCCGCGGAGTCAGCCCGGTTTCAGGCACGGATCAGCCGATCTCAGCCGATGACCTTGGCTGCGGCCTCGGCAGCCTTCGGCAGGGCCTTGCAAAAAACCTCGAAGGCCTCGTCGTCATGGGCGTCGGAGAGGAACCAAGCCTCGAAGCAGGACGGCGGCAGGTTGACCCCGGCGTTCAACATGGCGTGGAAGAAGGCGGTGTAGGCATCGGCGTTCTGGGACTTGGAATCCTCGTAGTCGCGTACCGGTTCCTCGACCCCGAGGAACACGCTGAAGAGGTTCCCGGCGGTCTGCAGACGGTAGGAGACGCCAGCCGCGTCGAGGGCAGCAGCCAGCTCGCCTCGCCACTGCTCGGAGCGCGCATCGAGACGCTGGTACACCCCGGCGTCAGCCAGTTGCAGGGTCTTGACGCCGGCGACGGTGGCCAGCGGGTTACCTGACAGGGTCCCGGCCTGGTAGACGGGGCCGGTCGGCGCCAGCAGGTCCATGATCTCGGCGCGCCCGCCCAAGGCAGCCAGCGGCATCCCGCCGCCGACAACCTTGCCGAAGGTGAAGATGTCGGGGGCGAAGTTCTCGCCGGACTGCTGCTGCAAACCCCAGAATCCCGACGCGCTGCACCGGAATCCGGTGAGCACCTCGTCGACGATCATGAGGGCGCCGTGCTCCTTGGTGAGGCGACGGATCGTCGCATTGAAGCCGGGCTCGGGCGGGACGACGCCCATGTTGGCCGGGCAGGACTCGACGATCACCGCAGCGATCTGGTCGCCACGCTCGGAGAACACGTCCTCAAGGGCTTTGACGTCGTTGTAGCTCACCACGATGGTGTCGGCAGTCGAGGCGGCCGGAACACCCGCCGAACCGGGCAGACCGGCCGTCGCCACCCCCGAACCCGCTGCGGCGAGCAGGGCGTCGGAGTGACCGTGGTAGTTGCCGGCGAACTTGATGATGATGTCGCGGCCGGTGGCACCACGCGCCAGTCGAGCCGCAGTCATCGTCGCTTCAGTACCTGTCGAGACGAAGCGCACCTTCTCCACCGGGGCCATCCGCTCGATGATCGCATCGGCCAGTTCGGTCTCGGTACGGGTTGGCGCGCCAAAGGACAGTCCCTTCGACGCGGCGTCCTGGACGGCAGAGACGACCTCGGGACGGGCATGCCCCAACAGGGCCGGACCCCAGGTGCACACCAGGTCCACGTATCGGGTGTCTTCGGCGTCCCAGATCCACGGGCCCTGGGCCCTCTCGATGAAGCGGGGAACCCCGCCCACCGATCCGTAAGCCCGCACCGGGGAATCCACCCCGCCGGGAATGACGGCCTGGGCGGCGGAGAACAGTTCGGCGTTGGAGGTCATTTCTTCCTTCCGGTGTTTGGGCTTGTGGCGGGCTTGATCACCAAGGATCAGAAGGCCTCGCGGAACATTTGTGCGGCCTCGATGGCCCAGTAGGTCAGGACGAGATCGGCACCCGCGCGCACGATCGATGTCAGGGATTCGTTGATGCAGCGGCGACGGTCGATCCAACCGTTGGCGGCAGCGGCCTCGAGCATCGCGTACTCGCCGGACACCTGGTAGGCGGCCACCGGCACCTGGGAGACTTCGGCGACGTCGGCCAGCACGTCCAGGTAGTGAGAGGCGGGTTTGACCATGACGAGATCGGCACCCTCGGCCAGGTCGAGCAGGGTCTCGCGCATGCCTTCACGACGGTTCGACGGGTCCTGTTGGTAGGACTTGCGGTCACCCTGGAGGGAGCAGTCCACGGCGTCGCGGAAGGGCCCGAAGAAGGCAGATGCGTACTTGGCCGAGTAGGCCATGATCGACACGTCGGTGAACCCCTCGCGGTCCAGGGCGTCGCGGATGACGGCGATCTGGCCGTCCATCATTCCCGACGGGGACACCATGTGCGCTCCGGCGCGGGCCTGGGACACCGCCATCGCGGCGTAGAGCGGCAGGGTGGAGTCGTTGTCGACGCGGCCGTCAGGAGTCAGCGCACCACAATGGCCATGATCGGTGAACTCATCCAGACAGGTGTCGGCACAGATGACGAGGTCGTCACCAACAGCCTCGCGCACCGCAGAGATACCGGCATTGAGGATTCCGTTGGGGTCCCAGGCATGGGAACCGATCTCGTCCTTGTGCTCGGGAATACCGAACAGGTCGATACCGCCGATGCCGGCCTCGGCGGCCTTGGTGGCGAGTTCCTTGATGGACTCGATGGAGTGCTGGTATTGGCCAGGTAGACTTGTGATCTCGACAGGGGAGTCGATGCCCTCCTTGACGAAGACCGGCAGCATGAGCTGGGCCGGGGCGACCCGAGTCTCCGCGACCATGCGTCGCATCGCAGGGGTGGTACGCAGCCGACGCGGGCGGGAAACCGGGCGAAGGCCCTCGGGCAGCGGCTTGACGTCGGCCATGCGGGGATCGCTGGAATCAGGCAGGTACAGGTTCATGATCATCTTCCTTCTTAAACAGGTCGTCGATCAGGCGACCAGGGACTCGACCGCCTCGAGGACGGCCTCCGGGGTGGGGGAGGAGGCCACCGCGTCTGCCGGGTGGCCGAGGTCCTCGAGTGTCTTTGCGGTGGGCTTGCCCAGCGCGATGAGCTTCTGACGGCGCCATCCCAACGGTTCGACGAGGTCGATCAGGGCACGTCCCACCGAGGATGCAGTGACGACGACGAACCCGACCGACGGCCAGGACTGGGCGATCACCTGGGGCAGTTCCTCAACGGCAGCGGTGGTGTACACCTCGAGCCGGTTGACGGTGCAACCGGCCCTCGTCAGTCCTTCGGGGACGGTGTCGGCGGCCAGTTTCGAGACCGGGAGTAGGACGTTCGTGGCACCACCCGGCCATTCGGCGACCAGACCGGCTCCGCTGTGGTCCTCCGGCACGAAGTCGACGCCAGTACTGCGCTTCTCCAGGGCCCTCGCAGTAGCTGCGCCCACGGCTGCCACCTTGATGTCAGGGTTCGGCAGTGGATCGGGCAGCAGCCCGACGGTGGTCTTCGAGGTGACGACCAGCCAGTCGGCCTGCCACAGGTCGGCCTCGGAGAGCCTATCGGCGTCCGGGAGCTCGACGGTCCGGGTCAGCGCCTTGTGGATGACCCCGTAACCGGCCTGCTTCAAGGTCGTCACGAATTTGTCGTGGGAGTCGTCACGGGGGACGACGACTGGGGGTTTGATGAGATCAGCAGGGTTCGTGGTCATCGAGTGCTTCCTGAGGCCTTGAGGTCTGCGACATCGGCGGCGCCGTCGTCCAGCAGCTCCTCGGCGGCCGTCACTCCCAGGGTATGCGCCGCGGCCAGTGCCGGCTCGACCTCCTCAGGCAATTCGACGCTCACCTGTTCCCGAATGGTGCGCGACCCGTTGACCGCAGCCACAACGACGTCCAGGGTCAACACGTCTGGGGACCTCCCGGGGGTCGGCGTGAGATGGGCCAACGCGCCGATCGGGGCGGCGCACCCGGCCCCCAGATGGGACAGCACGGCTCGCTCGGCGGTGGCCGACAGTCGCGTGCCGTGGTCGTCGATTCTGGCGAGGGCCTTGGCGAGCTTGCCGTGATGCACATCGGCGGTCCGACACTCGACGGCCAGGGCTCCCTGGGCCGGAGCCGGCAGCACGACCGACGGGTCGAGAAGCTCGGTGATGACGTCACTGTGACCCAGACGAGCAAGCCCTGAGGCAGCCAGCACGACGGCGTCGAGGTCCTCCTTGCCGCTGTCCTTGGCGTAGTGACCCAGACCCTTGACCCGGCCCAGACGGGTATCGACGTTGCCGCGGATGTCGACGATCGTCAGGTCCGGTCGCACCGCCAACAGCTGGGCCACTCGCCGCGGCGAACCGGTTCCGACGCTGGCCCGCTGCGGCAACTCACCGAGGGTGAGACCGTCACGAGCCACCAGGGCGTCGCGCGGATCCTCGCGAACAGGGACGGCACCAATCGCCAGTCCGAGTGGGCGTCCGGTCGGCAGGTCCTTGAAGGAGTGGACGGCGATGTCGGCTGAGCCCTCCAGCAGGGCAGTGCGGATCGCCGAGGCGAACACCCCGATGCCACCCATCGACGCCAGGGAGGCCGTCGAGGTGTCACCGTGGGTGGTGATCGTCGCCAGATCGACGTCGAGCCCCTGTGATCTCAGCAGCTCTGCGACCATCTCGGATTGAGTGGTTGCCAGGGTGCTGGCACGGGTTCCCAGACGGATTGAAGACATGTCCTCCATTGTGGCACTCGGTTCCGACGCCTGTTCCCTTGCTCTCAGACCAGTTGACGGGCCGTGTGGCGGGCTTGAGGCACCAGAGCTGCGATGCCGGAACCCGACGCCCATGCCCCGACCAGACCGATGCGGCCTCGTCCGGACTGGTTCAACTCCTCGAGCTGGCGGTGCAGACCGTCACGCCACGCCCTGGTCTCCGGAGTCGTCGGGGCCAGCGCCCCCGTCCAGTGGATGATCTGGGAGTCCACCACCTGATTGGACGACAATTCCACACCGAGCAGGATCGAGGCATCCTCCAGCGCCCGCTCGACGCTGAGCGCGACATCCGTCTCCCCGGATCGCCCGTAGGAGACCCGTAGCAAGTGCAGTCCGTCGGGGCAGGACTGCCCCAGGCTCGGCCACTTGGCAGACATGTGCGTCAGGGCCTTCGCCTTGACGCTCGTCGTCCCGGGAGCCACCAGCATGCCGTTTCCACGCGGGCTGTCGTCCAGCTCCGGAGCCTGCAGGGCCAGATTGACGTGGCCAATGGGCGCACCGGGAACCATCTCGGGTCCGGAGACGTCGATGACACTGCTCAGCAGGTCGGTGGCAGGACCGGCAGAGCAGGCGACGACGACCCGCGGGGTCAGGAAGGTGCGCACCTCGCCGTCAGGGACAGGAGGCAGGGACGGATTCGGGTTGCGCGAGGTGCCGGCGGTCTCGACGAGCCACTGGTCACCATGGCGGGTCAACTTTCGAGCCCCCACCCGGGTCATGATCCTTGCACCGGCCTCCTCGGCCTGACGACGCAACTCGGCCGGCATGGTGAACATGCCGCCGGCCACTGATGCGACGGCCGGCCCCTCCGGCAGCCGGGAACGGCACAGGGCCACGCCGGCAGCCAAGGACCCGGTGGACTGGGCGGCAGCCCGCAGACCGGGGGAGACGACGTCGGCCGAGAGCAGGTGCGGATCGGCGGCATGGATACCACCGGCGATCGGGGTGACGAGTCGCCTCAGCACCTCCGGTCCCATCCGTGACTCCACCAGGGTTCCCAGATCCCGTGGGAGTTCGTCGGGCATCGGGGCGCGGTCGAGTGCGGCGGTGCGGGCGGCCTCCTGGGCTCCCAGCGCAATGACGACCGCCGGGTCCGACAGATCGGCAGGAATGCCCAGGATGGCATTGCCGGGCATCGCGAAGCAGGCGTCGTCGAAGTACACCCAGGACGGAGCGGTCCTCGGCTTCTCGACCGTCATCCCCAGTTCGCGGGCCAGCTCGGCGGTGTCGGGAAGACGAATGGCCCACCCCTCGGCGCCGATGTCGTAGCTGATCCCCGCCAGTTTCGACCCGGCCACCAGGCCTCCGGTGTACCCGCGGGACTCCACCAGCACAGGGTGCAGCCCTTCCTGGGTGAGCTGCCAGGCCGCAACGAGCCCGGCCATGCCACCGCCGATGACGACGGCGTCCACGGTGTGCGGATCAGGGGTGTTCATCGTCACGTCCTCGGAATTGTGGTTCACAGTGAGTGCACCAGCTTCACCAGTCGCGTCAGCACATCGGGGTCGGTGTCGGCGGGCACACCATGGCCCAGATTGACGACGTGGCCGGGGGCCTGACGTCCAGCCGCGACGACTTCGCGGGTGGCGCTCTCTAGCGGTTCCCAACCGGCGAGGAGCAGGGCCGGGTCGATGTTGCCCTGGACCGGCATGTCCATCCCGGAGACCATGAGGGTGGCGCAGGCCTCGTCGAGGCTGATGCGGTGGTCGACGCCGAGGACCGGGTAGCGGGACGCCGTCGCGGCCACCTGGGCCAGCTCGGAGAGCAGATGGCTGGCATTGACGCCGAAGTGCACCACAGGGGTGTTCGGGTCGAGCTCGGCGAGAGCACGCTGGGAGAAAGGGGCAACGCTGGCGCGGTAGTCGACGGCGCTCAGCGACCCGGCCCAGGAGTCGAAGAGCTGGACGGCACGAGCTCCACCGCGCAACTGGGCGGCCAGGAATGCGGCGTCCAGGTCGGCCACCCACTCCATGAGCCTGGCCCAGGCTTGCGGATCCGAGTGCATCATCGCGCGGGCGGCCAGGTGGTCACGAGAGGGCCCGCCCTGCACCAGGTAGGCGGCAATCGTGAACGGGGCGCCGGCGAAACCAATCAGTGGCGTGGTGTCACCGAGTTCTTCCGTCACCAGGCGGGCAGCCTCTTCGATGGCAGAGGCATCGCCGGGCTCGCGCTGGGTGATCCGGTCGACGTCGTCCTCGGTGCGAACAGGCTCGTCGAGAACTGGTCCGACTCCCGGCTCGATCCGCACCCCGATCTCGGCCATGGCCAACGGCACCATGATGTCGGAGTAGAGGACGGCCCCATCGACATGGTGACGTCGCACCGGCTGGCAGGTGATCTCAGCTGCCAGCTGAGGGTTGAGGCAGGAGTCGAGCATCGTCGTGCCCTCGCGGGCCTTGCGGTACTCCGGGAGCGAACGGCCCGCCTGACGCATGAACCAAACCGGGGTGACGGCAGGGCGATGCCCGGTCATGGCCTGCAGAAGCGGTGAGTCGGCTGTGGAAGTGGTGGTTTCAGTCATCACCTCGATTGTGCCTCACTTCGTCGAGAGGCCGTTCATGGGGCAGTTGTCGACTGCGGCGAAAGGCTCGCGGCTACTGGGGACCGTCGGAACCACATGGTTCAATAGCATCTCGTGGGATTGTGTGTCTTGACCGTGGATCATGCCGAGCAAGGACTCGGCGTCGTTTCCGAGGCTGCCGCGCAGGTCGATGGGCTCGGCCTGGCGCTGACTGACCATCCCCAGATCCGTGGCGCTCTCGTGTTGTCAACGTGCAACCGAGTGTGCCTGATCGTGGAGACTTCTCCCGACTCTGCCGCTCAAGGATTCGGCGAGACCGCGCTGCGCGCCTGTCTCGCCGACCAGGGGGCGACGGTGTTGGCTGACTCGGCCCAGATCTTCTGTGAGAACGACGCCGTCTGGCGTGTGTTCCGGGTGGCTGCTGGCCTGGAGTCGATGGTCGTCGGTGAGCGCGAGGTCGCCGGACAGATGAAGCGTGCTTTGAATGAGGCGCGCAAGGAACAGACGGTTTCGTACATCATCGGCCACGTCGTTGAGGAGGCGCTCAAGACCTCCCGCCATGTCGCCACTGAGACGGCACTGGCTGCCGAAGGGCGCACCGTGGTGGCCGTCGGACTGGACCTCGTTTCCCAGCGGATGGACCTCGACGGGGTTCGTGTTCTCGTCATGGGAACTGGTTCCTACGCCGGCGCGTCGTGCGCCCAGCTGAACTCCCGCGGGGTGACCGACATTCAGGTTCATTCCGCTTCCGGACGTGCCGCCGGCTTCGCACGCCGTCACCGTGTGGCCGAGGCCGTCGATCTGGACGCCGCGTTGGCACAGGCTGACCTCGTCGTCACCTGCCGTGGATCGGGCGTGCCCGCCCTCTCCGCACAGGCCGCCCGACGCGCAGTGGATGCTCGCGCCGGACGAGACCTGCTGGTCCTTGATCTGGCCGTCAGCGGTGATGTCGAGGATCCGGTGCCCGCTGGGGTTGAGGTCATCGACCTGGAGACCATTCGTCATGCCGTTCCCGCCTCTGCCGAGGCCGAACGTGCCGCCGCCGAGCACATCGTCGCTGCCGGGGTCCGGCACCTTGCCATCGACCTCGAGCGTCGTCGGATGGCTCCGGCCGTCGTCGCCCTGCGCGACGTCATCTCAGATCTCGTCACCGCCGAGCTTGAGCGCCTGCCCGAAGAGGGATCGGTGCCGGTCGACGAGGTGGCAGCTTCTTTGCGTCGGCTTGCTGCGTCCATGGCGCACATCCCGTCGGCGCGAGCCAGGATGGCCTCTGAGAAGGGCCTGGGGGATCGCTGGCTCAACTCGTTGTCGGACGTGTTGGGGATCGACGTCGAGATCGCCGCGCCCGTCATCGACATGTCAACCTTCACGAACGCTGACTGCATGGCCTGCCCGGTGACCGGCCTGCGGGTGGAGGACCTTGCCGCGGATGCGGCGCCCCGAGGTGAGGAGAAGAATTCGTGACCGCCAACCCGTATGCAGCCCCCAAGGATCCGTTGGCTCCCTATGACGCGGTGCTCGTCGCATCTTTCGGTGGGCCGCGGTCCCCGGAGGAGGTCAGGCCCTTCCTGAGGAGGGTTTCCAACGGTCGCATTCCGGATGAGCGATTGGCCGAGGTCGCTCACCACTATGACCAGTTTGGTGGGGTGAGCCCCATCAACGCGGCGACGGACGCCTTCGTCAACGCCTTGAAGAATGAGCTTCACCAGCACGGAGTCCGAGTCCCGATCCTGCTGGGGAACCGCAACGGCTCACCGTTCCTTGATGACGTCCTGCCCGAGATGCACCAGCACGGTGTGCGTCGAGTGCTTGCCGTCGTCACCTCCGCATATGCCTGCTACTCCGGTTGCCGTCAGTACCGCGAGGAGATTGCTGCGGCCCTCGACCAGGCCGGCATCACGGACATGCAGATCGACAAGGTGCCTCCCTTCAACGAGGCCCCCGGTTTCATTCGCGCCAATGCGGAAGCCCTCATGCAGTCCTTCATGCGCATCCCGCCGACTCCGCTCGAGGCCACCCGAGTCGTTTTCGTCACCCACTCCATCCCCGGCCCCATGCAGGAGGCGTCGGGGGCTGGGCAGCCAGGGACTGACTACATCTCCCAGCACAAGGCGGTGTGCGAGAAGATTGCTGACCAGGTGCGTCATGCCTTCGGCAACATGCCGCAGTGGGATCTGGCCTACTGCTCGCGGTCGGGACGCCCTACTGACCCCTGGCTGGAGCCTGACATCAGTGACCACCTGCGCACCCTTCCGGAGCAGGGGATCAAGTCCGTCGTGGTTGCGCCGATCGGTTTCGTCGCTGATCACATGGAGGTCGTCAATGACCTCGATCACGAGGCAGCTGAGACGGCGGCTGAAATCGGGCTGGCCTTTGCCCGTGCTGCGACCGCTGGCGCTCATCCGGCCTTCGTCGCCGACATGGCGGGCCTGATCATGACCCAGGCAGCGGCTGCCCGAGGAGAGGGCGGAAATCTGACCTCCTGGCCCACCCCCTGTGCTCCCGGATGCTGCCGACGCTGCCCGGACGCCAAGGACATTCCGGCCATTTCCGGAAGTGACGTCGTCGAGCCTGACGAGACACAGGCCTCCGAGCCGGTGGCCGCAGCCGTGGCATCGACTGGTACGGCAACGGCGGCGGAAGCCGCGCACCCAGAACCTGAGGTCCTGTCCGGTCCCAGACCTGCTACCGTTCCTGGACCTGACGCCATTCCTGAGGCCGTCGGACCGGAGCCAGAAGCTCCTTCCCCCTACGACCTTCTGACCAAGGAGATCCCCATGACTGACCATTCGAGCAGCAATTCAGTGATTGAGGGACCTCGCGACGACGAGGCCCCCGCCGGTTCCTACATCGCACCGACTGATCCGCGTGATCATGCCGTCGTCCCGGAGGAGGTCAATGCCTCCAGCAAGTGGGCAATGTACTCGGTATTCAGCGTTGCCACTCCGCTTCCCGCCGACGATGTGGCGCGCCGTCAGCTCATCGAGGGCTCCGACGAGTGGGTCGGACAGTCCGGCGTCGAGACCCGTGGCTGGTATGACCTGTCGGGTCTGCGCGCGGACGCCGACCTGCTGGTGTGGTGGCTGAGCGACAATCCGACGGCCCTGCAGGACGCCTACCATCGGTTCCGCGGATCCGGTCTGGGACGCCATCTCGATCCGGTGTGGTCGAATGTGGGCGTTCACCGTCCGGCAGAGTTCAACAAGTCTCACCTGCCCTCCTGCTTCGCCGGAGTCGCCCCGCGGCGCTGGGCTGCCTTCTACCCCTTCGTCCGTTCCAAGGGGTGGTACCTGCTCCCGGCTGCTGACCGTTCCCGCATGCTGCGCGAGCACGGCATGGTCGGTGCTGCCAGCTCTGACGTCAAGGCGTCCACCTTGGCCGCATTCGCCCTGGGAGACTACGAGTGGATTCTCGCCCTGGAGGGTGACGACCTCGCTCGCGTCGTCGACGTCATGAAGGACCTGCGCTACGTCGAGGCTCGTCGTCATGTTGACGTCGACACCCCCTTCTTCACTGGCGAGCGCGTCTCCCCGGTGACTTGGGCCGACCGCCAGATGAGAGCTTGATGGCGCCCTTGCGTGGCCTGACCGACCCGGTGGGACCGGAATCGCCGCAGACCTACTGGGTGCGGCGTCTGGTCCTGCTCATCGCAGTGGTGATTGTCGTTGCCCTGGTGGTCACGGGTGTTTCCAAGCTCATGGGCGGTTCGAAGAAGTCGGCGGCGCCGGCGGCGTCGTCCTTCACCCCGAACCCGTCATGGACTGACACCGCCTGGGGCCCGGAGACTCCGACTCCCTCGGGTTCGGCCAGTTCCGGCAAGTCCGCTTCCTCCTCGAAATCCCCGTTGGCGACGTCGTCCGCATCAGCGTCGTCATCTCCATCCGCATCGACCGCTGGCGAACTCTGCGAAGGGTCCCAGCTGACGGTCAAGATCACGGGAGACAGCAAGAAGCCCAAGGTGGGTGACACCGAGACCTTCACCGTGGAGGTGAAGAGCTCGTCTGACTGTCGCTGGGACACCCAGAAGGTGAAGCAGACCCTCACCGTCACCTCCGGATCAGACCGCATCTGGTCGACCGAGGGCTGCGGCTCTTGGGGGCCAAAGGGCATCCGTGAGATCAGGTCTAAGGATCCTTGGACCTATAAGGTCTCATGGCCGACCAAACGGTCCACCGACAAGTGCAAGCTGTCGAAGGAAACCCTGGGGAGTGGCTACTACATCGCCACCGTCAACATTGATGGCGGTTCGAGCGATCGGTTCATCATGCAGATGAGTGAGTGACCCTCCATCCACACCCCCTGCCCCATGACATGTTTCGGCTCCCAGCTCTCGAGCTGGGAGCCGAAATCGTTGTCAGTGGAAGTGATGGGTGCGCTGGTCGTTCTCGAAGATTGACTCCAAACCCTGCCGGATCTCGCGGGCCCGCTTCAGCCCCACTCCCTTGACGTCGCCAAGTTCTGACGTGGAGGCCGACACCAAGGTCTGCAGGTTCGAGAAGTGATCGATGATCGCTTGAATCGCCCGGGACGACAAATCGGTGATCGATGCCAGCTGACGGTGTCCACGTGGCTGCATGGGAGCGTCGAGGGGGTGCTCGACAGGATCGAGATCGATGGCCCCAGCCACTTTGGCAACGTCGAGAAGGTCCTCCCAGGGAAGCTTCTGCAGACCGGACAGGGAGAACTCGCCCGGGGCGACGGAGTCCGGCCGGTAATCCTCGGTGAGCAGACGTCCCAGGTCCTCCACCCCGAGGGACAGCTCGTTGCGCTGCAACTGGACCAGACGCCCCTCGACACCAAGTGCGGAGACATAGCCGCGGACCTCGGCGTCGATCCGACGCCACATCTCGACGCGCTGGGCGACGGCTGCGACGTCACGGACCTGGACCTGGTCGCGGACCTCCAGCATGGTGAGGTTGTCAGCTTCCTCAACCAGACGAGCACGGTAACTCGACAGGGTCGCCAGTGCCTGGTTGGCGCGAGCCAGTAGCTGCTCCGGCCTCTCAATCGGGTAACGGCGGCCATTGAGGAACAGGGACATCACTGACATCGACGCCGAGACGACGACCACCGGTGCGCCAGTTTGTTGGGAGAGGCGGTCACCGGTGCGGTGACGGGTACCGGTCTCCATCGTCGGCAGGTTGCCGTCCGGGACGAAGTGGACCGCAGCCGCGGTGATTCGCTCGTGGTCGCTCGAGACGACCAGCCCACCGTCCATCTTCGACAGCTCGCGAAGAGCCTGTGGAGTGAGCCGGACGTCGAGTGAAAAACCGCCGGAACACACCTCATCGATCTCCGGGCCATTACCGAGCACGATGAGGCCACCGGTACGTCCATTGATGATCCGGTTGAGTCCTTCCCGGATAGGTGTGCCGGGGGCGAGCAGGGCCATCAGGTGACGGACCCGTGCGGCCTCCGTCTCCCGATCGCTCTCGGGGGTCGGCTGGGCGTCGGTCATGAGACGACTCTAGTTCTACCCATCGAAGTTCTCACCTCGGATGTGCTCATCATGACTGGTCCGCCTTGCGCTGCCGACGCAGGTTGAGCACCGACAGTGCCTCGGCCACACTGCCGACCTCGATGACATGGAGGCCGTGCATGGACGGGACCTTGGTGTGCGCCTCGCGGGAATTGCGTGGCACGACGGCGAGGTCAAAGCCGAGGCGTGCTGCCTCTCCCACGCGTCTCTCCAAACCAGGGACACGTCGCAGATCACCAGCGAGTCCGACCTCTCCCAGGGCCACGACTCGCGTCGGGAAGTTGGCGTCGAGAACAGCCGAGGCTGCCGCCACTGCGATCGCCAGATCGGCCGACGGGTCCGACACCCTGGCCCCACCCACCGTCGAGACGTAGACATCCCGGTTGCTCAGTGGCATGCCTGCCTTGCGTTCCAGGACGGCCAGAATCATGGCGACCCTGCTGCCCTCGACCCCATGGGTGGTGCGCCGCGGGTACTTCTCGGATGCTGATGGGGCCACCAGCGCCTGCACCTCCGAGAGCAGGGGACGGCGACCCTCCATCGTCACCGTCACGCAGGTGCCCGGTTGGGGATCGGCATTGTCCGAGGTGAACAGTCCCGACGGATCGGGTACCTCCATGATTCCGCTGTCGGTCATCTCGAAGCAGCCCACCTCGTCGGCCGGGCCGTAACGGTTCTTGGCGGCGCGAACCATGCGGAATCCGGAGTGACGGTCACCCTCGAAGTTGAGGACGACGTCGACCAGGTGCTCCATGGTGCGCGGACCGGCGATCGACCCCTCCTTGGTGACGTGACCGACGATGATGACGGCCATGCCACGCCGCTTGGCCACCCGTACCAGCGCACCGGTGACCTCCCTCACCTGGGAGACCCCGCCCGGGGAGCCGTCAGCCTGACTCGTCCCCACCGTCTGAACCGAGTCCAGCACCATGAGGGAAGGCTCGGTCTGCTCGATGTGTCCCAGTACCGTCCCCAGGTCGGTCTCGGAGGCCAGATAGAGTTCGTCAGCAAGTGAATTCGTACGACCCGCCCGCAGTCTCACCTGTGCCGCCGACTCCTCACCCGTGACGTAGAGGGTGCGTCGTCCGGCCTTGGCCCATTTGGCAGCGACGTCGAGGAGCAGGGTCGATTTTCCGACTCCTGGTTCTCCGGCGAGCAGCACGACGGCCCCGGGCACCAGACCACCTCCGAGCACCCGGTCCAACTCGCTGATCCCGGTGAGGTGACGGTTGGCGGCCTGCTCACTCACCTCGCCGATGGGCACCGCCTTGGAGGTGGGTGTCGACGAGGCAACCGCAGTGAGCTTCGGTGCTCCCCTCTCGACCACCGAACCCCAGGTCTGGCACTCCCCGCAGCGACCGACCCACTTGGACGTCGTCCAGCCGCACTCGGTGCACACCCATGTCGGAGCCTGCATCTTCTTCGCCATGGCTCATACCCTGTCAGCAGGGGCCGACAGGTTCGACGATGGTGGTGTTCCGGTGGTGTCCTCCTCAGGCCACCGGCGGGTAGTGCGGCCACCACATGGCGTCCTGAACTGCCTGCACGACGTTGTCGGGATGTTTCGTGGCGATTCCCTCCTCGATGGCGGCCTGGACGACCGCCACTGCGACCGTCGCCGAGGAAGCCCGCAGATTCTCCACGGCGGGGAGAAGGGATGCTCCCGCCGGACGCGGGTCCACCTGGGAGGCGACGGCCTCGGCCGCGGCGAGGATCATGCCGGCGCTCACTCGCTCGGCTCCCGAGACAATGACCCCCAGCCCCAGGCCCGGGTAGAGGAGGGCGTTGTTGCCCTGTCCGATCTCATAGCGCACACCGTCATACTCAAAGGGCTCAATCGGGATGCCGGTGGAGACCAGGGCCTTTCCCCTCGACCATGAGATGACGTCTGCCGGCACCGCCTCGATCTTCTCGGTGGGGTTCGACAACGGCAGGATGATGGGACGCTCGACCCCCTTGCACATCTCCTCGACGACCTGCTGGGTGAAGGCGTCGTGGTCGGTGGAGGTGCCGATGAGGATCGTCGGGTGAACCTGCCGGACCGTCTCCACCAGACCGATATGCCCGTTTGAATGAGCCCAACGACGCGTCTTACCGGCTGGCTTGGCGTAAGGCTCCTGGTAATCGGGCAAATTCTCCATGTCGTCGGTGACCAGCCCTTTGCGGTCGATGAGCCAGATTCGATCAATAGCCTCCTGCTGACCCAGGCCATCACTGATCATGGCCTCTCGGATCTGGTCGGCAATTCCGGTACCGGCGGTACCTGCCCCGTACACCAGCAGACGCTGACTGGCGAAGGTCTGTCGGGTGACCTTGAGACCGGAGATAACGGCGGCCAGGACGATGGCTGCCGTACCCTGCATGTCGTCATTGAAGATGCGATGGCTCCCGGCATTCTGCACCAGAATCCGACGGGCACTGGAGGCCCCGAAGTCCTCGAAGTGCAGCAGGGCATGCGGGTACAGCTCGCTGGCGACCTCGAGGTATTCGTGGATGAGTTCGGCATAGCGTTCCCCGCGCACTCGGGCATGACGATTGCCGAGGTACGACGGGTCGTTGAGCAGGTATGCGTTGTCGGTGCCGACGTCGAGGTTGACGGCGATGGTCCGCTCCGGACGGATGCCCGCGGCTGCCGTGTAGAGAGCGAGCTTGCCTATGGAGATGTCGGTCCCGTTGACTCCCCAGTCCCCGATTCCGAGTATCTGCTCGGAATCGGAGACAACGAGGAGGTCGACGTCGTCAGGCCCCAACTCGAGGGTCTCGAAGGAGGGACGGACATCCTCGATGTGGTCGACGGACAGGTAGACCGCGCGGGAGCGTCGGTAGGCGTGACTCCACTTCTTGATGGCCTCGCCGACGGTGGGGTCGTAGATCACCGGCAGCAATTCGACGAGGTGATCGACCAGCAGCTTGTAGTAAAGGGTCTCGTTACGGTTCTGCAGTTCTTCCAGGAATACGTAACGGTCAATGTTGCGGTCGAATCCCTGGAGCTGGCGGTAGCAGCGCTGGGCCTGCTGCTCGAGAGTCTCGACGGCTGCCGGAAGCCGTCCGATCATCCCGTGCTCCAGCCGTTCGGCGCGAGTGAAAGCCGTTCCCCGATTCGTGATCGGGTTCGTCATGGGTTCGGGTTTCCTGGACACGACAACCTCCCGGTAATGACTTCGTTTCTTACACTACCGGGAGGTTCTGTCAGTTTTTTAACGTCAGATGCGAACTCGTCCGTGGGACGGGGTGTCGAAGGTCACGGCGTCAATGCCGGGGTGGCCATTCGGGCTGGTGAAGTCGAAGGTGATGCCCTCGACCTCGTCGGGAATGGTTTCTCCCAGCCAGTTCTCGACGCGCTGACGCGATCCGGACACCTCGACCGAGGCGAGGGTGACGTTGCCGCTCAGGCTGGAGGGCAGCAGCTCGGCCGGGGAGGTCCACTTGATGAAGAAAGGAAGCTGCGGGTCAGCCATCAGGCCCTTGATGCCGATCTGGCGCCACTCGAGGTGACGACCATCGGGGAAGGTACGGTTACCGGGCACCGACTCACGCTCGAGGCGCTTCTCGTAGGGGGCGAGATCGTCGACGGAGACGGCCCACCCCATCCATCCGCCGCCCTGTTCCTGACGTGCGCGCACGGCCTGGCCGAAGACGGCCTTCTCGGCTGCGGGGTGGTCCAGCACCTCCACAACCTCGATGTAACGCGGCCCGACCAGCGGCAGAATGCGGTTGCGGGTTCCAAAGCTCGGATGGACTCCGCCGTTGATGAATGAGGTCCCCAGGATTTCGCCAAGGCGAGCGGCATCCTCATCGAGACCTGCAGGGCCAGCGGCGAACATGAGATGGTCGACGTGCATGGCAGTATTGTCCCCTTTGTGCTTTCCATGATGAAATCCGACCCCCGGTTGACTGCAATGAAGCGGGTCCGAGCGAGGTCTTGAGGGGATGTGGACGGGGCGCGCATTCCTTGGCTCGTGGCACGCCGTCGACCCCGACAAGGTAGGTTGAGCGTGTGCCTGACAGTGCCGGACCTGACAAACCCTCGACCACGGCTGCTTCCAGTGCTCCCCGCGTGACGTTGTCGACGACCTCGGTCTATCCCGAGTCGACGGTCGATGCCTTCGCCCGCGCCAAGGCCATTGGTTATGACGGGGTGGAACTCATGGTCGGCATCGACCCGGTTGCCGCTGATGTCGACCGAATCGTCGACTTGTCGGCAGAACACGACGTCAAGGTGTGGTCGATTCACGCTCCATGCCTGCTCGTCACTCCGAATGTGTGGGGAGGCGACTCCTGGGGCAAGCTGGACAAGGCCGCCGAGGCTGCAGGACGACTTGGCTCCGAGCTCATCGTTGTCCATCCGCCCTTCCGCTGGCAGCGCGACTATGCGAGCCAGTTCGAGGAAGGCATCGCCGAGCTCAACGAGAAATACGCCCCACTGGTTTTTGCCGTGGAGAACATGTACCCGTGGCGTACCCCGGCGGGCCGTTTCGCCGCATACCTGCCGGGATTCGACCCCACCAAACTCAGCTACGACCACCTCGTCCTGGACCTCTCCCACGCCGCCACGGCCCAGATGGACTCGCGAAAGCTCGTGGACCTGTGGGGGCCGCGACTGCGTCACATCCACCTCACCGACGGTTCGGGCACCTTCAAGGACGAGCATCTTCTGCCCGGCCGGGGAAATCAGCATGCCTGGGAGGTCGTCGAGCGTGCCGTGGCCGGCGGGTTCAACGGTGACATCGTCCTCGAGGTCAACACCCGTAAGCTCTCCGGGCAGGGAGCTGGGCAAGGTGCCCGGTTCGAGGCGCTCTCCGAAGTCCTGATGCAGACCCGTATGGCCGTTGACCGTGGCATCTTCGCGCGTCGTGACATCGAGGCGCAGCAGGAGGCCCATCAGTGACCGAGAATCGACACGATTTCCGTGGCGGGGCTCTGCTTGCATCGGGTCGACGTCTAGCGATGCAACTGGCGATGGATCCGACCATTGCCGACGAGGTTTCCCAGTCACGTTTGGCCCGTGAGATCGCCGCGACCTATGTCGCTGGTGAGGACGTCGGGACAGCCATCGAAAAGGCTGCCGACCAGGTGTTCAAGGGTCTGGACGTCAGCCTGCATCCCCTCGCCCCCGCCGCCGTCGACGTCGCCCAGGCTCGCCGGGCGACAGTCGGGCTGTGCGAAGTGATCGAGAGGCTCGGTGCCGATCCGGCGTTTGGTGGCCACAGCGAGGTCTCCATCAGCCTCGCGGCTCTGGGACTGCGAGTTGACGACGAGCTCGCCCGGGAAAACGCCAGGCAGATCTGCGATATCGCTCGCGACAACCACGTCGCCGTGACGGTGGACGACGAAGGCCCGGACATCCATGATCGTTCCCACCGCATCGGCATGGACCTGCTGGAGGACTACGAGAACACCGGCATCGTCATCCAGGCGGCCCGCCACGATTCCCTCACCCAGGTGAGGGAACTGGCCGCTCCGGGGAGGCGCATCAGGCTGTGCAAGGGTTCCTACACTGGCCCTCGTTCGGTCACCCTGATCCATCCCCATGACGTCGATCTGAGGATGGCGGCATGCCTGCGTGCCCTCATGACCGGCCCCTCGACGGTGATGCTGGCCAGCCATGATCCGGTCTTCGTCGCCCTCGGCGAGCAGCTCATGGCTAGTTTGGATCGACCCCTGGAATTTCAGATGCTGCAAGGAATTCGTCCCCTCGAGCAGCGCAGGCTGGTGGACATTGGCCACCGGGTGAGGGTTTATCTGCCCTATGGACATGATTGGTACCGGTACTGCACTCGACGGATCGTCGAGAGACCGGGCAATATTTGGCTGTTCGGAAGGTCGCTGGTGGAGAGGCGTTGACGATGTGGAATGGCACGAGCACCGTCTCCCCTCGCCGGTGCCTGGACGAAACCCCTCGCCGGGGAATCATAGGGGACCACTGGGCGGATCGGCGCCTGCTGTGGGAGACGATTTTCCTCCTGGCCGTCAGCCTGGGGCAGTCCGCGTGGTACTCAATTCTGCGAATGATCGAGAGACTCACCCGCGGTGTGCCGATGGATCAACAGACCTCGAAGCTCAACTCATCGGTGACACCCGGGCGTCCCTGGCTTGATCTGCTCTACCAGTTATCTGACATTGTCTTCGGTGTCGCACCGGCCCTGCTGGCTCTGCTCCTGCTCGCCCAGGTCAAGCCCCCTCGCAAGGGTGTTCGTCACGCCCTCGGTCTGCAAGGGCCGGGGTGGGGGCAGGATGTCGGCGCCGGAGTGATTCTGGCCGTCATCATTGGCATTCCCGGGCTTGGTTTCTACCTCGCCGCTCGCGCACTGGGGCTGAACACGACGGTTCAGGCCTCCCAACTGCAGCATGTGTGGTGGATGGTCCCGGTACTCATCGGTCTGGCCCTCATGAATGCGGTCCTGGAGGAGACCGTCATGGTCGGCTACCTGTTCACGCGGTGGCGTCAGATCGGGTGGTCGACGACGATGGTCATCGTCGTCTCGGCCGTCATTCGCGGCACCTATCACCTGTACCAGGGCTGGGGTGGTTTCCTCGGCAACATCATCATGGGTCTTTTCCTGGGATGGGTCTTCTCCAAGAGACGTCGACTTCTGCCCCTCATCGTGGCCCACGTCTTCCTCGACATCGGCTCCTTCATCGGATACGCCTATCTGGTCGGTCACGTCAGCTGGTTGTGAGTCCATTCGGACACTGCCCGGACCTGTCGTGACATGCCCCTACCATGGGCGGCATGAAGCTTGGAGTCTTCGGAGCCACTGGACAGGTCGGTCGGGTCATGCGCACCTTGCTGGCGGAGCGTCATTTCCCAGCTGACGACGTGAGGTTCTTCGCCTCTGCCCGTTCGGCCGGCCAGAAGTTGCCATGGGAAAACGGTGAGGTCGTCGTCGAGGACACTGCGACGGCTGATTTCTCAGGCCTTGATATCGCGATCTTCTCCGCGGGTGGCGGTACCTCTCGCGAGTTCGCCCCCAAGGTGGCTGCTGCCGGGGCCGTCGTCATCGACAACTCCTCGGCCTGGCGACGCGACCCTGACGTCCCGTTGGTCGTCAGCGAGGTCAACCCGGAGGACATCGCCAAGCGTCCCAAGGGGATCATCGCCAACCCGAACTGCACGACGATGGCGGCCATGCCGGTGCTCAAGCCGCTTCATGACGCTGCCGGACTGACCCGCCTCGTCGTGGCCACCTATCAGGCGGTCTCCGGATCGGGCGTCGCCGGAGTGCGCGCCCTCACCGAGCAGACCGCAGCCATCGACGGCCCCTCTGCCCTGGCCCTGGACGGACGGGGAGTACCGGTCGATGATTTCGGGCCCTACGTCGCGCCGATCGCCTTCAACGCCGTCCCGGTCGCTGGCAACTTCGTTGATGACGGAACCGGCGAGACCGACGAGGAGCAGAAGCTGCGCAACGAGTCGCGCAAGATCCTCCATATCCCGGATCTGCTGGTCGCCGGAACCTGCGTTCGGGTGCCGGTGTACAGCGGCCACGGGCTGGTGGTGCACGCGGAATTCCGTGACGATCTGAGCCCCGAGAAGGCTACCGAGCTGTTGGTGAAGGCTCCGGGTGTCAAGGTCGTCGACGTCCCGGATCCTCGCTCTGCCGCCGGAACCGATCCGTCCCTGGTCGGGCGTATCCGCCCTGATCAGTCCGCCCCGGCAGGCAAGGGGCTGGTGTTCTTCTGTTCCGCGGACAACCTGCGAAAAGGTGCCGCCCTCAATGCCGTGCAACTGGCCGAACTGGTGGCTGCCGAATGAGCGGGAAGGTTGCGGTTCTGGGCTGCGGGACGATGGCCGGAGCCCTCATCGGTGGGCTCATCGACGCCGACACGATCAAGGCTGACGATGTCGTGGCGACGGCGCGGTCGGAGTCACATCGCGAGGAGATCGCCAGGGCTCTGGGCGTGAAGACGACAGCGGTCAACGCCCAGGCTGCCCGTGATGCTGACCTCGTCATTCTCGGCGTCAAGCCCTATGCGGCCGCCGGAGTGCTGGAGGAGGTCGCGGATTCCCTCAAGGATGACGCGATCATCATCTCCATCGCCGCCGGTGTCACCACCGAGAAGTTGCTCGCTGCCTGGCAGGGCAATGTTGTCCGCGTCATGCCCAACACCCCCGTCCGAGTGGGCAAGGGCGCGTTTATCGTCAGCCCTGCGCCAGGCGCTGAGGAGGCCGGCGAGAAGATCGTCGAGATCTTGGGGACGGTCGGGAGGGTCGTCGAGGTGCCCGAGAAGCTGCATGATGCGGCCACGGCCGTGTCGGGCTCCGGCCCGGCCTACGTCTTCCTGGTGGCCGAGGCAATGATTGACGCTGCCGTCGCCATGGGACTGCCGCGCGACCAGGCGAGCCAGCTCACCGTCGCCACCCTGGCCGGCTCGGCCGAGCTGTTGTCCGGAGACGAGCACCCGGCAGTGCTGCGTTCCGAGGTGACGAGCCCCGGCGGGACCACCGCGGCGGCCCTGGCTGAGTTGGAAGCTGGGGGGCTGCGCGCCACTTTCGCCGATGCGATGATGGCATGTCGAGACCGTGCGGCGGGCGTGTCCTGACGGGTCAGCGCGGCGTTTTTGGCTCGATTGCAGATCACAGCGTAAAGTAATCCTTTGTCCGCCTTGTCGGTGGGCCGAGAACTTCGCACCCACCCGGGTGCACCAAACTTCCAGTTCCAACGAAAGAGGTTGACCGTGGGATCCGTGATCAAGAAGCGTCGCAAGCGCATGGCGAAGAAGAAGCACCGCAAGCTGCTCAAGAAGACGCGTATTCAGCGTCGTCGCGCCGGCAAGTGACGCTTCGGGCGGTTGTGCATGTGGCGACGACATCGGCATGACACGACTGCCCCTCGCAGCGGTGAATCACGGCCCCTCGACCCGCCGGTCGAGGGGCGCGTCGTTGTTGTCACCCGCCAGGGGTGTCATCTGTGCGATGAGGCCATCGAACTCGTTGCACAGATGAGAGAGGATCACCGCGATCTCGTGCCCGAACCGACGATCGTCGACGTCGACACCGATGAGGACCTACGCTCCCGCTGGGGCGACCACGTCCCGGTCACCTTCGTCGACGGCACCCTCATTGCCTACTGGACCCTTGACGCCGACACCTTCATGTCGGCCTTGTGTGATGGCCCCACTCTTCCGGCGGTGCTGCCCTGACAGTCGGAACGTCCAGCGGGCGGGCAGGTTTGCACGTTGCCCCGCAGACCAGCACTATTGACCTCAATGCCCAATGTTGGAGCACACCGCCCGGCATGGCGGCAGACACCGGAAGGACTCCAGATGACTGACGAGGCTCTCCAGCCGATGCCACAGTCGGCCGGTGATCTGGGCACCGCGTCGGCCCAGGCCAGGGTGCAGTTCGTGGGCACTGGCCCAGGAGATCCGAATTTGTTGACCCTGGGGGCCGTCGACGCCATCAATCGCGCCCAGGTCATCGTCATTTCGTGCCCGGGACACCGCATTCTGCTCGGCAACGACTTCCTGGAGCTCCATTCCGACGTCAGGATCGTCTCGGCTGGTAGCCCCGACGAAGAGGCAGCCGTCCTGCCCAGCCAGCCTGGAACGGGGGCACCTACCCCGGTCAAGGTCGCGGAGTACTGCGCCGACGTCACCGCCACCATCATTGATGCGGCCTCCCAGGGACTTGAGGTCGTCCGTCTCGTTAGCGGGGACCCATTCCTCGATGGCGACATCGGCGCCGAGGCCGCTGCCGTGGCCCGCGCCGACCATGATGTCGACGTCGTCCCCGGTGTCACCGGGATGACGGCAGTTCCGGAGTACGCCGGTCTGGCCCTCCATGGCCATGACGTCCAGCTCATCGGTGACGCCGCCTGTCAGCGAGACATCGCGGGCAGGGGATCGACCTGGTCGGCCAACGGACTCGTCGTCGTCAACACTTCGGCCGGCCGGATCAAGGAGGTCGTCAAGCATGCGATGGCCTCTGGTCGCAGCGAGGACGAGCCGGCAGCCCTCATCTGCCACGGCGCAACGACCCAGCAGACCACCCACACCACCACCCTCGGCGAGCTGCCGCAGACCGCCAAGTCCGCTCGGCTGACCGACGCCGAGCTGATTCACATTGCCATCGGCAAGGTCGTCGAGGCTCCGGAGCGCGAACAGCTTGACTGGTACGAGTCCAAGCCGCTGTTCGGCTGGAGGATCCTCATCCCGCGCACCCGCGACCACTCCGCGACCCTGCCCTCACGTCTGCAGAGCTACGGCGCTCACTCCCTCGACGTCCCGACGATCTCGATGGAACCTCCGCGCACCCCGCAGCAAATGGACAAGGCCATCCGCGGTCTCGTCGAGGGACGCTACGAGTGGGTTGTCTTCACCTCCGCCAATGCCGTGCGGGCCGTCTCCGAGAAGCTGGAGCAGATTGGTTTGGACGCCCGCGCTTATTCGGGTCTGCGCATCGCCGCCATCTTCGAGTCGACGATCAACGCCCTGGCCGAGTGGGGAGTGCGACCTGACTTGGTGCCGTCCGGGGAGCAGTCCACCCGCGCCCTGGCCGCAGTATTCCCGGCCTTCGACGATGCCCTTGACCCCATCAACCGGGTCTTCGTGCCGCGTGCCGACATCGCCACCGAGTCCCTGTCGGCCGACCTGTCCGAACTGGGCTGGGAGGTCGAGGATGTCGTCGGATACCGCACTGTTCGTGCCGCCCCGCCGCCAGCCGAGACACGCGAGGCCATCAAGACCGGCAAGTTCGACGCCGTCGTCTTCACCTCCTCGACGACGGTGCGCAACCTCGTCGGTATCGCCGGCAAGCCGCACAAGCACACCGTCGTCGCTGCCGTGGGCATGCGCACTGCCGAGACCTGCCGGGAGCACGGTCTGACGGTCGACGTCATCGCCCCGGAGCCGACTGCGTTGAGCCTTGCTGACGCCCTCGCCGATTTCGCCGCGAAGCGTCGTGACGACATGGTCGCCAAGGGCCTGCCGGTCGTTCGGCCTTCCCAGCGCAAGCGTCGGGGCCGTCACCCATCACGCTAACGCTGACACAGCCCTATGACGTAGGGTCATGGGCAGAGGCGGGCTCTGCGACCCGCGAGGTATCGGAAGGGGAGACGATGGGCGCCACGACGACCGTCCACCTGCTGCGCCACGGTGAGGTCGACAACCCGACCGGGGTCTTGTACGGGTGTATGCCCGGATACCACCTGTCACCACTGGGACGACGAATGGCCGCCCGCGCTGCCGAGCATTTCGCTGGTGTTGAGTTGTCCGCCCTGGTGAGCTCCCCGCTGGAGCGCGCCCGGGAGACGATGGCCCCCATCGCCGCTGTGCACCCAGAGCTCGAGGTGCGTGTCGATTCCGACGTCATCGAGGCGGCCAATGTCTTCGAGGGGCAGGTCTTCGGCAAGGGCAACAAGGCTTTGCGCAATCCTCGTAACTGGCGTCATCTGTCGAACCCGTTCACCCCAAGCTGGGGAGAGCCCTACGTCGAGATCGCCGAGCGAATGACCCGGGCGATCATGCGTGCCGCCGAGGAGATTCCTGAGGGCGGACAGGCCCTCATCGTCTCCCATCAGCTGCCGATCTGGATTGCCCGTTGCGCAGCCGAGGGGCGACATCTTCCCCACGATCCGCGTTCCCGTCAGTGCACCCTCGCCTCCGTGACGAGTTTCGGTGTGCTCAACGGTCGCATCGTGCGCGTCGATTACTGCGAACCGGCTCGCGACCTCATCCCGGCCAAGGATCGTCGGGCCAACATCTCCGCAGGTGGTGCACGGGAGTGAGGACTCGGCTCATCACCGTCCTCGCGGCGACAACCCTCATGGTGACCGGGGTCTCGGCGTGCTCGTCGACCTCAGCCAGTGACGACAAGGGATTTGCGGCCGGTGACGGATCCTGGTCGAGGGTTCCGGCCGACAAACGTGAGCCTGCCCCCGTCCTCACCGGCAAGAACCTGGACGGCAAGGAGATCAGCACCGCTGACGCCAAGGGCAAGGTCATCGTCCTCAACGTGTGGGGATCATGGTGCGCCCCTTGCCGTCACGAGGCCCCAGCCCTGGTGAAGGCTACCGGTCGCACCAAAGATGTCGCCGTCTTCTACGGCATCAACACCCGAGACCTGGATCCAGGTCCGGCCCAGGCCTTCTCCCGAGCTTTCGACATCACGTACCCGAGCTTCTACGACCCGGACGGGGCGATGCTTCTCAAGTTCAGCGAGCTGCCTCCCAAAGCCATCCCGTCCACCCTCGTCATCGACCGCAAGGGCCGTGCAGCCGCTCGATTCCTGGGAGAGGTGAGCACCGCCACCCTCGTCCAGGCGATCAATGACGTTGCCAAGGAGAGCCAGTGACGCCCCTTGACCTGGGGTCCTGGGCCGCTGAGGCACTGACGGGATCGATGGCCGGAGCGATCCCGGTGGCGGTCTTCGCTGGTGTGTTGTCCTTCTTCTCACCGTGCGTCCTGCCCCTCGTCCCCGGCTACCTCAGCTATGTGACGGGTTTGGGCGCGGCCGACGTCATCGAGGGCCGACGTCGGGCCCGCACCGTGGCGGGCACGATTCTCTTCGTCATCGGTTTCACGGTTGTCTTCGTCGCGACCGGCACGGTCATCGGTACCCTCGGCCGGGCACTCATGGGTCATCGGCGAACCATTGAGATCATCGTCGGAGCTTTGACGATCCTGCTTGGCGCCATGTTCGCCGGCCTTGTACCGCTGGGACGACGCGAACTGCGAATCCATCGCCTTCCCCGAGCGGGACTGGCTGCTGCGCCGATCCTGGGAGTCGTCTTCGGGCTGGGCTGGACCCCGTGCATCGGACCGGCCCTCTCGGTGGTCTACGGACTGTCATTGACCCAAGGATCCGCTGTTCGTGGGGCAGTACTGGCCACCTGTTATTCGTTGGGGCTGGGTATCCCGTTCATCGCTGCCGCTGCGGCTCTGGTGTGGATCGGTCGCACGGTCGACGCGGTACGTGCCCACCAACACGTCGTGCAGCGTGTCGGAGGAGTGCTCATGATGGCCATAGGCGTGCTGTTGGTCACCGGGTGGTGGGAGTCGATAATGGCGATGCTGAGAACCTGGGCGGCCAAGTTCGGGGCGGTGATCTGATGGGTGATTCCGTGAAGGACGCGAAAGTGACGGATCCGAGGAGCTCGACCTCGGCTCGTGGGAGCGGCGGACTCGGTTTCGGCGCATCCATGCGGTGGTTGTGGGGTCAGCTGACGAGCATGAGGACGGCCCTCATCCTGCTGTTCCTGCTGGCCCTGGCAGCCATCCCGGGGTCGATGGTGCCGCAGACCGCAAACAGCGCGATCAAGGTCTCCGACTTTGCCGCCAACCACCCCACCCTGGATCGCATCTACCGGCCGCTGGGGATGTACCACGTCTACACCTCGGTGTGGTTCTCGGCGATCTACCTGCTGCTGTTCATCAGCCTCATCGGCTGCATCATTCCGCGCATCATCAGTCACGTGAAGGCCTTGCGCCGGCAGCCTCCTCGCGTGCCCGCCAGGCTGGACCGGTTGGCAGCCCATGCCTCGACGACCACCTCTGACTCGGCCGAGGAGGTCGACAAGCGAGCCCGGGAGTGGTTGAAAGTCCGACGGTACCGGTTCGTCGTTGACGACGATGGCTCCATTCGTGCCGAGGCCGGACGCCACCGCGAGACGGGCAACCTGATCTTCCACGTCTTTCTGGTTCTCCTGCTCGTTGGTGTCGGTTGGAACACCCTGTGGGGATTCAAGGGAACCTCGGTTGTCGTCGAGGGTCAGGGATTCTCCAACAACATCACCCAGTACGACGAGTTCAAGGCAGGGTCGATGGTCGACACCGACGATCTGGCCCCGTTCTCCATGAAGCTGCGCAAGTTCACAGCATCCTTCGAGACCGGCACGGTTCAGCGTGGTGCTGCTCGCAGCTTCGACGCCACCGTCGACCTCACCGTGGACGGCACGACCGAGACTCGAGACTTGCAGGTCAATCACCCGCTGCGGATCGGCTCGACCAAGGTCCATCTGCTGGGCCATGGCTACGCCGCAGACGTTCTCGTCCGCGACGGAAATGGCAAGGTCGCCTATTCGGGTCCTGTGGTCTTCCTGCCTCAGGACGGCAACTTCAAGTCCGTCGGTGTCATCAAGGCCCCCGACGCCCGCCCGGATCGTCTGGCCTTCCAGGGATTCTTCCTACCGACCGGCACGATCACGGCTGGTGGCCCGACCTCCCTCTTCCCAGATGCCCTCAACCCGCAGCTGTACCTGACCGCCTGGTACGGCAAACCGGCCGGCGAGACGGGTGTTCCGTCGAACATCTACACCCTTGACACGACCGGCATGACCCAGGTGACGAACGGCAAGGAGAAGTCCCGATTCGTGCTGTCGCCGGGGCAGGGATACAAGCTGCCCGACGGCAGAGGATCGATCCAGTTCAACGGCTGGCAGCGCTGGGCCAAGATCCAGGTGTCCCAGACCCCTGGTCTACCGCTGACCTTCCTGTCCGTGCTGCTCTCAGTGGCCGGTCTGTGCTTGAGTCTGTTCTCACGGTCGCGACGGGTGTGGATGAGAATGACGCCCATCGAGGAGGGCTTGAAGGTGGAGATCGGTGGCCTGGACCGCAGTGACTCCCGATCCGGTGCGGTGGACGATGTAAACTCTCTGCTGGCTGCGGTACACGGAGATAGCATGTCAGGCGACATCAAGGAGGCCCAGTCGTGAGTGTGGAGAATCTGTCGGCCGTCGGTATCGTCACCGCGGCGGTGCTCTACATGCTTGCCTTCCTGACTCACGTCGTGGAATGGGCCAGTGTTCGCGGGGTCGAGCACCCCAGCCACAAGGCGCGGCTGAGATCCGAGACGTGGGGGAGGATGGGCCTCAACCTCACCGTCCTGGGTGCCATCTGCGCGACCATCGGCGTCGTCTGCCGTGGTATCGCGGCACATCGGCTGCCCTGGGGCAACATGTACGAGTTCGTCACCTCGGCGCTGCTCTTCGTCGTCATCGCGTACCTCGTCCTCGTCGCCGTCCGCCAGGTCAGGTGGATGGGCATTGCCGTCACCCTGTTGCTGGCCGTTGGTAATGGCCTGGCAGCCACCGTGTTCTACGTGGCCGTCGCGCCGCTGGTCCCGGCCCTGCACTCGGTGTGGTTCGTCATCCACATTGTCGCGGCTTGTATTGCTGCTGCTGCGCTCAACGTCGGTGCCATTGCCTCGATCATGTATCTCATCTCGATGAACGCCCGGGCGAAGGCTGAGCGGACTGGAATTCCCGTCAGGGGATTGCTCGCCAAGCTTCCTTCCCCGGAGTCCATGGACACCCTGGCCTACCGTGCACATGCCATCGGCTTTCCGATCTGGACCTTCACCATCGCGGCCGGCTCAATCTGGGCTGACTACGCATGGGGTCGGTTCTGGGGATGGGACCCCAAGGAGACCTGGTCCCTGGTGACCTGGGTGGTCTACGCGGCCTACCTGCACGCCCGCTCCACAGCCGGATGGCGCGGACGCCCGGCTGCCATCATCGCGATCATCGGTGTGGCCTGTTTCTGGTTCAACTTCATCGGCGTCAACCTGATCTTCAACGGCTTGCATTCGTATGCCGGCATCTGACATGAAGGGTTCCTTCTCCGAATCCCATGATGATTGGCTTCCCCAGCTCTACCAAGAGGAGTGGGACGCCTTCGTCAGGTTGGCCACCCTGTTGCTGGCAGACCAGCGGGTGGCCGAGGCTGCCGTCATCGCAGCCTTTGTCACCAGTTACCGGCGCGATCCGCGGTTGCATTCCCATCAGCATGCCGTGTCGTATCTGCGCACCGCCGTCGTGAACAAGGCCAGGGGCCGGCAACCGGCAGAACGAGACACAACTCCTCCCCAAGCCCCCGACGAGTTGGCGTACTGGTGTCTGTGGGGGCTGCCGGCCCGACAGCGTGAGGTGCTGGTCCTCAAATTCGCGACAGCAGATCTGTCAGACGACGAGATCGCCGAGACCCTGGGCATGAGCGTCAATGGCGTTCACAACAACGAGACGAAGGGTCTGACTGCCATCGGTGAGACGTTGCGTCCTGATTCCCACACGAATCCCGGCCACGCCGATCCCAGGGTCGAGGCGGTCGTGCGCTCGGCCCTGGAAACCATCATGGAGTCGATCCGTCCGAACTCCGGCTATGACGCCATCACCTCTCAGATTTCCCGGAAACCGCGTCGTGGCCTTCCCGCCAACTGGATCGTCGCCCTGGCCTGTCTGGTGGCACTGGGGCTTGGCATTCTGTCCCCCCTGCTGGGCTCGAATCACGGTTCGACGACGAGCGATTCGGAAGCGGCACCTGCTGCCCGAACTCCGCAGGCCAGCGACCAGTCCCTGCCGACCGTTCAGACTGGGTTGGATGTCTTCTACCTGGGTCGTGACGACGGGCTCATCCACCGTGAGCTGCGTGACCTGCCGACCCTCGGCGACCTGTTGGGAACGGCAGTTGGGGCGGTTCTCAACGTCGCGCCCCTCGACCCGAATTACACATCCGGGTGGGCAGCTGGCCAGGTGAACCGGGCATCGGTCAAGGGAAAACGCATCACCATCGACCTGTCGGCGTCCGCCTTCAGCCAGTTCAAGAATGGTGAACAGGTGCAAAGGGCCATCCAGCAGCTCGTCGTGACCGCCACGGCGGCCGTCGGTGACCGCACCGGTGACAAATCGGTGCGAATCCTCGTTGATGGTTCGCCGAACCTACCGATCATTGGCAAGCCCGCCACGGATTTCGTCGACGAAGGTCTTGCTCAGTGCGCCCGGGTGTGGGTTGACACGCCACAGGCCGGTGCTGATGTGCCGTCCGGCAAGATCACCATCAGCGGTCTCGCCCAGCCGACGGTTTCCGTCATGACGTACGAAGTGAGGTCCCCCCAGGGCAATCAGATGGTCACCAGCGGGCAGATCAACATCTCGGCCACTGACGGTGACAGGTGGCGCCCGTGGAGCGCCACCGTCACCATACCCAAGGGGGAGTATGACGTGGTGATCCGGGAAGGAAACCGCATCGCTGACGAGAAGGTTGTGACGGCGAAGTAGTCGTCAGATCTTGAGGTATTTCTCCGCCTCAGTCATCACCAGACGCGGTGGCAGGTGTGGAGCCAACCGTGCGACGGCGCGGTTGATGAATCCGTCGATGGCGTAGGGACGATGACGGGCCAGAGCGTCGAAGGCAGTACGCACCACATCGTCGGGCTGACGACGCATTCCAGCTCCCATCCTCGGCACACCGGCGACGTCGAAGAATCCGGTCTCCGTCGGGCCAGGACAGACCGCCGTGACCCGCACCCCGGTGCCATTGGTCTCGGCCCACAGCGCCTTCGTGAAGGACAGCACGAAAGACTTCGACGCCGCATAGGTGGCGAACTGGGGGATGGGCTGGAAGGCAGCGGTGGAGGCGACATTGATGATCGACCCCTGCTTGGCCGCGATCATGCCCGGCAGCAGCAGACCGCACAGATGGACGACGGCCTCACAGTTGACCTCCACCTGAGAGGTCTGACGAACCGGGTCGGTCTCGGCGATCCGGCCAGCTGCACCGAACCCAGCGTTGTTGACGAGGGTGTCGACGATGATGCCGCGCCCGGCGATGTCCTCCACCAGGGTCAACCGCTCGGATGCCGAGGCGATGTCGCAGGGACGGACGATGGTGCGGATCCCGTATCGGGTGGTGAGTTTGGTGGCAAGGTCGTCGAGGACGTCTTGACGGCGTCCGGTCAGGACGAGATTGGCTCCGCAGCTGGCCAGATGACGGCTGAATGCCTGCCCCAGACCACCACTGGCCCCGCTCACCAGTGCCCACGGGCGTTCGTCGCGAGTCGCATCCTTCTCAGTCATGTCACAAGTCTTCCACGTAGCTCTCAACGCTCCCGGAGGAACATCTGATACGAGGGGGAGTCCGAGACGTCACTCCACGGATACCCGATGTCGTCGAGGTGAGACGACAGGTCCGGGTCGTCAGCCGCACCCTCGAACCCGGCCAGCACCCGACCGGTGTCCATTGCGAAGGAACGGTAGTGGAACAGGGAGATGTTCCACCGGGTGCCCAGGGTGGTGAGGAAGTGGGTCAGCGCTCCCGGCGACTCGGGGAAGACGAAGGAGACGACCTTCTCCCCGACGGAACGTGACGGGTGCCCACCGACCATGTAACGGACATGGGTCTTGGCCGCCTCGTCGTCGGACAGATCGACGACGAGGTGCCCGGCACTGCTCAAGATCTCGACGATCTCGGAACGTTCGTCGCGATGGGCCAACTGCACGCCGACGAAGATGGCAGCGGAGTCATCGTCAGCAAGTCGATAATTGAACTCGGTGACCATGCGGCCACCCAACAGTCGGCAGAAGTCCAGGAAGGCTCCCGGACGCTCGTCGATGATGACTCCGAACATCCCCTCGCGACGCCCACCGATCTCGGCGCGTTCTGCGATGTGACGCAGCGACCCGAAGTTGAGGTTCGCCCCGCTGAGGACGGTAGCGAGCTGCTCTCCGTGGACGTCGTGGGCGCGGACGTACTTCTTGAGCCCGGCCAGCGCGACGGCACCGGCCGGCTCGGCGACGGCACGCACGTCGTCGAAGAGATCCTTGACGGCAGCACTGATCTCGTCGGAGTCGACGGTGACGACGTCGTCGAGATGGTCCTTGAGGATGCGGAAAGTCTCGTCACCGATCCGGGCAACGGCAACACCCTCGGCGAACAGCGAGACCCGATCCAGGGTGACGGGTTCACCGGCCTCCATTGCGGCTGCCAGACAAGCCGACTCAGCCGGCTCCACACCGATGATCTTGACCTGGGGCATGAGCTGCTTGACGAGGACGGTGATCCCCGCGGCAAGACCACCACCACCGACCGGTACGAAGATCCGGTTGACGTCCGCTGCGTCCTGGATGAGCTCCAGGCCGATGGTTCCCTGACCAGCGATGACCATCGGGTCGTCGAAGGGGGCGACGTAGGTCAGTCCCTCGTTCTCGGCCAGTTCGAGGGCGTGAGCCTTGGCCTCGTCGAAGGAATCCCCGGCCAGGACCACCTCGCCGCCGAGCTGGCGCACCGCGTCAACCTTGATCGTCGGAGTGGGTCTCGGCATGACGATCTTGGCCTTGACCGCGAGCCGGGCACCCGAGAGGGCGACGCCCTGGGCGTGGTTGCCGGCCGAAGCCGTCACCACCCCGGCGCAACGCTCCCCCTCGGTGAGGTTGCGCATCCGGTTGTAGGCGCCGCGGATCTTGAAGGAGTGGACTGCCTGACGGTCCTCCCTCTTCACCAGCACGGTGTTGTCGAGGCGTTTGGAAACGTTGGGCATCGGTTCGAGCGGGGTCTTCTCGGCCACCTCGTAGACCGGTGCTCGCAGGACGGCTCGCAGATATTCCTGGTCACTCCTGACGGACATTGACGATCCCCTCAGTCAGCCACCGGACGGACCTGGGACAGGTCACGTACTCCACCGCGATCGGCGGAGGAGGCGAGCATCCCGTAGGCGCTCAGGGCGGTGGAAACGTGACGCGAACGGGCAGCGTGTGGCGTCCAGGCGTCGATTCCGCGGGCTTCCTCCTCCTCGCGACGACGGGCCAGCTCGGAGTCATCGACGTCAAGGCTGATGGTGCGGTTGGGGATGTCGATGCTGATGGTGTCCCCGTCGCGGGCCAGGCCGATGAGACCACCGGAGGCGGCCTCGGGGGAGACGTGACCGATCGACAGGCCCGACGTGCCACCGGAGAACCGGCCGTCGGTGAGCAGGGCGCACTCCCTGCCCAGGTGCATCGACTTCAGGTAGCTCGTCGGGTACAACATCTCCTGCATACCGGGGCCACCCTTGGGGCCCTCGTGGCGGATGATGACGACGTCCCCGGCCCTGACCTCCTTGCCCAGGATGCCGGTGACGGCGTCGTCTTGGGACTCGTAGACGACGGCAGGCCCGGAGAAGGTGAGGATTGACTCGTCGACGCCGGCGGTCTTGACGATGCAGCCGCGCTCGGCGATGTTGCCGAACAGCACTGCCAGGCCGCCGTCGGCGGAGTAGGCGTGCTCGATGTCGCGGATGCAGCCGTTCGTACGGTCGGTGTCGAGGCTCTCCCAGCGCGAGGACTGGGAGAACATCTCGGTGGTGCGCACCCCACCCGGGGCGGCCGCGTAGAGCGTGCGGACGTCCTCGCCGGGGTCGGACATGAGGTCGTGACTGGCAATCTCGACGGCCATCGTCGTCGGGTTGCCGTCGGGGGACCACACCGTCGAGGTGGCGGTGTCGAGCAGGCCGCCACGATCCAGCTCGGCGAGAATGCTGAGCACACCGCCGGCGCGGTGGACGTCCTCCACGTGGAACACGGTGGTCGACGGCGCCACCTTGCACAGGTGGGGAACCTTGCGCGACAGGGAGTCGATGTCAGCCATGGTGAAGTCGACCTCGCCTTCTTGGGCGGCCGCCAGCAGGTGCAGGACGGTGTTCGTCGAACCTCCCATCGCGATGTCAAGGCTCATGGCGTTGTGGAACGCCGCCTTGGTGGCGATGGAACGTGGGAGGACGGAGGCGTCGTCCTCGTCGTACCAGCACTTGGCCAGGGAGACGACGGTGCGTCCGGCCGTCTCGAAGAGTTTGCGACGATCCGAGTGGGTGGCCAGCAGGGAACCGTTGCCGGGCAGGGAGAGGCCGAGGGCCTCCGTCAGGCAGTTCATCGAGTTGGCAGTGAACATGCCTGAACACGACCCGCAGGTCGGGCAGGCATTGGTCTCCATGATCTCGACGTCGGAGTCGGCCGCGGTCTCGTCACCGGCGGCGATCATGGCGTCGATGAGGTCGAGCTTGTGCTCCCCGTCGGTCAATGTGGCCTTCCCAGCCTCCATCGGGCCACCGGAGACGAAGATGGTCGGAATGTTGAGGCGCATGGCGGCCATCAACATGCCGGGGGTGATCTTGTCGCAGTTGGAGATGCACACGAGGGCGTCGGCACAGTGAGCGTTGACCATGTACTCCACGGAGTCGGCGATGAGCTCACGGCTGGGCAGGGAGTAGAGCATGCCGTCGTGGCCCATGGCGATGCCGTCATCGACGGCAATGGTATTGAACTCCTTGGGGACGCCACCGGCGGCGCGGACCTGCTCGGCGACGATCTTGCCGACGTCACGCAGTCCGACGTGTCCGGGGACGAACTGGGTGAAGGAGTTCGCGATCGCCACGATGGGATGTCCGAATTCATCGTCCTTGGTACCGGTGGCACGCCAGAGAGCACGGGCTCCGGCCATGGCGCGTCCGGTGGTGCTGGTGGCAGATCTCAGCGTGGGCATCGTGTTCCCCCCTCGGCAATTGCGTACACATGACGACGCCCTCCATCCGGAAGTGGAAGGAGGGCGCGCTGTTGGATTCCGGTGCGTGGTCAGACCGCGCGCCGGGTAATGAGACTCCAACCGTTCATCATGGGTGTGACGCTAGCAATGATCAGAAAGATGAAACGCCGGCCCATATCCTGAGACGCTGCTCAGGGGTGCAGATGCTCCATGAACGGCATGATCGGTGTGAGCAGACCGGTGCTCATCCAGAACATACCGAAGGCCATCGCGAAATCACCCAGGCCGGAGAGGCGAATCGCCAGTGGTTCGGTGGCCACCACATGGCAGGTGGGAACCTTGCGTGGGTTCTCGGCCTCGCCGCTGATGGCTCGCCACAGGCCGGCAATGGCCAGGGCCAGCAGGGCGACCATGAGAGGGATCCCGACGACGGCGAAGTCATGCATCGCGGCATTCATGGTCGTCTGCATTCCATGGTCCATGCCGCCGTTCATACCGTGACCCATACCGCCATGGTTCATGCCGTGGTCCATTCCGCCGTGATTCATGGTTCCCATGCCGGAGTGCTTGGACGCCGTCATGAGGGAGGACATCTTGCGCATCGCGGCGAGGTGCCAGACCATCGCGGCGAACATGGCGGCATGACCCCATGACGACCACGAGGATCGCCAGGCGGCCATGAAGACCATCCAGGCCGTACAGATGGCGAAGACGACGACCGGAGTGGTTGGTCCGCCAATGGCGGAGACGAGAGGTTTCCACCATGACTTGGGCACCATGAGGATCATGGTGACCGCCATCACGACGTGGACCCATGTGGAGACCTTCGTGACGACGGTGGGCGCCTTGATGGCGTCCCGCACCGACCACACGAGTGACCATGCAAAGAGGATGAGGAGCCCGACGAAGGTGACGGGCGTTGAGGTGAGGGTGAACATTCCGCTCCTGGGTTGGGATCCGGCATCGTGCCGAATCGCGGCATGTCACCGGACCCACAGGGGAGTCAGTGGGCAGCCCTGGGGTGGGTTCTACGAACATGTCCCCGAGGGGACGGGACCGCGGGGGATGGTCCGGTGAATCCGGCGGATCCTGGGTGCGATCTGGCGATCACCATACATGCCAGATGCGAGAATCAGGGATCCGTGAGGCTGTCATGCGACGCCGGCGGCGGGTTGGGGCGATCTGTCATAGCTCGGGATGACAGACTAAGCTCATGGAGCACTACGACATCGTCGTCATTGGTTCGGGCTCGGGAAACACGATCCTGGACGAGGAATTTGCCGACCGACGCGCCGCCATCATCGACTCGGGCACCTTCGGGGGCACCTGCCTCAATGTCGGCTGCATACCGACGAAAATGTTCGTGCTCCCGGCAGACCTTGCGACCTCGCCGTCCGAGGCAGCCAAGCTGGGGGTCAATCTGCAGTTCTGCGGGGCATCCTTCACCTCCATCCGTGACCGAATCTTCGGACGCATTGATCCCATTTCTCGAGGTGGGCTCGAGTACCGCCAGGGGCTGGAGAACATCGACGTCTACACCGACGAGGCGAAGTTCGTCGATCCCCACACCATCGAGGTCGGGGACACTCGCATCACTGCTGACCAGATCGTCCTGGCGGCAGGGTCGCGCCCGCGTGTCCCTGATGTCCTCGGTCTCGACGACCCGAGCCTGGCGGGGTCGATCCACACCTCCGACACCATCATGAGGTTGGAGGAGTTGCCCCACCGTCTGGTGATTCTCGGTGGTGGATTCATTGCCGCTGAGTTCGCCCACATCTTCTCCGCGCTGGGATCCAGCGTCACCGTCATCAATCGGTCCGGGAGGATGCTGCGGCATGAGGACCAGGAGATTTCTCAACGGTTCACCGAGCAAATTGGCCACCGCGTGAGGCTACGGATGTCTGAGGATCTGGTGGGCATCGATCGTGATCCGGGTGGTCACCTAGTCGTCCTGACGGTTGACGGTGACGGGGTCGACTACGACTACCCGGCTGACATCGTCCTCAACGCCATGGGCCGGGTGCCCAACGGTGACCGTCTCAACCTTCCGGCTGCCGGGGTTGATGTCGACGACGACGGATTCGTGGTCGTCGATGAGCACCAGCGAACCAATGTTGAACACATCTGGGCCCTCGGCGACGTCTGCTCGCACTGGGAGCTCAAGCACGTCGCCAACCACGAGGCCCGAGTGGTGCGCCACAATCTGCTACACCCTGACGACCTGGCCAGTTCTGATCATCGATTCGTGCCTCATGCGGTGTTCTCGAATCCGCAGGTCGCCTCGGTGGGTGCGAGCGAACAGAGTTTGTTGCAGTCCGAGATCCCGTACACCAAGTACGTCCAGGAGTACGCGGACGTCGCCTATGGCTGGGCGATGGAGGACGAGGGACACTGTGTCAAGCTGTTGGGTGACCCGGGGACGAGGACGCTGCTGGGCGCCCACATCATCGGCCCGCAGGCATCGACCCTCATCCAGACCTGCATTCAGGGGATGAGCGCCGGCCAGACAGTCGGGGAGATGGCGCGGGGACAGTACTGGATACACCCGGCACTGCCTGAGGTCGTGGAGAACGCCCTGCTTGGCCTTGACAAGGAGTTTGACCGACTCGGGTGATGCTGAGGGTGACATTGGGTGCGGTTCTTGGTCAGCCCCGGGATGGGAGCGAGGGCGACAGTAACGCTTGACCAGAGCAGAACGGTGGGCGGGGGGTACCCCCCGCCCACCTCCAGCGTCACATCGGCATCCGCCCTATCAGGATCCGGTCGTCGAACCACTGCCAGACCTGAGCAGTCTCGGTGAATCCGGCCGCGCGCATCGAGGCGAAATGGAACTCGGCGCTGACCTTCCGAGAGATGTCCTTGTCCGCTCAACGACGTCGGAACTCCTCGGCCTCGGACTCCCATCCAGGCATGGCCAAGGCTGCGTCCCACCATTCCTGCCAGGACATTGCCCCGTCGTCTCGCATCTGAGCCTCGGTGCGGTCTCGTTCTGCCGGGGCCAATTCAGCCAGGAAAGGCTCAGTGGCCTTGTCGAAGAAGAGATGATCGGCATTGAGCAGGATCCCGCCAGGGGTCAGCACCGAGGCGATGTCCTGGTGCACCCTCGTCAACTCATCGGGCTCGAACCAGTGCAGGGCCGTCGCGCTGACAGCGGCATCAAAGGGTTCCTCAGCCCACCGGGCCGCCCATCCGGGCTCCCGTAGGTCGACATCGACGATCTCAATTCGATCCGGGTGTGGCGTCGTTTCGCGGAACAGCCGCATGAGCACCGGGTCGCGATCGATCCCCACACAGCTGGCGTCACCAAATCTCTGCGTGACGGCGTTTGACAAGGATCCAGGTCCACAGCACACGTCGAGGACGCGCAATGGGTGATCGGGTTGCAGGACCTCCCCACAAGGGCCGGACGCGACGAGGCGGCCTTGATCAAGCAACACCAGTCGGTCGCATGCTCGAGCTGCCAGGTTGAGGTTATGGAGCACGATCACGGTGGTGGCGTCAATGGTTTTGACGAGGTCGAGCAGGGCGAACTGATGGCCGATGTCGAGGTGATTGGTGGGCTCGTCGAGCAGCAGATGGCCGGCCTGCTGGGCGATGGCTCGGGCGACGAGAACCCTCTGACGTTCCCCGCCGGACAACTGGGTGACGAGTCGATCCGCGAGACCTGTCAGGTCCGTTCTCGTCAGGGCATTGTCGACGATGTCACGATCGGTCGCATCCCCGTATCCCATGAGGGATCGGTGGGGGAGTCGTCCCAGGGAGACGGTGTCGCGAACCGTCAGCGGCAGGGCTTGATCGGGAATCTGAGAGACGACGGCGACCTCGCGCGCAATCTCGCGGCGATTCATGGCTGAGAGATCATGGTCGCTGACGGTGACTCGTCCGGAGGCAATCGCGACGTTGCGGTACAGCGCAGACAACAAGGTTGACTTTCCTGCGCCATTGGGGCCGACGACCCCGATGGTCACGCCCTGATCCGCTGAAAGATCGACGCCGTCGAGGACAACCCGCTGTCCTCGGTGAATGACTAAGTCGGAAGCGGTGATCATGCCATCGCCTCCCGTCGCACCAACACGAGGAGGAACGGCGCGCCGAGCAGACCCGTGATGACTCCGATGGGCAGTTCGGCTGGGCTGAACACGGTGCGTGAGAAGGTGTCGGCCCACATCAGGAAGATGGCTCCGGCCATAGCCGAGGAGACCACCAACCGACGGTGGCCATGACCGATGAAGGATCGCATGAGGTGGGGGATGACCAGTCCGACGAAACCGATGCCGCCGGAGATAGCCACCGCCATGGCCACCCCAGCCGATACGGGGACGAGAAGCAGCACATGGATGACGGTCGGGTCGATCCCGACCGCGGTGGCCGTGGAATCCCCGGACGCCAACGCGTCGAGCCATGGGGCACATGCCCACAGCAGTACAGTCAGAACGATCGCCACGGCAACGTTCGTCCATCCCTGCCCCCAGCTGGCTCGAGACAGGTCACCGAGGGTCCAGAACATCACCGCGCGTGCAGTCTCGGCCGAGTCGGAGGAGATGATGATGAAATTGGTGACGGCTTGAAAGATGAATCCCACCGCGAGACCGGCGAGGACGAGACGCAGCGTCGACGAGTTCCGGCCGCCGCCCATGAACAGCACGATCGCGGTCGACAGCAGCGCTCCCAGGAAGGCCATGCCGGCTACTGCGAATGACGAGGTGACGCCGACGATGATGATCGCCGCGGCAGCTCCCGAGGAGGCTCCCGCGCTCACGCCAAGTACGTAGGGCTCTGCGAGGGGGTTGCGAACCACGGCTCGGAGTGCGACTCCGGCGACACCGAGGGTCGCGCCGACGCCGAGCCCGGTGACGATGCGAGGCATGCGGTTCTGCCAGACGATCGCGTCGGTAATGGAGTCCCAGGTCACGTGAATGGGAATGTCACAATGGTCGGCGAGTACCCCCAAGACCTGACCGATGGGTACCGGTGCGGCACCAAAGGCAATCGAGAGTACCGGCGTGAGCACGAGGAGAGTCACGAGTAGGAAGAAGCGAGTCGGGGTACGGCGGTGAAGGAGTCGAGCCAAGGGAAAGCCGTCCTCGTCAGGGCCGAATCGCGCGGCCGTCGGTCAGATACGGTCCAGGAGGTTTTCGGACTTGGCCTCAACCGAACGGGCGCCTTCCCGGTTTCCCAGTGGCTTGTCTGCCCGTTCGTCCGCCTTACCGCTGCGCGTCAGCCCCCGATTCACACGGGGTTCCCTACGCCGGACGCAGTCATCTTAGCCGTGCCTCACAAATGGAATTCGGTTACCCTCACATCGCAGCGTTGTCCTGTCTCCAGTACCTCATGAAGGCGATGTGGCGACGGTCGATGCCATACCCATCGGCGAGGGCCCGACGTCAGTGACGCACCATGGAGGGCTTCTCGCGAGTCAGCCGTCATCGACCCCCACGGTGTCGATCGGGATGACGATGGGCGTCCCGACATCCGGGGCATGGATGATGTGCGTGTGCAGGCCAAAGACTTCTCGCATGACGTCGGCGGTGATGACCTCGGTGGGGGTTCCGTTCGCTCGAATCTCCCCGTCACGCATGGCCACTAACCAGTCGTAGTAGCGCGCCGCCATGTTGATGTCATGGAGCACCATGACGATCGTCACCCCGTCACGGCGGTTGAGGTCACGCAACAAGCTGAGAACGTCGATCTGATGGGCCAGATCAAGGTAGGTCGTCGGTTCGTCGAGGAAGAGCACGTCGGTGTTCTGGGCCAAGGCCATGGCGATCCACACTCGCTGGCGCTGACCTCCGGACAGCTCGTCAACCGGTCGTCGGGCCAGCTCGACGATTCCAGTGCGTTCCAGCGCCGACGCCACCGCCTGCTCATCGGCGGTGGTCCATCGTCCGAAAATTCCTTGGTGAGGAGCGCGTCCGCGCGCCACCAGATCTGCGACGGTGATCGTCGTCGGAGCTGTCGGGGACTGCGGCAACAACCCGACGACACGGGCGAGTTGCCGGGTCGGCACAGTGGGGAGCTCCTGACCGTCCAGGACGACCTGACCGCTGCTGGGGCGGATCAAGCGTGTCATCGTCCGTAACAGGGTGGATTTGCCACAACCGTTCGGGCCAATGATTGCCCCGATCCTTCCGGTCGGGATGCTGAGGTCGAGGTGGTCCAGGACGGCGCGGTCTCCGTACCCAACCGATACCGCGTCGGCCTTCAGATGATGACTGGTTCTCACGCACTCTCCTTTCGAGACTGACGAGCCATGACGATGAGCAGGTACACCCCGCCCAGAATCCCGGTGACCAGCCCCACCGGATAGGTGTGTGACATGAGGTTGGCGCCGACGAAGTCGCACACCAGTACCAGGACCGATCCAGTGAGCGCGGAGGCCATGAGTGGGGCATCTCCTGGGCCACACAGTCGAAATGCAATCGGTCCGCACATCAGCGACACGAAGGCGATCGGTCCTGCAACGGCAGTGGCGCAGGCCAGCACGATGACCCCGACGATCATGAGCAGAGCACGAGTCCGCTCCACGTGTACCCCCAGCCCGGTGGCCAGGTCATCCCCCACGTCCATGGTCCCGAGGTGGCGAGAGTTGGCCAGCAGCACCGGTAGGCCGATGACAAGGACGACGGCGAGAGTGGCGGATTGGTCAGCGGAAGCCACGGCAAGGTTGCCCGCGAGCCAACGAGCAGCCCCAGCCGCATCATTGGGATCGGCGCGGACCATCAGCCACATCGTCCCTGCGGTCGCCATAGCCCCCGTCGCAATGCCCATGAGGATGAGCCGCTCGCCACCTGATGTGTCGTGGCGCGCAAGCCCGACGACGATGCCGGCCGTTACGATCGCTCCCGCGACGGCCAGACACGTCAGCTGCAGGCCGGACCATCCGAGCACGATGATTCCAGCTACCGCGGCAGTGTTGGCCCCGGCCGTGATCCCGATGACGTCAGGGCTTGCCAACGTGTTGCGCAGCAGGGCCTGGAACAATGCTCCGACAAGGCCAAATGCAGCGCCACAGAGAAGTCCGGCAATGGTGCGTGGGAGACGGAGGTCACCGATGATGAAGGATGCCGGGCCGACCTGCCCGCGGAGAGCGTCGACGACTTGTGACGGCGAGTACATCTGCTCGCCAAGGCACAGGCTGGCAATGAAAGCGGCGACAGTTGCCACCGACAAGATGGTCACGACCAGACCACGACGCAGGCGGCGGTGCCGTCGCCCCTGCCGCACGAGAGCAAGCGCGCTCATCGTTGTCTCACCTCCCGGCAACGGATCAGGGCGATGAACACCGGAGCTCCGATGATTGCGGTGACGATTCCCACCGCGACGTCGGCAGGCCGAGTGATGACGCGTCCCAGGACGTCGGACGCCAGCACCAGAACGGGTCCGCAGATGGCACACCATGCCAGCACCCGCCGATTGTCCGGGCCGACGACGGCCCGCACGGCGTGAGGGGCGATGAGCCCCACGAACCCGATGGGACCCGTCAGCGCCGTGGTTCCAGCTGCCAGCAGGACGGCGGCCACCGATGACGTCACCCGGACGACAGTCACTCGCGTCCCCAGGCCCGCTGCCAGGTCTTCTCCCAGCGCGAGGGTGTTCAGGCCTGGGGCGCTGATGGCAGCCAGCACCACTCCGACGAGGAGCAGAGGAGACACCGTCGCGATCTGTCCCAGATTGGGTCCGCTGAGGGATCCTGCCTGCCAGGTTCGGAAGGATTGCAGCAGGTTCGGGTGAGGTAACAACACCATCTGAATGAAACCGGTGAGGACGGCGGTGACGATGGCTCCGGCCAGTGCCAGTCGGACGGGAGTTGGCCGGCTGCGGCTTCCGGCTCCGATGAGCCAGACCAGGGCGGCAGCTGCGGTAGCCCCGGCAACGGCCAGCCAGACGTACTGGATTGGTGCCGTCAGGCCCAGGTGGGCGATACCGACGAGGACAGCGAGAGCGGCCCCGGAGTTGATGCCGAGAATTCCTGGATCGGCCAGGGGATTGCGGGTCAGCGCCTGCATGAGGGCGCCGGAGAGTGCGAGGGCGGCTCCGGACACCAGGCCGAGAACCGTGCGTGGAACGCGTGAGCGGATGACCTCGGCGACAAAGGGGTCAGCGGACGGCTGTCTCAGGGTCGTCCACAGATCATGGAGCGGGATGGATCGTGAACCCACCATCACCGAGGCCGCGCACAGACAGGCGAGCAGGACGGTGACGACGAGCAGGGTCCATCCCCTCCGTGGTGTCACGCCTTCGCCTTCGTGGCCGCTTCGGCCAGTCGCTCGACGAGCGGTCCCACCTGACCGGGGATGGACAAGGCACTGGCAGACATCGATGCCGCGAGCGGGGAGTTGTCCTCGAGAACGGCCACTGCTCCCTTGCGCACAGCGGTGATCTTCGAGAGCAACGGGTGCTTGGCGAGCAGACCGGGAAGGGTTTTGGGATCTCCGTAGCAGACGATGAGGTCGACGTCATTGAACATGTCGGCCTTCTCCGCCGAAGCCGTGGTGTAGAACTGCTTCGACTCCGCCGACAGCTTCTGGATTGATGACGGCGCCTTGAAGCCGAGGTCGGTGAGGTAGTCAGCACGAGAGTCGCCCTTGGTGTAAACCGAGATCTCCGAGAGCTTCTTGACGTCGAAATAGAACATTCCAGCGGTGAGTCCCTTGACGTCGGGGTGCGCAGCCAAGGCGTCAGCGATCGACTTCTCGCAGGACATGATGACCTCTTCGGCCTTGTCGGCCTTTCCGACGACCTCGGCGATGGTGCGCAGGTGGGTACGCCAGTCGATGCTCCACGCCTTTTCGAGGTAGGGAAGGGTGGGGGCGATCTTGGAGAGCTTGTCGTACTGCTCCTTGGTCATCCCGGAGTTGAGGCCGCTGACGAGATCAGGTTGGGTCGCTGCGATGGCGGCGGCGTCGGTGTCGCTGGTCTCGTCGTAGAGCTTGGGCGCCTTGTCGCCGGTCGCATTGAGCTTGGCCAGGGCATCAGCCACCCATGTGTGCATCCCCTTTCCGGAGGGATCGCCATAAGTGGCTTTCGGCATGCCGACGGGAACCAGTCCGATGGCCAGGACGGCATCCTGACCAGCCCACCCAGTGGTGGCAATGCGGGTTGCAGGAGACTTCACCACAGTCTCGCCCCAGGCATGCTTGATCCTCACCGGGAACCCCTTGGTGGCTGACGAGTGCTGGTTCGCGCCACTGGGCGAGGTGTCAGTGTCCTTGCTACAACCGGCCAGAGCTGCGGCGGCACCGAGGCCGAGAGACGATGCGAGGATGGTGCGCCTCGATATGGGGGACGGGAACATGAATTCTCCTTGGTACCGTGACAATGCCTTGTTAGGTTAGTCAACCCTGAGAAGGAAAATCCAGCAACGTAAGGACCATGTGTCATTGGGCGTACAACCCCTTGCCAGCAGGGGGAAGACGACGAAGCCCCGGGGCGTGTTGCCTCGGGGCTTCGAGATGACGGGTGGGTCGACTCAGCCGAAACGACCGGAGATGTAATCCTCGGTGGCCTTCTCCTTCGGGTTGGAGAAGATCTTGTCGGTGCGGTCGATCTCGACGAGGCGGCCAGGTTCTCCCTGGGCCTTGAGGTTGAAGAAGGCGGTCTGGTCGGAGACACGAGCGGCCTGCTGCATGTTGTGGGTCACGATGACCACGGTGAAGCGCTCCTTGAGCTCTCCGACAAGGTCCTCGATGGCCAGGGTCGAGATCGGGTCCAGGGCCGAGCAGGGCTCGTCCATGAGTAGAACCTCCGGCTCGACGGCGATGGCGCGGGCGATGCACAGACGCTGCTGCTGACCACCAGACAGGGAGGCACCGGAGCGCTCCAGGCGATCCTTGACCTCGTCCCACAGGTTGGCGCCGCGCAGTGACTTCTCGCAGGCCTCGTCGAGCAGCTTGTTGTCGCGTACGCCATTGAGCTTCAGACCGGCCACGACGTTGTCGCGAATTGACATCGCCGGGAACGGGTTCGCTCGCTGGAAAACCATGCCGATATTGCGTCGCACGGCCACCGGGTCGACGCCCTTGCCGTAGAGATCGACGCCGTCGAGCTCCACCTTGCCGGTGCAGTAGGCACCGGGGATGACCTCGTGCATGCGGTTGAGGGTCCGCAGCACGGTCGACTTGCCACAACCGGACGGGCCGATGAAAGCCGTCACGGTACGGGGCTCGACGGTCAGGTTCACCGACTCAACGGCGTGGAAGGAGCCGTAGTAGATGTTGAGGTCCTTGACCTCGATCCGCTTTGCCATATTCAGCTCTCTTTCGTGTCACTTGCCCATGCGACGCATGTAGCGGCGGGAGATGCCACGGGCAATGAGGTTGAGTCCCATGACGAGGATGATCAGGGTGATCGCAGCGCCCCATACGACCGGGGTGTCCACGCCGCCCTGGGTGTAGGCGTTCGTGATGACGGTTGGCAGGGTTGCGAAGTTCGGGGTCGACGGGTTGAAGGTCAACTCAGTGTTGAACTGCAGCAACACGATGAGCGGTGCCGTCTCTCCCATGACTCGGGCCAGGCCGAGCACGACGCCGGTAAGAATGCCGGTCATCGAGGTCGGCAGAACGACCTTCATGATCGTCTTCCACTTGGAGACGCCCAGGGCGAAGGAGGCCTCGCGCAACGAGTCCGGCACCAGCTTGAGCATCTCCTCGGTGGATCGCAGCACCGTCGGCACCATGAGGATCATGAGGGCCAGGGAGGATGCCCAGGCCGACTGAGTTCCGCCGAGGGTGGTGACGACCATGGCGAAGATGAACAGGGCCGCGACGATGGACGGTACACCCGTCAGGACGTCGACGGCGAAGCTGACGACCTTGGCGATCTTGGTGCCCCGCGCGTACTCCACCAGGAAGATGGCGGTCAGCAGAGCGATCGGCACGGAGATGATCGAGGTGATGAGACCGATCTCGATGGTTCCGACGAGGGCGTGGATGGCCCCCTGCTCGACGAGGTCCCAGGCCGGGTCCATCGAGTGGGTCCACCAGGAGGCATGGAAGAGGGAGCCGATACCGCGTCGGACGGCCGCGAACAACAACCAGACCAGCGGGATGACGGCAAGCAGGGTGGCGACGATCATGAAGACCGAGGCGCAACCGCTCTTCGTGGTCCGCTTTCCGGACGGACGGGAGAGGTCCAGCTTGCCGACCTCGGGCACCCCCTCGGAGTGTGCGGGGATGTGATCAGGGGTGGTGGCGCTCATCGCTTGACTCCCTTCGCCGCGATCAGGCGGGCAGCCGCGTTGACCACGAAGGTGATGACGAACAGGGCCAGGGCCGACGCCACCAGGGCACCCAACGAGGTGGGGTCGCTGATGGCCTCGGAGAAGTTACCGGCGATCTTCGAGGCGAAGGTCTCGCCGCCGACGAAGATCGACAGGTTGAGCTTCTGCTTGAGGGCCATGGGGCTGATTGTCTGCAGGATCAGGGTGACGGCCAGTGTCTCGCCGAGGGCACGTCCCAGACCGAGCATGGCTCCAGAGATGATTCCGGAGCGGGAGTGGGGGAGCACTGCGAGCTTGATGACTTCCCAGCGCGTCGACCCCAGGGCCAGCGCAGCCTCGATCTGATCGTGCGGGGTCTGGGCCATGACGTCGCGGCTGACGGCGGTGATGATCGGCAGGATCATGATGGCCAGCACCAGGCTGGCGAGGTAGACCGTGCCGGTGGAGGAGGACCAGGCCGGGTCCTCCGAGAAGATCGGGATCCAGCCGAGTACTGCGATGATGGCGTGACGCAGACCATTGACGATGCCCGACGACCCGAAGACGATGCCGCCCCACAGGCCGAAGACGATCGAGGGCACAGCGGCCAGCAGATCGACGACGAAGGCGACGGGGCTGGCGAGCTTCTTGGGCGCCAGCTGGGTGATGAACAGGGCGATGCCCACCGAGAGGGGAACAGCAATGAGCAGTGCGAGCAGGGACGAGATGACCGTCGTCCACAGCAGGGCCTGAATACCAAAGGCCGGCGGATTCCGGTCGGTCGTCCAGGCACGAGAGGTGAAGAAGTTGTCGGTGTTGGCCGACAGGGTCGGTGCCGCCGTCTTGATGAGGAAGATGAACATCAGGATGACGATGATGGCCAGCGCAATGGCGATGACCGACGAGGCGCCGGCGAAAATCCTGTCCCCGACCCTGGACACCGGCTTCATGCGAGACGCGGCTGTTGGCTTCCGCTGCGCCGTCGATGTGGTTTCAGCCATGGGCTTCCTTCGTCGCGTTCATGGTTGTTTTCGTGGGTTGGGGCGGGAGGGCGTCGTGCGTCCTCCCGCCCCAGAGCACCGGGACCAAATTACCCGGCGAAGTCGATCAGGAGAGAGCCTGAGCGGCGGTCAGAACCTTCGAGGCAACATCGGAAGGTAGCGGAGCGTAACCGAGGTCCTGGATCTTCTTCTGCTCCTTCTCGGAAGCGTAGAAGGAGAGGAAGTCCTTCAGGAGGGCGGTCTTTCCGGCATCCTGGCCCTTGGAGCAAGCGATCTCGTAGGTCACCAGAACGGCGGGGTACACGCCAGCTGGGGTGTCCTTGTACTGGAGCTCAAGCTGCAGGTCGTTGCCCTGGCCAGCGACCTTGGCGGCCGAGATGGCCTTACCAGCGGACTCACCGGTCAGCTTGACCGGGCCGTTGCCGTTGTCGATGGCAGCCATGTCGAGCTTGTTCTTGGTGGCGTAGGACCACTCGTCGTAGGAGATCGAGTTCTTGGTCTCCTTGACAGCCTGAGCGATGCCGGCCGACTTGTCAGCACCCTTGCCAGCGCCCTTCCAGGTCTTGGAGTGCTTCTCGGTCCAGATGTCACCAGCGGCCTTGTTGAGGAACTTGGTGAAGTTGTCAGTGGTGCCCGACTCGTCCTTGCGGTAGAAGACCTCGATTTGGGCGGACGGCAGCTTGGCGGAGGGATTCTCCTTCTTGATGGCCGGGTCGTCCCACTTCTTGATGGCGCCGGAGAAGATCTTGGCGAGGGTCGGGGTCGAGAGGGTCAGATCCTTGACCCCGTCAACGTTGTAGACCACGGCAATCGGGCCGGCAGCCATCGGGAGGTGCCACGGATCGGCGTTGCAGCGCTGCTTGGCCTTGTCAGGCTCGCCCTTGTCCTTGTTGAGGACGGAGTCGGAGCCGGCCCAGTCGGTCTGCTTGCCGATGAAGGACTTCACACCAGCGCCGGAGCCGGTGGGGGAGTAGTTGATGGTGGCCGAGGAGCAAGCGGCCTTGTAGTCAGAGATGACCTGGTTGATGGCGTTCAGCTGAGCCGAGGAGCCAGCGCCGGAAATGTTGCCACCGGGGCAGGCCGGCTTGAACGAGGCGGCGTCAGCGTTGTTCGCCGAGTTGGCGGAGGAAGCAGCAGCCGAAGTGGCCTCGGATGACGAGGCGGAGCTGGAGCCCTTGTCGCCGTTGGCGCCACAAGCGGTGAGGGAGATGGCGCCAATAGCAGCCAGGGCAGTGATTTTGGCGAGACGGTTCGTCACGGCACATCCTTTTCGAGTGATCTCCTAGAGCCGCCGTTGCGGTCCTTGGTACAGGGATGACGCTAGGGTTTGAAAATGTCGCAACAACCGCGTCAAGGTGAACGCAAGATGAATACCGGCGGCATCCCGACTGAAGGGAGTCACTCAGGGGCCCGAAGGTGACCTCCTGTGTCAGTATTTTGAGGAGTACCACTCCTGGCTGATTGTGTGTCCTGCCTCATCCAGGTGAACGATCAGGCATTCTGCGGTTGACATGGGGTGATTCGCCCCACCGAGGGCGTCCCGCATGGTCGGTAGGACTGGTCGGTGGCCGCACACCGCGACTGGACGTGACGGGTCGGAGAGGGCACGACCAGCGATTTTTCTCATGGCGGACACGGTCTTGGCTGAATCGGCCGCGTGAGCCTCCTCGCTCAGCGCGTCGATCGCGACGATGTCGGCCCCAATGTTCTCGGCGTACGGCTTGAGGGTTTGCATGCATCGAGTGGACGACGAGCTGACAAGGTGAGACACCCCAAAGGCGCCGAGCAGGTCAATCAACGCCCTGGCCTGACGACGGCCACGCCTTTCCAACGGACGCTTGGCGTCCGTGGCCGTCTTCTTCTTGCGAGAACTCCATTCCTTGCGCGACACGGCCTTGCCATGGCGCACCAGGATGATCGTCGAGGTCGACGGTAGCTCGAGGGCTTCCTCGAGGACTTGGACGTCAGTGGGATAACTGAGTTGTTCCAGAGCTTGGTCCGTGGGCATCCAAAAAGCACCGTCAATCTCTTCCGGGCTGGCGGTTGCTTCCTCGATTGATCCGCCGACGGCAACCCCAAGCCACCATGACACCACCTTTGCGCGTCTCTTCGGTTTGCCGCTGGCGGTGGAGTACTTGACGGTGTACTCGGTGGGTTGCAGGGGCATCGACAACCGAATGTCGATTCCGGTTTCCTCGGCCACCTCGCGGACGGCGGTGATGGGGAGATCCTCTCCCCGTTCGACCTTTCCCTTGGGCAGGGAGAGGTCGTCATAGTCGGGACGATGGACGACGAGCACCTCGCGGGCGCCCTCGGTGCCGTCGATGTCACGAAACACGACGGCACCAGCGGCCTGGATAGGCCCCTTGTGTCCTCCCATCTCGGCTCATCGCCTCCTGTCGCGGGTTCGTCGGATGAGTTCTTCCTGAAGGTCGGCCAGCACCGTGCCGTCGGGCCCGCGGGAGACCTCGGTCCAGGTGCGGTCCTGCAGGTGCCAGGACACCGTCCCCGGGTCGAAGGCCCTCTCGAACAACTCTTCGACCTCTGCCACGTGTTGCTTGTTCGACAACCCGACGAGGGCTTCCACGCGGCGGTCGAGGTTGCGGTGCATGAGATCGGCCGACCCAATGGCGACCATCGGACGACCACCGTTGGCGAACCAGAAGACACGAGAGTGTTCGAGGAACCGTCCCAACACCGAGACGACGCGAATGTTCTCGCTCAAACCGGGCACCCCAGGACGGATGGCGCAGATGCCGCGTACCCACAGGTCCACCGGCACCCCGGCGCGAGAGGCCCGGTAGAGGGCGTCAATGACGCGCTCGTCGACGATCGAGTTGACCTTGATCTTCACACCGGCAGGCAGACCAGCCTTCTTGTTCTCGATTTCGTGCTCGATGGCGTCGATGATGCCGCTGCGGATGCTCTCGGGGGCCACCAGCAGTCGGCGGTAACGCTTCTCGGCGGTCATCCCGGACAGGTGGTTGAAGAGCCTCGCGACGTCCTCGGTAATGATCGGATTGGACGTCAGCAGTCCCAGGTCCTCGTACTGACGAGCGGTCTTGGGGTTGTAGTTGCCAGTGCCGATGTGGGCGTAACGACGCAGTCCCTCGCCCTCGTCACGGATGGCCATAGCCAGCTTGCAATGGGTCTTGAGGCCGACCATGCCGTAGACGACGTGGACTCCGGCACGTTCCAGTACCCGCGCCCAGGTGATGTTGGCCTGCTCGTCGAATCTGGCCTTGATCTCCACGACGGCCAACACCTGCTTGCCGGCCTCAGCGGCGTCAACGAGGGCGTCGATGATGGGGGAGTCGCCAGAGGTGCGGTACAGGGTCTGCTTGATGGCCAAGACCTGAGGATCGTGGGCGGCCTGCTCGATGAACCTCTGCACGCTGGTGGCGAAGGAGTCGTACGGGTGGTGCACCAGGACGTCACGACGACGAATGGCCGCAAACATGTCTGCCGGGCGAGCTGTCTCGACCTCGGCCAGGTGCGGATGGGTGATGGGCAGGAAGTTCGGGTAGGACAGGTCGTCACGGTCGACGTCGGCCAGGGAGAACAGGCCGGTGAGATCGAGTGGGGAAGGAAGCCGGAAGACCTCCTTGTCCTTGATGTCGAGCTCACGGGTGAGCAGGGTGAGCATCTCGTCGGTGATGTCGTCCTGCACCTCGAGGCGTACCGGGGGACGTCCCACCTTGCGGCGCAGCAGCTCCTTCTCGAGGGCGAAGAGCAGGTTTTCGGCGTCGTCCTCCTCGACCTCGAGGTCCTCGTTGCGTGTGACGCGGAAGGTGGTGTGCTGCAGCACATGCATGCCGGTGAACAACTGGTCCAGGTGACGGCTGATGATCTCCTCGAGGGGGAGGAATCGTCCTGCACCCAGGTTGACCAGACGAGGTAGCACCGACGGCACCTTGACCCGGGCGAACTGCTCGGCCCCGGTGATGGGGTTGGCCAGCATGACGGCCAGGTTGATCGACAGGCCGCGGATGTAGGGGAAGGGGTGCGACGGATCGACGGCCAGCGGGGTGAGAATCGGGAAGATCCGCTCCGAGAAGAGGGTGCGCATCCGGCCCTTCTCGTCGTCGGTCAGCTCCGACCAGCGCAGGATCTCGATGCCCTCGGCGGCCAGGCCTGGACGGACTTCCTCGGCGAAGACGCGGGATTGCTCAGCGACAAGCTCGTGGGTCCGAGCGAGGATCGCGTCATGGAGTTCGCGCGGCAGCAGACCGGCAACTGATGGGACGGCGACCCCGGCGTCGATACGGCGTTTGAGGCCAGCGACGCGCACCATGAAGAACTCGTCAAGATTGGACGAGAAGATGGCCAGGAACTTCGCCCGTTCCAGCAGTGGAATGCGCTCGGCATCTCGGGCAAGATCCAGCACCCGCTCGTTGAAGGCGAGCCATGACAGCTCGCGATCGCTGTAGCGATCCTCCGGCAGCTCGTCGGTAGGAGTCGGGGACACTCCGGGGTTGGACTTCTTGGCCATGGACACACTCCTTGGAGACCTGTCCGCCCGCGACGTGGTGGGCGTAGCAGGACACAATCTATCTGACGATAGCTGTCCACGGCGGATGCAACCCGGCGTCCGCTCCGAGAACATGCGAATGAACTCAGCGTTCAGCCTGGAATCGGTACCCGACAGATCGCACCGTCTGGATGTGTCCCTCGTACTCCGGGCCGACCTTGGCTCGCAGACGACGGATGTGTACGTCAACAGTTCGGGTGCCGCCGTAATAGTCGTATCCCCACACGTCCGACAGCAAGATGTCGCGAGTGAGCACTCTCCCGGGGTGACCGACGAGGTATTTCAAGAGCTCGAACTCGGTATAGGTGAGGTCGAGATCCTTGCCTCCGACGGTGGCGGTGTAACCGTCCTCGTCAACGGTGAACGGTCCCGCGACAAGCTGGTTGGTCACCTGGACGGTGAACAGGCAGCGCAGTCGGGTCTCTGCCTCGAGTGGGGTGGCCGAGTCACAGAGGAAATCGTCCATCCCCCAGTCGGGACTGATGACCGACAGGGTGTCCGGGGCAGCCAGCAAGAGGATCGGGACTCGTCTCTCATGACATGACAGCCGCAGGCACGCCTCCCGGGCCTTGGCAGGTTCGTCATGGCAGTCGACCAGGACGATGTCGACTCCCTCCAGATGGGACAGACATTCCTGTATGTCGTCGTAGCGGATGATGCTGTGTGGAAGCAGTTCCAGGGCCTGGGGAAGCGGGGCGTCCAGGGGACCAAGCAGGGACAGTCGTGCCATCCGGATGCCCTCCATGTCGTCTAAGAGCCAGAGCCGTGATGCACCCCATCATCCCACGGCCATCTAGGCCGTCTCATGATGTCAGCACTACCATAGCTGGAGTGACGAGGATGCCTGACGAGTGGTTCCGTCCGGACGAGGAGAAGTCCGGACCGGATGAGCCTCGCCGTGCGGACGAGTCCGAACCGTCGTCCGAGTCGTCAGATTCAGCCCCGCGGCACGCTGCCACAGGGGACAGTTCTGCCAGCACGACGACAAGTGGGTCGGTTCGTGTCATCAACGATGACACTGGACCAAGCGTCGTCGTCGGTCACGCCCGCGTCACCGGAGCGGCCGCAGCTGTACGGCGGCATCGGTTCCCCGTCTGGACATTGATGGTCGCGGCAGCCCTCGTCGTCGGTTTGGTGCTGGGCACCTTCATCACCCAGTCCCGCGACGGTACCGGCGCGGTCAAGGCGGCGACGACCCAGTCCTCGCCTGCGGCGACGATCTCGGCAGCGATGCCCTACCAGGGTCCGGGCAGGCCCATTCGTGGTCTCAAGGCGACGGCCTCGTGCGTGTCCGATCCGGCCGTCGACTCCGAACATCACCTGGTGAGGTACGACTCCGAGTACGTGGTCGACGACAAACCGCAGACGGCCTGGCGATGCAATGGATCCGGCGAGGGTCAACAGATCACCCTGACCATGCCGCGGCCGTCCCGGATAGTGGGGGTCGGATTGATCAACGGCTATGCCAAGGTCTACGGCGACGTCAACCTGTATCCACAGTACCGGCGGGTGCGGACGGTGCGCTGGAAGCTGCCGGACGGCACGTGGTTCGACCAGGATTTCACCGATGACGATGAGTCGATCCAGAAGGTCATGATCCCCCCACACGCCGTCAAGGGGGACATCACTCTGACCATCATTGCCACGACCGAGCCGGGGCTGCTTGGGGAGCCAACTCGCGACTCCGTCCTCATCTCCTCAGTCCAGGTTTACGAGGAGGGCTGACAGGCAGGTTCAGCGCCAGTCGTCGGTGTCGATGAGGATCGTCATCGGGCCGTCGTTGACCAGGTTGACCTTCATGTCGGCGCCGAAAACACCGGTCTCGACATGCGCACCCAGCCCGCGCAAGTGGGAAACGAAGTGGTCGATCAGAGGCTCCGAGACGGGGCCGGGCGCGGCCGCGTTCCACGACGGCCGACGCCCCTTCCGCGTGCTTGCATAGAGGGTGAACTGGCTGACGACAAGGACCGGAGCATCGATGTCGCTGGCTGACTTCTCGTCATCAAGGATGCGCAGACCCCAGATCTTCTCGGCGAGTTTCTCGGCGTCGGCAGCGGTGTCGGTGCCGGTCACTCCCACCAGCACGACGAGTCCGGGACTGGGCAGGGTTCCGACCGCTTGACCCTCGACGGTGACCTCTGCACTGTTTGCTCTCTGAATGACGACTCGCACGGAATCGAGTCTACGGAGCGAACCTCGTAGAATCAGTGTGTGGCTGTAGCTGATCTCGTGGTTCTGGTGACTGTCGCCGTGATAGGCGCCGTGTTGCCGCTCGTTGCTGTGACGCGAGTTCTCGTTGCAGTCTGGCGCGGCTGAATCCGCAGCTTTCAGTTCCTGACGAAACTCCTACCCGACACGAGGACCCATGCCCTTCCAGATTCCTGACGACCTGAATCGTGATCTCATGCCCGTGGCCTGGATGATCGGCCACTGGGAAGGTGAAGGACACGGCAGCACCCCCGAGGACGGTGAGTTCAGCTTCGGGTGTCAGGTCGACTTCACCGAGAACGGCGGGGATTACCTGCACTACATCTGCCAGACCTTCACCACGAACCCCGACGGCACCCCGGCTGCTCCGCTGCGTATGGAGACCGGTTTCTGGCGTCCCAACGTCGACACCCGCAAGATTGACGTCCTGATGGTCGCCCCGGAGGGCTGGGCCGAGGTCTGGACCGGAAACATCGACGGAGCCAAGATCGAGCTCGTCACCGACGCCGTCGCCCGCACCGAGGACGCCCTGGTGCCCTACACCGGTGGTCAGCGTCTCTACGGCCAGGTCGAGGGAGACCTGCTGTGGACCTTCGATCGTGCAACCACGGAAGCTCCGCTGCAGCCCTACATGTGGGCTCGCCTCAAGAGGGCCTGAGATGGCTGCCCCCGTGCTGCTGACCGACGGACCCGACGCCGGTCTGGTCTCTCACGTTGCCAATCCAGTCGCCGAGCAGCGGTTGATGACTGACGGTGGCGGATGGTTGGAGCTGTCCAACCGTGAGGTATTCACGGTCACTGGAGCTGACCGACTGGGATGGTTGCACTCGTTGACCTCCCAATACCTCGACGGTCTGGAGCCTGGGCTCACGACGACGAGTCTGGTGCTGTCACCGACCGGTCACGTTGAGCATGTCATGCACGGTGTTGACGACGGCGAAACCTTCTGGGGTTGGACCGAGCCTGGACGGGGAGCCGATCTGGTCGCCTGGCTGGACTCGATGCGTTTCATGATGCGCGTCGAGGTGGCTCTGCGACCGGACATGACCGTTCGCTGGTTCGCCTCGCGGGTTACGACGCCGACGGATGCCGTCATCCTTGATTCCGAGGTGGCTGGTGGACACGAAGTCATCCTCCCGTCTGATACTCCCGCCCCCGACGAGGTCGAACAGGTCGGTGTGCTGGCATGGGAGGCGCTGCGCATCGCCGCTGGGATTCCTCGTATCGGCATCGACACGGACGAGCGCACCATCCCCAACGAGATCGGCCTGTACGGTACCCATCTCGACAAGGGGTGTTACCGCGGTCAGGAGACCGTCGCCCGGGTGTACAACCTGGGACGTCCGCCGCGGCGGCTGACCTTGCTGCAGCTTGACGGCTCCCGCGCCGAGCTTCCGGCCATCGGCTCTGAGGTCCACGCCGGTGGGCGTCGTGTCGGTGTCATGGGATCGTCTGCAACTCATCATGTTGACGGCCCCATTGGCCTTGCCCTGGTGCGTCGCGGAGTCGACGTGAACCTGGATATGGAGATTGACGGGATCGCTGCTGGTCAGGAACCACTTGTCGACCCGGAGGTCGGCTTGCATGTTCGCCCGGTAGTGTGAGCCCGTGCCCCTGTAATCAGCAGGGTCGAGGAGGAAATACGTGAAGACGGATTATTTCAACCGCACGCAGAAATTGGTGACGGTCCTTGTTGACGTCATCGTCTTCGTGGCTGGAATTTTCCTGTCGTTCTGGATGCGTTTCGGTATGGTTATTCCGCAGCGTAATTTGGACGACGGAAAAGCTGCACTGATGGCGTCGGTGATCGCATTCCTCATTGTCAACGTTCTGTCTGGCGTTTATGTTCTGTACAACAAGACGCTCCTTGACATTGGGATCATCACTGTCGTGGACCAGGTCATGGTGACGATCATCATCATGGCGCTGACCTTCTTCGGGCGCTGGTTCGCCTTCCCGCGCTCGGTCCTCCTCATCAACCTGCTGGTCGGGATAGTTCTGCTGTTCCTGTGGCGCAGCATCGAGTTTGTTGCCTATCGCCGCTTGCGAGGGGCTAAACGGGTGATGCTGCTCGGTCCGCCGGAGATGCTCAATCGGGCCGTCATGAACTACATGGCCAACAAGGCGACCCGTCATCGCCTCACCCATGTGGTGCGTGGTCACTACCTGGGGCAGATTCGGACTCATATTGATGAATTCGACACCGCCCATGTCTCCGATGACATTCCTGCTTCCGAGCGAGTTGCCATTTACGACTTGCTGCTGAGCGAGGATAAAGAGATCTTCATGTCGACCTCGTTCGAGCACATGATGCTCATCAATCCGACGATCATGTCGATCGAGGACGAGACGATTATTGCTGCCAGTCCGTTCAAGATCCCGGCAGAAATGGACATCGTCAAGCGGTTCTTCGACATCGTTCTGTCGCTGATCGCCCTGGTGATCCTCTCTCCCCTCATGCTCATCACGGCGGTCCTGGTGAAGGCCAGCTCTCCCGGCCCGGTGTTCTACCGTCAGACCCGTATCACCAAGGACGGCAAGGAATTCAAGATCCTCAAGTTCCGCTCCATGGGGGTGACGGCCGAGAAGGAGTCCGGCCCGATGCTGGCCACCTCCGATGACCCACGCGTCACCCCGGTCGGCAAGTACCTGCGCAGCCTGCGTATCGACGAGATCCCGCAGCTCATCAACGTGCTCATCGGCGACATGTCGATCGTCGGACCGCGCCCGGAGCGCCCTTTCTTCGTCGATCAGTTCCAGGAGCAGAACGCCCACTACAAGTTGCGCCACAACGTGCGTGCCGGCATCACCGGTTACGCGCAGGTCTACGGCAAGTACGCCTCGGACTTCGCAGCCAAGCTCAACTTCGACCTCATCTACATCAAGCAGTACTCACTCATCCTTGACATCAAGATCATGATCCAGACGATCAAGATCCTCTTCGACAAGGTGTCCTCGCGAGGCGTTGACGAGACGGCCGAGCCGGACGAGAACATTCACCTGCCCGCCGAGGTTCAGCAGCTCGACTGACGGGCAGGGAATGCTTCCCCCCCGAATCAGGACTTGCGGGCAACCTTGTACTGGGCAGCCTGAGCGCGAGGCCGGACGATCATGCGGTCGATGTTGACGTGGCTGGGAAGCCCGGAAATCCACCGCACGCACTCGGCAATGTCCTCGGCCCTCAGGGGAGAGTCGACGCCTTGGTAGACCTTGTCGGCCATGGCCTGATCGCCGTGGAAACGGACGAGGGAGAATTCCTCGGTGCGTACCATGCCGGGGCTCACCTCGCAGACCCGCACCGGGTGGCCACACAGCTCCAGCCGTAGCGCCTCGACGACGGCGCGCTCACCGGACTTCGCTGCACAGTATCCGGCGCCACCCTCATAGCCCCACTCAGCAGCGGTGGAGGTAATCGTGACGATGGTTCCCTCAGCGACCTCGAGAGCCGGTAGAAGAGCCTTGGTGACCCGTCCCATGCCCAGCACGTTGGTTTGATACATCGTCATCCAGGCGTCGAGGTCGGCCTCGGTGACCGGCTCCTGTCCGACGGCGCCTCCGGCATTGTTAACGAGGAGGTCGAGCTTGCCGCCAATGGTCTCGAGGAGATTGGCGACCGACTCGTCGCTGGTGACATCGCAGACCACTGCCTTTCCGCCGATCTCGGCGGCAAGGGCCTCGATGCGTTCGACGCGGCGAGCCGCACAGATGACATGCCAGCCATCCTTGGCCAAGGCGCGTGCCGTGGCCGCGCCGATTCCCGAACTTGCTCCTGTGACCACTGCAGTCTTTGTCATGGCCCCATTGTCCCTGCCGGACAAGGGCATGCGAAAGCCCCTGTCCACCGTGAACTGTTCCTCAGAAGAAGGAATTGACTCCTCAGTCCAACTTCTGGAGGACAAGTTCAACGGGACAGGGGCTTCACGACAACAGACAACGTCAGCTGACGAGGACCTCGACGCTCGGGTCTGCCAGCTCCAGAGCAGCCTTGCGGGCCTCCTCGGGGCTGGACGCAGCCAGCGCGGCCTCGGCGATCTGGCGGCACTGATCCAGGCTGTGGCGTGACAGGGTGGCCTTGACAGCGGTGATCTTGCCGGCGGCCATCGACAACGAACGCACGCCAACGCCGACGAGAACCAGAGCCAACAGGGGATCGCCGGCAGCCTCGCCGCACACTCCGATGAGACGCTCGCCCGCTCCATCACAAGTGGCCTTGACCAACTGGATGACGGCAGGCTGCCACGGCGTCAGGAGCTCGGCCAACTCGCCCTGCAGGCGGTCAGCCGCCATGGCGTACTGGGTGAGGTCATTGGTGCCGATGGACGCGAAGTCCACCGTCTCCAGCACCTGGGCCGAACGCAGGGCCGTCGAGGGCACCTCGACCATGATGCCGACCGTCTTGATCCCGGCGGCGCGGGCACGCGAGGAGAACCACTCGGCCTCAGCCTTCGTGGCGACCATCGGAGCCATGACGTGGGGATCACGACCAGTCTGCTCAGCAGCCTTGGCCAGAGCCTCGAGCTGTGCGTCGATGAGGTCGGTGCGCACCTGGGACAGGCGTAGACCACGGCGTCCCAAGGCCGGGTTCTCCTCCGGGCCGAGGTCGGCGAAGGCCAGCGGCTTGTCGGCGCCAGCGTCGAGGGTGCGGAAGACAACCTTGGCTCCCTCGTCGAAGGTCTTGAGCACGGTGGCATAGGCCTCCGTCTGTTCGTTGACGGTCGGAGCATCTTGACGGTCGAGGAAGAGGAACTCGGTGCGGAACAGACCAACTCCCTCGGCGCCCTTCTTCTTTGCCGTGGGGGCATCGGACGGGTTGCCGATGTTGGCCAGGACCAGGACGCGCTCACCGTCGGATAGCGTGGCGTCGCCCTCAGGAGCGGATGCAAGTATCTCAGCGCGACGATTCGCCCGTGAGGTCAGCTCGGCGACGGCGGCCTCGTCGGGCTCGACGAGAACGGTTCCGGTGACTCCGTCGAGGGCCAGCGGGGTGCCGTCCTCGATCTCGCGAGCATCGCTGCAGCGGACGACGGCTGGGATGCCGATCTGGGAGGCCAGGATCGCGGTGTGGCTCGTCGGCCCGCCAGCGGCAGTGATGAGACCGCGGACCAGATCAGGATTGAGCGTCGCGGTGTCAGCCGGGGCGAGGTCCTCGGCGACGAGGATCACGGGCGAGTCAAACGACGGGACGCCGGGCTCAGGCAAACCTTGCATGACCGCGACGGCGCGGTCACGGACGTTGCGCAGGTCGGTGACGCGCTCGGCGAGGTAGCCGCCGGCAGCACTCAGTTGGGCGCAGAAGTCGTCGAAGGCGGCCCAGAGAGCGTGGGCAGGTCCATGTCCGTCAGTCAGGTGGGACTTGACGCTGGTGAGCAGTCCTGGGTCGCGGGCCATCATCGCGGTGGCCTGCAGGACGGCGAGAGCCGATGGATCGGCGTGCAGGGAGCGCTCGTCGAGACGATCGGCGACCTTGTTCAGCGCCGACTCGATTCGGGTCATGTCGGCCTCGGTGCCCTGACTGGGATCAGAAGTGGGCAGTCCTGGGGCGGGGGAGACGAGAAGGGCATGTGCTTGTCCGACTCCGGCCGAGACCCCGAGCCCCGAGAGGGTCCGCATAGGTATCAGGCCTCCGGGTCGATCTGCAGGTTGGCGACGAGGGCGTCGAGCACCTCATCGGCATTGTCGCCCTCGGCGGTGAGCTCGACGGTCTCGCCGTGCTTGGCGCCAAGACCCATCACGGACAGGATCGAGCGAGCATCCACCGGCTCCTCGCCAGGGCGGCCGATCTTGACGGCCAGGCCGGACTTCGAGGCGGCCTGGACGAACATGGCGGCGGGACGGGCGTGCAGGCCACTCTCGGCTGCAATGGTGGTGGTGCGACTCGGCATGGTGTGCCTCCTTGGTGGGGTGAAACGTCAGGGTCGACGATAGCCGACGACAGGAACGCATTTTAAGCCGCCCTCGGCGCGTGTGTGCGGGAGTTGTGACGAGATGGCTGACGCCGTGATCGGCGAACCTGCATCTCACTCGGGTAAAATTGCGCAATTTATCTCGAAAGGTATTGCTCGAGCTCGTGCGCTGTGGCACGATGGCAGTAATGCAAAACGAACCGGTATAGCTGCAAATTATTGCAGTTCCTTGAGACGAAGGAGTCTCCAGATGGTAACGACGGCAGGGGCTGGTGTACTCGCGCACGGTGCCCTGTTGGTGCCATTAGATGCTGGATCCAATCCGGTAATGAAGGGCATCACTTGGGCTGCCACTCACTTCATAGGTCTGTTCAACGCGTCGGCAAAGAGCTTCGTGGACATGGCCACGGGGATCATTCCGCTGCTCCTTGTCCTGCTCACGTTCATGTATGCGGTGACAACGTGGATTGGTGAGGAGAGAGTCACCCATGCGGTCCAGTGGGCCGGCAAACATGCCGTGACGCGGTACACGATCATTCCCTTGATCGCGACGATCATGCTGACCAATCCAATGTGTTACACGTTTGGGCGCTTTCTTCCAGAGCGGTACAAGCCTGCGTACTACGACGCCACCGTGTCATTTGTGCATCCAGTAACAGCATTCTTCCCGCATGCAAACGGCGGAGAACTCTTTGTCTGGACAGGAGTTGCCGCTGGAGTCATGAAGGTGGACAACGGCGCCTACGCGCGCCTGGCAGCCCTTTACTTCCTCGTTGGTCTTGTGGTCATCTGCATCCGCGGAATGGTTACCCAATGGATCACCAACATTCTCATCAAGAGAGGTGGTCACACCGAGACGTTCAAGCGATATGACGTCGAATACGCAGCTGGCCACGTCCAGGGCCCTGAGGGGAGCCCGGCATGAGTACCGAACAGGCTGTCCGTGTCAACAAGGGACCGGGAGGTTGGGGTCCCGGACTGACACTCCAGGTCAACGGTGAGCGCAGTGTCGTGCTGTCCGTGACCGGTGGTGAGATCCACCCGGTGGCCCGCAAGATCGCTGAACTCACCGGCGCGGAGGCCATCAACGGCTTCAACACGTCGGTGCCAGAGGATCGCATCATGTGCGCCGTCATCAACTGTGGCGGCACCGCAAGGTCGGGGATATACCCCAAGAAGCGGATCCCGACCGTCAATGTCTTTGCCGGGTCCCCAGGTGGGCCACTGGCCACGTTCATGACCGAGGACATCTTCGTGTCGGCAGTCGGGCTCAACCAGGTTCAGCCCATCGATCCGACGTCCGTTGTCAACAGTCACGAGGAGTCGACCGAGAAGGGAGCCACGGCAGCGGCCTCCACCGCTGTCGTCGCGGACACCACGACGCGGACGAGTGGAGGGCCCAGCGCCGAGGCGACGCCCAAGAAAAAGGGGTTCTCTGCGTGGGTGGTTCGCTTTGGCACCGCCATCGGAAGCATCATCACGACCCTCCTCAACTCCGGTCGCGAGTCCATCAAACTGTGCCTCAACACAGTGTTGCCCTTCATCTGTTACGTGGCGCTCCTCATCGGGTTCGTCAACTACACCGGGCTGGCGAACTGGATTGCCCGGGGCGTCTCACCGCTCGCGGCGAATCCCTTGGGCCTGATCCTCCTGGGACTTATCACGGCCCTGCCGTTCCTGTCACCATTCCTTGGGCCGGGAGCAGCCATCGCCCAGATCATCGGCGTCCTCATGGGGACGCAGATCGCGCAAGGAGCCCTGCCAGTTCAGTATGCGCTGCCGACGCTCTTCGCGATCGACGGCCAGGTCGGATGCGACTTCGTCCCGGTCGGTCTGGGACTGGGAGAGGCGCAGACGGAAACCGTCGACGTCGGTGTCCCGGCGGTCCTGTTCTCCCGGCTCATCACTTCACCCGTGGCGGTCGCCCTGGCATATGTCGTCAGCTTCCTCATCTGAGGCGGCCAGAACGACCAACGCCAATCCTGACAACACCAACGATGACAAGGAGGTCAATCATGTCGACAACGCTGTGGAACTCGACCGTCGACAGTATCGGCGCTGATGCGGCCGAGATGCTGGAAGCAGGAGTCGTCATCCTGTTCGGATCGCCGGTCCCTGATGAGCTCGCAGAGGTGAGCCTGGTGCATGGCCTGGGGGGTGACCGGGCGGTGCCACCATCGGAGGATGTGGTCCCCGGTGACCGGGTCAGGCTCGGGGCCGCCGAGTACGTGATCGACGAGGTCGGGTCGGAGGCCAATCCGAACTTGGCGAGCTTGGGACACGTCGTCGTCTACGTCAACAGTCCGGATCAGCCCCTGTTGCCTGGAGCCGTCAAGGCCTCGGGCCCGGAGCTGCCCACGATGTCTGTGGGCAACCCGATCGCTTTCGTGCGTGGGTGAGGTGACGACCGTGGAATGGCAGTTCGCACTGTTCCTGGGTGTCGCACTCATGCTCTGCGGCGTGATGTCGGTGCATCAATCACGTACTTTCCAACGGGCGGTCCGACGTGCCGCCGCCGAGTACTCAACTGGGGATCACGTCCTCGTGACCGGGAGGGGCAGGGGAAGGCTGCGTGGAGCCATCGTCCTACTCGTCGTGGAGCGGGCTACCAAGCGTGTCGTCTCGGCCAAGGTCATGTCGGGATCGACGGTGCTGGCGCGACTGCGAGGAGTGGACCAGCTCCTGGGACCACTTGACGACATCGCCACGAGGACACGTGACAAGCAGGTGAGGCGAGCCCTGGCTCAGGCGACCGAGCAGTTCGACAACGTCGCTGGCACCTCGTCGCCCAAGATGATCCAACGCATTTCGGTCCCCGTCGTGGCTTGAGACACCGACGCACCACACACATCCGTCATCAACACACCTTGTTCGGAGAGGAAGATAGTTATGGGATACACCACAAGACTGCTGGACAGGCAGGCCAAGCTGGGACGACCGGTGAGGGTCGGTATCGTCGGCGCCGGGCAGATGGGGCGAGGTCTCATCGCGCAGGTGCACTTGGCCGAGGGCCTGGAAGTCGTCGCGGTGGCGGACATCGACGTCGACCGGGCGACTGGCGCCCTCAAGGCTGCCGGGTGCGACGACGTCGTGGTCGCTCAGAACGTTGATGAGGCTGCGCAGCTCATCGAGGATGGTCGGTCGGTTGCCATCGACGACGGCCTCACTATGCCGAAGCTGCCGGTCGACTTCGTACTCGAGGTCTCCGGCGTCCCCGAGGTCGCGGCCCAGGTCGCTTACGCCGCCATCGTCAACGGCAAGGACGTCGGTCTGATGACCGTCGAGGCGGACGTCACTGTCGGCCTGCTGCTGTCCTCGATGGCCAACTCCGGGAACTCGGTGTACACCGTCTGCCGCGGTGACGAGCCCATCGAGTGCGTCAAACTCATCGAATACGCCGAGGACCTCGGTTTGGACGTCGTCGCCGCGGGCAAGGGCAAGAACAATCCGAACCGTCCCACCGATGTGCCCGAGGACGTCATGGACGAGGCGCATCGCAAGAAGATGAATCCCAAGATGTTGTGCTCGTTCACTGACGGCACCAAGACGCAGATCGAGATGTGCGCTCTTTCCAATGCTTCGGGTTTCAAGGTCGAGGTACCGGGCATGCACGGAATTAAGTGTGACGTCGACGACCTCGCCAAGAAGCTCGTCCCGGCCACGGACGGGGGCATCATCGAGGGCAAGGAGAAGGTCGTTGAGTACGTCACCGGTGACGTCGCCCCCGGCGTGTTCGCCATCGTGAGGTCCGACAGCCCGGTGGTCACCGAGGAGCTGCAGTACCTCCACCTCGGCGACGGCCCGTACTTCGCCCTTTATCGTCCGTTCCACCTCGCGTCGATCGAGGCCGACCTGTCCATCGGCGAGGCCGTGCTGGATCGCAGCGCGTCGTTCCAGTCAAAGACGTGGACCTCCGAGGTCACGGCCCGGGCCAAGACCGATCTCAAGGCCGGTACGACGCTGGAAGGTATCGGTGGGCACCACGTCCATGGGTGGACGATCGACGCAGCGGATGCGCGGGACAAGCACGCGGTTCCGATTGGTGTCGTGGCCGGATGTGTGCTCAAGCGTGACGTTCCGGCTGGAACGATCCTGACCGAGGACGACGTTGAGATCGACGAGACCCGTCCCATCGTGGCAATGCGCCGTCTGCAGGACGCCCTGTTGGACAACGGCACGATCGGCTGACCAGCGGTCTGGCTGGCGGGGCAGGGGAGAGTCGGCCCCTGCCCCGCCCTTGAGCGACTGGGAGCGAAAGAGCTCAGGAATGCTCTCCATCCATTGTCACGCCCCCGATGACATCAGCCTGGAAGAGGTCTGGGAGTCGATGACCCGAGTGATGACGATGGGACACGAAGATCGTAGGCAGGGTGGTTGGCGGCTGTTCGACTGACGAACGAGATCTCCAGGGAGGTATGGGGCACCTCGTGATGGGGGAGGGGCTATTCTCCAGTCACAACAAGAGGGCGATGATGAGTGACGGGAGAAACCATGGCTGGCAGGCGTGACCTGGGTACCCTCGTCGAGGTTGCCAAGATGTACTACCTCGACGGTATCAACCAGTCCCGTATCGCCAAGACACTGGGGATCTCCACCTCGTCGGTGTCCCGAATGCTCAACCAGGCCCGTGAGACCGGTCTGGTGACAGTCGCGATCAATGACCCTCGTGAGGGAGTGGGCCGTAGGGAGGACCTCGAGGAGGCCCTCGCAGCCCGCTTCTGCCTGGAGTCGGCGTACGTCGCAGCCCACCGTCCCGGGGTCGCTCCGATGGATCTCGTGGCTCGGCTCGCCGCGGAGGTCGTCAACGGACGGCTCTCCCAGGTCAGTTCAATCGGGCTCAGTTGGGGCCGGACGGTCAGCGCCTTCGCCCACTGCTTCGAGCGGCCACGCTCCATGACCCCGTTGGACATTTACCCGCTTTCCGGTGGCATGTCAGTCAAGGACTCTGACGTCTCGGGGAACGCCTCGGTGCAGGCCCTGGCCCGACGCTGCGGTGGTAAGGCCCACCGGATCGACGCCCCGGTCATCGTTTCGTCGGCGCAGGTCTGTGCGGCCATGCTGGCCGAGCCGATTGTGTTGGAGGCCCTGCGTGACGCGGCGTCGTGTGAACTTGCTGTTGTCGGTATCGGCAGCATGGGTGTTCACTGGTCGGCGACGCTGTCACTGGCTGCCGTGCTGTCACCGGCAGAGATGGCCGAGGTGAGGGCCGCTGGAATAGCTGGCGACGTGTGCGGACGAACACTCAATGATGACGGCGAGGCGGTCCGCACGCCGGTCGACGACCACCTCATCGGCCTGACTCTCGACGAGTTGCGGGACATACCAGAGGTCATCGGGATTGCTGCGGGCGCCGAGAAGTCACGAGGCGTTGCCGGGATCCTGCGGTCCGGGATTGTGCAGTCGGTCGTCGTCGACGAGCAGCTTGCGGATGTGGTCCTGTCGACCTGACCACACCAGGACGTGAGCGTGGGCCGGAACCCATCAGGGCACCGACCCACGTACGGTGAATGGCCTCAGCTCGCGGTCAGGGCGGTGGCGAACGCCTCGACGTCCTTCTCGATCGCATGGGACGCACGGGCGGCGACGTCGGAGAAGACGAGGACCTCCGGATCGTCTGTGAGCATCGTCCTCGTGGCATCCAAGGCTGCCTTGACCGAGTACGTGTAGTAGTTGATCTTGCGAACACCGTGCCGGATCGACTGCTGGTACTCCTCGATCGACAGGCCCGACCCGCCGTGCATGACGATCGGGACGCCTGTGATCTCGCGAAGTTGTGTGATGAGACCGAGGTTCAGGTGGGGTTCGCGGTGGTACAGGCCGTGAACTGTGCCGAAGGCCGCTGCGAGGGCGGTGACCCCGGTGCGTTTCACGAATTCGCCGGCTACCGCAGGGTCGGTGAAGAGTGCGGAGTCCGCCACCCCTTGGCTGGGATCGCCGTTCTCATTGCCCGTCATGACCCCGAGTTCACCCTCCACACCGTGCGGGCCCACAAGTTCTACGGCTGCGCTGGTGATCGCGATGTTTTCCTCGAACGAGAGACGGGACCCGTCCAGCATGAATGAGTTGAAGCCGACGTCGAGTCCCTTCTGGAGGTAGTCGAGGTCTTCACCGTGGTCGACGTGGACCACGCAGGGCACACTGGACCGTCGGGCCAGTGCGACCATGGCTGGGCCGATGTCCTCGATCCGGTTGATGCCCTCGTGACTTTGCGCGTGGGCGAGGATGATCGGGGTGTCGTGGCGTTCGGCGACGCGTATCGCCGCGGTGAGCGACTCGAAGATGGGTGTGTTCACCGCTGCGACAGCGAGGTGGTGCTGTTCGGCCCACGTCAGGGCCTCTGACAGTTCGACGAGCATGGTGTCACTCCCCGATCACGGCCACCTTGATCTTGCGATCACGCTCTCGGTTGGGGTCCCAGTCCACGAAGTAGATGTAACCGACGGCGCCGATCTGGGGCTCGCCATCCTCGATGACGAAGGTCTGCGACGCGCCTATGAGGGTTCCTCGCAGGTGTGCCTCGGTGTTGAGGAGGCTCCCGAGGTCCGGGACGAGAATGGTGTCACCGGTGGCATGGCCGGCATCGGTCATCGCCTCGACGGCCTCCACGTGGGCTGGACCAGGATGGTAATACTGGTTGTTCGTCATGCACCGGGGGAAGATTTTGTCCAGCCCCTCGTTGAGGTCGGCCTGGAGGTACTCGTCGCCCGCGAAGTCGACGTCGTGGCAGTACTCCTCGAAGAAGACCGAGCACGTCGTGTGGGTCGATGCAACGGTGCAGATGCCGTTCTTGATGCCCGACTCGGTGATGATCCTGCGGACGTCATTGGTGATCTCGAAGTAGGTCGGGCGTCCGGCCTTGGAACGGACCTGGATGGTGTCTGTGTGGACTGTCATGATGGTACCTTTCTAGTTGTGAAGGTGTGGATCAGCTGTTGCGGCGGTTCTTCTCGGCCTTGAGCGGGATGAGCATGTCGGTGATGCGTTCTCGCCAATCGGGTGCGCAGACGATTCCCGACGTTCCGCCCGATGCATCTGCGCCCAGTGACAGCACTCGGGCGACATCGTGCCCGGAAGAAACTCCAGCGCCCTGGAGAACCATGATGGATGGATTGACCTTCTTGACTGCGAGAGTCGAGTCTGCGATGTAGTCGTCTGCCGTAAGTGCGCCTTTACCGATCTGCGCAGTGGGTTCACAGATCATGACGTCGGGGCCCATTTCTGCGACGACGCGACACTGCACGAGGGTGTCTGCGCAGACAACCGTGAGAAGCCCGACTTCGCGGGCGCGCGTGATACTGGCATCCAGGTCCGCCAGGGTCAGCGGGTGCTCAGCGTGATTCAGTACGACCGCCTTGGCACCTGCTGCCACCAAGGACTCGGGAAGGACATGTCCCATTCCCCGGCCCGGCGTGATCGGGTCCATGTGTTGGGCTGCCACGATGATGTGGTTCGTCTTCTCGGCGATAAGACGGAGGTCGGTGTGCTGGGCGGTCACCATGATGTCAACACCGTGGGTGGCTGACAGTTCGTCTGCCAACATCGCCATGCGAAGCATCTCGTCGCCGAAGAGGTATGCCTTGGGGTTGATGATGAGGAAAGGTGCCTGTCGGATCATGACGCGCCTCCGTTGGTGCATAAACTTGCAGTTGCAGTGGGCAAAATTGCTACATGGCAATTTTGACATGCTCGGATCCAAGGTGCAAGAGGTTGCGCAACAGATGGTGATGATCCCGTACTGTGGGTCGGGCGGAGAACTCGCGTGCGTTGGTGGTCCGAGAAGGTCACACATCTGATCCGGTGACGTCGCGACCGCCACCCTTCCCGGTCGTCGCGACCGCTATTGTTCGACCCATGACACCTACACAATCCGTCGCCGCTACGCACCCACGAGTGGCGGTTGTTGTTGCAGCCGGTCTGGGAACACGGTTCGGCGGTCCTGTTCCCAAGCAGGTGACGTCGCTGACTGGAAAGGCCGTCGTCGCCGTCGCGGTGGAATCCCTAGCTGCAGGCGGTTGCGACGAGGTCGTCGTGGTGGTGAAGGAGGGTATGCACAACCATCTGCAACTGGCTTTGGCTGCCTCTCCCATCCCTGTTCACTTCGTGACCGGAGGGGACACTCGTCAGGATTCGGTGCGCAATGGGCTGCGATACATCGCCGACGATGAGCATCTCAGTCAGGCCACCACTGTTCTCATTCATGATGCCGTCCGCCCGTTGGTTCCCGCATACATCGTCGAGGATGTCATTGGTGCGGTAGAGGCCGGGGCTGTCGCGGTGACACCTGTCGTCGAGGTCACCGACACCATTCGGCAGATCGACGGTGAGGGTTCCCGCGTCATTGACCGTTCCGCTCTTCGCGCGGTCCAGACTCCGCAAGGGTTTGATCGCGCCGTCATCACGGAGTGTCATGAGCAGTTGTCCCGTGATGGTGGGACGGTTACCGATGACATTTCGTGTTGTGAGCGTTACGGCCATCGCGCCACCTTGGTGGAAGGATCCCGAATGTCGCTCAAGATCACCGAGCCGGTCGATCTCGACATTGCTGAGGTCCTGGCCAAGGCTGCGGCTGGAGCCGGTCACCACTCCGGTCGTCGAGTTGGCCGGATGTTGCGGGCTGTCACCCCGAGCAACGTCGCCGACAAGTTGGGTCACGGGGGCAAGGAATGATGGAGATCCGGACCGGTATTGGGGCCGATGTCCATCAGCTGAGTGAAGGCGTGCCGATGCACATTGCTGGCCTTCACTTCCCCGACGAGAAGGTCGGTTTGGCTGGCCATTCCGACGGTGACGTCGCCTGCCACGCCATTTGTGACGCCTTGCTCTCCGCGACCGGCCTGGGGGATGTTGGCTCCGTCTTCGGAACCTCGGACCCGCAATGGGCCGGAGCTGCCGGAGTGGCGCTACTGGGCCATGTCGTTGAGCTCGTCACTGCCGAGGGATGGGCGGTCCAGAACGCAGCGGTGCAGATCGTGGGGCAGCGTCCGCGCATGGCGGCCCGGCGCGCTGAGGCGGTAGCCACGCTGACGCAGACCGTCGGTGCTCCAGTGTCAGTGTCCGCGACGACGACCGATCATCTCGGATTCACCGGCCGCGGTGAAGGGGTGGCAGCGATCGCGTCAGCCCTTGTCACTCGGCAGGCTCGATCGTGAGGATCGCGCCCTGGCTGGGCAGCTGCGGCTGCGGCCCGGAAACCTTGATGGCTCCGGCGAGCAGCGACTGGTCGGGGGAGTTGAAGTACAACACGACATGGCCGAGGTCACCGAGGTTTGAGGTGGCTGACTCTCCGACCTCATCGATCGTGTAACGGGTACCAGCGATGTTGAGGACGTCGCCAGGAACGATTTCGCGCTTGGGCGTCATGGGGGAGCGGCCGCCGCGGTTGTGGAGCACGCAGATGTCGGACAGAGCATCAGGTACAGGTTCGCCGAACAGGACGATGACGCCGGTGTCCAGCATGTCCTGAGCTCCCTTGCCGACGCGGAGCACCACGGCATTCCACAGTGTGCTGGACGTAGTCGCCATGGCGGACCCTCCTCGAGACGGGCGCTGTGCCCTTGACGGCACGGTACCATCCCGTCCAGTCTCCCAAAGACCCGTGATCACCACGGGGCCCACCCCCACCGAAGGGGCATGGACGGGATACGTTTAACATCGTGGAGGAATCCCTTGGTGGGCCACATCCAAGGGCAACGAGGTTTCCCTGAGGGAGGGGTGGTCACCATGATCGAGAAGAAGATTCTCGTCTGCTGTGGCACCGGTATCGCGACGTCGGTACAGGTCGCCAACAAGCTTCAGCGGCTGCTGCGTGAGCGTGGAGTCAATGCCAAGATGGAGCACTGTCGCGTCGCAGAAGTGCCGAGGGTCATCGAGGAATTCACCCCTGACGCAATCGTCTCGACGACTGCAGTGAAGCAGCCCAACGAGAATGTCAAGATGTTTCGCGGTGTTGCATTCCTGACCGGCGTTGATGAAGGACGGCTGGCTGACGAGATTGCAGACGCGCTGAAGTCGTCGTGATCCTGCGGTGACACTTCGTGACATGAGCAATAGGGGTTCACCAAATTTCTGGTGAACCCCCATTTCACGATTAAGGTGAACAGCTTCAGGAGGCGAGAACCTCGTCGAGCATCTCTTCGGCCTTGTCGTCCTCCACCTTCTTGGCGAGGGCAAGCTCGGAGACCAAGATCTGACGAGCCTTCGAGAGCATCCGCTTCTCGCCAGCCGACAGGCCGCGGTCGCGCTCGCGGCGCCACAAGTCGCGAACAACCTCGGCGACCTTGAGGACGTTGCCGGAGTGGAGCTTCTCGAGGTTGGCCTTGTAGCGACGAGACCAGTTGGACGGCTCCTCGACGTTGGTCTTGCGAAGAACCTCGAAAACCTTCTCAAGGCCCTCGTCGTCGACGACGTCACGAACGCCGACAAGATCAAGATTGCTGGCTGGCACTCGCACAACCAAATCGTTCTGTCCAAGAATTCTCAGAACGAGGTAGAGCTTTTCCTCGCCCTTGATAGTGCGAGTCTCGACGTCCTCGATCACAGCAGCGCCATGATTCGGGTAGACAACGGTTTCACCAACGTTGAAAGTCATTTGTGCGGCCCCTTTCGGGGATTAATTCTATCACATAATAATTGTTGAAGTCAATTATTAATTCGCGTGGGCGTCCGAAATGGTGCTACGGTCTGCCTCTCACTGTCGGGCCGTCGGGATTGCGGAAGTCCCTCGGATCTGGCCTTGGGAAGCGGGAACGGTCTGGTCCCGCTTCGCCGTGTGGGGATGAGATGCGATGATCGTGGAAAAGAGACCGGCCAACGCCCGATCGCTGACGCCGTGGCCCTCCTGCCCTGGAAATGTTCGCAATGACGAGGCGATCTACGCATTCACCACAGCGGCCGGAATTACGAAATTGTCACATGAGATCAATATTGACATTGACAAGAGTATTCGCATTCTCATGTCCGAGATCTTGAATGTCTCTAGTGCCCCGTGTTTGAAGTTGTTGGACGGTTGGCTTTGGTGAGGATTTCGTTG
>OKOC01000009.1_pt1 | contig 181267 bp, 163 predicted proteins | sample 1612271 | NCBI WGS metagenome assembly OKOC01 (sample SAMN04436788, study PRJEB24849) | human gut metagenome | biome: human gut; feature: NICU; material: stool | host: Homo sapiens | place: USA: Saint Louis, MO | collected 2011-05-15
ATTGATATAGAAACAAAAGAAAATCTTACTCCATTTGAAGTAAGAAGGCAGCTTGATTCTATTGGAATAAAACCAGGTTTGAAAAAAACAGATATAAATGTATATGAAATAGAGAGAAAAATGCAGACTATAAATAATCAGATAATGTGGATAAGAACAAGGATTGAGGGTTCAACGTTACATTTAGTAATAGAAGAAAAGGTTAATCCTCCATCAACTGAAGAGAAAGAGTCTGATTCGGTTGTGGCAAAAACTGATGGAGAGATAAAAAGAGTATACACATACTCTGGAAATCCAGCTGTAGTGCCAGGAGACATAGTAAAAGAAGGTGATGTCTTAATCCATCCAGTTCAAGGAAGAGAGGGGTTTGAAGTAGATACAAAACCAAAAGGAAAAGTAATTGCAAATACATTCTATGATAAATATATGGAAGTTCAGGTTGATGGTGAAAAACTTGAGAGAAGTGGAGATAAACAAAGCGATATATATCTAAGCTTTTGGGGCAGAAAAATTTACTTGAAAAAAGTTATAAATAAATTTCAGTATTATGATAAAATAGAAGATGAAAAAGGTTTTATTAAAACTACAACGTATTTTGAGAGAGCAGAGAAAGAAGTAAATTTAGATAAGGAAGAAGCAATTAAAACTGCAACTGAACAATTAACGAAATCATTTGAAAGAACTTTGAGTAATGATTACAAGATTGCTGATAAAGACGTGTATACAGAAGACATAGGTGAAGGTAAGTTACGTGTTAAGGTGACGTTTGTAGTTGAACAGGATATAGCCAGTGTATCATAATATAAGTGATGTACAAGTAAGAAGGTGATGAACATGAGTTTAAAAAGAAGGGAAACTAAAAAGGGCAATTATAAACCTAAGAGAACCCCCGAGCGAGTCGGATCTGCTTCGCAGTCGCGGGTTTGCCTGCGGTTGAGTAGCGGGTCGAGTCGCTCTTGACAACCAAGGATTTCCTCTCTTCGGAGGGGAGGCCAGGGGGGTGGACCCTGGCCACACCCCCACCCGTCGCTTGACGGGGAACGGGAGGGGAGGACAACCGTCCTCCCTCAGCCGGATCGCGGCGGGTCCACCTGCCCGCCACACCGACACACAAGGAGAAAAAGAATGCCGAAGCCCACTAAGGGTCCCCGTCTTGGCGGTTCCCCGGCCCACGAGCGGATCATCTTGCGCAACCTGGCCAGCCAGCTCTTCGAGCACGGCCATGTCGTGACCACCGTCACCAAGGCCAAGCGCGTTCGCCCGCTCGCCGAGAAGCTCATCAACCGAGCCAAGACCGACACCGTCGCCAACCGTCGCATCGTCAACCGCACGATCACCGACCGCGGCGTCGTGCACATCCTCTTCACCGAGATCGGCCCCCTCATGGAAGGTCGCGACGGCGGTTACACCCGCATCACCCGCATCGGCAACCGCAAGGGCGACAACGCCCCCATGGCCGTCATCGAGGTCGTCACCGAGAAGGTATCCTCCAAGGCTCCGGCCAGCGCTGCTGACGCCAAGGCGCAGATCAACACCGCCACCGAGGCGGCTGATGCCAAGGAGCCCGAGGTCAAGGAGGTCGCCCCCGAGAAGACCGAGGGTGACGCCGCTATCGAGCACAACACCCTGGCCGAGAACGCCGCTGCTGACGCCCCCGTGGCCGTTGAGCAGGACGCCGTTGAGGCCGAGGAGAAGACTCAGGCCTGATCCTCCTTCCTTGAAACACCCGAGCGCCGGTCCCTGAGGGGTCGGCGCTCGGGTGTTTCCGCGAACTCGACCCAACCCCGGACGCCGTCATGCGTCATCACCACATAGGCTGGAGAAGTGACGACCCTCCGTATCGCTCAGCTCGCCAACTTCGTCGGCCCTGTTTCGGGTGGCATGAAGGTGGCCATCGACGCCCTCGGCAGGGGATACGTCGCTGCAGGGCACGAGCGTATCCTCGTCATTCCAGGACCGAGGGACCGCATCACGGAGTCGGAGTCCGGCATCACGGTCGAGATCGCGGCACCACGAGTTTCGGCCGGTTACCGTATGATCGCCACGCCTTGGCGTGCTCTCGACATCCTTGATCGTTTCCGTCCCACGTCCATCGAGTCCTCCGACAAGTGGACCCTCACCCCAGCTGCCGGCTGGGCGACCCGACGCGGCATCGGTTCGGTCCTGTTCAGCCACGAACGCCTCGACGACATGCTGACGATGTGGGTGCGTCGTCAGTTCGGCGTCGCCGCCGCTGTCGGCGCCCTGAACCGCCGTCTGTCCAAGTCCTTCGACGTGGTCGTCGTCACCTCGGACTACTCCGCGGGCGAGTTCGCCGACACGGGAGCTCGCCTCGTCAAGGTTCCTCTCGGTGTCGACCTTGAGACTTTCCATCCGGACAAGCGCGAGCCTGGGCTTCCCACCCCGCGCCCGGACGGGCTCCTCAGGCTGTGCTACGTCGGCCGGATGAGTCACGAGAAGAGCCCGCAGTTGGCTGTCGCTGCCGCCGTCGAATTGCATCGCCGCGGTGTCCCGCTGCGACTGGACATGTACGGTGTCGGTCCCGATGCTGACGCCCTGAAGGAGCAGGCCGGCGACGCCCCGGTCTTCTTCAACGGTTTCGTGGAAGGGCGCGACGAGGTTGCCCGTCGATTTGCGGCTGCAGACCTCTCCATGTCAGTTTGCCCGGCAGAGACCTTCGGGTTGGCATCCTTGGAAGCTCTCGCCTGCGGAACCCCGGTCGTCACTGCGAACCGAGGAGGCGCACACGAGATCGTCGATGCCACCAGCGGAGAGGCTGGCAGTCCCGACGCCGACGGTTTGGCGGATGCAACCGTGCGTCTGGCCGACCGGCTAGGACCCGACCTGCGAGAGGCCGCTCGACGGCGAGCCGAGCAGTTCACCTGGGAAGCCAGTGTCGAGAAGATGCTGGCTGTTCATTCCGAGATTGCCGCACGTCCTGGTAGGAAGCCCTACTGGAAGCAGAAACTCAAGGACCGGCACGACGTCCTAAGCGGCGTCGACGACCCACTCGCCCCGCAGACAGGCGACCATCAGATCGACGACCATCAGGAGCGCAGATGAAGAAGATCCCACTCGTGCTGGCCGGTGTGGCAGCCATCGTCGTCCCGGTCGTCGTGGCGGCGCCGAAACCAGAACCAGCCCTGCCTGAGGGTCCCGGCGACGAACCGCTGCGTACCTTTGACGACGTCGTCGCGGCCTGCCGAGCGACGGGCAAGACCGGTTGGGCCCTCGTCGACGAGGCCACCCAGCTCGTCCACCGGATGTACACCCATTACTCCTGCTGGCATCTGTGGCTCAGCCCGGAGGCATCTCTCGCGGCTGGTCATGGCCACTCGGGGCAGTACAACATCGTCCTCGGGCGAGTGCTCGAGGAACTCGGATTCCAGGTGAGGCCGGTCCATGCTGCGCGCGTCCGGTTGGAGCACCACCCCTGGTACCACACCGGCCACAGCTGGCTTCGCGTCACATACGAGGGCAAGGAGCTCGACGTCTGCGCATCACGTCCGGGCAACACTGCCGGAGACGTCGCCTTCGTCCCGATCACCGACGTCCTGGACCGCACCAAGCTCAACAGCATCGACACCACCATCGCCCTGGCGCCGATCACCGTCGTCAGTGTCTGGAAGTCCTGGTTGACGGGGTCGGGAATCCAGAGGTGGATATACCGGCCATTCGGGGTCTCCGCCTGACATGGCCGGCCCGGGATCGGGCGAGATCCCAGGCCCCAAGTGCTCAGGTGTCCATGAGGTCGCCGGTGGACGTCCTGGTGAGGGAGCGGTTCATGGTCTCCGGGGCCATGAACTGGCCAGTCACCGCGCCAATGACACACAATCCTGCCGCAATGACCATGCACCACTTGATGCCGATCGTCCCCATGCCGATGGGCAGCAGGTAGGTGCCGAGGAAGGCGCCGATACGGCTCATCGCCGACCCGAGTCCGACGCCGCTGGAGCGAATGTCGGTGTCGAAGATCTCTGACGGGTACACCGCGGTGAGGATGTCACTATAGGAGTTGACCAGGGCAAAGACCGCCAGACCGAGCACCAGTACCCACGACGGCGCGTTCGTCCACAGGCCGACGACCAGCAGGACCACCATCTGCACCCAGAACGGGCCAATGAGCATGCGGCGGCGACCGATCCGGTCGATGGCCAGCAGGCCGATGAGGGCACCGATCGCGCCGACGGTGTTCGAGAGGATCGTGCCGGTCGCCTGGGACTTCACATTGAGGGACTCCAGCACCTTCGGGGCGTAGGTGAAGATGGCGAAGTACGGGGTGACGATGCACGTCCAGAAGATGCAGACGAAGACGGTGCGTCGCAGCTGACCCTTGCGGAAGAGCTTGCGGTACCCGTCCTTGCCGACCGACTCTGCGGCGAACTCCTCGGCCTCGAAGAACTCCGGACCCATGTGTTTCTCGACGATCTCACGCGCCTCGGCCTCTCGGCCGTGACGAAGCAGCCAGCGTGGGGACTCGGGCAGACCGATCCGCAGGCCCAACACGACGAGGGCAGGAATCACCGAGGTCGCCAGGATCCACTTCCACGAGATCCCGAGCCACAACAGCGCGTAGCCCAGCAGAACAGCGATGAGGAAACCGATACGCCAACACAACTCGAGGAAGGCCAGCTTCGATCCACGCTCCCGGGCCGGGGCGAATTCCGACAGCATCGGGGCACCGATCGAGTACTCGGCGCCGATGGCCATGCCCAGCAGGAATCGGAGGATGGCCAGGGATACCCCGCCGGTGACGAAGGCCTGGGCGACACCAATGACGATGAAGGAAATGATGTCGACCATGAACATCTTCTGGCGGCCGAACTTGTCGGTGAGGTAGCCGAAGAGTGGAGCGCCGATGAAAATACCGAGCAAGCTTGCGGCGCCGACCAGACCTTCCATCGCGGGGGAGAGACCCAGGTCATGATTGATGTGCAGGATGACGACGCTGATGATACCGAGGTCGAATCCGTCGAGTCCGCCTCCGAACGCCGTGGCAGCGGTGACATGGCGCAGGAAGCGTCTGGACTCCGGGGAGATGCGTGTTGACGCTATCTCAGTATTGGGCATCGAACTGGTGGGCAGCGTGTTGGCGGCCATCGTGGCAGCCCCTTCCGGTGGTGGACAATGCACCACGAGACGATACCGAGCGGATCCGTAAGCCAATCGGCTCACCGTTTCGTGGCTGGTGGGCCGTTAGTTACGGTTTCGGCCCTGTTGAAATTTAGCCGTGGAGGGGGTCGCCTCGCTGAGATTCGTGAGTCTCGTGCATATATCGAAAGGATGGGGTGGGGCTGTCATCGCATGTGGCAGCTGGTGAATAGGTTTTCGGGATTACCACCAGTTGGTGGGTCGAGGTGGGGGCCAGCCGATCAGGGCAACGGCTCCTCGGGGGAGTGCGGCCCCAGACACAGGACGAGGGGCTCGTCAAGAAGACGAGCCCCTCGTGAGTTCAGACGGTCTCTCAGATGAGGCCAGGGGTCTGGGAACGGGCACGATCGAAGCGAGCTTGGGCGTCGGCCCAGTTCACGACGTTCCACCAAGCGCTGATGTAGTCGGCCTTAACGTTCTGGTACTGCAGGTAGTAGGCGTGCTCCCACATGTCGAGCTGCACGATCGGGATCTGTCCGGACGGCAGGTTGCCCTGCTGGTCGAACAGCTGCATGGTGTTGAGGCGCTGGCCCAGGACATCCCAGACGAGCATGCCCCAGCCGGAGCCCTGAACGCCCTTGGCGGCCTCCTCGAACTGCTTCTTGAAGCCGTCGAAGGATCCGAAGAACTCGTCAATGGCAGCGGCGAGCTCGTTATCCTCGGGACGGCCGCCGCCGTCGGGGGACATGTTCTTCCAGAAGACGGAGTGGTTGATGTGTCCACCGAGGTTGAAGGCCAGGTCCTTCTCGAGCTTGTTGACGGCTCCGAAGTCGCCCTTCTCGCGGGCCTCGGCCAGCTTCTCCAGGGCGGTGTTGGCACCCTGCACGTAGGTGTTGTGGTGCTTGTCGTGGTGGAGCTCCATGATCTTGCCCGAGATGTGGGGCTCTAGTGCGCCGTAGTCGTAGTCGAGATCGGGAAGGGTGTAAACAGCCATTCTTCCTCCTGTGGAACGAGATGCGCCATGGCTTCCGTCATGACGTGGCCCTTGGCGGGGCCGCTTGCTTGGTACAACACCGGAACTGTCTCCATCATTCCCACAACTGCGAGATTTTTCACGTAATGTGCCGGAATTGGTCCTGGCTAGAGCTCTTCAGCCTTCACCGACAGCGACGAGGCCCCGTCCTGACGCTGTAACCATGACCTTCACGTACTACCTCTGACGTGAGGCCTGACCGCTGACGCGGCCGGTCACACCAGACAGGAGCAGCCAGGTGCGCGCCGACACCCTTCCTCTATTGCTGATGCTGGCCTTCGTCGTTGCGATGCGATGATTGCGAGGTCCATCGCCAATACCAGCGGTGGCTGCTCCACCCTCCCCGTCGTCCTGGTCGGCGCTGAGCTTTTCCTAACCTGGTGCATCCCCATGAATGTGACCAGTACCGGGACCTTCGGAACAGGTGGTCATACGCGGGCGGAACAGACGATCTGGCCGTGGCTGCAGCGCTGATCGGTTCTTTAGGTGTGGTCTGACAATGTGATTTGATGAATGATGTGACTGACCCCACAGGATCCTGGCCCATCCCTCAGACCGACGTGTCCACGCCTCTGGCGGCTTTGCCGACGAGTGACCCAGCCGTGAGAATCGACGGCCTCACCAAGAGGTTCGGCACCAAGATTGCCGTCGACAACCTGACGATGTGGGTTCCGCGTGGCTCCATGTTCGGCTTTGTCGGCCCCAACGGGGCCGGCAAGACGACGACGCTCTCTATGGCCACTGGGTTGCTGCGTCCTGACAGCGGCCGAATCGAGGTGCTTGGCCATGATGTCTGGGCAGATCCGGCCGCGGCCAAGGCCCAGATGGGCGTCCTCCCCGACGGGATGAAGACCTTCGACCGACTTTCTGGCCGAGAGCTGCTCCATTTTTGTGGGATGCTGCATCGCCTCGACGAGGGCACCGTCAATGAGCGCACCGACGGTCTTCTCGACGCCCTCGGCCTGACGGAATCTGCCAACATCCTGGTGTGCGACTACTCCGCCGGCATGACGAAGAAGATCGGTCTGGCCTGCGCCCTCATCGCCGACCCGGCCCTGCTCGTCCTCGACGAACCCTTCGAGTCCGTCGACCCGGTTTCCGGTCAGACGATCCGCGCAATCCTGCGTCACTTCGTCGACGGCGGCGGGACGGTCGTGATCTCCAGCCACGTCATGGAGCTTGTCGAGTCCCTCTGCGACTCGGTGGCCGTCATCGCGAAGGGACAACTTCACGCCATCGGGACCATCGACGAGGTCTGTCAGGGCAAGTCCCTGCAGGACAGGTTCGTCGAGCTCGTCGGCGGAAATGCCAACACTGGGGAGGGGCTCACGTGGTTGCGCAAGTCCTGAAATACCAGTGGCGAACCACTCTGGCCCCGTGCCGTAAAGGCGCCAAGGCCGGTGAGACGGTCGGACTGATCTTCCTTATTCTGATGGCCCTGTTCCTCGGTGGGAATTACTTCTCCTACGTGTTCTCGACCGGTCAACTTGGCGTCGATCCTCGCGGGGCCAGCACCGTGGCCGCAGGGGCCTCCCTCATGGTCTTCTGGATCGTGCTGCCGGTACTTTTCGGTGCCCAACCGATCTACACCGACCCCTCGCGGTACGCCATGTTCCCCAGGCGTTCTCGGGAGCTGATGCCTGCATTCGTGACAGCCGGTCTGTTGGGCTTGGGGGGAATTGTCACCCTGGTCGCGGCAGCCTCACATGTTGTTGCATGGTCCAGTGCGGGCGCGATTTCGGTCGTTGTGGCCGTTCTCGGTGTCCTACTGGGATGGTCCGGTACCATGATCACATCGAATCTCCTGCTGGCCGCGATGTCGGCGGTGCTGGCCAAGCGTCGATTCCGCGAGACCATGATGGTCCTTCTCGTACTCCTGTGCTGCGGACTGGGCGTCGGGATGCAGTTCGTGACAAGGGCCGATGCGACGACCAACGCGATTCCGGTCAACGTCGGACGGATTGTTGGTTGGACCCCGCTAGGATGGGCCTGGTCGATGCCCTGGGAAGCTGCCAGCAGCACGTGGCTGGCACTCATCGTCAAGCTCGTCCTCAGCATCGCTGGTCTTGCACTCATGGTCTGGGCCTGGCAGGCCATCGTTGACCGTCGCCTCGTCTCGCCAGCTGGAGATGGCGGCGGTGCCGAGAAGATCAAGGCTGAAAGCCGGATAGATCGCATGTTTCCGGTCACCCCGACCGGAGCTATTGCCGGACGCACCCTGCGCTACATGAAGCGCGATCCTCGAATGGTGTCTCTGCTGCTCAACACCTTCCTTATCCCGGTTTTTGCTCTGGTCCCGATGTTCATCAATGGCGGGGACAAGGTGAGCGGCACGACGTCAGCTCTCGTTTTCACCGCCCTCCCCTTCATGGTCATGCTGTGCGCGGTGCCGCTCTACGCGGGTTCGCTCATCAGCTACGACGGGACGGCCTTGTGGCATCACATTGAGGCGTCGGTCGCCGGTGCGGAGGATCGACGCGGTCGCGCGATTGCTTACCTCATCGTCACGATGCCGGTTGGTTTGCTGCTGGCCCTCGTCATGGTGTGGCGTTGTGGTCAGTGGGAACTGTTGCCGGTGGTGGTCGCCGAAGCCTGGAGTGCCCTCCTGCTCTCGACGGGGATCGGCTCGTGGATGGGTGTCGTCAATCCGATGCGGGTGGCTGACAATCGTAAGGGGAGCGGGTTCAACTCCGGTTCCGGATCGTCGACGGGTGCTGGCTGCCTGGGGGCCCTCATCGGCATGGTGGCAGGTGTCATCACCGCCATCCCGATCGGCCTGCTCGTGATGCTGGTGGGGATGACCGACAACTCGTGGTGGAGCATCCTCCTGACCTTCGTCGTCGGGCTGGCGTGGTCCCTCCTGATACTGCATGTTGGGATCATCGTGGGCGGACGGAAACTTGATCGCAGCTGGGACGAGGTGCTGAAGAAGGTCACTCCGGTGTCGTGAGCTGCGGCGCCAATTCTGCCGTTGACGCGCCGAATTGAGCGCGTCGGGAGGCTCGACGCAACACCTGTAGTATCGGACCGCCCAGCAGCGCCAGGCAGATGACGTTGGTGAGCGCGCGTCCCAGGTTCCAGCCCATGGACGTTGCAACGTTGAACAGCACGAAGTGCCACAGATTGGTCAGCGGAGACGCGTGTGGGTCGAAGGAGAGCTGGGTGCTGGTACCCAGGTTGAACGGCCAGAAGGCGAAATCCATCAGCCAGCCGTAGATGAAGGCTGAGATGAATCCCCAGCCGCACAGCCACGCTATTTCGGTTTTCCCTCTGGCACGGGGGAGGAGGCCCGCTCCCAGCCCGACGAAGCCCGAGGCGATCATCTGGTAGGGCAGCCACGGTCCAAAGCCTGCCGTGAGGAGGGCGGACGCGAACATCGTCGTCGTACCGAGGACGAATCCAAACCCTGCGCCGAACACCCTCGCGCCGAGAATCATGAGGATGAAGACGAAGGAGATGCCGGCCATCGACGGGCTGAGGGTTCGTAGCGCGGCCCCACAGGCGGTGAGGACGCCGATCATGGCGATGGCCTTGACGTCGATACCGTCCGAACTGAGCTGGGACACCACTACGGCGAGCACCACCGGCAGGATGGCTGCGAAGAGGAAGGGGGTGCGCGTCTCGTAGTCGGTCGAGCTGCCGGGGTCGAGGAACAGCGGCCAGCAGAAGGCCAGCAGACCCATGAGCGCGGTGACGACGAGAAGCACCCGCGATGTCGTCGACGTGCGGACGGCGACGTTCTGCTTCTGTCGGTTGCTCATCGGCCCGCACCTCCCGGGTTTCCCACGAGCCTCTTGACATCGGCGATCGTCATGACGTCGGCCGGGTGGAAGACCTTGGCGATCTGTGGGCTGAAGGCCGGTGAGGAGGTGCACACCGAGCGCGTGGATCCGTCGGCCACAACGTGGCCGGTTGCCATGACAATGGTGCGGTCGGTCGTTGCTGCTGCGAATTCCACGTCATGGGTGGCTAGCAGGACGGCCGCAGGAGCTCCAGTGGCGCCGGCGGCGATGTCCTTGACGATTCTCGCCAGCTCGTTCTTCATGGCGTAGTCGAGGCCGCGGGTGGGCTCGTCCAGGAGGAGAACGTCAGGGCGACTGGACAACTGGATTGCGAGCACGAGGGCCAGCCGCTGCCCCTCCGACATGTCACGAGGGTTGCGATCTTCCGGTAGTTCCACGCCTAGCTGGGAGATGATGGCCCGCGTGGTTCCCTCGGGAACGTCGGACTCCTTGTCAGCCTGGGCGCACTCCTCGGCCACCGTCGGCAGGTAGAGCAGGTCGGCGGCGGATTGGGGAACCAGGCTCACCATCTTCCGCGCGGTTTCGGCGTTCGCCTTGCGCGGGTCGGTCCAGGATCCGTCATGGTTGACAAGGACCTTTCCCGAGGACCTCGTCGCCCCCTGGACGGCCCACATCAGCGATGACTTGCCCGACCCATTTCGCCCCATGAGGCAGGTGACGGTTCCGAGCCCCAGGGTCGTCGTCATGGCGTCGACGGCGTGGACCGTGCCGTAATCGACACCGACTTTCTCCAGCCGCAGCACCTCGTCACCGTGGTCCTGCCAGGTCATGGTTTCGGAGGGTTGTGGTGCTTTCGGGAAGTCGGGGCGCGTACCGACACGACGGCGGGCCTCGCGCACTGACAATGGAACGGTCGGCCATCCCATGGCCCGGCCCAGTGCGGCCAAGGGTGGGATGACGTCAGCGTGAGCCAGGACTTCCTCCGGGCGACCCTGCACGATGGACCCGTCACCGGGAAGCCACCAGACGGTGTCGGCGGCGTGCATGACGCGTTCCAGTCGGTGTTCGGCCAGCACCACCGTCAGTCCGACGTCATGGACGAGCGTGGTGATGGAGGCAAGAACGTCCTGGGCTGCGGTGGGATCCAGCGCGCTGGTGGGTTCGTCGAGGACGAGGATGCGAGGCTGGGCTGCAAGTACAGCGGCGATGGCCACCCGCTGTTGTTGGCCGCCTGACAGGCTCAGCAGGGCCCGACGTCGCAGGTCGGCGATCCCCATGAGGTCCAGGGTTTCCTCGACTCTCTTGCGCATCACCGACGGGGAGATGCCCAGCTGTTCCATGCCGTAAGCGATCTCGTCCTCGACGGTGTCGGTGACGAATCCGTTGACCGGGTTCTGCCCAACGACTCCGACGACGTCAGCCAGATCGCGGGGACGATGTGTGCGGGTGTCACGTCCGGCCACCGTCACGGTGCCGTCGAGACGCCCACCGGTGAAATGGGGGACGATTCCGTTCAGCGCCCCCAACAAGGTTGACTTGCCGGTGCCGGTACGCCCGACGACCAGCGCCAGGTCACCCTCCTGTACGGTCAGGTTGATGTTCCTGAGGGTCGGAGCCGTGGCACCGGGGTGGGTTATCGACACGTTCGACAGGGTGATGACATCGGTCATGACTCACTCACTTGATCTTTCCGGGGTTTCCACGAGGCCGCCTGCTCCGGGTCGGCTGACGCGGATCGTTGAGGCGCCGGGGTGAGCACCCCGGGCAGGGCGGCCGCCACGACGACGATGAGCATGGCCGGTTCCAACGATGGCCAGACCACCGGCGAGGTGGGGACGGTGATGGCCTTCGGATTGGCCTGGGACAGCCAGATCATGGCAATCATCGCGACGGCGCCGCACAGGCATGACGCGGTGGCCTGCCAGGTCCAGGGATCGGGACGGTACCGGCTCACCCCGAGACGACGTCCCGAGGTCCGCAGACCGATGATCGACCCGATGACGCCGACGACGATGAGTAGGATGCCGATGTGTTGGCCCATCCGGTCGGCCAGGAACCACGAGCACAGGCTGCCAGGGGCGCAGGTCGACGGGTCAGCGCTGAACGATCCGGTCGGGTTGGCCAGGATCCCGTAGCAGCCCAGGGTCAGCCCCATCACCGAGAGGACGAGCAGAATTCGTGTCCCGGGGCGGACCCGTCGGTCGTTGCGGGTTCGACCGTACCCACGCGACTCCATTCCACGGGCTAGGGACATCGAGGTCTCCACCGAGTCCTCGAGCACGGGGACGAGCACTGCGACGAGGGCTCTCATTCCCTTTCTGGTGTCGCCACGCAGCCTTCGGGCCCGTCTGACTCGTTGCACTGACGCGATGAGTTGGGGAAAGACCGCCAGGGCGATGACGATGGCCACCGAGACGTCGTGCAGGGCGGCCGGGACCGACTTGAGGACTCGCCGTGGGTTGGCCAGGGAGTTTGCGGCGCCGAAGCAGATCAGCATGCCGGCCAGGCGAAGGGCGTCGTAACCGGTGGCAGCCAGGCCCTCAGCGGTGACTGGTCCACCGATCCGGATCCCGGCTGCCCAGTCAGGCAGGGACACCTCGGGTAGTCGGAAGAGGACGGTCCCTGTCCCGTCTCCTCCTATCAGAACCTGGAAGAACACCCGGATGACGACGACCGTCAGGGCCATACCGGCGTAGACACCGGCAGAACGAGCCCAGGGCTCGTCGGTGCGACGCAGGGTGACGACGAGTGCCACGGCCGCCGTGACGAGTACGACGAGAAGGGGATTGTTGGTGAGGCTGATGGCGATTCCGCAGCCGGCCGCCCAGCCCCACCACGACCATGGGTGGACTGTCCGGGTGCTGCCGTGCGTCGTGGCAGAAGGATTCTCGACGACCGGGTCGGCCGTCCTCGTCACCAGTCTTGACACAGCTCAGCGCCAGTTCCAGTCGTCATGAGGCATGGCTTCCCTTCCTATCGCACCACGTCAGCTTACGACGAGCTCAGGCGTTGACGTCGATGACCCGGAATCCTTTTGCAGAGGCAACCCGGGCGGCGTCGAACCCCTGGTCGCACAGCCAGCGGGTGAGGGAGTCTGCGCCGAGGTTCTTCCCGACGACGAGGTGCGCGACTCCCTCGTCGGTCAGCCGCGCCAGCCAGGTCGTCAGCATCTCGTGCAGGATCGGCTTGCCGACGCGGATCGGCGGGTTGGACCAGATCTCGTCGAAGCGCAGGTCCGAATCGACGTCCTCGGGACGGCAGGCGTGGACACGGTCGCCGATCCCGAGGGCCTTGGCGTTGCGATTGGTGAGGTCGATGGCGAGGTCGTTGACGTCCACGGCGACGACCTTTGAACCGCGGCAGGCCCGCGCCAAGGCACAGGCGATGGGTCCGTACCCGCAACCCAGGTCGAGGAAGGTGCCGTCGGAGGGCGGGGGAGTGACCTCGCGCATGAGGACGGCGGTTCCCGGGTCGAGACGTGCGCCGGAGAACACTCCACCGGCGGTCGTCATCATCATGGAGTCGTCCCAGACGTTGACGGAGATGGTGCGGGTCTGCACCGGCCCCTCGGGGGTCGTGAAGTAATGGCTGGGCGCGTGGTCATCGCGGCGGGATCGGCTCATCAGTCCTCCCAACAGGTGTCGCAGAGTTCGTCGTGGCTTCGACGGGAACGCGCTTGGGCGGCACGCTCGGCAAGGTCTTCCTCGGCTGGGTAGCCGACCTCTTCCAGGGTGAGTCCGCGAGCTGGCATGACGAGCACCGACGACGCCCGCGACGTGCTGGCGGCGACCTCGTCGAGCCAGTGCTGGCCGCGGCGGCCGGAGGCGACGGCCGTCAGAGCTCCGATGAGGGACCTCACCATGGAGTGGCAGAAGGCGTCGGCCCGGACGGTCACCTCGATGGTTCCGCACGGGTCTTCGAGGCGTTCGGCGTGGCAGTCCAAGAGGGTGCGGATGGTTGTCGCGCCCTCGCGGTACTTGCAGAAGGCGGCGAAATCGTGCAGCCCGAGAAGGGAATCGCCGGCCGTATTGAGGCGGTCAAGATCGAGGTGCCCTCGTACGGATGCCACGTGGAATCGCGTCAGCGGATCGGGTCGGGAGGACCCGTCCCACAGCCGGTAGACGTAACGACGCCACAAGGCCGAGAAGCGAGCGTCGAACTCGCCGGGAACAGGGCGGATAGACCTGACGACGACGTCGGAATCGAGGACCCGCGCCAACCGGCGCAGCATCGAGGAGGTGTCGATGTCGTCGGGAAGATCGACGTGGGCCACCTGACCGCGGGCATGGACTCCGGCGTCAGTTCGCCCAGCCACCGTCAGTGGGGTTGGCTCGCCGAGCCGGAGCACCCGGGGAATCCATGTCTCCAGCTCTCCCTGAACGGTGCGACGACCCGGCTGTGCCGCCCACCCCGAGAAATTCGCCCCGTCGTAGGCGATGTCCAGACGCCAGCGGGTCATGACTCGTCCACACGACGCCAGGTCAGGTCGTGGACGGTTCGCCCAGCCGCGAGCCCCTTCTTCTCGTAGCGGGTTACCGGGCGTTCGTCCCAGCGTGGGCTGAAACCGTTAGGGCCCGCATTGACCGGCTCGAGCAGTGGCTCGGCCGACAGCACCTCGACCATCCAGGTCGCGTAGTCGTCCCAGTCGGTGGCAAGACGCCACAACCCTCCCGGGCGTAGTCGTGACGCCACCAGGCGGGCCATGTCGGGGTTGACGATGCGGCGCTTGTGGTGACGCTTCTTGTGCCAGGGGTCAGCGAAGAAGGTCCAGATCTCGTCGACCTGACCGGGATCGACGAGGTGGTCCAGACCAGCGGCGGCGTCAGCGAGAATGATGCGAGCGTTCGTTGCGCCAGCGACATGGAGCTTGTTGAGAGCGCTGGCGGCCGAGGGCAGATATACCTCGAACCCGATGAAGTCCCGCTCGGGATGGGCTGCCGCGAGGGTGGCCAGGACGTCGCCGGACCCGGCCCCGATCTCGAGGGTGAGTGGGGCGGTGCGTCCGAAGATCCGGGACAGGTCCAGATGGGCGTCAGGGGCCACGGACGTGCTGGTGGCGTCGCGCGGGACATCAATCATGTACGTGCTGGCCAGGGTGTCCATGGCACGCTGCTGGGAGATGTTCATGCGGGGGGACCGACGGACGAAGGAGACGACGCCGCGCCGAACGCGGTCACCCGAGCGATGTGCGCCAGCTGAGTGGTCGTCGGAGTACTCCGCGGTATTGGGCAGCGGGGTAGGGGAGTCGCACCCGGAGGCGGCGTCGAGGTCGTCGGTCATGAGCACACATGCTAGGCGATGGTGCCGACAGTGCGCGTCGACGAGTTTCCGAAAACCAGTGGTTCTCAATTCCATCTGTTGCAGAAAATGCGAACACCTGAGTATCCGACAAGTCGACCGAAAATCAGTGATTTCATTAATTTAAGGTTCATTTCACCTTGCCGGACGCAACTATGGGATGAGAATTGCCTCTCTGGTGGATGCTGTTTTCAGTGTCTGTCATTGACCATGCTAGACGTGCGATGGTCATGCACGAAAGATTTCGATATGCCTACCGTGACCCCATTGTTTCCTGAAGCTGCACCGATTGCGCCTCCAATGATTCCGGCTGCGCCGCCTTCGCGGTGGCTGCTGGGGAACCGTCGGAAAGCCCACCCATGAAACCATGCTCATCTTGGTGCTAGCGCCGGCCTCACCTCGGCTGACGGACGCGTTGGTGCATGTCGTCGCATCGAGTGCATCTGTGACGACAGGCTCCGGAGCGCCGCCAACGACGTCTCCATCAGTGGCGCTGTGGCTTGCACGGCTCACCGGGCCCGGTAAGCCAGTCGTAGGTATTCTGCCTGTTCAATATGACGCCGTGAGGCACCGCACCCCTGACGCAACTGACCGCCGTGGTTCAGGCGTGGGCCCCCTCGGGGGAGAGGAGGCCCACGCTGTCCCAGTTCCGGCTGTCAGACACGCGTAGGGCGTACCGGACCCGAGTTCAGGGGGAGCTGGGCCACGGCGGCCTCGAGCTCAGAGAGGGACGATGCCTCCCGGTCCAGAGGAATGAACACCGCACCCGTTTGATCGGGGTTGACGTACATGAGCGTCAGCCCGGTGCGATCAATGTCCGCGCAGAACACCCGTCCCACGGTGTGGGGACATGCGTGGTGGGTGGCGCGCGACCAGCAATTGCAGCCCGGCAGTTTTTCCTGTCTCACCGCGTCGCACAGCTGCGACAGGTGGAAGTCGCCAAGGGAGGCGACGACGTCGAGGGCTGAGAGCTCGTCGTTGATTGATGGGAAGACTTCCTCATTCGGCATATCGGCGATGAGAGTGGGGATATCGATCTCTGCACTTCCCAGGGCGTCGTGCAGGATGGCTTGACGCGGGTCAATGACGCCAATGAGGCCATCGTCGAATTCGGCGATCATCGAGACTTCGCTCGGCAACACGTCAGTTGCCAGCAGGTGATCGATCTGGTTGACGCTCAGCCAGGTCACGGTTCCGAGAATGTGGAGGGTCGCCGCCAGCAGTCGGATTCCCGGTTCTGGGGAATCCTTGGAAATCTCCAGGCGAACGTCGGTCGATAGGCCGGCGGGAATCTGGCAGAGTGCCTGGGTTGACTGGGGGCGCAGGGCGACGACGAATCGTCCTGATGCCGTGACTCCGTGAGCCTGTAGATCGCACGTCCACTCATCGAGGTTTCCGTCGGCCGATATCATCGCGTGGGCGACCATCGTGACCATGCCGGCGCCGCCGAGTATGCGTCGGGCGAGTGAAGAACTGCGTTGTGACAAGGTCGATGCGATGCGGGTCTTCGGATCCGGGGCCATGCCGTCGTTGGTGTTGCCGTGGGCAGTCATTGTCACATCCCTTCCTCTTAGGCGAGCCTAATCTAACATGATGAAGCCGTGGGGGGACAGGACGGGGTCGGATTGCTGAAAGGTCCCGTGGCGATACCGATAAGCAAAGAGGCTCGTGCCACCTGGAGTGGCAGCAACATTCGGTCTTATCGGTAATTCCACGAGCCGGGCAGCATGAGTGGCCGCGGTAGGGGCAGGGTCTCGGTGCAGTGGCTCTCGGTGAGAAAAGCGAGTGTCAGGCGGGAACGATGCCAGCCATGGTCTGGCGCAGGATGTGTTCGGGGAACGTCGTCCGGGGACGGTGCCGCCGGTGAAGGTGGGAGGCAAGCCAATCCAGTACGAACTGTGGATGTTGCCGAATCATGGTCGGAGTGGTGTGGAGGATCTTCCATCCGGAGCGATCAAGGTTCGCTGAACGCATCATCGTGTTCTCGTAACCGTCAATCGTTCCGTGGATCGCTCGGCCGTCAATCTCGACCGCGACCTTCTCGGCCTCGAAGGCCTTGTCGAGGATGTATCGACGGTCTCAGGCTCGCACGGCCTGATTTGGTTTCACGCCGGTGATGCCGACAGCTCGCATCAGCCGTCCGAATTCCAGTTCCGGAATTGACCAGGATTTGAGGTTGATGTCGGCGAGGGCAGAACTGATCTGGTGTCGGCTGAATCGCCAGGACAAACTGGATCGCGAGGCTCGACACGACTCCGGGCTCACCAACCCCTGCCGGAGTGCTTCGCAGACCCACGCCCAGTCCCCGTCGAGTGCCAGGAGGAGCACTGACACCTCGGGCTCCACGACCCACATGCCATATTTCTCCGTCACGTACCGACGGGGGACTCGCCATCGGTGAACGCGGATCCCCTCCCGTTCAATTGAACGGGTACGTGAATAGGCCTCGACCTCCTTCACGGCATCGAGGTCGTGGAGGTGCTGGCCAGGTGGTTTCAACCCCTGCATGACAAGGGCGGCCTTGCCGATGAGCACGGCGTCCCGGTGCCACATGTGCACCGCTTTGATCCGCACCCTCGGGTCACTCGCAACTGATGTCGGGGACACAACGCCGGGAAGTATCCGCACCGCCTTTCCGGCAGCCACCGCTCGGTCTGCTTGCCCTCGCAGGTGACTGAATCGATGGATACGGGCCACCCCGCCATTCGCACGCCATTCGAAATCGAGTTCGTTCATACCCTCAGTTGTCGTCTGAGGCTCCGAAATCCGTCATCCACTTTGAAATCTGTGGACAACTGGATGGGAGCGCTCCAAGGCTGTTGTGGACAACTCTTGATGGGTGCTTCTCGCTACTGTCACAGGAGGCAGTCGGGCGGCGACCTCACGACATGGCCTCGCGGTCAGGAGCGGGGAGGGGCATGAGGCCGGGGCTGAATACACCTGGAATCGCGAAGCTTGGGCACGGTCGTCGCGTCAGCCGTGCCACCTCTGATTTGAACCCAAGCCTGCAGTCCGTGTATGTTTCTGCTGTTGCCTTCGAGCAAACGGGAGTTGGCCGCCGCGGTCACTCCGTCTGTCCGACACAGCGATGTCGTGATGCGGTTCCGGTCTCCGGCGTGTCACGCCGTCGAGTGGAGGAATTGCCCGCAGAGCACCACCACGTTGCAAGATCCCTGTGCGTAATTTCACGCATGGGACCGAATTCGAGAAGGTACCTGTGACCACCTACAGCCCCAAGGCCGGCGAGGTGCAGCGCAATTGGTACGTCATCGACGCCGAGGACATCGTCCTGGGTCGTCTGGCCACCACCGCTGCCAACCTCCTGCGCGGCAAGCACAAGCCGCAGTACGCACCCCACATCGACACCGGTGACTTCGTCGTCGTCATCAACGCCTCCAAGATTGCGTTGACCGGCAAGAAGGCCACTGACTCGCTGCGGTACGACCACTCCGGTCGCCCGGGTGGTCTGCGCGTCACCAGCATCGGCGAGTTGCTCGAGAAGGACCCGCGCCGCGCTGTCGAGCGTGCGGTGTGGGGCATGATGCCCAAGAACAAGCTGTCGCGTCAGCAGCTCAAGAAGCTGAAGGTCTACGGCGGCCCTGAGCACCCGCATGCTGCGCAGAACCCGCAGCCTTACGAGATCACCCAGATCGCCCAGTGATCGCCCACGAAGGATTGTGACAGTGACTGACACCGCAACCGAGAACCTCGAGAACACCGAGGTCACCCCGTTCACCGAGGGCGACCGTGAGATCGCCTACCGCACCGACTCTAACCCGACCGTGGCCGCTGGCGACTCCAATCGCCCCGCCATGATCGCCCCCGGTGCTGCCACCGGCCGCCGCAAGGAGGCCATCGCCCGCGTCCGCATCGTCCCCGGCTCCGGCCAGTGGAAGATCAACGGCCGCACCCTGGAGGACTACTTCCCGAACAAGGTCCACCAGCAGATCGTGACCGAGCCCTTCACCACCGCTGGCGTTGAGGGTGCCTACGACGTCATCGCCCGCATCGGCGGTGGCGGCATTACCGGCCAGGCTGGTGCGCTGCGTCTGGGCGTCGCCCGCGCGCTCAACAACGTTGACGCCGAGGCCTCCCGCCCGGCCCTCAAGAAGGCCGGCATGCTGACCCGTGACGCCCGCGTCAAGGAACGCAAGAAGGCTGGACTCAAGAAGGCCCGCAAGGCCCCGCAGTACTCGAAGCGCTGATCTGGTCCTTTCCCGGGACTCGGGGCGGCCTTCCCATGGTGGAGGGCCGCCTCGAGGCGTTTCTCGGCTCACTTTCGGTTGTAGACGAGAGAGGGTTTCTGTAACGCGCGTGGTTTGCCCGGGAAATCGCCAGCTCGCTGTCATCTCTCGTAGCAGCACCCGAGGTGCTCATCGGTAACTCCACGGGTGATCTGAAAACCCCTCGAAGACACTCCCGACGCCAGTTATCGAATCAGCCCGATCCCGGTGGGCTCAGCGGGTATTTCGTTCACTTGGTGTGAGCGGTGGGTAGAGTGGCACTTCGTGGCACGACTTTTTGGAACTGACGGAGTGCGCGGTGTGGCCAACCAGGACCTCACCGCCGAACTGGCCCTCGACCTCTCGGTTGCGGCCGCCCACGTCCTGGGTGAGGCTGGCGCCTTCGGGCACCGCCAACCCACCGCGTTGGTGGCACGTGACCCTCGCGCCTCGGGCGAGTTCCTCGAGGCGGCCGTGTGCGCTGGTCTGGCAAGTGCAGGAGTCGACGTCCTGCGCGTGGGCGTCATCCCGACTCCGGCCGCGGCCTACCTCGTCAACGAGTACCGCACCGACCTCGGCGTCATGCTGTCGGCCTCTCACAACCCGATGCCTGACAACGGCATCAAGTTCTTCTCCCGCGGCGGTGTGAAGCTCCCCGACGACCTTGAGGACGCCATCGAACAGCGTATGGGGGAGCCGTGGGCCCGACCCGTCGGCGACAAGGTTGGACGCATCCGTTACACCCCGCAGGCCGTTGACACCTACGTCGACCACTTGGTGCGTTCCTTGAGACAGCAGGACACCCTCAAGGGTCTGAAGATCGTCCTCGACACCGCCAACGGTGCCTCTTACTACACCGCCTCGGCCGCCTTCAAGGCCCAGAGTGCGGAGGTCGTCGCGATCCACGACCAGCCTGACGGCCTCAACATCAACGAGCGCTGCGGTTCCACTCACCCGGAGAAGTTGCAGGCCAAGGTCGTCGAGGTCGGGGCCGATATGGGCCTGGCCTTCGACGGCGATGCCGACCGCTGCTTGGCCGTCGACCACGAGGGCAACATCATCGATGGCGACCACATCATCGCCATCCTTGCCCTGGCTCTGCAGGAGGATCATCGCTTGGCCTCCAACACCGTTGTCGCGACGATCATGAGCAACCTCGGCCTCATCCTGGCGATGCGTGAGCACGACATTCACGTCGACCAGACCAAGGTCGGTGACCGCTACGTCCTCGAGTCGATGAATGCGAACGGGTTCTCGCTTGGCGGCGAGCAGTCCGGTCACGTCATCATGAGCGAGTTCGCCACCACTGGTGACGGCGTCCTCACTGGTCTGCATCTGGCAGCCCGCGTCGCCCGCACCGGCAAGACCCTCAAGGAGCTCGCCTCGGTGATGACTCGTCTGCCGCAGGCCCTCGTCAACGTGCGCGGGGTCGACAAGCTGCGTGCCGGTATCGACCCTGACGTCAACAAGGCGGTTGCCGATGCCAACCAGAAGCTCGGTGACACCGGGCGCGTCGTGCTGCGCCCGTCGGGCACCGAGCCGGTCGTGCGCGTCATGGTCGAGGCCGCCACCCAGGAGGAGGCTGACCAGATCTGCGCCGAGCTGGCCGAGACCGTCAAGAGCTGCCTGGCTCTGTGAGGCTCTGATTATGGCGTTGTTCCGTCGCCGCCCTGATGCCGACCTACCCGGTCTGGACGTTGGGGCGGCGAGTCGGTTGCGTGGCATGGTCGAGGAGTCTTTGTCGGCCATGGGAATCGACGCGAGGGTCGAGGGTGATCATGCCGTTACCTCTGTTGGTGACATCCCTCTGGTCCCCATGGTCGACGAGCTCGACGGTCATGATCGCCGGGACTGGCAGCTGGTCGTCGACGAGCTCGTCACCCGCATGGTGCGCTCCCTCCTCGACGGGGCGACCCGTCTGACCGACGCTACCCTCGCTGGCCACGTCGTCGTGAGGATCCTGGGAGACCGGGAGCGAGCCGGACGCAGTTTCGACTACGCGCGTCCCCTGGTGTCCACCGCGACGGGGTCTCCGATCCCGGGACTCGTCGTCGCCCTGGCGTGGCTGAACGACGAGGTCGAGCTTCTCAACGACGCGGCTCTGGTTGAGATTGACGATCTGGACGCCGCTTACCGTCGCGGCTCGGAGAGGTTGGCGACCGTCTTGGCCGACGGTCTCGACGTCGCCCGTGAGGGGAATGTTGTCACCGTGAAGGGGTCGTCCTGGCTGGTGTCCTCGTGGCCCCTCGTCACGGGGTTGGGGCAGCCCATCGTCGATGAGGTGGGAAATGATGTCCTCGTCGGGATTGAGTCCCCGGACAAGGTCTTCGTGTCGGCGATTGGCCATGCACACGAGCTGGATTGTGCCTTGTCGCCGTCACGAGTCGCAGACCCCTTTGCCTGGCGCATCGGCTGAACAGTCGTTCCGGTCGACCGTGGCCACGCGGTATTGCTCAGACCTTCCGAATCCACACGTTGCGGACCTCGTGGTCGGGGCCCTTGTGGAGGATCGCGGTGGCGCGTCCGCGGGTGGGCAGCACGTTCTGCACCAGGTTTGGGCCGTTGATGGTGTTCCAGATCTCCGTGGCCACGGAGATGGCCTCGTCGTCGGGCATGCGCGCGTAGTCGCCGAAGAAGGAATCCGGATCGGTGAATGCGGTCTGACGTAGGGTCAGGAACCTGTTGATGTACCACCGAATGATGTCGGTTTCCTCGGCGTCGACGTACACCGAGAAGTCGAAGAAGTCGCTCAGCGCCAGCCCCATCGTCCCGCTGCTGCGGCGACGTGGTGGTTGCAGGACGTTGAGGCCCTCGATGATGAGGACGTCTGGTTGGCGGACGACGAGCTGCTGGCCAGGGACGATGTCATAGGTGACATGGGAGTACACCGGGGCAGTGACCTCGGGCATCCCGGACTTCACGTCGACGACGAATTTCAGCAGCGCCTTGCGGTCGTAGGACTCCGGGAACCCCTTTCGCGACAGCAAACCACGCTCTTCGAGAATCTTGTTGGGGTAGAGGAACCCGTCGGTCGTCACCAGATCGACGACCGGGCGACGGGGGGAGCGCCCCATCAATTCCTGCAGCAGACGGGCCACGGTCGACTTGCCTACCGCAACCGACCCGGCGATTCCGATGATGAACGGGGTACGTCGCATGCCATGGCGGGTGAGCTGCAGGAAGTTGTAGGAGGCGTCGAAAAGGGCGCCGGTGTGCATGCAGTACAGATGGATGAGCTGAGTCAGCGGCCGGTACACCTCGACGACATCACGGTGGCTCGTGGGGTCGCCGAGACCACGGATGCGATCCAGGGTGGCCTCATCAATGTCGATCTCGGTGGAATCAGCAAGGGCGGCCCAGGACTCCCGCGACAACTCGATGAACGGGCCGGGTTCGGTGTTGTCGTCGTCTGCGGGGGCGGGCGGGGTGAGATTCACGGTGGACACCTCATCGTGGCTGTACATGACGTCGAATGACTGTACTCATCGGAGGGCACTCTGCACAGCCGAATGCGCTGACGGCGCAGCCCCGCAGGGCCGCGCCGTCAGTGTTGAGGACGGACACGATCAGCCGAGGAAGGGCTGGGGGACGCAGACGACTGGCTTCGCCTGGTCAGGATCCAGGGCGTTGACGGCCATCTGGTACACGTTGGTGTCGTAGGTGAAGTTGACATGGCTGGCGTGGTCAGAGTGGCAGATGTTCTGAACGAGGATGTTCTTGACGCCGGGCTCGTACAGGAAGGCGTTGGTGAACGGCACCACGGTGTCGTCGTAGCGGCCTTCGATGACTGTGTACTTGACGCCGGGGCGGGTCACCGGGCCGTTGCCGTACAACTCCTTGTTGAAGTTGGAGGAGCCGAGCTGTTGTTCGTAGCTGGCGATGTGGGCCTTGTCGAAGGCACCCTCGATCTGCTCGTGGGTGGCCTCGTCAGCGGCCTCGTTGACGAACTTGGAGACGGCCGTCGGACCGAGGCCATGGTTCGACGGGGCGAGGGCGATGAGTTTGTCGACCTTCTTGTCCCCTCCGAGTTTGGTGATGTAGTAGTTTGGTAGCGGGCCACCACCCTGGGACCACCCGATGAGGTCGACCTTCTTGGACCCGGTGGCTGCGAGGACGCGGTCAACGAAGCCGGAGACGGCCTTGGCGGAGACTCGGATGTCACCGGTGTAGGCGAAGTTCGGCAGCAGCTTCAGCCCGTTGAAGTTCGGGGAGAAGACGCAGTATCCGGCCTTAGTGAGCTTCGGGGAGTACATCGACCAGGATGCGTAGGCGTCGGAGTTCGTGCCGGGCAGCAGGACGACGGGGTTCTGCCCCTCACGCGGTTTGCAGCCGAAGTCGTTGGCCCCCTGGGGATTGGTACCAGGGTGGGCCAGGGCGTAGATGGAGGCTGGGTAGGTGAACAGCTTGCGGGGTCCGTCGCCGGCAGACGGAATGCCATCCGGGCTGCCGGGCATGGTGATCTCGGGCGGAACCGAGGTATCGGTTTCGGCGGCATGTGCCGGGGCAGCCGAAATGGCCGCGAAGGCAGTGGCCACGACGGTGGTCAGGGAGGTCAGGACTGCTGCGAACTTCTTTGATCTCATGCTTTTCCTCAATCTTGCGTCGGTGCAGGATGTGAGAAAATCTATGAACCGGCAGGGTCACGGTGGGCTGTGCATCCGCAAACCAGGTCATTCGTGCAAACGGCATTGTTGGCGAGTGTTCAAATGGGCAGGCGTTTCGGTTCGCTAGAACGCTCATGATTCATGTACGTTTCTTGCCATGTGTGGAATTGTTGGGTACTGCGGCCATCGACAGGCTGAACGTGTCATCATCGACGGGCTGCGACGTCTCGAGTACCGAGGATATGACTCAGCCGGACTGGCGGTTGTGGCGGGTGGAAGCCTGCACCGGGCCAAGAAATCGGGCAAGTTGACAAATCTTGAGGAGGAGCTCGCTGCTCATCCGCTCCCGGAGTCCAACCAGGGCATCGGCCACACCCGCTGGGCGACCCACGGTGCCCCGACCGACGAGAATGCCCACCCCCACCTGTCCTTCGACGGCCGGGTCGCGGTCGTCCACAATGGAATCATCGAGAATTTCGCCTCCCTGCGCGCTGAGCTTGAGGGATATGGCGTCACCTTCACCTCGGAGACGGACAGCGAGACGGCCGCTCACATGCTTGCTCTGCAGATGCAGCAGGGTTCCTCGTTGGCCGAGGCCATGGGTGCGGTGGCCTCTCGTCTCGACGGCGCTTTCACCCTCGTGGCCGTCAGCGCCGACGCCCCTGACACCGTCGTGGCCGCTCGTCGCAACTCCCCGCTGGTCGTTGGCCTGGGGCAGGGGGAGAACTTCCTCGCCTCTGACGTCGCCGCTTTCATCGAGCACACGCGTGAGGCCCTCGAGCTGGGTCAGGACCAGGTCGTCGTGCTGACGTCCGAGGACGTCACCGTCACCGACTTCGACGGAAACCCCAGCCAGGCTCGCCCGTACCACGTCGACTGGGACCTGTCGGCGGCCGAGAAGCAGGGCCACGACTGGTTCATGCGCAAGGAGATCTTCGAGCAGCCGCGTGCGGTCGCCGACACCCTGCTGGGCCGCTGGTCTGACCGTGGAGAATTGGTCCTCGACGAGATTCGCATCTCCCCGGAGGATCTGCGACGCATCACCAAGATCGTCGTGGTGGCCTGTGGATCGTCCTACTACGCCGGGATGGTCGCCAAGTACGCCATCGAGCACTGGACCCGAGTGGCCTGCGAGGTCGATCTGGCCAGCGAGTTCCGCTACCGCGACCCGATCATCGACCCGACGACCCTGATCGTGACGATCTCCCAGTCCGGCGAGACCGCCGACACCCTCATGGCCATTCGGCACGCCCGTGAACAGCATGCCAAGGTCATCGCGATTTGCAATACCAATGGTGCGACGATTCCGCGCGAGTCCGACGCCGTCATCTACACCCACGCTGGCCCGGAGATCGGCGTCGCGTCGACCAAGGGATTCCTCACCCAGGTCGTCGCCTGCTACCTCCTCGGCCTTTACCTGGCCCAGGTGCGTGGCATGAAGTACGGCGACGAGATCCGCGGCGTCATGTCCGAGCTGGATCAGATGCCGGGCAAGATCCAGGAGGTCCTCGACGAGATCGAGCCGGTCTACGAGTTGGCGCGAGTCATGGCCAAGGAGGAGGAAGCCGTCTTCTTCCTCGGACGCCACGTCGGTTACCCAGTGGCTCTGGAAGGTGCCCTTAAGCTCAAGGAGATCGCCTACATGCACGCCGAGGGCTTCGCCGCCGGCGAGCTCAAGCATGGCCCGATTGCCGTCATCGAGGAGGACACCCCGGTCTTCGTCGTCGTGCCTCCGAAGGGTCGCGATCAGCTCCACGACAAGGTGGTTTCCAACATTCAGGAGATCCGCGCTCGTGGCGCCAAGACAATCGTGCTGGCCGAGAGCGGGGACGAGGATGTCAGGCCGTTCGCCGACACCTTCATCGGTCTGCCGCCGTGCTCGACCCTGCTGCAGCCCCTGGTGGCAGCGGTCCCGCTGCAGGCCTTCGCCTGTGAGCTGGCCACCGCCAAGGGTCACGACGTCGACCAGCCACGCAATCTGGCCAAGTCCGTCACGGTGGAGTGATTTCTGCACGATTTCGCCCCCGGAATCCGAGGATTCCGGGGGCGACGTGCGTTCTGCGTCAGGGGTCAGCGGGATGACTGCTCCTGGTGATCAACCTCGTCGAAGTTGAAGATCTGCAGGAAGGTCTTGGCACGCTCGCTCGTCGGGTTCGTGAAGAACTGGTCCGGTTCCGAGATCTCGACGATCTGTCCGGCGTCCATGAAGACGATCCGGTCGGCGATCGCCCGTGCGAAATCCATCTCGTGGGTGACGAGGACGAGGGTCATGCCGTCCCGGGCGAGCTCGAGGACGACGTCGAGGACCTCGCGGACCATCTCGGGATCGAGGGATGCCGTCACCTCATCGAGAAGGACGACTTCTGGCTCCATCATGAGTGCTCGCACGATGGCCGCACGCTGCTTCTGGCCGCCCGAGAGCTGACGGGGCAGGGCGGAAGCCCGGTTGAGCAGCCCGACGCGGTCAAGAAGTCGACGGGCACGTTCCCGCGAGACCTCGTTGGGTTCGTGCTTGACGAGCCGCGGGGCCAGCAGCAGGTTGTCCTCGACGCTCAGATGCGGGAACAGCTCGTAATTCTGGAAGACCATGCCGACGCGTTCGCGCATCTGGCGCAGTCCTGACGGGGTGTACTCGAGGGCCTTGCCGTCGAAGGTGACGGTGCCCGAATCGATCGTCTCGAGGCCGTTGATGGTACGCAGCAAGGTGGATTTACCACATCCAGAGGGCCCGACGATGACGACGACCTCGGACCGGGCGACGTCGAGAGAGACATCGCGCAGGGCCGTCACGCCATTGGCATAGGTCTTGGTGACCCCTTCGAGGGTCAGGTGATGATCTGTCATGACAGCGCCATCTTCCTTTCGAGGTGACGGGAGTACAGGGAAATGACGAAGCAGACGACGAAGTACAGGCAGAAGACCGTCCCGTAGATCCACAGCGCGGTATCCGGATGTTCGAAGCGGTTGCGGTCGATGATGGCTTGGGCCACCTTGAGGATCTCGACGACGCCGATGAGGGAGACCAAGGCTGTCGTCTTGATCATGCGGGTGACGAGGTTGACCGTCAGCGGCACGAGCTGGCGAAGTGCCAGCGGCATGACGATGTGTCGTCGTACCGCACGGTCGGACATGCCCAGGGCCTGGGCGCTGACGATCTGGTGGTGGGGGACCGCCGCGATGGCACCACGGACCAGATCGCCCATCTCCGCCGTGCCCCACAGCGTGAAGACGATGATTGCAGCTGCCTCGCCACTGACATCGAGACCGGCCACTTGTGCCATGTCGAAGTAGACGACGAAGAGCAGCACGAGCTGGGGAAGCAGCCTCAACGCCTCGACATAGCCGCGAGTCAGGATCCGCAACCACAGATGTCGGGAATCCATGACGAGGCCGAGTGGGATCGCGAGCATGATGGACAACACCATCGAGACGAGGGCGATGCGCACCGACACCCACAGTCCCTGCAGTAGCAGGATCCAGGTCTGGGGGTCAAGCAGTGGCTGCATGACGACGCGTCCTCCTTTCCAAGTACCGGCCCAGCAGGGCGACCGGGATGAGGATGAGCAGGTAGAACACGACGAGGAGGAAGAGGGCCTCGGTCGTCGTGTAGGAGTTGCCGATCTGTTCCTTGGCTCGGTAGACGAGGTCGGGCAGGGCGACGACCGACACCATCGAGGTCTCCTTGATGAGGAAGATGGTGTTCGCGGTGAGGGCCGGCATCGCGGTCGCCACGCCTTGGGGCACCAGGACGTGGATGAACGTCTGACGACGGTTCAGCCCGAGGGCTGCGGCGCTCATGCGATGGATCGTGGGAATCTCGTCGAGTCCGGAGCGCAGCGCCTCAGCCATGTAGGAACCGCCCAGGAAGGTCAGCCCGACGATGGCGCAGGTCTCGCCGGACATGGTGACGCCGACCTTCGGCAGTCCGTAGAACAGGAAGAACAACTGGACCAGCAGCGGGGTGTTGCGCGACAGCTCGACGTACACGGCGACGATCTGGCGTACCACCGGGATGCGGAAGTACTGCACGGCCGCGCAGAGTGCGCCGAGGAGGAGTGACGCGAGGACGCCGATGATGCCGATGCGAGCAGTGAGGGCGGCCGCCTCCGCATAGAGCGGAAGCGACCGTCCGATGACGTCGAAATCCATGTGATCTGACGTAGGGGTGAGCCCTACTTCCTTCCACCTTCGATGACGAGCTGGTCGGGCTTGATGGTGTCGCCGTAGACCGGCTCCAGGGTCTCCTTGAAGTTCTTGTGGAAGAACTGCTCCTTGCCGAGCTTGACGAGGTCGTCGTTGATCCACTTGCGCAGCGGGTCATTGCCCTTGTGGACGGCGGGGGCGATGGTCGCCTTGTCGCCGAAAGAGGTGATTCCGGTGACGAACTTCTTGTTCTGGCGCGTGAACGCCACGGCCTCAGTGTTGTCGGTGATCCAGACATCGCCGCGGCCGTCGGCCAGGGCGCTGGTGACTTCGGCGTATTCCTCGAACTTCGTCACCTTCCACTCGGGGTGGTGCTCCTGGATCCAGGCGTCCTGGCTGGTGCCCTTGACGACGAGGATCTTGGCGTTGTCGAGGTCGGAGACCTTCTTGACCGGGTGGTCCGTCGGGGAGACGGCACCGAAGGCCACCTGCATGTACGGGTTGGCGAAGTCGACTTTCTTGGCGCGGTCCTTGGTGACGGTGAAGTTGGCAAGGATGATGTCGACCTTGCCCGACTTGAGGAACTCGACCCGGGACGCGGCGTCGACGGGGACCCATTCGAGCTTGACACCCATGTCCTTGGCGAGACGCTCGCCGTAGGTGATGTCGTAGCCCTGGTAGGTGTTCTTGCCGGTGAGGGATCCGAAGGGGGCCTTGTCGGCGAAGGTGCCGATGTGAATGGTGCCGTCCTTCTTGATCTGCTCAGGGGTGCGGGTGCCGACGTTGCTCGCGGTCTCTGCAGAGCCTCCGGAGTCCCCGCCCACGTCAGGGGATCCACACCCGGCAGTGGCGCCGACGGTCATCAGTCCGCAGAGCATGGCAGCGACGACTGCCTTGGTGCGGGTGCTAAGAGCGGTGCGCGGGTTCGTGGCCCGGCCGTGACGCATGATGCGGGACATGGGGAATCTCCTGTTGTTGATGTGTCCTCTGTGCTTGGAATATCACATTGGACTCTGGCGCTCCGGTCAATGTGGACAGTGATATATCTCTATTTGGGCGCGCCATGAAGCCAAAAACGTGGTTTCCGAAACCACTGAAAATTTGTTGAAAATGTCTTTTATATCGATATGCCATACCAAATAATGAGAATATGCGCTCTATGGGATCAGCGTCAGGGAGCATCCGCGATGCAACGGTGTGCAGTGTGCAACGCATAGTCTTGACGGGTGATCATGGGAATCGGGGTGGACGTCTGCGATGTCTCCAGGTGGGAGGCCGCTGTCGAGCGTCATCCGGGGATGGTTCGCAAGGTCCTCGCCGAGGCCGAGGCCCGGACGCCGTTACGCTCCCAGGCTGCCCGATTTGCCGCCAAGGAAGCCTTGTATAAGGCATTGGGCGGGAGAGACGGGCTGTCCTGGCAAGATTGCGAGGTGGTGTCCGACGGTGGCGTTCCGCAGTTCGAGTTGCGCGGATCCCTGGCACGACGGGCATCCGACCTGGGGGTGACGCGGGTGCATCTCTCGCTGAGTCATGACGCTGGAGTGGCGGTGGCCATGGTGGTCTGCGAGGGGTGACAGCGTGGACCGTGCGCACAGGCCACAGCGCGATTCTGGGTGCTGAGACCAAGGACTTGGGACCATACTCGGTGACAACACGTCACAGAGCTGATGAGTGGTAAGGAGCATGTGTGTTTGTCGACCCGCGAAAGGCTGCACCCTGGGACAGGGGGTTCGGTGCGAGGAGTGTCATTCCGCGCAAGGTGCTCGATGGCTTGCTTCGCCACGGGCCGTGCACTCGGGCCCAACTGAGTCGGATGATCGGGGTTCCGAACGGATCAGTCACGAAGGCCGTCAACGTTCTGCTCGATTGCGGACTGGTGGAGACCGGGGAGTTGACTACGACTAGGGCCCAGTCCGGGATGGGACGTCCGGGAGAGATCATCAATCCCAACAGCAGCCGTCTGAGTCTCTTGGGGATGAAGATCCTCCCAACCGCAATAGTTGGGTGTCGGACGAACCTGGCGGGTGATGTCGAGCGATCAGAGATGATTGAGACCGGGGGAACCACACGTGACCAGATCCTCGCCGGATTGTTCGACGCGGCTGGTCGGCTCGTGGAGGAGAGCATCGTCATCGGGATAGGAGTCTCGATCGGAGGAATCGTCGATACTGACCACGCCACCCTCTTGTTCAATGACTTGGTCGAGGCGGAGCCCGGAAGGATTCTTGACGGGCTTGCCGAACGCCTGGGGGCCCCTGTGTACCTCGAGAACGACGTTCGGTGTCTTGTCGCGATGGAACAGCGAGTAGGACTTGGGCGCCGGACCCCCTCATTCAACGTCATCACGGTGGGGATGGGCGTCGCCGTGTGCATCGTCGATGAGGGTGTTCAGGTGCGTGGAAGTGACGGTGAAGCTGGTCTGCGGCAGCACGTCATCACCTATTCGCGCGAATGCGAGCAGTTTGTTCCGGCATCTCGAGTACTGACAACCGGCCCGGTCACAGCGCGGGCAGCGGAGCTCGGTCTCCCCACCGACATCGATCAATTGGCGGTGTTGGCCGAGACCGACGCGGATGCGGTGGCTGAACTGGGACGATACATGGCAGTCGGTTTGGCACCGATCATCGCGAATCTTCAGGCATTCACGGATCCGCAAGCCTTGCTGGTCGGAGGAGAGCTCGGTCCAATTGTGGAGACCGGCCTTGACGAACTCGAGCGGGAGGTGGGACGCATCACCGGAGGATGCGCCCACCTGCCGCCCGTGCATTTTGCTGATTGGAATTTCGAGGACTGGGGTCGGGCTGCTGCGATGACCGCCTTGGCGCTCCTGCTGGCGCCCGAACCCAGTCCATGATCGGGTCAATCAGTTATCGGATGGCCTTGTTCACGCGCTCATTCTGTTTGATGAAGACAGATGGTTTTTCCGTTCCCATCCACACCGAATCCAATGAGGGCTGCAGGATGGAGTCGACAGTGGCCGCGTTGTCGACGATCGGATACAGCGCAGTTTCACGACGTTTCACCCGATCGGTGAATGGCGTCACGTCGAGGCCTTCCTCGTCAAAGGCCTCGATTGCCGCTTCGGTCCCTCGTGGCCGAGCCGGGAACACGATGGCATCCTGTCCCATGACGACTTGGCATGCGTCAGAGCCGAGATAAGACACGAGTTTTCCTGCCTCGGTCTTGTGCTTAGAACTCCGCGATATCGAGTCGCCGAGACCGTTGTACAACGAAACCGGATGGCCAGATGGTCCGCTCGGAAGGGGAGCAATGCCGAGTTTGATCCCCTTGAGATGAGCATAGGTCTGAAGCATCCACGAGCCGGTGAGACTCATGGCGACCTTTCCGGACCCGAGCTGTTGATCACTGGTCACGCTCTTGCCGAACTGACCCATCTTGGGCATGTACCCCTTACGAGAGAGGCCGGTGTACCAACCGATGGACTTGATGAACCGGGGATCGTCGTATTGGAATCGAGTGCCCCACGTGGGCTTGTCCGTATGACGCCAACCGGTCGACAGGGCAAAGGGGGACCAGTTTGTCTGGCCGGCATAGTCGAAATACGGGTCAGTACCAAGCGCGTACTGCTTCACATGCGCCGGGTCGAACGTCGGGTCATCGCCCCGACGTCCCTTGTCATCGATGGCGAGTCTGGCCAAGATCTTCTCGAGGCTGCCCCCGTCATCTGGGTTCCAGGTCGCAGTTTCCAGTTCCTTCGTGGTCACTCCGGCGTCTTCGAGCTTCTTCTGGTCGTACATCAGGGCGATGGTGTCGTAATCTTTCGGCATCCCGTAGAGGTGTCCGTCGTCCCCGGTCCACAGGGATGTCAGACCGGGCATGAAGTCAGAGGGCTTGACCTTTCCAACGCTGTCCACCTCGTCCAGCGGTTGCAGGACGTTTCGTCGCATGAACTGCGGATAACGGCCGACATGGTCCGTGAAGACGTCGGGGGCTGTCCCGGCGACGAAGCTGGCGGTGAGCTTGGTCCAATAATCGTCCCATCCGATCTGAGTGATTCGAACCGAAATGTCAGGATTCTCTGCTTCAAACCCGTTGATGCACTTCGCATAAGAGGGAAGCTGATTTGCGTCCCACAACCAGTAGTCGATCTGGGTCCTGTTGGATGTTGTTTGGCTGCATCCCGCACTCGCAGCAGCCATTGCGGCGACGAGGGCAAGTGACATGATTCGGGACCGGATTTTGCGGGAGTTTCTCTTCTTTTCCTTCATGATTGATGACTCACTTGATTCCGTTGAAGCCGATGGAGTTCACGATGCGCTTGGCAAAGCATGCGAACAGGATGAGCATCGGGAGGGCAGACACGAGAGTGGCGGACATGAGTCCTGACCAGTCGGTGCCAGACTGCGGGGACTGAGCCCTGAACACTCCGAGGGCGACGGTGAGGACGCGTGACTTGTCGGTGTAGGAGATCATCAGCGACCAGAAGTACTCGTTCCACGCCGTGATGTAGGTCAGGAGCGCGAGTGTGGCGATGGGGGCCGACGACATGGGAAGCACGAGCTGCCAGAACACCCGCGTCTTTGACGCGCCGTCAATGAGGGCGGCTTCCTCGACCTCGCGGGAAATGTTCATGAAGAACTGCCGGAGGAAGAACACTGCGAATGGGGAGATCAACAGGGTCGGAAGCATGATTCCCAGCAAGGTGTCGATGAGGTGCAGATGCTTCATGAGGACGAAGTTGGGCAGCAGGGTGAAGATCGATGGGATCATCATCGCTCCTAGGAAGATGGCAAAGATGGTGTCCCTGCCGCGCCACTTCAGACGCGCGAAAGCATATGCGGCCATGGCGCAACTCAATGTCTGCACGACGGTGATCATTGTTGCTACGACCACCGAGTTGAGGAGGTAGCGCCAGAAATTCATCGACGCTCCTGAACCGCCCTGTGCCACGGCGGTGGCGACATCTTGTTTGCCGAAGACACGCCCGAAGCCACCGAGATTCGTTCCCACCGGGAGTAGGGAATCAGGGTTGGTGGCGAGCATGGAATTGCTGGACAGCGCCGTTCGGAGAATCCAGTAAAACGGGAAGAGTGTGATGAACAGGATGATGAGCATGAATGCCCAACCGATGATCCGTCCGACGGTCAGCCGCTTCTTGCGTGGCTTCGAGGATGCGGCCTGAGTGGTCTTGGGTGATGCAATCGTAAGTGATGACATTGTTCCCTCAGTTCAGGTCCGTCTGGCCAGCGCGGGTCAGCTTGTACTGGATTGCGGTGATGATGACGAGAATGATCAACAGGGCCACGGACAGGGCCGAGGCATAACCGAAGTCGTACTCGCCGAAGGCCTTCTGATAGATGTACATCTGCAGCACGTTCGATGCGTCGGCCGGTCCGCCGGTCGTGGAAACCGCGACGGTGTCGAACACCTGGAACGATCCAATGATCGTCATGATCAGGACCAGGGCGAGGATGGGCCGCAGTAGAGGCATGGTGATGCGGAAGAACATCGACACCTCGGAGGCGCCGTCCGTTCGTCCGGCCTCGTAGAGGTTCTCGGGGATTCCCTGTAAGCCTGCGAAGATCAGCAATGCTGTGTAACCCATGTTTCGCCAGACATTGACCAACGCGATCGTCGGGATGACCCACTTTGGATCACTCCAGAAACCGATGGCCTCCCCCCCCCAGCTTGACGATGAGCTGGTTCACGATGCCGAACTGGATGTCGAGCATCCACAAGAAGGTCAGCGCCGTGACGACGTTTGACACAAGGTACGGGCTGAGGATGAGTGACCGGACCACTGTCGACTTCGTCAATCTGTGCATGAGAGCGGCGATGAGGACGGCGAGGATCGTCTGGACACCGATGTTGATGGCGACGTACTCGACGGTCACTTTCAGGGAATTCCAGAACCTGTCGTCTGCGATGAGGGCTCGGTAGTTGTCCAGGCCCGTCCATCGAGGCGGGGTGAGGACGTCATAGCTCGTGAAGCTGTAGTAGATACCAGTGATGAGAGGCCAGATGAGGAACACGATCAGGCCAATGCTGGCTGGAGCGATGAACCGCAGGGCCAGGCTCAAGTCTGAGCGGTGTGCTGGACGTGGCCGCCTCATCGTTGAGGCATGGGTTGACATGTGATCTTCCTTCTGTGATCTGTTGTCGTCAGTTCTTCGACATGCCGGAGATCTCGATAAGCAGTGCATGCTCGGAATTGAGTCCCGGAGCCTGGATGCCGGCAGCCTCCAATGCAGCGCCGGTGAGGTCGACCCCGTCGAACCATGACGCATCGACCATTCCCTCGACCGGATGGCCCACCTGAACCGGTCTGACGTGATACGTCATCTCAGGGTCGAGTCCTGGGAAGCGGATGTTGCCGCGTGGGGACATGGGCGAGCGGTACCTGGCAACCAGGCTGAACAGAGCGTGGTGACGATCTTGAGAGACGACTCCGTGCAGCCACAGGGACTCGTCCGCGCGGTCAGCCCGGACGACCGTCCCGGTGTTGAGGAACTGACGGTTCTCCTTGTAGAAGTCGATCCATTCCTTGAGCTCAGCCAGCTCGTCGTCATCGATGGAAGTGATGTCCCACTCGATGCCAAGGTGTCCAAAGATGGCGGTCGCCGCACGGAAGGACAGGTCATGGGTACGACCGGAGCTGTGGGAGGTGGCTGACGCGATGTGACTTCCCAGGAACTCCGGAGGGAGGAGCTGCTTGGCCCAGCGCAGCATCGTCTGACGCTCCAACGGATCAATGCAGTCGGACACCCAGATTCGAGAGCAGCGGCGCATCAGTTCGAGGTCGACGCGAGAACCACCTGACGAGCATGACTCGATCTCCAGGCCGGGGTGTTCGGCCAACAAAGTCTCGATGAGTCGGTAAGTCGCCAGTGTCTGTTCGTGCACGGCGGGTACACCGGTCGCGCGGGTGCCCGACTCGAGAAGGTTTCGGTTGTGGTCCCACTTGATGTAGTTGAGCCCGTACTCCTCAATGATCGCCGCGACACTGTCATGGATGTACTGCCACGCCTGTGGGATGGTGAGGTTGAGCACTTGCTGGTGACGCCATTGGCGGGGGAGACGCTCCCCGGGGGCCATGAGCCAGTCCGGATGATTGCGAGCCAGGTCGGAGTCCTCGTTGACCATCTCGGGTTCAAACCACAGTCCGAACTGCATGCCGAGGGATTTCACGTGGTTGACCAACGGGTGGAGACCGTTAGGCCACACGTCAGGTGAGACAGTCCAGTCTCCCAGTCCGGAGCGGTCGTCTCGGCGGGAACCGAACCACCCGTCGTCAACGACGTATCGCTCGACGCCGACGGCGGCAGCGCGGTCCGCAAGGGTGATGAGCTTGTCGAGATTCTGGTCGAAGTAGACGGCTTCCCAGACGTTCAAGGAGACCGGACGATCAGGGGCCAACGGGTGCAGGTTGTGACGGACATGATCGTGGAAGCGTGCGGCGACCCCGTCGAGGCCGATGGCATGGTTGAGGTAGAGGTCGGGTGAGGTGTAGCTCTCCCTGGGGTGCAGGACGACCTCGCCGGGTAGCAGGATCTCCCCAGCAGCCATCACCTGGAATCCTTGGACGAGCTTTTCGACGTAGTAGCGGTTATTTCCCGACCAGGCGAGGTGAGTCGCCCAGATTTCACCATGACGGAACCCGAATCCAGGGGTACCGACGTGCATGACCCATGCGGTATCGGGGCCCGTGACGCCGCGGCGCACCTCTCGGCAGTGAGTTCCGTAGCTGACTGGGGTGCGTTGCGGAGTGTGTTCAAGTCCCCAACGTCCAGTGAAGTCAAGAATCTCGCTGGCTTCAAAGGGAACCGGAGCGCAGTGCTGGAGCGAGTCCAGGTGGTAGTCGTCGGATCCTGTGTTGCTGAGGCGAGAACTCACGGTGACAAGGCCGGACGGCAACATCGTCAGGGTTGAGGTGAGAGCGATACCTGCATCAGGGTCGACCGAGTCCACCTCCAGGGTGCCAGTGCTTGCCTCAGCGAACTCCTCGACCTCCCGACCGTCGAGGCGGACGGCCGTGGTGTGGAGTTGGGGAGAGAAACCACTGCGGGACTCGCGATGCCCCTCGATTCCGGGCCTGCCGAGCCAGCCGTCCCCGGACTGGGGCAGTAGTGCGACGTGTACGGGTTCGTCAATGGAATTACCGACCTGGGTCTGAATGCACGAGGATCGCATGTCCTCGGCGAGGTGCGCATTGAGGTGGCCGAGATCACGGCCCCAGTAAGTGATTGATGCCTGACGGTCGTCGACCACGGATATGACGAGTGAAACTCCGGCGGTGTGCAAGTGAATGTTGGTGCCCTTCATGGCGACCTCCTGTCATCGAGCGAACGACTTTGTTTCTCTAGAAAGTAAGTCTCGTAAACAGTATCTCAGGCATGCCTTCACCGCAACGTGCCACGTCCGGGCCGCATCTTCCCGACCCAGCTCTCCCGCCGTGGTTGAATGAAAGTCAGTCTGTAGCGAGAACCCCAATCGGGGCTGGAGGGACCGTCATGGCAATTGTCTGCACCGCTGAGGCCACCCGAGCCGCTGAGCAGAGGTGGTTCGACGCCCGGCCTGGCCAGGACCTCATGGACGTCGCCGCCCATGCTGTCGCCCGCAAGGCCCAGGAATTGCTCCTCGGCGGGGCCATCGGGGACGTGGTGCCGGACTGGGCAGCCACACAGTGCGTCCTCGTACTCGTCGGCGGCGGAAACAACGGCGGTGACGGCCTCTTCGCAGCCGCTGCACTGGCTCAGCGTGGTTGGCGGGTCGAGGTGGCCCAGGTCATGGGTCAGCCTCACGAGGCTGGCATGGCGGCGGCGTTGGAAGCCGGCTGCATTCGCACACCGCTGGGGGAGGTCACCAGTCATTCCTATGACCTCGCCATCGACGCCGTCCTTGGTATTGGTGGACGCCCCGGCATCCCGCAGTCCCTCGAGCGGATTGACGGTTGGCTGCGGGATCATCAGATCCCGGTGCTCTCGGTTGACCTTCCATCAGGACTGGACGCCAATTCCGGTGAGGTGGAGTCCTGCGTCCACGCCACCCACACCGTGACCTTCTCGAGTCTCAAGTGGTGCCACATCACGCATCCGGCCGCGAAGTTCTGCGGACAGTTGGAGGTCCATGACATCGGCCTGGACCTCGTCGATGACGAGGGAAATGCGCTCGACGGTGTCGACGATTACTGCGATCTGGCCGAGATCGCCGCGCTCTGGCCGGTACCAGGTGTCCGCGACGACAAGTACTCCCGCGGAGTTGTCGGTGTCGACACCGGATCTGAGAGGTTCCCCGGTGCAGCGGTGTTGGGTGTCCTGGGAGCGCTGCGCAGTGGACCAGGGATGGTGCGATTTGCCGGGCCAACCGCCATTATGGCCTTCATCCTCAGCCGAGCCCCCTCGGTCGTCATTGGGGAAGGGCGCGTCCAGGCATGGGTTCTGGGCTCCGGCTGGGGCACCCACGACGGCAACGCCGATCGGTTCATCCGGCGAGCTGCTGACGGTGTCCCCATGGTCATCGACGCCGACGCCCTGGGTCTGCTGCCTGCTGAATTGCCAGAGGGATGTCTGCTCACCCCGCATGCCGGTGAACTTGCCCGGATGCTGCAGATTGAGCGGAGTCAGGTGGAAGCCGACCCGCGGGCGGCAGCCGTCCGTGCGGCCCAACGCTTCAGGGCGACGGTTTTGGTGAAGGGCTCGATCCAGTGGGTGGCGCGCCCCGACGGCACCGTCCGCGCTGCTCTGCCGGGCCCTGCATGGACGGCTCAGGCGGGTTCTGGCGACGTGCTGGCTGGTATGTGCGGCACTCTCATGGCTGCGGGGCTGGATGCTGCTGACGCGGCGGTGTGCGCTGCAGGGATGCAGGCTGCCACGGCGATTTCCATGCCTGGTCCGTACGCCCCCGACCAGATTGCCGAGTTGCTGCCCGGGATCGTGACGACGGTCCTGGGTCGCTGACCAAGCACACTGCGCGTACTGGCTCGCGAGGAGCTCCAGGGTGCTGGACTCCTCGGGCAAGACCCTCTCAGAGGGCGGCGCGAATCCTCGTCGAGCGTCCGGCCAGTCGGATCGCGTCCTCATAATGCACGACGAGCTCGCTGCACAGGTTCTCCCAGGTGCGGTTCTCGATCGAGGCTCGGGCGGCTACGCCCATGGCGCGACGCTTGTAATCGTCACCAACGAGGTCGACGACTCGAGAGCGGAAATCCGCCATGTCTCCGGGCTCGTAGAGCCATCCAGTGCGGGACGGGTCAATGAGGTCGATCGGCCCGCCCTTGCGGGGGCTGATGACCGGCACGCCACAGGCCTTGGCCTCTTGGACAGCCTGGCAGAAGGTCTCGAGCTCTCCGGTGGAGCAGAAGACGTCCATACTGGCGACCGCGCGGGGGAGTTCCTCTCCGCCCAGACCGCCGGTGAAGACGGCATTGGGAAGCTGCTTCTCCAACTCGGATCGAGCCGGGCCATTCCCTACGATGACGAGCTTGGTGTTGGGGATGTCCGCGAGGTTTGCCATGTCGGCGACGCGCTTCTCGGCGGCAAGCCGTCCCATGTATCCGACCACGACCTCACCATGGGGAGCCCACTTGTCATGAAGTTCCTGGGAGTACTTCGACGGGTTGAAGCGAACCTTGTCGACGCCGCGACCCCAGATGCCGACCCGCGGCACCCCATGGCTGACGAGCTGATCGCGGGAGAAAGTGGACGGGGCGTAGGTTGCGACTGCCAAGGAGTGGATCTGACGGACGCGGTACCAGCCGTAGAACTCCAGCTTGCCGAGACCGTAGCGGCCGGCGTAGGAGGGGATGTCAGTCTGGTAGATCGCCACCACGGGGACGCCGAGGGATGCGGCTGCCAGTGCGCCCTTGTACCCGATCATGAAGGGTCCGGCCAGGTGAACGACATCAGGCTCGAACTCGGCGAGGTAGCGTTCCATGGTCCACTGGGGGCTGGTGGAGACGCGGACGTCCTGGTAGCCCGGCCAGTGCAGGGAGGCCAACGGGATGACGGGAAATCCGGCGTACTCGCGGGGAGTCTGAGCATCACCGGGAGCGAGCACGAGGGCCTCGTGGCCGTTGTCGCGCAGGTGCTCCAGCACTCGTAAGACCGAGTTCGTCACTCCATTGACCTGGGGAAGGAATGACTCCGTGATGATCGCAACACGCACAACTTCATGGTAACCGGGACACGCGACACCTTGGCGGGGTCGCGGTGTCGAGGTGGTGAACTTGGGGTGACGAGATCGCCGTCGCCTGGGGCTTCGTGAAGGCGAGGAATGACATGTGTTTCAGGGAGTCGTGGCGACTCACCGCGTGGCCGCGTCGATTGCGATCACCTGCGGCTCACGGGGAAAGGCGTGCAGGGTGGAGCGCCTTCCGCTTTGCGGTGTTCTGTGCGCGCTCGCGGGATCGGTCATGGTTGGTTCCGCCCTCGGTTCCACGATCCACCGTCCCTACTCGTGGAACACGACCATCAGCGACTGACGTTCCTCGAGGGATGTGGTTGATTTCGTCGATACGACCTTTTTGGGTAGGGTGATGGCGTTGGCAACGGCCTGACTTGCTCGGGCCCATGATGCGTTTCAGTTGCTCGATGTGCCCTAAGGGCATGGCGGAGCCCCCGGCTCCGGGATTGATTCACTGCATTCACCTGCACAGCAGCTATTCGCCCGGCCATCGAGACAGACAATCAACCCAGGATTCCATGTCACCGAGACCCGCTGGGTCCGGTGCGTCGTGGCCAGATTCCGCGACCCGTGCAGTGACGCCGCGCCCTCATGCGCGGTGACGTGGTCCGCCAGCGCCCGAGGAGTCCGTCCATCGTGAGGGATGACCCCATTGAGCAACAAGAAACGCAACCCCAAGTCTTTCAAGGCCGACGGCACCCCGAAGCGTCGCTGGACGGCCGCTGAGCGCGCCGCTCGCGGTCACAAGCCCCGCACCAGGGGAGGGGTCCGCAACGGTCACACCGATTCGCACGGTCGCAACTTCGAGGCATGGACTCCCCGTGAGGACTCTCGTCGCGGCGAGGATGGGGCTGGCAAAGATCGTCGCTACTCCCAGGATCGACGCGGCCGCGATGAGTGGTCCGATCGTCGTGACGACCGCCGCCATGACCGCCGTGACGGCGACCGACGCCGGGGCGACCGCTGGGATCGTCGCGATGAACGCCGTAACGACCATCGCTGGTCCGATGACGGCGAGTTCCGTCCCCGCAAGTCGCGTCGTCCCAACAACCGTGCCAACCGTGACTGGAGGCATGACGATCGTCGCGGCTCGAGGTGGGATCGTGACGACTGGCGTGATGACCGTCGTGGTCAGCGTCGCAACGACTGGCGCGATGATCGCCGTGACGACCGTCGGGATCACGGAAACCGTGATGACCGCGGTTACCGCGGCGACCGCGACCGTCGGGACTTCCAGAAGAACCGTGACTTCCGCGAGGACCGTCGCCGCGACGACCGCTGGTCTGATCGCCGTGACGATCGTCGTCGCGAGGACCGCAGCGACTGGCACGCCGATCACGACGACGCCGACAACATGAATTGGAAGGCCACTGAGCTGACCGATCTGGACGTGTCCGGTATCGATCACGAGGGTGGATTCTCGGCCCTCGGTGTTCCTGACGAGATCGTCGCCGCCCTGGCCGCCACGGGCATCACCGAGCCCTTCCGGATCCAGATTGCCGCCATCCCGGACGCCATCGCCGGGCGTGACGTGCTGGGTCGTGCGTCGACGGGTTCGGGAAAGACCCTGGCCTTCGGCGTTCCGCTGCTGTCGCGTCTATCCACCGAGCCGCGCGAGGACAAGCGTCCGCGCGCCCTCATCCTCTCGCCCACCCGCGAACTGGCCATGCAGATCGCCGACGTGCTGTCGCCGCTGGCCTCGTCAATGGGTCTATCAACCATCCTCATCGCCGGTGGCATGAGCTACGGCCCGCAGACCAAGGCCTTCAAGAAGGGTGTTGACCTCGTCGTCGCCACTCCGGGACGCCTCGTCGATCTGCTGGAGACCGGTGACGCCGACCTGTCCGGCGTCACGGTGACGGTCCTCGACGAGGCCGATCACATGGCCGAGCTGGGTTTCATGGAGGCCGTTGGGTCGATCCTCGACGCCGTCCCCTCCGAGGGCCAGCGCCTGCTGTTCTCGGCAACCCTCGACGGTGCCGTCAACAAGCTGGTCAAGCGCTACATGCACGACCCGGTCACCCATGAGATCGACCCCGACAAGGGATCGGTCTCGACGATGACCCACCACGCCTTCCAGATCAAACCGCACGAGAAGGTTGGGCTCATGTGCGAGATCACCAACCGCGACGGTCACACCATCGTCTTCGCCCGCACTCAGCGGGGCGCATCCCGGATGGCCGAGCAGATGCGTGAGGCCGGCGTCATGGCCGGTGCCCTACATGGTGGTCTGACCCAGGGTGCCCGTGCCCGCGTACTGGCGGCCTTCAAGGACGGCTCCCTGCCGGTCCTGGTCGCCACTGACGTCGCGGCCCGAGGCATTGACGTTGACGACGTCACCCTGGTGCTGCAGGTTGACCCGCCGATGAACTCCAAGGACTACCTGCACCGTTCCGGTCGTACTGCTCGCGCCGGGCACGACGGGGCCGTCGTCTCGCTCATCCTGCCGCACCAGCGCCGCAGCATGTCGCGTCTGTACCGTCAGGCCGGTGTCAAGCCGGTCGAGGCCCAGGTCGTGATGGGTGACGACCACGTCGCCGAGGTGGCCGGTTGCAGCCCGGCCCTGGGCGCGCCGATCGACGAGAAAGACTACGAGGCCCTCGTCGCCCCCAAGCAGCAGCGCGGCAAGAAGTCCCGTGACGGCAAGCCCGGCCGTGGCAAGGGCGGACGCAACCGCGGTGGTCGCGGTTACGACCGGGATCGTCGCGGTGGTCACGGCCATGATCGTGGACACGATTCTCGCGGTCACAACTCCCGTGGACATGACGGACGTCGTCGCGACATCGAGACCAGGTACGGTCGCTCCGGCAACGACACCTGGTGATCCGACGCCTAATGAATCGAGGCGGAGTCACCTCGCGGGCAACGGCTGGTTCGGGCACGTCGACAGTGCCCGAACCATCGCGTTGCGTTCCGCCGAGGTGACCCAGAGGTGATACTTCTTCTTCACCGCGATCTGACGAGACACGTAGTCACAGCGGTAGGACTTGTTCGGCGGTAGCCACGTCGCCGCATCCCCGGCTCCCTTCTGCTGGTTGGCCCGTCCCTCGACGGCCAGCAGGTTGAGGGGGTCGTTCGCGAGCGCCTGGCGTCGGTCCATCGGCAACTGTTGGGCCCCGGTGACCCAGGCGTTTCCCAGCGCGACGACATGGTCGATCTGTACGACGGCCGATGTTTCGCGCCCACGTTTCCACCTGATCGTCCGGCCGGTGTAGGGATCGTGCAATTCCCCGGACACAACGCGGCACCGGCTGCCGGATTTCAGCTTCGCCCCGACGAGGTCGCGGGCCAGGGCGTCATCCCGGGTGCCGCAGCCGTTGTGCCCCCACGGGCTCGTCAGGACGGGGTCGGAGCTGTCGCTCCATGCCTGTCCGAACTGTTCGCGGGAGTATCCCGTCATGGGTGCGCGCCCTTTGACGGGAAGCTGTCCGAGAACTTCGGCCGCCTGTCCGTAGGCCGTCGATCCCTCGTGAGGAGCGGCCCGGCGATAGACGCCGATGAGAGCCAACGTTGCGACGACGATCAGCACCAACCACTCCCACCGCCGACGAGTCCGCGTCTCCATGTCATCACCCTCACAATCTCGACAACCGGTGGCCTGACGCTACTCGCGACCACCGACTCAGCAGAAGGGTTAAGGCGAACACGTCTGCCACGCCTGGGTAGCGGCACCCGGACGACGAGAGCCCGGCGCGTTTCGCGGACTATCCTGATGCCTTGTGGATGAACAGACGAGCCCGCAGGACGTGACCCCGGAACTCGCGGTCGCAACTCCCGAGGAAGCCGCTGACTTGGCGCGCGCCCTCGACCTTGACGAGACGACCGTGTCCACCTGGTTGACCCGGGGCATCGGAATTACGGCACGCCGTGGCGCCGCGACCGCCGGCCTCGCCCATCTCGTCGACGACGGTGGTCATGCCGAGGTCGCTGATCTCGTCCTGGCCGCTCCCGACGACGACATCGCCGCGGCCCTCGTCCAGGGAGCCGAGCAGATCGCCACCGACCTGGAGTCGCGCATCCTCGTCGTCTCCTGCATGCAGTCCGCTCCCAGCCCCGCCTATCAGCGTGACGGTGACGACTGGGTGCGTGTGCTGCCCACCCGCCTCGTCGTCCCCACCACCGAGGCCATGCACTCCTTCGGCTCCACTCTGGCGACCGAGCTTCGCGCCGGTGACATCGTGTTGGCCTCCGGAGACCTAGGGGCCGGGAAAACCACCCTGGCCCAGGGGATCGGTCTGGGTCTGGGGGTCGAGGGGCCGGTCATTTCCCCGACCTTCGTGCTGGCCCGACGCCATGCCGGAGTTGACGGGCGCCCGGGACTCGTCCACGTCGACGCCTACCGTCTCGGGTCAGCCGCAGAACTGGTCGACCTGGACCTCGACGAGACCATGGACCAGGCCGTCACCCTCATTGAGTGGGGAGCCGGTATCGCTGAGGACCTCGGCGGCTCCCACTTGGACATTGACATCCGTCGTAGCGGGGACCCCGCCGACGGGACCCGCGTGGTCTACCTGGAAGGTTTCGGCCCCCGCTGGCAGGACGTCGACCTGTCGCCACTGTCCGAATTTCCCCTTGGCACCACCCCCTGACGAGACCGGAGACAACATCTGATGAACACGATCGTTCTGGGAATCGACACCTCGACGGCCGTCAGCGTCGGTCTGGCGCGCGGGTCGCAGGTGCTCGTCAGCCTGCACCACGACGACCCTCGCGCCCACGCCGAGCAGCTCATGCCCCTCATCCACACCGCGTGTGAGCAGGCCGAGATCGCCCTGACCGACATCGGTGACGTGGCCATCGGCGTCGGCCCTGGCCCCTATACCGGACTGCGCGTCGGGGTGGCCACCGGACGAGTGCTCGCCCACCTGGCTGACCTCACCCCTCACCCGGTGTGCTCCCTCGACGTCCTGGCCCGCCAGTGGGCTGACGGCGGCGTCGACGGCGAGTTCGTGGTGTGTACCGACGCCCGTCGTCACGAGCTGTACTGGGGTCGCTACGACGCCTCCGGCAACCGTCTCGACGGACCCAACGTCACCCGGCCCGAGGAACTGCCCGAGGGTATTCCGGTCGGCGGTCCGGGATGCCCGGTTCGCGGTCTGACGCCCGCCCCCGGATCCCCAGAGCGTCTGGACGCCGGGGTGCTCGCCGCGTCCTGGCAGACCATGCCCGACGTCGGTCTGGAGCCGCTCTACCTGCGAGATCCCGACGCCACCGTCCCGACGACGCGCAAGGCCACCCTGACCCCGACTCGCCTGACCCTGCCCGGCATCAAGCGATGACCAGAGTCGCCAGCCCGGCTGATCTCGATGCCATCATGGCCGTTGAGCAGGCCAGCTTCGACACGTCCCGGCAGTGGTCCCGGACCTCCTGGGCCGAGGAAATATCGCCGGCCGACCACCGCCTCACGCTGGTCGCCGGGGAGGACGAGGTCGCGGCCGTCGCCACCTTCCACGGTTTCGACGTCGCCGATCTTGACCGGATCATGGTCACTCCCGTGGCACGGGGGCAAGGACTGGCCGTCGAACTGCTCTCTCGTGGCATCGACTGGGCACGCTCCCGGGGGTGCCGCACCATGATGCTCGAGGTGCGCCGAGACAATGACCCGGCCATCTCCTTGTACCAACGCTTCGGATTCGAGACGATTTCCCAGCGTCCCAATTACTACGGCGGCGGGGTTGACGCCCTCGTCATGTCCGTCGACCTGCCCGCGACCACAACCGAGGAGAACCATGTCTGAACCGCTCATCCTGGGCATCGAGTCGTCCTGTGACGAGACCGGAGTCGGCATCGTCCGTGGCAATGACCTGCTCGCCAACGAGGTCGCATCCTCGATGGAGCAGCACGTGCGCTTCGGCGGGGTCGTCCCCGAGGTGGCGTCGCGTGCCCACCTGGAGGCGATCGTCCCGGTGCTGGAGAAGGCCACGGCCACCGCCGGGGTGGATCTGTCCGAGCTCGACGGCATCGCCGTGACGGCGGGTCCCGGTCTGGCAGGGGCGTTGGTCGTCGGTCTGTCGGCTGCCAAGGCGCTGGCAAGCTGGCTCAACAAGCCGCTTTACGGCGTCAACCACCTGGCCGGACACGTCGCCGTCGACCTGCTCGAGCACGGGGACCTGCCGATGCCGTGCGGTGCCCTGCTCGTCTCGGGCGGCCACACCAGCCTGCTGCGGGTCAATGACATCGCGACCGACGTCGTCGAGGTGGGTTCGACGATTGACGACGCCGCTGGCGAGGCCTACGACAAGGTTGCCCGCGTCCTCGGCCTGCCCTACCCAGGGGGCCCGGTCATCGACAAGGCCGCTGCCGAGGGAGATCCCAGGGCCATCCGATTCCCGCGCGGACTGACGGCCCGTCACGACATGGTCGAGCACCGCTTCGACTACTCCTTTTCCGGCCTCAAGACGGCGGTGAGTCGTTGGGTCGAGACCCAGCAGCGCGACGGGGTCGAGTTCCGGGTGGCCGACGTCGCCGCCAGCTTCCAGGAGGCCGTTGCCGACGTGCTGACCGCCAAGGCCGTCGACATGTGCCAGGAATACGACCTCAAGCACTTCCTCATCGGTGGGGGAGTGGCGGCGAACTCGCGGCTGCGCACCCTGCTCGCCGAGCGGATGGAGGCTGCTGGAGTCGAGCTGCGACGCCCGCGTCCGGGGCTGTGCACCGACAATGGGGCGATGATCGCTGCTCTCGGTGTGCAGGTCGTCAAGGCTGGCCTGCCGCCGTCGTCGATGGACATCTCCGCTGATTCCGGGCTGCCCATTGAAAAGGTGATCGTCTGAGGTGGTGGATGCCGACGGTCTTCTGGGAGGTGAACGCGAAGCCGCTTGAATACTGCTGGTCAGAACCCGCTCGTCGTTTGCCTCGCTGTGCCATTCTGTGGGGCATCAGTAATCGACAGGAATGGATGAGGAATGAGTGAACCCTTCGTTCTCGATGCCAGTTTCAGCGCCTTTCGCGCCGAGTCCTTCGCCAACGACGTCACCGGGCGGCTGGTTCAGAATGCGGTGACCGGCACCGGAGCCGACACCGTCAGTCTGGATCGCACCGTGGTCAACGGCATCGACGAGACGACCTCCGAGCGGTTGGATTCCTGGAAGGTGACCGACCAAAAGCACTCCGGACGGTGCTGGGAATTCGCGGGGCTCAACGTCCTGCGTGCCAAGGTCATCGACGAGCTCAAGGTCGACGACCTCGAGTTCTCGCAGAATTACATCGCCTTCTTCGACAAGCTCGAGAAGGCCAACCACACCCTAGCTCGCGCCATCGCCACGGCATCGCGTGACGCTGACGAGGAAGAGGTGCGCGCCATCATGGACTACCCGGCCGAGGACGGCGGATGGTGGATGCAGTTCACCGACCTTGTCGCCAAGTACGGCGTGGTGCCCTCATGGACCATGCCCGACACCGAGTCGGCTGGCAACACCCTGCAAATGAACCGCGCCCTGTCGACGGTGCTGCGTCGAGCCATCGGAAAGATCCGCGACGCAGCCACCAATTCCGACGCCAATGAGGGAGCCTCTCAGATGGAGGCCGCCCGTGGCGAGGCCTTGGACGCTGTGTGGAAGATCCTCGCGATCCACCTCGGCACCCCGCCCACCAGTTTCACCTGGCAGTACCGTGACAAGGACAAGAACTTCCACCGCAAGGGCACCTACACCCCGCTGGAGTTCGCCCACGAGATCGTGCCGCAGGCTTTCGAGCCGTGGGTCAGCCTCGGCCATGACCCACGTGAGGAGCACCCGGTCGGTCGCACCTACGTCCATGAGCACACCCCGTACATGGAGGGTGGCACCCCTTACTGGCACCTGTCGGTAGGGCTGGACGTCATGAAGAAGGCGGTCATCGACTCCATCGCAGCAGGCGAGCCGGTCTGGTTCGCCTGCGACGTCAAGAAGCAGTTCGACAAGGACCTGGGCATCTGGGATGCGAAGCTGCATGACTACGAGGCCCTTTACGGCATCGACATGGAAATGTCCAAGGCCGAGCGGTTGCGCTTGCGCGAGTCTGGTGGCACCCACGCCATGACCGTTGTCGGTGTGGACCTCGTTGACGGTGTCCCGGTGCGCTGGCGGGTTGAGAACTCCTGGGGTGACGAGGTGGGCCGCAAGGGGTTCTTCACGATGAACGACTCGTGGTTCGACGAGTACGTCTACAACGTCATCGTGCCTCGCTCCCGGGTGGCCGAGGAGATTGCCGAGGCGTGCGACCAGGAGCCGATCGTCTTGCCGCAGTACGACATGATGTGAGTCCTCTGCCGACACGGATCTGCCCGCCCGCAGGAACGCGGGCGGGCAGATCCGTGTCGGCATTCCTGTCGCGCGTGCAGAATCCGTCAAGTCGGGGAGACTCTGCCAGCTGTCGTGACTGGTCGAGGCTGCTTTTCGCTTACCATCCGTCTCCGTCACTTTGAGAGGATGTCTCCATGATGACCCCGATCCTCACCACCCTTGGCTTCGTCATGCACCCTGACGGAGAGCGCGTCCTCATGGTGCATCGCATCGCACGTCCTGGCGACGAGCAGCTCGGCAAGTACAACGGGCTGGGAGGCAAGGTGGAACCGGGGGAGGATGTCGTCGCTGGCATGAAGCGCGAATTGCGCGAGGAGGCTGCGATCGAGGTTGACGCCATGCGCCTACGTGGCACCGTCTCGTGGCCGGGGTTCGGGCGGCACGGAGAGGACCATTTCGGATTTATCTTCCTCGTCGACTCGTGGCATCCCATTGCCGACGCCATCCCTGACGCCAATGAAGAGGGGCCACTGACCTGGGAGCGCGTCGATTCGCTCGACGAGTTACCGATGTGGGAGGGGGACCGCTACTTTCTGCCGCTGGTTTTTGATCCTGATGTTCCGCAGTTCCACGGCTGTCTGCCCTATCACGATGGTCGACCGACCGGGTGGTCATACTCGGTGTAAACCTTTGACGCTGGGGGCTTCGTGGATGCGCGGCGTCATGCTTGCACCAAGGCTTAGGTAAAGCTAACCTTAAGCCCACTTTGTATTGACGCTGTACGCCCCCACAGGAAGGCCCGCCACCATCATGAATGTCACAAGAACTCTCGGCGCCATTGCCACGATTGCTCTTACGTTAGGTCTTGGTGCCTGCGCCGGTGGTGCCCAGGAGAAGGCGTCGAGTGGCCATACTCCCGCTCTGAGTGTCACCGATGTTGCAGGGCGCACGGTTTCCTTTGACGCCCAACCTAAGCGCATTCTTTTGGCTGAGGGGCGCGCGCTGATGGCCACCAGTGTCCTGAACAAGGAGAATCCGGCTAAGGATGTGGTAGCCATCGGCGCTGATTTACACAAGGCGGCGCCCAGCTTCGAATCTGCATTGCGTCAGGCCCGCCCACAGGTGAGCAAACTTCCGATGATTGGCAGTATCGAGAAGGGGGACGTCACTGTGGAGAATATGCTGTCGTTCAAGCCCGATGCGGTGGTCATGACTCTGGACCAGAAAGAGGCTGCGGAGAAGGCTGGATTTCTTCAGAAAATGGACCAAGCCAAGCTTCCCCATGTTTTCATCGACTTCCGCAGGAAGCCTCTAGAAAACACCACGAAATCGATGGCGACACTCGGTAAAATCTTTGGTGGAAAGGCTATTTCCCGAGCTAAGGAATTCAATAAATTCTATCAATCAAAGGTTGATGACGTGTCACAAAGAGTCTCCCGGGAAAGTGACAAACCTCGCACATTTCTGTGGCGTGCTGCCGGGCTTAAGGACTGTTGCTCCACCTATGCGAATCTCAATCTGGGCGACGTCATCACCGCTGCCGGAGGCCACAACCTTGGGGTGGACCTCCTTCGGACATCTGCAGGTGACGTCACCCCAGAGAAGATTGTGGCAACCCAACCCGAACACATCATCGCCACCGGTGGTTCGTGGGCTAAGGATCCGAAGAAACCGGAGTCTGTTCCTCACGTCGAACTTGGATATAACGTCACTGATGACGATGCACAGAGGACCTTGGCTGGCCTGCTCAAGACCCCGGGATTTTCCTTACTCAAGGCCCCGAAGGATGGAAAGTTGCATGCCGTCTATCATCAGTTCTACGACTCTCCCTTTAATGTTTTCGCACTTGAGCAGTTCGCGGCATGGCAACATCCGAAACAATTCAAGGGTGTCGACCTAACGAAGGATTTCGCTAAATTCCATGAGGACTACTTGCCTTTTGGCTACCGTGGCGTGTTTTTCGTCACGCTGAAGAAGTGAATCCGACGTGAGTAACACTGACATGTCCCTTGCCCCGGAGGATCCTGCCACCGGAATGGTGGCTGTGGTGAGGGGATACTACCGGCGTGCCCGTTGGAAGCGCTGGGCCATTGTCCTGCTTTCGGTCATTGCGGTGGCTGCTTTCCTAGTCACCATCGTGGTTGGCCCCGTGGACATCACTCTTCCCCAGCTGCTGAGAGCACTGGTCAATCCCTCCACGGTGGATGCTCAGACCAGAATGGTGCTGTGGCAATTGCGCATTCCGTCGTCGGTGATGGCGGTACTCATTGGGGTGTGCCTTTCGCTCGCAGGCGCGCACATGCAGACCATCCTGGACAACCCGCTGGCAGAACCTTTCACGTTAGGGATCTCTGCAGCAGCGGCTTTTGGGGCGGCCGCCTCTATCGTCTTGGGGTGGACGATCATTCCCAATTCCCAATTCAACGTGGCGGTCTGCGCAGCAGTGGCATCCCTTGTTGCGGTTGCCATTGTTGCCGCTGTCTCACGCCGCCGTGAAGATGGCCGGGAGTCCATGATCCTGCTTGGTATCGCCCTGGTATTCGGATTCCATGCGCTCCTGGCGCTCTTGCAGTACCGAGCCACCCCGGAGGCCCTCCAACAGATCGTCTTCTGGACGATGGGCTCCCTTCAACGGGCTACGTGGACTTCGAATGCCATCATCGCCGCCGTCCTGGCTATCGCTATTCCCATCACGATCAGGCATTCGGGGCAGCTGACCGCGTTGAGACTCGGAGATGAACGTGCTGCCGCCATGGGGGTGAATGTGCCCCGGCTGAGGTCGCGAATCCTTATTCTGGCGTCACTGCTGGCAGCAGTTACCGTCGCCTTTGCTGGGGTCATCGGATTCGTCGGTCTGGTCGGTCCCCATGTCGCCCGCATCCTGGTTGGCGAGGAGCAGCGATACTTCGCGCCTGCCTCCGCAGCTACTGGGGCCTTCCTACTAGCCACCGCCCATGCCCTGTCGATCACCATCATCCCTGGGGTGGCGATACCTATTGGGATCATCACCGCGCTAGTGGGGGTGCCAGTATTCGTTTCCCTCATCCTCACTCGGCATCGTATCTTCGGAGGGGCATCGTGAACATCCGCCTGTCTAACCTGCACTTGTCTTACGGGCAGCGTCACGTACTCGACGGGGTGAGCCTCGGTCCGCTGGAGCGGGGGACGGTCACTGGGCTGCTCGGACCCAACGGAGCGGGAAAATCCACGCTCATCAAGGCGATCGCCGGGCTGAAGACCCCTACCTCGGGAGAGGTGATCATCAGCGATGACGATGGCCATGTCAGCGGAGCCCAACTGCGCGACGTCGTGGGTTACCTACCCCAGGACGTGCTTGCCACCGCATCCCTGACCGTCCTTGAGTCGGTCCTGACCTCGGCTCGCAGCAGGAGCAAAGCGACGGTGGAACGTGCTGCTCATGTCTTGGAGCGCGTCGGTATTGCCCATATCGCCCACCGCTTCATTTCCCAGCTGTCTGGCGGACAACGGCAATTGGTGGCGTTGGCGCAGATGGTAGTTCGAGATCCTCAGGTCTTGCTGCTCGACGAGCCCACCTCTGCATTAGATCTGCACAATCAGATCGAGGTGTTGCGCCTAGTGCGCAGAGCCGTTGACAGCGGGCACAGGATGGCAATCGTCGCCCTCCACGACCTGAATCTGGCTGCCTGTTACTGTGACCGCCTGGTGTTGTTACACGAGGGCGGGGTGCATGCCGAAGGATCACCCTCGGAAGTCCTCACCCCGGACGTGTTGGAGCGCGTCTATGGGTTCCGTGCCCGGGTGCTCAGCGACGACGGCATCCCCGTCGTTCGTCCAGTGGTAACCGCGTAATCCGTCAATTGCGGGCGTTATCTTGGTCAGCTGGCTAGCCTGACGATCCACAGAATGAGGCAAACCACCGGAGCCACCCAGCGAGAACTCCACGCTCCGTAGTGAGTTTCCGTAAACATACTGTCTGCTCGAGGGTTGCTCCCTGGCAGGCTGCATGGGGCAATGGCTGTGAGCGCGAGGCTTACCGGCAACAGGATCGAGAACGGTACCGGTGTCGTCACGATTGGGGTATCCGCGAGGACCCCCATCGTGATAATCCCGCCGAGAGCCAGCATGATGGTGACCCCAGCGACGACGTCCTGCCCAGAACCGTCCGGTTCAACGAAAGATTCCACAAAGGTCAACAAGCCGGGAATCACGATGATCGCAATAAAGAGCAGCGCCCAGCTGACATTGGTGTGGGCATCCATGTTGAGGGGTTCCGTGCGCGACGCATAGTAGGTCGTCGCCATGGCTCCGAGCTGGAAGGCTGAACCGATGAAGTGATGGACGTACCACCCTGCAGAACGGCGCGAAAGATCGTCCTCAGGGGTCACGTTCCTGGACCCCCAGGATTGCAGGCGCTGGGTGAATCTCGATCGGTTCTCGTAAGTGGTGATGGCCACGACGGTATTAGTTACTCCTCGTGCGGGAAACAGTGCAAAGCGATGTCTCGACCGAAGACTGTACCCAAACGGTTCGAAAGTACCTCTATGGTGGCACCGTGGATCTCACCGTGGCACGCCGTCTGGCCAGCGATGAAGGGATCGACGCCCTCGACCTCGCCGACGCCGAGTCTGATCCAGATTCGCTGTCCGCCGCGACCAGATTGCGTCGTCACATGGATGCCGATCTCGCCGCCGCAGCCCTCGACCAAATCAGCCTGAGACGTCGAGCCGTCAGCAAGGTTGGTCCGGTCGGTGCAGACATGTTGTGGACCCGTGACGGACTCGAGCAGGCCACCCGTGGCGACGTCTCCCTGTGGCGTGCAAAATGCCTGGTCTCGGCAGGTTTCACGGACGTCGTGGACCTGGGTTGCGCATGTGGTGCAGACTCCCGGGCTTGCCTCGATGCCGGGTTGAGGGTGACGGCCGTCGAGATCGACCCGGCGACCGCTGAACTGGCCCGTCACAATCTGCCCGGAGTCAACGTGCTGTGCGCCGATGCCGCAGAGGTCGTTGATGACCTGCTCAAGGATGCGTCAGACTCCACGGTCGTCATGCTCGACCCTGCTCGACGCACTGGTCGAGGGCGGACCTGGCGCCTGGAGGACGTGCAGCCGCCATGGTCCTTCGTTGAGAAAGTGATCACGTCGACGCCGACCGTCGTCAAGCTTGGACCAGGCGTCGATCGCTCCCAACTGCCGGACCTGCCCGTCACCTACGTGGGTCATCGTGGGGATCTGGTTGAGGCGACGTTGTGGTCCGGGTTTGGCGACCGCTGGTCAGGGGATCGTGCCATTCTCGTCAGCCCCGAGACGACCCGTGAGCTGCCCGGTGCACTACCTGATCCGGACGTTGGTGATCTGGGCCCCTTCGTGGCTGAACCTCACCCGGCAGCCATTCGGGCAGGCAGTCTCTCGGCGATTGACGACTCGCTGCACACGGTGTCTGACGGCATCGCCTACCTCACTGCAGATGCCCCGGTGAATTCTCCGTGGCTGACGTGGTTTGCCGTCAAGGAGGTGCTCCCTCTCGACGTCAAGACGCTGCGTTCCTGGGTGCGTGATCACCGCGTCGGAACCCTCGAGATCAAGAAGCGTGGTGTTGACGTCGATCCCGTCGCGTGGCGACGAAAGCTCAAGCCCTCTGGGCCACGTTCCATCACTCTCATCTGCACTCCGACAAGGAAAAACGCCAAGGTTTTGGTGTGTGATCGAATGCGCTGATCCTCCAGCCGTATCCAGAATCGACCTATCTGTGATGTCATGTGCTCATGGTGGCCACTCGGCACTCGGCAAGATACCTCACTGCACTGCTGTTGACTCCGCTCCTCCTGCTGTCGGGGTGCGGAAAGTTCAACGCTGGTTTCGTCATCGAGGACGAAAACCATGTTGATGCAACCTTGACCGTCGGAGTTCTCAAGTCGGTCCTCGACGAGTTCACGGGAAGTGAGGCCGAGGAGGTCACGAAAGAGCTTCGCGATTGCTCGGAACTCAAGAAATCATATGAGTTGGATGAGAACGCTGCCGACAAGATGACGGTCAAACCCTTTGACGACGACAAGTATTTGGGCTGCACGGTGACCGGCACGATGACGGTCGCTGAGCTGACGGGCCAAGCATCCTCATCCTCGAGTAGTGCGAAACCGTCGACCACACCTTCGAAGGGTTTTGCGGGCGACGGCCCTATCTTCATCGCCTTTGATGACGACAAGGTCCGGTTCCGTCTTGATGGTTCTGATCTGCAGGACGCCATCTCTGGGTTTGGCTCCTCGGAATTGGGTGGCTCAGCCAAGGGTTTTGATTTCAAGGTCTCTGTGACCTTCCCTGGCAAAGTCCTCAGTCATTCGGGGGCGAGCAAGGTCGACGGCAAGACCGTGACCTGGACTGACATCGAGGACCTCGAATCGTATTCGGGCCTGGAGGCCTCAGGCGAGCGCGGAGGTGGCTTCCCCGGCTGGACATGGGTGGTTCTCGCGGTGGTCGTCGTCGCCATTGGTGGTGCCATTGCAGCTGTGGTCGTGGACAAGAGGAAGGCTGCCCAGGGAGGCCGTCGGCCACCCCATGCTCCTGGCGTTGAGCCTGGCCCAAACGCACACTGACCGCGAGCTCGTACGAGGCCTGGAACCATATGGCTTCCAGGGCTCCGTTTCATTGGTTTGCACATGTGGGCCTACCGTCAGGCCCCATGCCTGTGATTCCATGTGGGCATGCTGAGTGTTTCGCGCCATATGAGACGCTGTCTGGTCTTGCTTCTTGCACCCCTGTTGCTGCTCGCCGGGTGCGTCAAATTCGACACGGCAATGGAGATCAAGGACGAGGATCACATTCACGTCAAGGCCACGGTTGGTATCTCCAAGTCGATGGCCGACATGTCGGGGGAGGATCTCACCTCCCAGTTCTCCAACTGCAGTGACGTCAAGGGCATGGGCGGCGGGGCCTCGAGCGCGAAGGGTGAAAAGTTCGAGGATGATCAGTACATCGGTTGCACCTATTCGGGCGACATCACGGCAGCCGAGTACAACAAGAAGGATGACGGCAGCAAGATCACCTTCGACAAAGACAAGGTGACCTTCAAGATGAATGCGGGTTATTTCAATGACGCAGGTGGTTCCACCGAGTCCCTCGATGCGAGCATGCTCAGCGACTTCAAGGTCTCCATCATCTTCCCCGGCAAGGTGTTGAGCCACTCGGGATCGAGCAAGGTCGACGGGAACACCGTCACCTGGACCGATCCCAAGGACGTGTTCTCGAGCGAGGGGCTCAGCGCCACTGGTGAGCGCAACGATGGTGTGCCGGCGTGGGTCTGGATCGTCGTCGCGGTGGCGGCCTTGGCGATCATCGGGATCGTCGTGGCTGTCGTGCTCAAGAAGAAGGGTCCGAAGGCGAGCGAGCCGGAGAACGGTGATGCCCCGTGGGCGATGCAGTATCCGGGGCAGCCGCAGGGGCAACAGCCTCAGCAGTGGAACAGCCAGACCCCGCAGTGGGGCAGTCAACCCGACCGGGGCAATCCTCAGGCACAACAGTCGCCCTACCAGAACCCGAGCCAGAGTCAGCTAGGTCAGCCATGGGGACATGTCCCGGGGAATGTGACCGGGGCTCCTCAGCCTGATCAGCAGCCGCTCTCAAACCCTGATGACTTCTGGAAGAACCACGGATCCAACTGATTGGTGCCGATATTTGGAAGGCCGTTTCTGGCACTCCCGTTGCCTGAGTGCCAACCACGGGTGTACTTTCGTGGTTGGCACTCTCGTGGTGAGTGTGCCAACGGACCTGAAGCACCCGCGACGCCGATGGTTCGTCGCGCTCGGGGCTCGCAACCCCTGGCGAGAGACAATGACACAATCCGTCTTCAGTAGAAAGGGGTCTTGACGTGGCAACCACGATCAAGCCGCTCGAGGACCGCGTCCTCGTCCAGCCTCTCGAGGCCGAGCAGACCACCGCTTCCGGACTCGTCATCCCGGACACCGCCAAGGAGAAGCCCCAGGAGGGCAAGGTCATCTCCGCTGGCCCCGGTCGCGTCGACGACAAGGGCACCCGCGTTCCCATGGATGTCAAGGAGGGTGACGTCGTCATCTTCTCCAAGTACGGCGGCACCGACGTCAAGTACGATGGCCAGGAGTACCTGCTCCTCAACGCTCGCGACATCCTCGCCGTCGTCGAGAAGTGAGGCGCTGATACATGGCAGCCAAGCAGCTTCAGTTCGACGAGGAGGCCCGTCGCTCCCTCGAGCGCGGCGTCGACACCCTCGCTAACACCGTCAAGGTGACCCTCGGCCCCAAGGGGCGCTACGTCGTTCTCGACAAGAAGTGGGGAGCCCCGACCATCACCAACGACGGCGTGACCGTCGCCAAGGAGGTCGATCTCACCGATCCTTACGAGAACCTCGGCGCCCAGCTCGCCAAGGAGGTCGCCACCAAGACCAACGACGTGGCCGGTGATGGAACCACCACCGCCACCGTGCTCGCCCAGGCCCTCGTTCACGAGGGACTGCGCGCCGTGGCCTCCGGGGGCAACCCGGTCGGTCTCAAGCACGGTATCGAGAAGGCCGTCGACGCCGTCGTGGAGGAGCTTCGCTCTATCTCGCGCGCCATCGACACCACCTCGGACATGGCCAGTGTCGCCACTATCTCCAGCCGTGACGAGAAGATCGGTGAGCTCATCGCCGAGGCTTTCGACAAGGTTGGCAAGGACGGCGTCATCACCGTCGACGAGTCCCAGACCTTCGGCACCGAGCTCGACTTCACCGAGGGCATGCAGTTCGACAAGGGCTACCTGTCGCCCTACATGGTCACCGACCAGGACCGCATGGAGGCCGTGATCGAGGATCCTTACATCCTCGTCCACTCCGGCAAGATCTCGTCGATGAACGACCTGCTCCCGCTGTTGGAGAAGGTCATCGCCGCCCACGGTAACCTGTTCATCGTGGCCGAGGACGTCGACGGGGAGGCCCTGAGCACCCTCGTCGTCAACAAGATCCGCGGCACCTTCAACTCGGTGGCCGTCAAGGCTCCGGCCTTCGGTGACCGCCGCAAGGCCATGCTGCAGGACATCGCCACCCTCACCGGTGGTCAGGTCGTCGCTCCCGAGGTCGGGCTCAAGCTCGACCAGGTGGGCCTCGAGGTTCTGGGTCGCGCCAAGAAGGTTGTCGTCACCAAGGACAACACCACCATCGTCGACGGCGCCGGCTCCAAGGCCGACGTCGAGGGACGCGTCGCCCAGCTGCGTGCTGAGTACGACAACTCCGACTCCGAATGGGACCGCGAGAAGCTCCAGGAGCGTATTGCCAAGCTCGCCGGCGGTGTGTGTGTCATTCGCGTGGGTGCGGCCACCGAGGTCGAGCTCAACGAGAAGAAGCACCGCATCGAGGATGCTGTCTCCGCGACTCGTGCAGCGATCGAGGAGGGCATCGTCGCCGGTGGTGGCTCCGCCCTCATCCATGCCGCGCACGTGCTTGACGGGAACCTTCACCTCGAGGGTGACGAGAAGGCCGGTGTCCAGATCGTCGCCAAGGCCGTTCGCGAGCCGCTGCGCTGGATTGCCGAGAACGGTGGCGAGCCTGGCTATGTCATCGTCTCCAAGGTTGCCGAGATGGAGCCCGGACACGGCTACAACGGCAAGACTGGTCAGTACGTGGACCTCATCGCCGACGGTGTCATCGACCCTGTCAAGGTGACCCGCTCCGCGCTGGCCAACGCCGCCTCCATCGCCGCTTTGCTGCTCACCACCGAGACCCTCGTGGTGGACAAGCCGGAGGAAGAAGACGACGACAAGTGAGTCACTGATCCTCGCTGATCACTGCGGGCCCCGGAACCGTTTGGTTCCGGGGCCCGTTGCTATACGTCCGTGCCGGTGACCGGTCGGTCTTCGTGATGCGCCCGGGGAGCATTCCCCGGGCCCCGTGCACTCACGACGCGATGGCGTCAGTCCTTGAGCGGCTTGCCGTCACGGTCCATGGTGTTGAACAACTCATGGTCTTCGGGCAGATGATCCAGGTAGTCACGCTCGGTGTCTGGGGCCGTGTGTCCCAGATCGAGCTCCTCACTACGAGCGTCCATGGCTGCCGCACGCAGGGCGTACTCCTCGTCAGCAGTCTCGAGCTGCTCAGGAGTGGCCTCGTTGGCGACGATCATGCCGGCCTGGGCATCCTCAGGTACCTGAGGAATGACGCCGGCGTCCACACGCTCCCGATGACCCTTGATCTCGCGAGCCACGACCCGAGCGAGGAAGTACATGCCGATCACGTTCGGAACAGCCATGAGGAAGAGCATGGCGTCGGCCAGAGCGAGGATCGAGGCCATGTTCGTGGCCGCACCGACAACCAGCAGGAGCAGGAAGATGCCGTTGTAGATGCGCTCGGCGGTGGCCGAGTTCCCGAACAGGAAGCCAACAGCCTTCTTGCCGTAGAAGGAGTACGACAGCATCGTCGAGAAGGCGAAGAGGACGACAGCCAGGGTCAGCAGGGAGCTGAACCACGGGGCAACCGTCTCGAGAGCGTGGGCGGTCATCTGAACACCATCGGCGTCGTGATCCTTGTAGACACCGGTGATGATGATGGTGATGGCCGTCATGGTGCAGATGACGACGGAGTCGATGAACGGCTCCCACATAGCGACGAAGCCCTCCTGTGCCGGGTGACGAGTCTTCACGGCAGAGTGGGCGATGCCCGCGGTACCGACACCGGCTGCGTTCGAGAAGGCAGCACGCTGAACGCCGACGATGAGCACGCCGAGGACGCCTCCGGCGATGCCATGGCCAGTGAAGGCGCCCGACCAGATGGCCTTAAAGGCGTCACCAACTTCGGTGATGTTCGCGCCGATCACGGCCAGACACATGATGACGTAGAGGATGCCCATGAAGGGGACGATCTTGGAGGTGGCAGCGCCAATCTTGGAGGCACCGCCGACGATGACGATGCCGACGAGGATCGCGAACACCAGTCCGACAACCCACATGTGGGTGCCGATCCAGGAGTCCTTGCCACCGGCGAACATCGCCAGCTGGTAGGCGGCCTGGTTGGACTGGAACATGTTGCCCGCGCCGATGACGCCGAAGGTGGTGCAGACGGCGAACAGGGTGGCGAGGACGCGACCGAGCTTGGGCTTGTCGATCGAGGCCAGGCCATCCCGGAGGTAATACATCGGACCGCCGGAGGTGGTTCCGTCCTCATTGACGACGCGGAACTTCACACCGAGGGTCGCCTCGGACATCTTGACACTCATGCCGACCAGACCGGCAACAACGATCCAGAAAGATGCGCCTGGGCCGCCAGTTGCGATGGCGATGGCGACACCGGCGATGTTTCCCAGGCCGACGGTGCCCGACAACTCGGTGGCGAGAGCTTGGAAGCTGGTGACGTCACCAGGATCGGTGTGACGGGAGAAGTGTCCTCGCACCACATGGCTGGAATGGCGAATTGAGGCTGGGCGCAATTGCTGGAAGCCCAGGTAGATCGTGAAGAAGACTCCAGCTGCCAACAGCCACGCGAGGATGAGCGGGAATTCATTGCCTCCGGGCAATGGGATGGCCCAGAACACCGCGTCAGAAATGGTGGTGGCGATGGGGGAGAAGAATTTGTCGATGGCCTGGTCCAAGCTCAGCGGAGCTGGAATCGGGGCCTCGAGAATTGCGGAAACGGGCGATGACATGATGCCAGGTGGCACGAACGGTCCTATCCGTTGACGACGTTGGACACCGAGCCCGGCGACACCGCAATGCGGTACCGGTCTTTTCCCGACCGATCTCAACACGCACAGGGGCCAGAGACCCGGTGGGCACGACCACACCACACTCCGGTATCAGGGGGGGCAGGGCCGCACCTGTGGCGGAGCACAACCGCCTCATGCACCTTAGCGGGTTGGGGTGACAATTGGCCCAAAACGCTCGACACCGTGTCTTCTCTCGTCGTCTGGCTGTGTGGTTCCCCTACGCTGAATGCTGATGACCACGACGACCCACTTCCATGATCGTCAGCCTGCGCTGGCCCATTCCCATCCCGATCGACGCCGCCTCGTCGAGGTGCTCGTGATGGGATTCGTCGGCTCCGTCATGATGGTGGTGTGGGGATGGGGTTCTCCCCATGCCGGAATGCCGGAGCAGGTGCGTCCCGTCGGGGTGGCCGTGGTTGCCAGCAGTGTCGTCGGCTTGAGCGCCATGATCATCGCGTGGTTGCGTTCCCGGAAACTTGTCGGCACTCGCCTCCTCGCCCTCGTCACGTGGTCGCTACCGCTGTTGTTCGGTCCGCCGCTGCTCAGTCGGGATGGTTGGGCCTATGCTGCTCAGGGGTGGGTCCTGGCTCAGGGTCTGGACCCCTACGTGGTTCCCCAGGGTTTGGCAGGCGTGCTTGGTCAGGCCGTCGGCACTCCGTGGGGGGGTACGACAGCGGTGTATCCGCCGGGATCGCTGTGGATCCAGGCAGCGATGGTGACGATCGCTCACGCCGATCCGTTGTGGTCGGTGCTGCTGATGCGCGTGCCGGCCATCATCGGCATCGCTCTGATGTTCTGGACGATGCCGCAGCTGGCGCGGTATGCCGGTGCCGACCCCGATCATGCCCTCTGGCTGGGGGCATGCTGCCCCTTGACGACCCTGAGCATCATCGGCGGCATGCACAATGACGGGCTCCAGGTCGGCCTGTCCCTTGCGGCGCTGATCGTGGCGATCCACCTGATCTTGTCCGGACGTGGATGGTTGGGACTCGTTGCTGGTGGGGCGATCGTCGGTCTGGCCGGCACCGTCAAGCAGCCGGGCGTGCTGGCCGGGGTGGGCGTCGTCACCCTGGCCCACGTCCACGCGGTGCGTCATGGCGGCCACCGCTGGACGAACCGGAATTGCTGGTCGGCCCTCCTCGCCCGCACCGCTGCTGGAGCCATTCCGGCCCTGGCGGTATTCGGCGGGATCTCCGCCGTCCATGGTCTGGGGCTGGGATGGCTCAACCCGACGGCAGGCAGTCCTGTCTCCGTGACGAGCGACTCACCGATCGCCCTGGTGGTTCAGATCCTGCGGGGAAGTGGTCGGATCCCGCTGGACGAGCTGGTCGGCCCGGCCATCATCGTCAGCCTGGTCCTCACCCTGGTCGCGATGGTGTGGTGCTGGGCCCGATGGGGCCCTGTCCCATCCTTGCGACGCATGGACGACTCCATCGGACAGCTGGGCAGTCCGCTGCGACTGCAGGCCGGCGTCATGATCGCCTTCGCTGTCTTCGGGGCCTCCCTGCAACCCTGGTACCTCATCGGGCCGCTGGCCCTGGTCGCCTCGATTCCATTGCGTCGCACCCACCGCGACATCGTCATCGTCGGAGTGGTGGCCGTCAGTATCCTGGCCCATCTGCAGTGGTACTGGTCGCCTTACGTGTGCCTGCCGCTGGTCATCGTCGGATGTCTCATTGTCCGGCGGGTCCCGACGGCGTGGGCTTTCGTGACGGCCACGACCTGACGGCGACCAGCGTTCCCGGCCAGCTCGGGGCGATCGGCTGGGCGACCTCGACGCCCGCGGCGATAGGATGACGTTTATCCCGGCGAAAGGTGGCTCATGACCTCGGACTCCCGCCCGACCACGATTGAGGAGCTGGCACCACTGGCCCTCACTTTTGACGACGTCCTGCTCCAGCCTGTTGAGAGCAACGTCATCCCCTCCCAGGTCGACACGACGACCAAGGTTTCCCGCAACATCGACATCGCAATCCCGCTTGTCAGCGCAGCGATGGACACCGTCACGGAGACTCGGATGGCAGTGGCGATGGCCCGTGAGGGTGGCCTCGGCATCCTGCACCGCAACCTGTCCATCGAGGACCAGGCCGCGATGGTCGATCAGGTGAAGCGCTCGGAGGCCGGCATGGTCGACGAACCCATCACCATCTCCCCGGACGCCACCCTGGCTGATGCCGAGGAGCTCTGCCACACTTACCGCATCTCCGGTGTTCCGGTCGTCGACGAGGAGGAGAACCTCGTCGGCATCATCACCAACCGCGACATGCGCTTCGAGGAGAACCCGCGGCGCCTCATCCGCGAGGTCATGACCCCGGCCCCGCTGGTCACGGCTCCGGTGGGCACCAGTCCGTCCGACGCCCTTTCCCTGCTGGCCGCGCACAAGATCGAAAAGCTGCCGTTGATCGACGCCGACGGCAAGCTGCGCGGCCTGTTCACCCTCAAGGACTTCGTCAAGGCCGACAAGTACCCCAACGCCACCAAGGATCCTCAGGGGCGTCTGCGCGTGGGTGCTGCCATCGGTTTCTTCGGCAACTCGTGGGAACGCGCCATGGCACTGGTGGAGGAGGGTGTCGACCTCATCATCGTCGACACCGCTCACGGCCACACCCAGGGCGTTCTCGACATGATCGCCAAGCTCAAGGCCGAGCCTGCCGCCAAGGGGGTAGACGTCGTCGGCGGCAACATCGCCACCTACGAGGCTGCCAAGGCGCTCTGCGAGGCCGGAGCCGACGGCATCAAGGTCGGCATCGGGCCGGGCTCGATCTGCACCACTCGTGTGGTTGCCGGTGTCGGCGTCCCCCAGGTGACTGCCATCTTCGAGGCGTCCCGCGCTGCTCGCCAGTACGGCGTGCCGGTCATCGGAGACGGTGGCCTGCAATACTCCGGCGACATCGCCAAGGCCATGGTCGCCGGTGCCGATTCCGTCATGCTCGGATCCCTGCTGGCCGGTTGCGAGGAGTCCCCGGGTGAGCTCGCCTTCATCAACGGCAAGCAGTTCAAGACCTACCGTGGCATGGGATCGATGGGTGCCATGTCAGCGCGTGGCGAGAAGCTGTCCTATTCCAAGGACCGCTACTTCCAGGGTGACGTCACCACGAATGACAAGATCATCCCGGAGGGCATTGAGGGTCAGGTTGCCTACCGTGGCCCACTGGGGGCGGTGGCCTACCAGCTGGTTGGCGGTCTGCGTCAGTCGATGTTCTACACCGGCGCCCGCACCATTGGCCAGCTGCACGAGCGTGGTCGTTTCGTGCGCATCACCTCGGCCGGTCTGCGGGAGTCTCATCCGCATGACATTCAGATGACGGTCGAGGCCCCCAACTACTCCGCCCACTGACGGGCGAGCCGGAGAATCCGGCAGGAAAGGAATCATGTACGACATCGGACGCAGCAAGCGTGCCACCCGGGCGTACAGCCTGGATGACATCGCTCTCATCCCTTCCCGGCGCACCCGCGGCACCGAGATGGTGAACTTGGAGTGGCGCATCGACGCTCTCACCTTCGACTTCCCGATCATGGCCGCCCCGATGGACTCGGTGATGAGCCCGGCGACGGCCATCGAGTTCGGGCGTCTGGGTGGCCTCGGTGTGCTCAACCTCGAGGGATTGTGGACCCGTTACGAGGACCCCACGCCGTACCTCGAGGAGCTGGCCGGGCTGAGTGACGACGTCGCCACCACCCGCCGTATGCAGGAGATCTACTCCGAGCCGATCAAGGCCGAGCTCATCACCGCCAGGATGACCGAGATTCGGGCCGCCGGAGTGCCGGTAGCCGGGTCCTTGTCGCCGAAGAATGCGTCTCGGTTCTCCGAGACTGTCGTCAACACCGGGGCTGATTTCTTCGTCATCCGTGGCACGACGGTGTCGGCCGAGCATGTCGGTAGTGGGGACGACGTCCTCGACCTGCGCAAGTTCATCTACGAGCTCGACGTCCCGGTCATCGTCGGTGGATGCGCGACCTACCAGACGGCCCTGCACCTCATGCGGACCGGCGCGGCTGGCGTGCTCGTCGGCTTCGGTGGGGGAGCGGCCCACACCACCCGCCAGGTCCTTGGCATCGAGGTGTCGATGGCGTCGGCGATCGCTGACGTCGCCGAGGCCCGTCGCGACTACATGGACGAGTCGGGGGGACGCTACGTCCACGTCATCGCCGATGGCTCGGTGGGACATTCCGGGGACATCGCCAAGGCCATCGCTTGTGGTGCTGACGCAGTCATGGTCGGATCCCCACTGGCCCGGGCCGCCGAGGCCCCTGGCAGAGGATGGCACTGGGGTGCCGAGGCATGGCACGCTGACCTGCCGCGTGGTTCTCGGGTGCACTTCGAGCCCGTGGGTACTCTCGCGGAGGTGCTCAGCGGGCCTTCGCGCGTCCCGGACGGCACCATGAACCTCGTCGGTGGGCTGCGTCAGGCCATGGCCACCACCGGCTATTCGGAGGTCAAGGAGTTCCAGCGCATCGAGCTGACGATTCGCTGACCGTCCCATCAATCAGGACACCGTCCCGGCGAACGGGATGGCTGGCTAACCTTCGGGCATGAGCGAAGTGCCCGAAGAATTGGTCGTGTTGCGCGGCGCGATTGACAACATGGACGCCGCCCTCATCCATCTGCTCGCCGAGAGGTTCCGGATCACCCGCGAGGTGGGCCGCCTCAAGGCCGAGCGCGGACTGCCGCCGGCAGATCCGGCCCGTGAGGCCGAACAGATCGCACGGTTGCGTCAGCTCGCCATCGAGTCGAACCTCGATCCCGAGTTCGCCCAGAAGGTCATCACCTTCATCGTTGCCGAGGTGGTGCGTCACCACGAGGCCATTGCAGACGAGTCCCAGGACGACCCTGCGAGCGCCCCCGAAGCGGATGCGTCCACCTCGGAGGCATTCGGCAACTGATGGGTCAGGCGATGACGTCGCCCTGGTGAACCGTCGACGGGATACCGACGACGACCGTTCCGGGGGCGACGTCCTTGATGACCAGCGCGTTGGCGCCGATCTTGCAGTCGTCACCGACGGTGATGTCACCAATGATCTTGGCACCGGCGCCGATGAGGACACGATTGCCAATCGTGGGGTGACGCTTGAAGTGTCCGCGCGCGCGTCCGCCGAGGGTGACCTGGTGGTACATCAGCACGTCGTCACCCACGACCGCCGTCTCCCCGATGACCACCCCCATGCCGTGGTCAATGAAGAACCGACGCCCGATCGTCGCTCCTGGATGGATCTCGATTCCGGTGAGATTGCGGGAGAGCTGGGACAGCAGACGAGCCAGTGGGCGCAGCGCCGGATACTTCACCCAGATGGCATGGGCGAGACGGTGTGCCCAGATGGCATGGACGCCCTGGTATGCGATGGCGACCATGAGTTTCGACGTGGCGGCGGGGTCCTCACGCATGGCGGCGTCGAGGTCCTCCATGGCGCGTTCCTTCCATCGCTTGAGGGTCCGGAGGAGTTCCGTCGTCTCATTCGTCATGGCCAGCCTCAGTTCTGCTGCAGTGAGTGGTACCGGTGAATGAACCATATCGAGCCCAGACCTGTCGACCAACGGAAAGGGCGGGCGGAGTTCCACTTCGTGGTCATCTGACGGCATTCCGACGCCCATCGGGTGGATGTTCGCGCAGTCGGGGACCGGTCGAGTGGCGCGACAGGGGGCGCTGGGCCATAGACTCGGCCTCATGGAACAACTCCACGACGTCGTTCTGGTGGTCGACTTCGGGGCGCAGTACGCCCAGCTCATTGCCCGCCGGGTGCGCGAGGTGAACGTTTACTCCGAGATCGTCCCGCACAACATGCCAGTCCGCGAGATGCTCGCCAAGGAACCTGCCGCGATCATCCTTTCCGGAGGCCCGGCCTCGGTCTACGCGGATGGGGCCCCGAGCGTCGACCCGGCCCTGTTCAACGCCGGTGTGCCGGTGATGGGCATCTGTTACGGCTTCCAGGCCATGGCTCAGGCCCTCGGTGGTCAGGTCGCCCACACCGGAGCCTCTGAATACGGACGTACCAGCCTGTGCATCACCTCCCCAGGTCAACTGCTCTCCCGTATCCCTCACACCATCAGCGTGTGGATGAGTCACGGTGACTCCGTCTCCCGTGCTCCGGAGGGGTTCTCGACCCTCGCTCGTACTGCAGGTGCCCCGGTGGCCGCCTTCGAGAACGTGGAGCGCAAGCTCGTCGGTGTGCAGTGGCACCCGGAGGTACAGCATTCCGAATCCGGGCAGACGGTTCTGGAGCACTTCCTCTTCGACATCGCCGGATGCCGTCCGGACTGGAATGCCAGCTCGATCGTCGGAGACCAGATCGCTCAGATCCGCGGACAGGTCGGTGACCGTCGTGTCATCTGTGCACTGTCTGGCGGCGTTGACTCCGCGGTCGCGGCCGCTCTGGTGCAGCGTGCCGTCGGCGACCAGCTCACCTGCGTCTTCGTCGATCACGGTCTGCTGCGTCAGGGAGAGGCCGAGCAGGTCAAGCACGACTTCGTCGAGGCCACTGGCGCTGACCTCGTGGTGGCAGACGAGTCCCAGCGTTTCCTGGACGCCCTGGCCGGAGTCACCGATCCCGAGGCCAAGCGCAAGATCATTGGTCGCGAGTTCATTCGCACCTTCGAGGACGTCGCCAAACGGCTCAACGCCGATCAGACGATCGACTTCCTGGTGCAGGGGACCCTTTACCCCGACGTCGTCGAGTCCGGCGGTGGCGAGGGAGCCGCCAACATCAAGAGCCACCACAACGTCGGAGGCCTTCCCGACGATCTGCAGTTCAGCCTCGTCGAGCCGCTGCGCACCCTCTTCAAGGATGAGGTGCGAGCCGTCGGCCTGGAGCTGGGCCTGCCCGAGGACATCGTGTGGCGCCAGCCCTTCCCAGGCCCGGGCCTGGGTATTCGCGTCATCGGCGAGGTGACCAAGGAGCGCCTTGAGGTGCTGCGTACTGCCGATGCCATCACCCGCGAGGAGATGAGCGCGGCTGGTCTGGATCGCAAGGTCTGGCAGTGTCCGGTGGTGCTGCTCGGTGACGTCCACTCGGTGGGTGTGCAGGGTGACGGACGTACCTACGGCTCGCCGATTGTGCTGCGCCCGGTGACCAGTGAGGACGCTATGACCGCTGATTGGGCCCGCATTCCCTATGACGTGCTGGAGAAGATCTCCACCCGGATCACCAACGCCTGCCCGCAGATCAACCGGGTGGTTCTCGACATCACCTCGAAGCCGCCGGCCACCATTGAGTGGGAGTGAGACGGCTCCAGGACATGACAGGGCCCGTACCGATCGATCGGTGCGGGCCCTGTCATGTAGCTGAAGGTCAGTCCTCCTTGTACGGGTTGAAGGTCTCGTCGGGACGATGGGGAGCTGTCGTCTGATTGAAGTTCCAGGTATTTTCTGAGTGACGCGATTCCTGCTTGTCCCGTGCCTTTCGGGCGGCATCACCAGCCATGCTCGCGCCGCTGCGCTCGTCCGGGATGATCACCCACAACACGAGGTAGATGAGTGGTCCCGAGCCGGCAGCGAGAATCAAGACCGCTGCGACGATGCGGACAATGGTCGGGTCCAGATCGAAGGCGTTGGCAATGCCTTGGCAGACGCCGCCGACGATGCGGCCCTCCTCGGGCCGGGTGATCTTGGTGGCCATAGGTCGGTCCTCCTGACTAGTGGCTTACATCCATCGTGCCACGTGTCTGTGAGGCGCACGGAGACATCAATGAGCGCGGGGTGTCCCGGAGGTGCCCATACATGCAGCGAGGCCCCGTCCTTGGACGGGGCCTCGCTGGAGAGGGGCGAGAGATCAGTAGGTCACTGGCTCTTCTTCTTGGTGATGACACCCCAGATCCACAGGACGATGAGGGCACCGACGATTGAGATGAGCCAGGTCCAGAGGTTCCAGAAGTCGCCAAGGGGCTTGTTGAAGATGAGGGAGCCGAGCCAGCCACCAAGAACCGCGCCGACGACGCCGAGAAGGAGGGTGACGAGGATGCCGCCGCCCTGCTTGCCCGGCATGATGGCCTTGGCGATGGCGCCGGCGATGAGTCCGAGAACAATCCATGCAAAGAATCCCATGCGTCCAGTGTCGTTGACGATGGGTCAAAACGTCCAGTAACGATCACGGATCGTAGCCGAGTACTTAACCAAAAGTGCGTATTGTTACCAGCGACAACAGTTGCCTGGCTAGGTAATACGTCATTTTTTACGCTGGCGACGGAATCTCAGAAAAATGGTCGCCATGGGGACAACAGCGCCTCGGTGAATTTTGCGACGTTGGATCGCGACTGCCATTCGTCGAGGGTGAGCTCCACGCAGTTCGCCATGTCGATCTCGAATATTTCAGCCATCCGCTCGGCGACAGTGGGATCGGTGATGGCGATGTTGACCTCATAGTTGCCCTGGAGGGACAACCTGTCGAGGTTGGCCGTGCCGATCGTCGACCAGATGCCGTCAATGGTGCAGGTCTTGGCATGCACCATGGCTCCCTGGTAGAGGAAGAGCCGTACTCCCTGATGAAGGAGCCGGTCGTAGTAGCCACGGCTCAGCCAGTCAGCGATGACGTGATTCGACTCGGCGGGAATGACGATACGCACGTCGACCCCGCGAGAGGTCGCCTGGTGAAGGGCAGCGACGACGTCATCGTCCGGAATGAGATAACCCTGGGTCATCCAGATCCGCTCACTGGCACGGTCAATGGCCTCGAGGTACATGTTCCGAATGGGATAGACGGCCATCCGCGGGGAGTTGCGGTGTACCGCGAAGGGGGTGTCCCAGTAGCGCACCCCAGGGGAGGGCAACACCGGCTGATTGCGTCGCGAGACCAACGCCCCTTTGGGTCGCTGGTTCCACATGTCGACGAAGGTGTTCTCCAATTCCCCGACAGCCGGGCCGGTGATACGGGCGTGGGTGTCACGCCACCGATCCGCGTAGAGGGACCCGATGTTGTACCCACCGATGTAGGCGACGCCGGAATCGACGACGAGGAGCTTGCGGTGGTCGCGTCCCATGTTGCGGATGGTTGGCATCCACGACGGGGTCACGAGCGGTTGGGCGCGCACATGGACGCCGTGCAGCTCGCGGAAGAAGCGCGGATCGACGACGAGGTTGGCGAAGGTGTCCCACATCGCATAGACCTCGACGCCTCGGGCAACGGCGTCGACGAGGGCCTGGCGGAACTGTCGACCGACCTCGTCGTTCTTCCAGATGAAGGTTTCGAGATAAATGGTGTGCTGAGCCGCCTCGATGTCGGCGATCATCGCAGCGTAGAGGTCACGTCCGAAGGTGAAGATCTCGACCTGGTGATCGCCCACCTCGAGGGATTCCACCGAGGCGGTGGGGAAGCGGTAGGGACGGCGACCCCGTCTCCTGACGCCGTTGAAGACGACGAGCCCTGCCATCGTGGCCATCTGGGCGGCAACCGTTCCGCCTGCTACCCAGTGCAGGACGCGGCGAAGGGTGGTTTTCTGGCGAGGGGCCCGGGTCATGTGCTCAGGGTACCGGGCCCCCGAACACCGGCTGCGAGGCAGTCGGCGTCGAGGGCCTGGAAACGTTGTGTCATGACGACTGGTTGATCACCGGCGCAGTGCCCGTCGCGCCAACCAGTTGCCCAGGAACTGGGCCAGCTGGACGACGATGATGATCGTCACGACGGCAACGGCCGTCACCGTCCAGTCGTACCGCTGATAACCGTAAGTGATGGCGAACTGCCCCAGACCGCCACCGCCCAGAGCACCGGCGATGGCCGTCATGTCGACGATCGCGATGAGGATGTAGGTGTATCCGAGAATCAGCGGGCCCAGGGCCTCACGGGCCACGACGTCGAAGAGGATCCGCCACGGACCGGCGCCCATGGCGCGCGCAGCCTCGATGACACCGGGCTCGACGGTGACGAGGTTCTGCTCGACGATTCGGGAGATCGCGAAGGTGGCCGCGATGCACAGTGGGAAGGTGGCGGCACGAACGCCGATCGTCGTTCCGACGACCTTGAGTGTCAGTGGAGCGATCGCCGTCATGAAGATGATGAACGGAATCGGCCGGATGATGTTGACGATGACGTTGAGAATGGTGTGGACGACCTTGTTGGCGAGCAGCCCACCGCGACGGGTGGCGTAGAGCAGGATGCCCAGCACCAGTCCACAGACACCGCCGATCACCAGGGTGATCAGGGCCATGAAGAGGGTTTCCCAGATGGACTGCAGATATATCGGACGCAGGTAATCACTCATCAGTGGTCCTCCTGACTGGTGGTCGTGGTGGCGGCAGCCGTGTCGGAGGCGTCGGTCAGGATCCGGGCAGCCTTCTCGACGGCCTCGTCGGGGCCCGACAAGGCCACGGTGTAATTGCCCAGCGAGCCGCCGTGGACCTCGATGACTCCACCATGGACGATCCGGAAGGAAGCCCCCGTCTGGCCGATACGAGCCAGCGCGTCCCCGAAGGCGTCACTGGACACCGAGCTGACGTCGACCAGGCGAGTGCCAGGGTTCTCCGAGCGCAGCCGGGCCTCTTCCTCCCCACTGGGATGCTGACCGATGATCGTCGACAGGAAGCGCTGGGTGGTCTCGGACTGTGGATGGGCGAAGACCTGCCGGGCGCTCCCGGTCTCGACGAGGTGTCCAGCTTCCAGCACCGAGACCTGCTGAGCGATGGAACGGACGACCTCCATCTCGTGGGTGATGACGACAACCGTCACCCCGAGAACCTCGTTGACCCGCTTGAGTAGGGAGAGGACGTCAGCCGTCGTCTCCGGGTCGAGGGCGGAGGTGGATTCGTCAGCCAACAGGATCGACGGCTTGGTGGCCAGCGCCCTGGCGATTCCGACTCGCTGCATCTGTCCGCCGGAGAGCTGGTTGGGATGATCCCATGCCTTGCTCGTCAGCCCGACGAAGCTCAGCAGCTCGGTGACGCGCTCCTTCTCCTGGGCCTTCTTCCAGCGAGCCAGCTTGAGTGGGTAGGCGACGTTGTCGTAGATAGTCCGGGACCCGAACAGGTTGAACTGCTGGAAGATCATCCCGATGTCGGTTCGCAGCGGGCGCATCGCCTTGTCGGAGAGCTGGGAGACGTCGGTGCCGTCAACCAGTACCTGCCCGCTCGTCGGGGATTCCAACCCGTTGATGAGGCGCACCAGGGTGGATTTTCCAGCGCCGGAATGTCCGATGACCGCTGAGATGGAACCTCTCTTGATCGCCAGGCTCACGTCGTCCAAGGCTCGCACCGGCCCGATACGGGTCTGGAAGTCCTTGGTGACGTGTTCGAAGACGATGTGATCAGGACACTGCGGCGCCGAAGCAGGCGCGACATCTGTTGCCATGGGGAGCCTCGCTGGGAAATCGGATAGGGATCAGGAATTCGACTTCTTGATTTCGGTGGTCAGATCGCCCAAGATCTTGTCGAGATCGGCCTGGGAACGATCAGAAACGACCTTGGCAGTGCCGCCGGACTGCTTGACGATCGACTTCTGAACCTCGGGGTCCGACCACAGCTTGGCGACCTTCTTGTAGGTCTCGTTGTTCTTGTCAGCGGCCTTGGCAGCAATGATGTTGACGTAGGGGTCGGCCGACTTGCCGGTGGCGTTGTCCTTGTAGAGAACCTTGTTGAGATCCAGGCCGGCGTCGGCGGCGAAGTTGTTGTTGATGACCGCGGCATCGACACCGTCGAGGGAGGCAGCCGTCTGGGCGGCGTCAATGGCCTTAACCTTCACCTTGGACTGGTTGGCAATGACGTCGGCAGGGGTCGACAGGGCAGACCCGCCGTTGCGTAGCTTGAGCAGTCCGGCCTTCTGCAGCACGAGAAGGGCACGTCCCTGATTGGTGGCGTCGTTCGGAATGGCAACGGTGACCCCGGCAGGAAGCTGGGAGACCTGCTGGTACTTCTTGGAGTAGATGTTCAACGGGACGACGTAGGTCGCGGAGATCGCGGTGAGGTTGTCGTGGTTCTTGACGTTGTAGTCAGCCAGGAAGAGCAGGTGCTGGAAGACGTTGAGGTCGACCTGCCCCTGGGAAAGGGCGACGTTGGGCTGGGTGTAATCGTTGAAGTTGACGACCTCGATGTTGATGCCCTCGGCGGAGGCCTTCTTCTTGAGGACCTTCCAGTAGTCGTTGGCGGCCTCGGTGGTGCCGATCTTGACGGTCGTCGTGCCGCCAGCTGCTGAGTCGTCACCCTTGTTCTTGTTCACCGCGAAGATGATGCCGGCGATGATCGCCAGCACGACGATGATGATGCCGACGATGAGGCCAGTGTGGTGGCCACCGGGCTTTTCGGGAAGAGCCTCAGGGGTCGACGCCGAGGGGGTGGATGCGCTCATGAGTTGGTCTCCTGGATATGTCTTGGGTGGATTCGGGTGAAGATGCGATCGGGTATGGCACGTCGGTCTGCATGAGTGTGCAGATGTGGGCATAGACCGACCACTAGCATGAACCAGTGGGAGAGAGGGGCCGGAAGTCCTGCCGGCGGAACCAGTCCGCCGTCAGCAGGTGCCGAGCATTCGCAGGTAGCACGAGCGGCACATCATCATCGAGGCCGCGCGAAGGTCGGCGTCGACGGTGTGGCTGAAGGCCGCAGTCATAGCAGTGCTCCTGAATTCTGGTGGCGACCCTGATCGGGTCGAGCTTTCCTTGAACTTACGGCCATTCATCCGATGCTGTCAATGCGTGAGCGTCTGTTTCACTGGATGAACACCAGTGAGTCATGGGGATCAGCGCCCTGTGGAGGGCCCTGACGGACCGGTAGGCTGTGAGCCGCCATGACGACACCGGATCTGTTTTCGTTCTTCGAGTCGACCAATGAGAGGCGCCACCCGGTCGAACCGGGGGTCTTGCCGACGCATGCCGCGATGACTACGGCAGGAGTCTCTTCCGTCGACCTGCTGGCCGACCTCAACCCGCCCCAGCGTGAGGCCGTCCTGCATGCGGGGGCCCCGGTCCTCGTGGTGGCCGGTGCTGGTTCGGGCAAGACCCGTGTCCTGACCCGTCGTATCGCGCACCTAGTGGGGGAGCGCGGTGTCCATCCCGGTTCCATTCTGGCCATCACCTTCACCAACAAGGCTGCGGCTGAGATGAAGGCGCGCGTCGTCGATCTGGTGGGCAACCGGGCCAAGCCGATGTGGGTGTCGACCTTCCATTCCGCTGCGGTGAGAATGCTGCGGACCGACATTGATCGTCTGGACATCTCGCGCAATTTCTCCATTTATGACGACACCGACGCGAAACGACTCATCACCCTGGTGACCCGCGATCAGAATCTGGACCCGAAGAAGTTCCAGCCACGGGCGATCATGAACTGGATCTCGAACCAGAAGAACGAGCTTATCACTCCCGATCAGGCTCTCGAGAATGCCAGTAGCGGAAACGATCGAACGAATGCTGAGGTCTATGTCGAGTACCAGCGTCGCCTTCGTGCTGCGAACGCCCTGGACTTCGACGACCTCATCATGTGCACCGTCACCCTGTTGAGGCGGTTCCCGGACGTGCGTGAGCAGTACCGCCGCCGTTTCTGCCACGTCCTCGTCGATGAGTACCAGGACACCAACACTGCTCAATATCAGTTCATCCGGGAGCTGTGCGGGGATGATCCGGTGCCATTGGCTGACGGAGCGCGCAGCGTCGATTCGCCCGAACTCATGGTCGTGGGTGACTCGGACCAGTCGATTTACGCCTTCCGTGGCGCGACGATTCGTAACATCCTTGATTTCGAGAAGGATTTCCCCGGCGCTCGGACGATCCTGTTGGAACAGAATTACCGTTCCACGCAGACGATCCTCACTGCCGCGAACAATCTCATCAAGGTCAACCCAAACCGTCCGGCCAAGAATCTGTGGACCGATCAGGGTGACGGCGACAAGATCGTCGGATATGTCGCTGATACCGAACATGACGAAGCGGCCTGGGTGGCGCGACGCACCGACGAGCTCGTGGACGAGGGGCGCACCAGTTACGGACAGGTCGCGGTGTTCTACCGCACCAACGCCCAGTCGCGAGCTTTTGAGGATGTCTTCATTCGTACCGGTCTGCCGTACCGGGTCGTCGGAGGCGTGAAGTTCTACGAGCGCAAGGAGGTTCGTGACGCGGTGAGTTACCTGCGCGCCATCGCCAACCCCTCCGACGACGTCTCGCTGCGACGCATCCTCAACACTCCACGCCGCGGCATTGGTGCGCGGGCCGAGGCCGCCGTCGAGATGTTCGCCACTGCTCGACGGATCAGCTTCTGGGAGGCCCTCAGGCGGATCGACGAGATCAATGGACTGGCAACGAGATCGGTCAACCAGATCCGAACCTTCGTCAGCCTGATGGAGGACCACATCGCGATGGTCGAGCAGGGCAGGCGAGCTGATGAGATCGCCAGCTCCATCCTCAAGGAATCCGGCTACATCGCCGAGCTCGAGAACTCCAAGGACCCCCAGGACGAGACGCGGCTGGAGAACCTCGTCGAGCTGGTCTCGGTGGCCCAGGAATTCGTGGCCAGGGTCCACGCCATCGACATCGATGCCGCAGAGGAAGGCGACGTCGAGGACCTCGAGTTGTCGGCCGACGACTCCCTGCCGGCCTTCCTTGAACAGATCGCCCTGGTCGCCGATTCGGACCAGTTACCGACCGGTTCCGACGGGGTCGTCACCCTGATGACCCTGCACACCGCCAAGGGCTTGGAGTTCGACACCGTCTTCATCACTGGATTCGAGGACGGCGTCTTTCCCCACATGAGGTCGCTGGCAGACGCCACCGAACTGGCGGAGGAGAGACGGCTGGCCTATGTGGGCATCACCCGTGCTCGCAAACGGTTGTTCCTGTCCCGGGCCGCGGTGCGGACGATGTGGGGGCAGGCCCAGTACAACCCGCCGAGCCGATTCGTCGACGAGATTCCCGAGCGCCTCATCGAGTGGGAGAGGCTCGGCCAGGTCTCGGTGGGATGGTCGACCTCCGCGAGTGGTCGCTCACACTCGGCACGCGGATCCTTGAATGACGGCACCCCTGCCTTCGGGTCCGGACGGGGACCCGCGAATGCGCCCAGGAGCAAGTCCCTCTCGCTGTCCGTGGGGGACAAGGTGCTGCACTCCACCTTCGGACTCGGCACCGTCAAAGCCACTTCTGGTCAAGGTGAGAACGCCAAGGCTGACGTCGATTTCGGGTCGGCTGGTCTCAAGAGATTGGCGCTGAAGTTCGCTCCGCTCGAGAAGCTGTGAGCACGGCCTCGGGAGTTTTCCCACGTCGGATCGCTCGACGTCGTGACACCGGGTGGGCACTGGACCGTCGGGGTTGTTAATCTGTTCTCGGTGGGCAAACGACCAACCGCGTCGACCTCATTGTGAACATTCTTGTGTTCGAGATGGCAGGTTGCCGTCAGCCCCGTTCCCGGCCAGGCAACGGCCGGTCGACTCGCAGAGTGGAGAGATTGTGGACCTGTACGAATACCAAGCCCGCGACCTGTTTGAGAAGCACGGTGTGCCTGTGCTTCGAGGCGTCGTCGCGGAGATTCCCGAGCAGGCGTCCGAGGCCGCAGCGAAGCTCGGCACCCCCGTCGTCGCCGTCAAGGCGCAGGTCAAGGTGGGTGGCCGTGGCAAGGCTGGCGGCGTCAAGATCGCCAAGTCCCCTCAGGAGGCGGCCGAGCACGCCAAGGCCATCCTGGGCATGGACATCAAGGGTCACACCGTTCACAAGGTGATGATCGCCGAGGGAGCTGACATTGCCGAGGAGTACTACTTCTCGATCCTGCTCGACCGTGGTGAGCGTCGCTACCTGGCGATGTGCTCTCGAGAGGGTGGCATGGACATCGAGACCCTCGCCAAGGAGCGGCCCGAGGCCCTGGCCAAGGTGCCGGTCGACCCGATCGACGGTATCGACGAGGCTAAGGCTCGTGAGATCCTTACTGAGGCTGGCTTCCCCGAGGGGGAGCAGGACGCCATCGTCCCGGCTGTCGTCAAGCTGTGGGAGACCTACCGGGACGAGGACGCCACCCTCGTCGAGGTCAACCCGATGATCAAGACCGGTGACGGACGCATCCTCGCCATCGACGGCAAGATGACCGTCGACAACAACGCCTCCTTCCGTCAGCCGGAGCATGCAGCCCTGGTGGACCGCGCCACCACCGACCCACTGGAGCTGCGCGCCGGTGAGCTCGGCCTCAACTACGTCAAGCTCGACGGCAACGTCGGCGTCATCGGAAACGGCGCCGGCCTCGTCATGAGCACCCTGGACTGCGTCGCCTACGCCGGCGAGGAGTTTCCGGGATCCCCGAAGCCTGCCAACTTCCTCGACATCGGCGGTGGCGCCTCGGCCGAGATCATGGCCAACGGCCTTGACCTCATCATGGGCGACGAGCAGGTCCGTTCCGTCTTCGTCAACGTTTTCGGCGGCATCACCGCCTGCGATCAGGTGGCGCTGGGAATCAAGGGCGCTCTCGAGAAGCTGGGCGAGAAGGCCTCCAAGCCGCTCGTCGTCCGTCTTGACGGCAACAACGTGGCCGAGGGCCGCAAGATTCTCGAGGAATTCAACCACCCGCTCGTGACCATGGTCCCGACCATGGACGAGGCCGCCAGCAAGGCCGCCGAGCTCGCATCCAAGGAGGCCTGAGACATGGCGATCATTCTCGACCAGAACTCCAAGATCATCGTCCAGGGCATGACCGGCTCGGAGGGCATGAAGCACACCCAGCGCATGCTCGACTCCGGCACCGCCGTCGTCGGTGGCGTCAACCCGCGCAAGGCGGGCACTACCGTGTCCTTCAACGGTGGCGTTACCGTCCCGGTCTACGGCAGCGTCAAGGAGGCCGTCGAGGCCACCGGCGCCAATGTGTCCGTGATCTTTGTCCCGGCCAAGTTCACCAAGTCGGCCGTCATGGAGGCCATCGAGGCCGAGGTCCCGCTGGTTGTCTGCATCACCGAGGGTGTCGCCGTCAAGGACACCGCGGAGTTCTTCACCGCCGCCCAGCGTTCCGGCAAGACCCGCATCATCGGCCCGAACTGCCCGGGCATCATCAGCCCCGGAAAGTCCAACGCCGGCATCATTCCCGCCGACATCTCCGGCCCGGGACGCGTGGGCCTGGTCTCCAAGTCCGGCACCCTGACCTACCAGCTCATGTACGAGGTGCGCGACCTGGGCATCTCGACGGCCATCGGCATCGGCGGCGACCCGATCATTGGGACCACCCACATCGATGCCCTGCAGGCCTTCGAGGACGACCCGGAGACCGACATCATCGTCATGATCGGTGAGATCGGTGGCGACGCAGAGGAGCGCGCAGCCAAGTACATCTCTGAGCACGTCACGAAGCCGGTTGTGGCTTACGTGGCTGGCTTCACCGCTCCTGAGGGAAAGACGATGGGTCACGCCGGCGCTATCGTGTCCGGTTCCTCGGGCACCGCGGCCGCCAAGAAGGAGGCTCTCGAGGCTGTTGGCGTTCGCGTCGGCAAGACCCCGACCGAGACCGCCAAGCTGGCTCACGAGGCGATGGACTCGCTCAAGAAGTGACGCCCTGATCCTGTGTTCGCACGGAACCCGGCCCCATTGTGGAGCCGGGTTCCGTGCGTTGTGTCGTGCTCACAGGTGTGGTGACTCAGAATCGTCGCCGGTGGACGGTAGGGTTCCAGATGATCTTCTTCCCCGAACCGAACAGGACTCCCACATGGGCACATCTGGCTCGACATCGACCTCGGCGAGGTTCGTCGTTGAGTCCTCCGAGGCTGACGGACCTCGTGAGCCTCGCGTCCCGTGGCCATGGCCGGTCGTCGTCCTGGCGGCCGCAGCAGCAGCCATCCTGGCCCAATGGCTCGCCTTGGCCGGGATCATCGTCCCGGAGTGGTTGTCCAGTAACGGTCGGTCCTTCCCGAGCATCCTTGTTGCGGCGTCGAGCCTCTGGCTGAGTGGCCACGGTGTGCCCATCGACATCATCGGGATCCACGTCGGCCTCATCCCGCTGGGGCTCACCTGCGTCAGCCTGCTGCTCGGTGAGGAAGCCTGCCGCTATGGCACCCGCGTCTTGTGGCATCGCCACGACGGACACCCGCCACGTCGACATATCGGTGAGGCGATTGCCCTCCACGCCACCATCGAGCTTCTCGCGGCAATCATCATGACGGCTGCCGCCGGTACGTCCCACTGGGTGACGGCCATGGTTGGTGCCCTTCTCATTGGACTGTGCTCAGGTCTCGTCGGGGCTAGTCGCGGTGCACGCGTCAACCCGTTCGGCGGCTTGCCCCACTGGGCTCGTGGACTGCCGAAGGCTGTTGGGTCGACCGTTGCCATCTGCCTGGCAGGCGGATCAGCCGCACTAGCCGTCGCCCTGCTCGTTCATGCGAGCAACGTGGTCCACCTGCACCAACAGATCGGAGCCACCGGATGGGGGGGAGTCTGCCTCATCCTGCTGCAACTGGCCTGGCTGCCCACCATGGCACTGTGGGGAACCTCATGGACGGTCGGCCCGGGGTTTGCCCTTGGAACCGAGACCTTCGTCTCCCCGCTCGGAACACACCTCGGGATCGTCCCGGCATTGCCAGTGCTTGGGGCCTTGCCCTCCAACGGTCCGTTGAGCCCGGCTGCCTGTGCCTGGTTTGCCGTCCCGGTGGTTGCCGGAATCGTCGGTGGCATTCTTGTCATGAAGTCCCTGCCGGAGGCCGGGTTTGAGATAGGAGCGGGTATCGGTGCTCTTTCTGGTCTGTTGTCCGGGCTCGTGTTGGCCATCCTGGGCCTGCTGAGTCGTGGCAGCCTGGGTGATGGACGCCTTAGTGAGGTCGGTACGATCATGCCGGCTATGGCTGGATGCGCGGTCGGTATCCTCACCCTGGTGACGATGCTGTGCGGGTTCGCCGTCGGTATGACTCGCCAGCTGCAATCCGAGGAGTCGCGTCAGGGGCGTGCAGAGCGTCGCGAGGCACACAAGGAAGCCCACGCAGCCAAGTCCGAGGAGAGGGCCCGGAGCCGGGCTGCCAGGAAACAGGCTAAGGCCGAGAAGAAAGCTGCTGCGAAAGCAGCTGACGCGGAGGAGACCCGCGCCGTTCAGGCCGAGGACCTAGATGCTGGTGAGGGTGCGACCTCGGTCGAAAATGAGTCGTCGTGGAAGGACACCGGGTCGAGGAGGACCACCCGTCCCACGGCTGCGTCCAAGGACATCAAGGCGGTCGAGGAAGAGACCATCGGCCACGGCATCTACGACTCCATTCAGAACGATCACGGGAACCCCGACAACGGGGACACCACCCACCATTCCTGAGCCGGGCGAGACCGCCTTCAGGGGTGGCGTCGCCCCCCCTGCCGACATGAACTCCTGGGATGACGCCACACGCCGTGGCAAATGGGTGCATACTTGTCCTCAAGCACACGTGCTCCGGGGTCGGTGAAAGTCCGAACCGGCGGTGACAGTCCGCGACCCGAGCCGTCCTCGTGACGGTGAGGTTGAACCGGTGGAATTCCGGTACCGACGGTTAAAGTCCGGATGGGAGGCAGCACGGCAGGTGGCTGGCGTCGTCAGCCCCGTGTGTCGTCCCTGCGCACCCCCGGAGTCGCAACGGCCCGGGAGGACAGATGGACCAGCGGTGGGACGACGCCATGACGCTCGCCCTGAACTTGGCAACGAACTCGCCATGCCCTGACCCGAATCCGCGTGTCGGCTGCGTCATCGTCGCCGATGGTCAGGTTGTCGGACAGGGATGGCATCACGGGGCGGGAACCTCACACGCCGAGGTAGAGGCACTGCATCAGGCTGGCGACGCTGCCCGGGGAGCCACTGCCGTCGTCACCCTGGAACCGTGCAATCACACCGGACGCACCGGTCCATGCAGCCATGCCCTGCGCGAGGCCGGGGTTTCCCGCGTCGTCATCGCCCAGTCCGACCCCAATCCGGTGGCAGTTGGGGGAGAACAGTTCCTGCGCACCAACGGGGTCGAGGTCGTCACGGGTGTTCTTTCCGAGGCTGCCATGGCTCTCAACGCCGACTGGACGTTCAGCCAGATCCACCGACGCCCCCGGGTGTGCTGGAAGTACGCCGCCACCCTCGACGGACGCAGCGCCGCTCCCGACGGCACAAGTCAGTGGATCACCGGGGAAGAGGCGCGTCACCAAGTGCAGATCGGCCGCTCCCGGTGCGGGGCGATCGTCGTCGGTACCGGAACAGCTCTGGCTGACGATCCTCGACTGACTGTCCGGCTGTCCGAGGTCACCTGTCAGCCGCTGCGCGTCGTGGTGGGGATGAGGGACCTGCCTGCTGGTTGCCATCTCCACGACGATTCCGCCGAGACCTTGCAGATTCGCAGCCACGACCCCGTCGAGGTGCTTGACGTGTTGTGGCATCGCGGCATCCACCGGGTCTGGCTCGAGGGCGGTCCACGCCTGGCCGGAGCATTCCTGGCCGCCGGCCTCGTTGACGAGGTCGTCGCCCACATCGCGCCGACGGTATTGGGAGACGGTCGGGCAGCCGTCATCGATCCCACCGTCACCACCTTGACCTTGGCCCACCACTTCGTCATCGACGACGTGCGCCGGCTGGGCCCTGACATCCAAATCCGCGCACACCACGAGTGAGGAGACCCATGTTCACCGGAATCATCGAGGAGATTGGCGAGGTCGTCGCCATCGACAAGGGACAGGAGTCGGCTCGACTGTCCATCCGCGGACCCGTGGTCTGTTCCGACGCCCGGCTCGGGTCGTCCGTCGCCGTCAACGGCACCTGCCTGACGGTCACCGATCTCGACGAGGTGACCTTCGGCTGTGACGTCATGGCCGAGACCCTCAACCGCACTGCCCTGGGGCGGCTGGCCCCAGGGAGCAGGGTCAATCTGGAGCGCCCGGTGGCTGTGGCGGGACGCCTCGGTGGGCACATCGTCCAGGGGCATGTCGATGGGGTCGCCGAACTTGTCTCCCGTACTCCCGGCGACCACTGGGAGGTATTCCGATTCAGCCTTCCCACCACGCTGGCCAGGTACGTCGTCGAAAAGGGGTCGATCGCGATCAACGGCACATCTCTGACGGTCTGCGAGGTCAGTTCCGAGTGGTTCGAGGTGAGCCTCATCCCGACCACCCTCACCGGCACGGTCCTCGGTGGTCTCGAACCTGGCGAACCCGTGAACATCGAGGTCGACGTCATCGCGAAGTATCTGGAATCCCTCGTGAACAAGGAGAAGTCATGCTGAACACCATCGAGGAGGCGCTGGCCGAGCTGCGCTCCGGACGTCCGGTGCTGGTTGCCGACGACGCCGACCGGGAGAACGAGGGAGACGCCATCCTCGCCGCTGAGCTGGCTGATCCACGCTGGGTCGGATGGATGGTCCGCCACACTTCCGGGTACCTGTGCGCACCCATGACCGACGAGCACGCTGACCAACTCGGTCTGCCCCTCATGTGGCCCGCCAACCAGGACCCGCTGCGAACCCGCTACACCGTCGCCGTTGACGCGGCGTCCGGGATAACGACCGGTATCGATGCCGCCCAGCGTGCTCGCACCGCCCGAGTACTCGCAAGCGCCACCTCGACCTCCGCTGACCTCGTCCGCCCCGGTCACGTCCTGCCGCTGCGGGCCCGCGCCGGGGGAGTGCTGGAGAGGCGCGGTCACACCGAGGCCGCCGTCGACCTCGCCCGGCTGGCCGGCTTGGAACCCGTCGGTCTCATCGGCGAACTCGTGGGGGATGACGGTATGTGTCTGCGTACCGACTCCATAGCCGAGCTGGCTCGCACCGAGGATCTGGCCTTCGTCACCATCGATCAACTGGCGCAGTGGCGGCTCTCCCATGATCCGGCTGACACCACTGCGGCACCTCGCGTGACGGCCCTTGCCAGCGCGGAATTGCCGACCCGGCACGGCCAATTCACGATGACCGGTTACCGCGACAACCTCACCGGGGCAGAACACGTCCTACTCATGTCTGACAAGGGGATCCACCCCGACGACGGTGGCCCAGCCTGGGTGAGGGTGCACTCGGAATGCCTCACCGGTGATGCTCTGGGATCCCTGCGTTGCGACTGCGGCGACCAGCTGACAGCCGCACAGGCCCACGTCAATGAGCATGGTGGGGCCATTATCCTGCTGCGTGGCCACGAGGGACGGGCGACTGGTCTGCTCAACAAGATCGCGGCATACCGGGCCCAGGATGGTGGACTCGACACCGTCGATGCCCAGACTCACCTTGGCCTACCCATCGACGCTCGTGAGTACGGCGCGGCGGTGGCGATTCTGGCTGATGCCGGTGTTTCTGCCGTCCGCCTGCTCACGAACAACCCTGCCAAGGTGGACGCCCTGCGTGAAGGAGGACTTGAGGTGACGATGTCGCCTCTCGAGATTCCGGCCCGTCCCGAGGACGAGCGGTACCTGCGTACGAAACGCGATCGGATGGGACATCTGCTGGCACTTGACCACGACATGCCCGAGATCACCACGCCCGACCCGAATCACCCTGAACCCACCTTGAGCACCCAAGGAGAATGATCATGAGCTCTCGTACTAATGCGGGGCCCGCCGCCCCTGATTTCAGCAACCTTGACGGCAGTGGCCTTCAGGTCGCCGTCGTCGCATCGCAATGGCATGACAAGGTCATGAATGGCCTGCTTGCCGGTGCCCTGCGTGGCCTGGCCGACGCAGGGGTGGCCGATCCCGTCGTCGTCAGGGTGCCGGGGTCCTTCGAACTCCCGGTGGCCTGTGCCGCCCTCGCCGACCACTTCGACGCCCTCGTTGCCCTCGGCGTGGTCATCAGGGGAGGAACACCGCACTTCGACTACGTCTGCGACGCCGCCACGCGGGGCATCACGGATGTCGCCGTACGCACCAGGACCCCCATCGGTTTTGGCGTCCTGACCTGCGATGATGATGCTCAGGCTCTCGACCGCGCGGGGCTGGAAGGGTCCCACGAGGACAAGGGACATGAGGCCGCTCAAGCCGCAGTCGCCACCTTCACGACCCTGTCCGCCGTCACAGCCTCGCGCCCCACACAGGCCTTGAGGGCTTAGGGTGGGGGCGTGACCGTTCGTGTTGTCGTGCTCGTCTCGGGCACCGGAACCCTGTTGCAATCCCTCATCGACAACCTGCCCGAAGAGGTGACCATCGTCGCCGTCGGCTCCGACCAGCCTGGCGCCGTCGCCCTGCAACGAGCCGAGAAGGCCGGCATCCCCACCTTTGCCGAGCCCCTCCCCAGGGCCGACGCCGACCAGCGGGTCACCATGAGGGCGGCCTGGGATGCGCGACTGACCGATGACGTCTCCCGGTTCGATCCTGACCTGGTCGTCTGTGCTGGCTTCATGAAGCTGCTCGGGACGACCTTCCTGGATCGTTTCGGGGGACGCACCATCAATTCCCACCCGGCCCTGCTGCCGTCCTTCCCCGGGATACACGGCCCCCGCGATGCCCTGGACTACGGAGTCAAGATCACCGGTGCCACCGTCTTCATAGTCGACGCCGGGGTCGACACTGGTCGGATCCTCGCCCAGCGGGCCGTGCCCGTCCTGACCGACGACACCGTCGAGTCCCTCCACGAACGTATCAAGGTGGAGGAACGAGAGATGCTCGTCGAAGTCGTCACAGAACTTGCCGGGGCTCGCCCCGGTACACAAGAACTCGGCACCGAACCGTCCCGGAAGGATCCACAGTGAGTGAACGTCAACCCATCCGTCGAGCCCTCGTCTCCGTCTATGACAAGTCTGGCCTTGGCCAGTTGGCCGAGGCCCTCATCGACGCCAAGGTCGAGGTCGTCTCGACCGGCTCGACCGCCAAGGAGCTGGCCTCCCACGGGGTGACGGTGACCGAGGTCAGTGAGGTCACCGGCTTCCCGGAGTGCCTCGACGGTCGCGTCAAGACCCTCCACCCGAAGATTCACGCCGGCATCCTTGCTGATCGCCGACTGGAGTCCCACCGTGATCAGTTGGCCGAGCTCGACGTCAAACCCTTCGACCTCGTGGTGTGCAACCTCTACCCCTTCTCCGAGACCGTGGCGCGCGGGGGAGATTTCGACGAGTGCATCGAGAAGATCGACATCGGTGGCCCGTCGATGGTCCGCGCGGCCGCCAAGAACCACGCGAGCGTTGCCGTCGTCACCAACCCTGACCAGTACGAGGACCTTGCCCGAGCCCTGTCCGAGGGCGGCTACACCGGCGAGGAGCGTCGCGTCCTGGCAGCCCGAGCATTCGCCCACACCGCTGCCTACGACGTCGCGGTGGCCACCTGGTTCACCACTCGCAACGGGGTCTCCGGCGAGGGAGTGCCTGCCTTTGTCGGCATGACTGGTGAGCTCATCCATCCGCTGCGCTACGGCGAGAACTCCCACCAAGCTGCTGCGGTCTACCAGAGCCCCGGCGAGCCCGGTCTGGCCGGAGCTCGGCAGCTGCATGGCAAGGCCATGAGCTACAACAACTACGTTGACACCAACTCGGCCCGTCGCGCCGCTTTCGACTTCGAGGAGCCGTGCGTCGCCGTCATAAAGCACTCCAATCCCTGCGGCATCGCCACCGGTTCGGACATTGCCGAGGCCCATCGCAAGGCCCACGCCTGTGACTCGCTGAGCGCCTTCGGCGGCGTCATCGCCACCAACCGCCCGGTCAGTGTCGCGATGGCCGAGCAGGTCGCTGAGATCTTCACCGAGGTTGTCGTCGCTCCCGGATACGAGGACGGGGCCGTGGAGATCCTGTCCCGCAAGAAGAACATCCGCCTGCTGGAGGCACCCGCGCCCGAGGTGGCCGGCTGGGAGCTGCGCCAGATCGACGGTGGGCTGCTGGCCATGGAGGCGGACGTCTTCCAGGCCGAGGGCGACGACCCGAGCCAGTGGACCCTCGCAGCTGGTGAGGCCGTCGACGATGCCACCCTGGCCGATCTACTCTTCGCGTGGAAGGCCTGCCGCTCGGTGAAGTCCAACGCCATCCTCCTGGCCCATGGCGGAGCCTCGGTCGGCGTCGGCATGGGTCAGGTCAACCGCGTCGACTCATGCCGTCTGGCCGTGGAGCGGGCCGGCGATCGCGCCGCCGGATCGGTGGCCGCATCCGACGCCTTCTTCCCCTTTGCCGACGGTCCTCAGGTTCTCATCGATGCCAACGTCAAGGCCATCGTCGAGCCGGGCGGATCGATTCGTGACGACGAGACCATCGAGGCCTGCCGCAAGGCTGGCGTCGCTCTCTATCTCACTGAAACGAGGCACTTCTTCCACTGATCCCGGCTCGAGGACCAACGACACGTGAAGGGGCCCGGACCATGATGGTCCGGGCCCCTCGTGGTTCTTCGGGAAGGTCAGTCGAGCTCAGCGATGTAATCCCACAGGGCGACGACGCGCTTGCCGTCAGGTGCCCAGCGAACCATGCCCTCGCCCGAGGAGGCAATGGTGTGGATCTTGAAGGTCACCTTCTGGCCCTTGTCAATCTTGGTGGGAATCGTCGATCCCTTGACCGGCTGAGCCCAGTGGTACTCACCGGCTTCGTCCTGGACGTTGAACTGCTTGACCGACAGCGGAACCGTCCCGGTTGCCTCGGAGACCGTCACCGTCCACGTGAGGTCTGCTTCCTCCGCGCCAACCTTCGTTCCAGGCGGGGCAGTAGGACCGTTGACGTTCATGACCACCGAGTTGCCACGATCAAGGTTCACCTTGACCTCGACTCCCTGATAGGAGAGGGCCGGCTTCTGGAGGGTTCCGACGACGGTTCCCGGGGCGCTCTGCGAGGGTAACCAGGAAGGCATGGACTGGGTAGCCAGCTGCTCGGCGGGGCTGCCAGCCTCGGCCGAGGCCGACGGCGCGGGCGAGGCAGCGTCGTGACCAGACGCCGAGCATCCCGAGATCAGGACGACACCTGAGCACAGACCGACGACGACAGCCCTGCGAAGGCCCGTGGCGATTGCGTGACGATTACTCATTCCCCACCTCTCAGCGTCGTTTGCGGCGGATAGCCCAGGCGGAGACGGCGGCACCGACGACGACCAGACCGGCAATTGCGGACTCCGCGGCAGCCGGGTCGGAAACCTCACCATTACCGGTGCGCGGCAGGCTGGGGCGCGAACCGTTGCCGTCGTCACCAGGAGCAGCGCCGGGGGCAGTGCTCCTGGTGGCGGTGGCAGTCGGGGCAGCGGAGGCGGGCGTGGATGCACTGGCCGAGGTGCTCGAGGTGGCGGTGGCAGTCGGGGCAGCGGAGGCGGGCGTGGATGCACTGGCCGAGGCGGACGGGTTCGGCTCAGTCGGTAGGTTGTTGAAGACGTCCTTGCCGAAGGTCCCCAGACCAGCCTGAGCAGCGAAACCGAGGTGGCCGTCTCCATCGAGACCGGTGGAGACGGTGCCAGCCTCAAGCTCGCGGGTGTCATTGCCCTTGGAGACCTCGAAGAGATCCTCCATGGTGCGCAGCCATGAGAAGTGGTTGTAGTAGGTGTTCGAGACGGTTCCCGGCTTGATGTACGGGGAGATGAGCACGGAACCGGTGGCGCCGCCGCCAGGGGTGGCGTCCTGGGCGTTGAAGGTGGCCAGCGGGGACTCGTCGTTAGCCAGATGGCCGGGGACACCAGTTGCCGACAAGGTCACTGAGGTGACGTCGGCGGTGGTCTTCAGAGGCTTGTCGTTGGCATCGACGATGACGAAGGAGGAGTTCGTCACATCATCCTTGGGATCGGCGACCATGTTCGGGCCCTGGTTGGCGACCTTGCCGACGTGGGCACCCTCGGGGATGCCTTCGCCGGTGACCTTGCGACCTAGATCAGTGACGGTGACCTTGCCGGTCAGCTTGGAGGTGCCAGCAGTGTTGCTGACGTCAATCGTCTTGGCCTTGGAGTAGCCCCAGCCGGCACCGGTGTTCTTGGCACCGTGTACGCAGTTGGACTTGTCGGCGTTCACCAGATCGGTGTCCTGTTCACAGGACGGCGGGCGGGTGATGTAACCGTTGTCACCCGGTCCTGGGAACAACTGGTTGCCGTGCTCGTCGGTCTCGAGGGTCGAGTTCGGGCCGGTCGGCTCCCAGTCGACGTTCTCACCGTTGATGTTCTGCCCGGCGAGGTCGGCCTTGACGTAGTTCTTCGACATCTTGGACGGCTTCGGGAAGGTGTTGGCATCGTACTTCTTGTACCCCTCCGCGAGATCCTTGATGGTCTGCGGGGAGTAGTTGTACAGCTCCTCCTTGCGAGCGGCCTTCGCAACGTCGGTGTCATCGGTGGCGTTGTTGAACGACATGTTCGTGAAGGGTGGGTTGGCCTCGTCGAAGGTGACGTCGATGAGTCCACCGTCCTTGAAGGCATCCGACTTCTCGATGAGCGGGATGTAGTAGCGCAGCCACAGATCAGCGGCGTAGAGGCCACCAGTGTGGTTCTTCGGCGGGGTGCTCAGCGGCTTGGAGTAGTCCGGCTTGCCGTCGGCGTCGAAGAGACCGGAAAGGTTGTTGCCCTTACAGGTGGCGTCGTGGGCGTCCGAGCAGTTGTTCGGGGTGATCCAGCTGAAGGCAGGCACCTCGTCCGCGGGCTTGGCCAGATCGGCGAGAAGTCCGTTGGACGGGTCGTCGGCGTTGGCAATGTGCTTGGAGTCCGACGGAATGCCACCGTCGGTCGGCTTGGTCAAGGAGTCCTTGCCAGTGCCGTCATTGCCGATGATGGAGTGGAACCACGGGAAGGGGAAGTGTTTGGCGACGTATTGGTCGTCAGGCTGAGCGCCGGTGAAGGAGGTGATGCCCTTGGCCTTGTCCTCCTCGGTCGGCTTCATGGCCTTGGGGTTCTTGTCCGGGGTGTTCTCCAGGGTGCCGGGAGAGCCAGCCAGGCCGTCCTCGCGTCCGGAGTGGTTGCGCAGGTCCTGGGCGTATCCCTTCCACGTGACGCCGGCGGCATCGAACTGGTTGAAGAGGGTGGGGACGTCCTTGGGGTAGGTGCAACCGTTCTTGCCGTCGGCTGCGTTCGGACCAGCCAACGAGAGAACCTGACCGTAGTTGTCGTCGCGCCCGAACTCCTTGCCGGTGTGACGGTCGATGATCGACGCGTTCGAGCCGAAACTGGTGTTGGCGACGTCGCAGTCGGACTGGAGGTCCATCTCGGCGGACTGTCCGGAGACCATCGAGGTGTAGTTGTCCTGCGAGTAGTGGCCGGTGCCGAAGTAGTGGGGGAGCAGAGCGCCCTGCTTCGGCAGCTCCTTCCACAGGTAGGAGTTCTGGTTGAGTCCGGAGAAAGTGGCGTCGTAGGACTTGTTCTCCAGGATGATGAGCCAGACGTGCTTGATCTTGCCGCTGGCAACGTTCGTCGAGGTGATGGTGGTGTGTTTCTTGGCGCTGCTGGATGCGCCAGGTGTGGCTTTGTTTTCGGGCTGGGCATGGCTTGCGATCGGCGCGACGAACCCGAAGGCAGCCATGCCGGCAGCAACTGAGGCGCTCACCAATCGGGTGAGGCGAGAATGCGGTGTGTGCATGGCACCGGTCTACCTGCAGGAGTCGGAGGATGAGAGAGTAGCCGGTAAACAGTGAGGGAAGTGCTGGTGAATGTGTGGTGATGACATGCCAGTGACGACGTGGGTGGCACTGGGACGTCAAGCCTCTGCCGTGGCCGCCAGATGGCTTCGTGACGGTTACTGTCTCGGTGGCGCACCGTTCCAGTGGATTCCTGCGGACACCCTCGTCGTGCCATGGTTCTGCTGTCAGACGATGGTCACTCCGTGGCAATTGGAGGGGTACCGGGTGCGACGGGTGGAGATCGGGGACGATTTCCTGGCCGACGCTGACTCCGTGGCCGCAACCATCGCGTCATGTCGACAACGACGTGAACACCCGGTGGTGCTGAGCTGCGAGACCTTTGGCATCCAGCCCGGTTCGGCCTTGACTGAGGTCTTCGAAGAAACCCGACGAAACCACATTCCCGTGGTCGTCGATCGCACCCACTCCTTCCTGGGGCCATCGTCGTCACCGGCTGACGTCGACGTCGTCAGCACCCGAAAGCTCCTGCCCCTGCCCGAGACCGCGTGGGTCAAAGCCGCTCACGACCTGTCGGGTCTGGTGGGAGCACGCGATGAGAGGGATGAGCTTCTCACGGCCGCGCGACGACAGTTCCTGGCCAGACGGGGACTGGCCGCCTTTGAGGCGGCGGAGGACCTTGCCGACGAGTGCTGGGCCCCAGTACCACCCAATGACGACGCACGTCGAGAGTTCGAGGCGTGTGATCTGGCCGGGTACGCCCGGCTCGTCGAAAGGACCAGGGACGACGTGGTGGCCGGGCTGTCCGGGACGGGGGCGATCCGTGTGGTCAATCCGGGAGCCTCCTGTCCAGTCGTCTTTCAACATCCGGATGCCGGGGAGATCGCTGACAGATTGCGAGGTGTCGGTGTCGTCGGCCCGTTGCACTGGGATCGCCCGCGTCACCTGGACGTCGAGTGGCCCGACGATCTCGTCAGCCTTCCGCCGGTGATGGACGTGAACACCATTGATCGGGTCATTGACGTTGTCACCACGGTCGTCGACAGGTGAGGGACCGTGTCTCGTGGAAAGATGGTGGCCCGTTGAGGCCGTGACACAAGGAGGATCCATGACCGCTCAGAAACTCGACGGCAAGGCCACCGCCGCCGCCATCAAGTCCGAGCTTGCCGAAACTGTGGCAGTCCTACGCGACAAGGGAGTTGTCCCGGGGCTGGGAACGGTGCTCGTCGGGGATGATCCGGCGTCGCATCAATACGTTGCCGGTAAGCATCGTGACTGTGCCCAGGTGGGCATCGAGTCGATTCGGGTCGACCTACCGGGAGATGTCACGGCGGAGGATCTTGCTCAGGAGATTCGTGGGCTCAACGCCAATCCGCGCTGCACCGGGTACATCGTCCAGCTGCCGCTGCCTCGCCACATCGACACCAACTGGGCTCTCAACCTCATTGATCCCAACAAGGACGCTGACGGTCTGACCCCCGCCTCCCTGGGGCGTCTGGTGCTCAACGAGCCGGCTCCGTTGCCGTGCACTCCGCGTGGGATCGTCGAGCTGTTGACCCGGCACGGGATCGAGCTGCCGGGAGCCAATGTCTGCGTGGTGGGTCGCGGAACGACGGTTGGTCGGCCGCTGGGACTGCTGTTGACCCGGCGTACCGAGAACTGCACCGTCACCCTGTGCCACACCGGTACCCGCAACCTCGCTGACCACACCCGGCAGGCCGACATCATCGTCGGCGCGGCCGGGTCTCCGGGACTCATTGATGCGAGCATGATCCGCGAAGGAGCTGTGCTCGTCGACGTCGGGGTGTCGCGGTCGGCGGAGGGGAAGATCCAGGGAGACTTCGCCCCTGACGTGTGGGACAAGGCCGCGTGGGTTTCGCCAAACCCGGGCGGAGTCGGTCCGATGACCCGCGCCATGCTGCTGTCCAACGTCGTCGACAGGGCTGAGCGGCTCGCTGCGGATCCTTCATGAGCCGACTGACGCCTGAAGCGCCCACCGGACGTGCCACCCGACGACCGCGACGCAATGACCGTCGTGCCGCGTCAAAGAGGCACCTGGAGTCCTGGTGGGCGCTGACCGTGTGCCTGCTGGGGGTCGCCGCGTCCGCAATCGTCATGGGGACGGGGCACTGGAGGCGCGGGGCGGTGGTCTTCGCTGCCTCGGTGCTGCTGGGAGGCGTGTTGAGGGCTGTGTTGCCTGACAATCTCGCCGGACTGCTGGCAGTACGGGCACGGTGGGTGGATTCGGTGTTTCTGCTAGGGCTGGGATCCCTCATGGTCGTCGTCATCCTGACGAGGTGACAGTTCCGACAACGTACATGTCACCAGAAACGCACCTGCGCCAGCTCTGCTCCACCTGGGAGTAGTGGCGCAGGTGACTGTTGGATCAATGTGCGTCCAGGACACTCAGCTCAATGTGCGTCCAAGACGCTCAGCTCAATGTGCGTCCAAGACGCAACGACGCCGACGGGCGAAACTGCGGGCCGAGGTCAATCCCTCACCGGTCGGCCCGGCGATGGTGAAGGTGGCGAACCCCTCGCCGTTGATGCCGATGCCGGCGAAGGACGGTCCATTCTTGACGAAGATCGTGGTCTGGATGCGGCGGGCCATGAGGTCGAGGCGCGACACGTCCTTGGAGTGCATGATCGCGGTGTGGCGGTTGCCGTGCTCCAGCTCCACGGCCAGGTCGATGGCGGCGAGATAATCGGTGGCGGGCACCACCGGGACGACCGGCATGAGCATCTCGACCTGGACGAAGGGGTCCAGCGGGTCGGTGATCATGGTGATGAGTCGGGTGTCCTGCTCGGGCTCGATGCCTGCTGCGCGCAGGATCTTCTGAGCATCCTGGCCCACCCACGCGGTGTTGGGCTTGGTGCCTGAGGGATCGAGCAGCAAGGACCGCAGCTTGACGAGGTCCTCACGATCGCTGATGACCTGGGCGCCATTGGCCTGCAGCGCGGCCATGAACTCTGGCAGCACCGAGGCGACGACGATCATCTCCTTCTCGGCGGTGCACGGCAGGTTGTTGTCGAAACTGGCTCCCTGGACGATGTCAGCAGCGGCCTTGGCAATGTTGGCGGTCTCGTCGACGACGACAGGCGGGTTGCCCGACCCGGCTCCGATGGCCTTCTTGCCGCTCGAGAGCACCATGTTGACGATCTGCGGCCCACCGGTCGCCACCAACATCGTGATGTCCGGGTGGCTGATGAGCTTCTTGGTGGTCTTCGGGGTCGGGTTCGCGATGAGGGTGATGAGGTTGGCGGGGGCGCCGGTTGCCATCATCGCGCGGTTGAGGACGTCGACCAACCAGGCGCTGAGGTGTCGGGCCCTCGGGTGGGGGCTGAAGACGACGGTGTTACCTGCCGAGAGCATGCCGATGGTGTTGCAGATGATGGTCTCGGTGGGGTTGGTCGTCGGGGTGACGGCGCCGATGACCCCGTAGGGGCTGTACTCGAGGGTGGTGAGTCCGTCATCACCCTGATGGGCCTCCATGACGAGGTCCTCCACACCGGGAGTGCGAGTCGCAGCGTAGCGGTTCTTGAGTACCTTGTGATGGGCGTTGCCCATCCTGGTCTCCTCGACGGCCGCACTGGCCATGTACTCCAGGCGGTCCTGCTGGGTCGCGGCCTCGCGGACGGCATCGACGAAGGCGCGACGCTGGGCCAGGGAGCATTCCGAGAAGGCGACGAAGGCCCTACGGGCGGCGCCCACTGCAGAATTGACATCGTTGAAGACTCCGGCGAGGTCCTCGACGCTGGGTTCGGTGACGGGACGTTCGGCTGTGATGGTCATGGCTGTTGGCTCCTTCGGGTGTGGAGTCCTGGGGAGATCCGCCTCCTTGCGGTGGACATCAGGACATCTGATGCCTCGACCATAGGAATGGCCAATCTCGTTCGTCCAGAGCTAAACCAAGAACGGGTCCGAGGTGCAGTGGAGGCAAACCTGTGTGTGCACTGATGTGCATTTCAAAGGAAGAATCAGTTGTGGTCTTTGCCACTGTTCTCCGAAGGCGGTAGAACCTCGTCAAATCCTGTTGTAACAGGATGACAAGCATCATTGCGAGCGGTCTCGGTGGTCTGAATCACTGCACATTCGTGCAGGGGTGTGGTGCATCTCTCCAGACGGACGACAACCTGCTCATAATTCCGAAAATGGCGTCACAACGCGCAGAACGGGCCCGGAACCGAAGTTCCCGGGCCCGTTCGTCAGTAGTCAGTCGATCAGATGAGGCCGAGCTCCTTGACGGCGTCGCGCTCGTCGGAGAGCTCCTTGACGGAGGCGTCGATCTTGGCGCGCGAGAAGTCGTCGATCTCGAGACCCTGGACGATCTCGACCTTGCCGTCCTTGATGGTCACGGGGAAGGAGGAGATGAGGCCTTCCGGCACTCCGTAGGAGCCGTCGGACGGGATGGCCATGGAGACCCAGTCACCCTCGGGGGTGGAGCCCATCCAGTCGCGCATGCACTCGACGGTGGCATTGGCAGCTGAAGCAGCCGAGGAGGCGCCACGTGCGTCGATGATGGCAGCGCCGCGCTTGGCGACGGTCGGGATGAACTCGTTCTCGATCCAGGCCTCATCCACCAGCTCGGTGGCCTTCTGGCCGGCGACCTCGGCGTGGAAGACGTCGGGGTACTGGGTGGAGGAGTGGTTGCCCCAGATGGTCATGTGGCGCACGTCGTTGACGGTCTTGCCGGTCTTACGGGCCAGCTGCGTCTTGGCGCGGTTGTGATCCAGACGGGTCAGGGCGGCGAAGTGATCGTTCGGGATGTCGGCCGCGTTGGTGGCGGCAATGAGGGCGTTGGTGTTGGCGGGGTTGCCGGTGACGAGAACGCGAACGTCGTCGGCGGCGACCTCGTTCAGGGCCTTGCCCTGGGCGGTGAAGATGGCACCGTTCTTGGTGAGCAGGTCGGAACGCTCCATACCGGCCTTACGGGGCATGGCGCCGACGAGGAAGGCGGCGTTGGCTCCGTCGAAGACCTTCTTCGGGTCGTCGCCGATCTCGATGTTCACGAGGTTGCCGAAGGCGCAGTCGTCAAGCTCCATGACGACACCCTCGAGGGCCTTGAGGGCCGGGGTGATCTCGAGAAGACGAAGCTCGATGGGAGTGTCCCCGAGCAGCGAACCGGAGGCGATGCGGAACAGCAGGCTGTAGCAAATCTGGCCGGCAGCACCGGTGACGGCAATCTTGACTGGGGTCTGGGTCATGGATCTCTCCTTGAAAGTCCTCGATGACACTTGGCTATTTCAAAGCCTACTCGCGGCGGCAGCGCGAGATTGGTCGGGGGAGTCATTCGCATCAGGAACAGGTCGCTGTGGTGAGAATTCTCCCGTCGTGCGCCCAGCGGTTGCGCGGGCCCTCAGCTGAGGATGACGGTACGCATGCCATCCAGGAAGGTGCGATGTTCGGCGAAGAGGCGCACCGCCTCGTTGAGGGTCGCCGACTCGGTGTCCTGTCCGACGGCCGTCAGTTGGGCGACGGTCTGGGAATGATCGACGCGCTGGACCCGCTGCTCGATGATGGGCCCCTCGTCGAGGTCGACGGTAACGAAATGGGCCGTGGCGCCGATGAGTTTGACCCCGCGGGAATGGGCCTGGCGGTAGGGGCTGGCCCCCTTGAAGCCGGGCAGGAACGAGTGGTGGATGTTGATGCATCGGCCCGACAGCTGCTCGCAGAGCTCGGGTGAGAGGATTTGCATGTAGCGGGCCAGGACCACCAACTCGACGTCGAGATCGTCGACGGTGCGCAGTACCTCCTCCTCGAAGGCCGGCTTGGACTCCTTGTCGACCTCCTGCCACCGGAACGGCACCCTGTGGAACTCCGCCAGGTTCGCGAGATCAGGATGGTTGGCCATCACCTGCACGACGTCTATGGGTAACCGTCCGGTATCTCGGTTGAACAGCAGGTGCGACAGACAGTGAGGTGCCGTGGACGCGAGGACGAGGGTGCGGACCGGACGTCCCAGCTCGTCGATGCGGAATGTCGCGTGGTAGCGCTGAGCCAGTTCCGCCACAGCGGATTCCAGGTCAGCTCGGCTGCTCACCGACTCGACCTGCAACCGGATGAAGAAGTTTCCGGTGTCGGCGCTGGTGAATTGCTGGCATTCGGTCAGGTTTCCGCCAACCTGAGCACACGCCCCGGTGACGGCATGGACGAGTCCTGGCTGATCGGGGCTGGTCCAGGTGACGACGAGCTCGTGGGGTTCCGACATGACCGGTACGGTAGTCGGCCCAACCCCATGGGGAGTGTAGTTTCGAGGAGCGGATTGAGGGACGGCTGCGGCCTTCGGGGTGTTCCGCAATGTTTCATCGCTGCTCGGGCTGTTTTGCCCACTTCCTCCACTATTGTGATGAACAGTGCCGCACCGGGCCTTCGACGGCCGCATCGCGGCGTTCCCTCGACCACAGGAGTTCGTGCATGCCCACCATCGTCTGGACCAAGATCGACGAGGCCCCCGCCCTCGCGTCGTATTCCCTGCTGCCCATCGTGGAGGGATTCCTCGACGAATCAGGTATCGACATCACGACCTCGGACATCTCCCTGGCCGGGCGAATCCTGGCTCAGTTCCCGGATCGTCTGGCCGAGGGTCAGAAGGTGGCCGACCATCTGGCCGAGCTCGGCGAGCTCACTGGCTCCCCTGACGCCAACATCATCAAGCTGCCGAACATCTCCGCCTCCGTCCCACAGCTCAAGGCCGCGATCGCTGAGCTGCAGTCCCGGGGATACGACCTGCCGGATTTCCCGGACAAGCCCTCCACCGACGAGGAGAAGGAGACAGCCGCCCGCTACGCCGCCGTGCTCGGCTCGGCCGTCAACCCGGTGCTGCGTCAGGGTAACTCTGACCGTCGTGCCCCCGCCGCCGTCAAGGCGTACGCCAAGGCCCATCCGCACCGCATGGGTAAGTGGTCCGATCAGGTCAAGGCTCGCGTCGCCCACATGGATCATGGGGACTTCTTCGACCACGAGGAGTCCTTCGTCTCCAAGGGCCAGGACCTCGACATCGTTCTCGTCGGGGCTGACGGCTCCGAGACCACCCTCGCCAATGGCATCAAGACCCTCGAGGGAGAGGTCGTCGACGCCACCTACATGTCCGTCGATGCCCTCGACGAGTTCTATGCCTCCTCCTTGGCCCTGGCCAAGGAGGAGGACCTGCTGTGGTCGGTCCACCTCAAGGCGACGATGATGAAGGTCTCCGACCCGGTCCTCTTCGGACACGCGGTGCGTACCTTCCTGGCCAACGTCTTCGACAGGTACGGCGATGATCTCGACTCCGTCGGGGTCAACCCGGATCTCGGCCTGGGCGATCTCTACGCCCGTCTGGAGAAGCTCCCGACCGACCGCGCCGCAGAGGTCAGGGCTGCCATTGATTCCGCCTTCCAGGCCCGTCCGGCCCTGGCCATGGTCGATTCCGACCACGGCATCACCAACCTGCACGCCGGCAACCTCGTCATCATCGACGCCTCGATGCCGGTCGTGGTCCGCGACTCCGGCTGCATGTGGAATGCCGAGGGTAAGCGTCAGGAGACCCTCGCCTGCATCCCCGACCGCAGCTACGCGACGATGTACGCCGCGATCATGGACGACTGCCGTCAGAACGGCGCCCTCGACCCTGCCACCATGGGCGATGTCCCGAACGTCGGCCTGATGGCCCAGAAGGCCGAGGAGTACGGCTCCCACCCGACGACCTTCACGGTCGTCCACGATGGCCGCGTCGAGGTGCGGTCCGGAGACGAGGTGCTGACGAGCCAGCAGGTTGAGACGGGCGACATCTGGCGCATGAGCCGGGTGCGAGACGTCCCGGTGCGTGACTGGGTGCGTCTGGCCGTCGAGCGAGCCCGCATCACCAACACCCCGGCCGTCTTCTGGCTCGACGAGAATCGCGCCCACGACGCCCGGGTCATCGAGAAGGTCAAGGCATACCTGCCCGAGCACGATACCGAGGGTCTGGACATCCGAATCCTCGCCCCCGCCGAGGCCATGAAGTTCACCCTGGAACGCATCCGTCGCGGAGAGGACACCATCTCGGTCACCGGCAACGTGCTGCGTGACTACCTCACGGACCTCTTCCCGATCCTTGAGATCGGCACCAGCGCCAAGATGCTCTCGGTCGTCCCACTGCTGGCCGGTGGCGGCCTGTTCGAGACCGGTGCTGGCGGCTCGGCTCCCAAGCACGTCGCCCAGTTCGTCGCTGAGGACTACCTGCGCTGGGATTCACTGGGCGAGTTCTGCGCCCTGGGCGCCTGCCTCGAACACATCGACCAGACCACCGATGGCACCAAGGCCGGAGTTCTCGCCGCCACCCTGGACAAGGCCATCGGTGCCTTCCTGGAGAACGACCGCTCTCCCGCACGCAAACTCGGTCAGATCGACAACCGTGGCTCGCACTACTGGCTGGCCCGATACTGGGCTAGCGAGTTGGCTGCCCAAAAGGATGACCCCGAGCTCGCCGACCGGTTCTCCGACGTGGCCACCGAGCTGGCCGCCCGCGAGGCCCAGATCCTTGACGAGCTCAACGGTGTCCAGGGCAATCCGGTGGACATGGGCGGTTACTACCACCCCGACGAGGAACTCGTGGAGGATGCCATGCGCCCCAGCACCACCCTCAACGCCATCATTGACTCCCTGTGAGCACTGGCCGGACTCCGGCCGTGCCTGACGACGTCGACCGATGCCGGTGGTTTATCACTATCGGCGTCGGTCTTCTCGTGTGGGTGACCCAACGCCTCGTCCTTGTTGCGGCCCTGGCGCCGGACGGTGAGGTCATTTCGCGCCTGACCTGATGGGACGGGAAGTGGTACTCGATCATTGCTGTGGGCGGATACCACTGGCCACACACCGTCTTCGGGCACACTGACCCGTGGTCGTCCGATCTCGCCTTCCTACCAGGCCTGCCAGCACTGGGCCGAGCCGTCATGCTGACGACGGGTCTGTCCGCTCGACCGGCCGTCTTCGTCGCCGGACAGATGGGGTTCTTGCTGGCCGCCGGGGTCGTCACCGCCATCGGTCTACGGATCGCGGGGCCGACGGCGGCCGTCATGCTGGTGGTGTGCTGGGGAGCCGCGCCGCGAGCCGTTGTCGAGTCGATGGGGTACACCGAGGGGTGGTTCATCGCTCTCGTCGGGCTGGGATTGTTGGCCATCCTGTCGGAACGGTGGCTCCTTGCTGGAGCCTGCGTCGGAGCCGCGGGGCTTTTCCGGGCATCCGTGGCCCCGGTGTGCATCGTCTTTGGACTGGCATGGTTGACGAGCGTGTTCTCCACGGTGCAGCGCGACCAGCGGTGGCGTCGCTTCGTGGGAATGGCGCTCAGCCCACTCGGATTGCTGACATGGTTCCTCATCGTCGCCTGTCGAACTGGCAAGTGGAATGGCTACCTACTGGTCCAGAAGGCCTGGGGGAGCGAGATGGGTACCCCAGCCGATACCTGGACATTCATTCAGGGGAAGCTGTCACAACCGCCATGTGACTGGCGGTATTTTGGTCTCGTCGCACTGTCATGGTGCCTGTACCTCCTCCTCGGCCTCGTCACGGCGGTTCGCCAGGAGAATGTCTGGCTGACGGTCTACGTTCTCGTCACCGTGGTCTTCGTGGGGCTCATGCAAGGATTCTTCAATGCGAAGGCTCGGTTTCTCCTGCCCGCGTTCCCGGCATTTCTGCCGGTGGCGAGACTGTTGGCCAGCTGTCCGCGATGGGTCCAGGTGGTTTTCGTCTTTGCTGTGACGGGGATCTCGACGTGGTGGAGCTTGGACGTTCTGAGCGGCAATATTTCGCCCTGACCACTTCTTCCTTGGAGTTTTGCCGCGCAGAACCCTTATTCTTGGTCCTATGCACAACGATGACCGGGAGGGCGATAGTCCCGACACCTTCATCCTTGCCTCCATGACGAGAGGAATGGTGAAGGTCCGTGGCTGACGTCCTTGAGAACGCCGCCATCATTCTGCTGTTCATCCTCCTGGGAGGAGTGTTCTCGGCTGCCGAGATGGCGCTGGTGAGCCTCCGCGATTCCCAGGTCAAGCAATTGGCGGCCACCCGTGGATCGCGCGGCCGCTCGATCCAGCAGCTGCAATCAGATCCCAACCGCTTCCTGTCTGCTGTCCAGATTGGCGTCACCCTGTCGGGTTTCCTGGCCTCGGCATTCGGTGGTGCCACACTGGCGAATGAGCTCGCGCCGGTTTTTGAGTCCTGGGGAATGTCGGCCTCCGTTGCCGGCACCGTCGCCCTCGTCATCATCACGATCATCATTTCTTATTTCTCGATCGTGTTGGGAGAGCTGGTCGCCAAGCGGCTGGCCATGCAACGAGCCGAGGGGTTCTCCCTGGTGCTGGGCCCGATGGTCAACGGCATTGCGACCCTGTTCCGCCCGATCATCTGGTTCCTGGGTGTCTCGACCGATTTCGTCGTCAAGATCCTTGGTGGTGACCCCGCAGCTGCCCGCGAGGAGGTCACCGACGAGGAGATCCGCTCGATGGTCGTCTCGTCGGCCACCTTGGGTGACGAGGAGCGCACCATCCTCGACGAGGTCTTCGCCGTCGGGGAGAAGTCCCTGCGTGAGGTCATGGTGCCCCGAACCGAGGTGGACTTCCTGCAGGGGTCGATGAAGGCCGTTCAGGGGGCCCAGGTGGTCCGGGACGGATCCCACTCCCGCTACCCGGTCATCGACGGCTCGGCGGACCGAGTGCTCGGATTCGTCCACGTACGTGACCTGCTCGAGCTCGATCCCCAGATCCGTAACAGCCGGGTGTCCCAGCTCGTGCGCACCGTCGTCTCCCTGCCCGACACCGTGAAGGTGCTCAAGGCCCTCACGGAGATGCGTCGAGCCCATGCCCACCTGGCCATCGTCCTTGACGAGTACGGCGGCACGGCCGGCATCGTCACCTTGGAGGACCTCGTCGAGGAGATCGTCGGCGACATCACTGACGAGTACGACACCGTCGAGCCCTCCGATTTGGCCCACGTCCGACAGCGTGACATCGACGGTCTGACGACCATCGAGGAGTTCGCGGAGAAGGTCGGTCTGGTACTGCCCGAGGGGCCCTACGACACCGTCGCCGGATACTTCATGGCCCAGACCGGACAGGTTCCTGTCAAGGGGGCCCAGGTCGACGTCCACCTCTACCCGGTCGGTTTCGTGGCCGAGGAGGAGAACGAGGACGAGGAACCCACTCCCAATGTCGAACTGACGGTGACCGAGGCCGACGGCCTTCGTGCTGCATGGCTGAGGATTCGTAGGCTCGACGCGCCGGCTGCTCCGATCGTGACCGCTGGAGCCTCTGCTGCCCCGCGCCCCCAGCGGGAGGCGGCAAGCGCGTGAGACGACCTGCGTGGCTCGGCGGTCCTGGGAAGGACGCTGACGGGGCGGTTCTGCTCACCAGCCCGGAAGCCGAAGAACTGCTGAAGGCGGCCGTCGAGCACGCCGGCGGGATCCTGCTGGAATGGCACCTCGACCATGTCGACGCCAACCCCGGCCAGTCCACCACAGCGACCTACCAGGCGCGTGTGCACTGGCCGACGGGGGAGCGGCAGGAGCTCTTTGGTATGAGTGCTCGTGCCAGTGGTCCTGCGATGACCGATTCTCGCGCGGACATCTACGTTGACGGCTCGCGGGAGGTCGCCGTGTGGCGGTACCCCGACGATCCCGACCTGCCGGGGTTGTCCCGGGCCGCCTATCCCGAACAGATGGCGGCCATCATCTCGGACCTGGGGTTGGTCGACGGTCGCGTCAGTGCCGATCAGATCAACCTTCGGATGATCGGGTACCGGCCCAGGCGTCGCGCGGTGTTATGCGTGGAGGTCGCCAACCGACGCCTCTACGTCAAGGTGCTACGCGATGGCATCTTCCAGGCGACCGTGGCCCGACATGATCTCCTCACGCGTGCTTCCGTGCCGAGTCCCCGCGTCGCCGGGATCACTGACGACAATCTGCTCTTCCTGACCGAATTGCCGGGGCACCCTCTCAGCAAGGCCCTCTTCGAACTCGGGAATCCTTGCACCGCCGAGAGTCTTGTCGGGCTGCTCGACCAGCTCCCTCCGCAGGTGTGCGACCTGCCCCGACGATCCTCGTGGAGTGACTCGGTGGACCATTACTGTCGCATGGTCGCTGCCGCAATGCCCGATCAACAAGCTCGCCTGGACAGGATGGCGCGGATCATTTCCCAGGGGTTGATGGGTGTGCCACAGGGCAACGAACCCACCCATGGTGACTTCCATGAAGGTCAGATCCATGTCTGGAATGGTCAGGTGTGCGGGATTCTCGACGTCGACACCATCGGACCGGGCCGTCGTGCCGACGATCTCGCCTGCCTGGTGGCCCATCTGTCGACGGTGCAACACATGAATGCCGTCCAGGCCGACCGGGTGCGGCAGATCTTGGCGGCCTGGGTGCCCGTCTTCGATTCCCGAGTTGACCCGGTGGAGCTGAGATTGCGCTCCGCCGCGGTGGCGATATCACTGGCCACCGGTCCTTATCGCAGCCAGGAGGCGAACTGGGGCCCTGAGACGCTGTCGATCATCGACGCGGCGGAGGCCCTGGTCAATCAGGTCGCGTGATGGCCTCATTCGTCCCATGAATTGGACGCACCGGCGAGAAGTGGGGTGGCATTTTCCCACTTCCTGGGCTCAGTTTGTCCGTTGAGGTGTCGATTCCGCTACGGAAGGGTTACAGTTTGATGGCCCGATCGGCGAAACCTGCCACATGGGCTCCCCATTCGTCGGATCATCGTCTGCTCCAGGAGGCAGTCCGTGAAGAAGTCACACCTCGCTATTCCCGCTGTTCTTGCAGCCGCAGCGCTGTCGCTGTCGGCGTGCGCGCAGGCTCCGGACGCGTCCTCGGGGTCCTCGTCGAGTTCCACCGCCACCTCGGCGACCGCAAAGGACAACTCGAACTCTGGTGAGTTCAAGGCCTGCATGGTCTCCGATTCCGCCGGTTTCAACGACAAGTCCTTCAACGAGACCTCTATGCAGGGCCTCAGCAAGGCCGCCAGCGACCTCGGTGTCAAGACCGCCAAGGTGGAGTCGAAGGACGACAAGGACTACGCCACCAACCTGCAGTCCATGGTTGACGCCAAGTGCTCGATCATCGTCTCCGTCGGATTCCTGCTCGAGAAGCCCACCGTGGCTGCTGCCAAGGCCAACCCGAACGTCGAGTTCGCCATTGTCGACGACAACCCTCAGGGCGCCCCGTCGAACTTCAAGCCGCTGATCTTCAACACCGCTCAGTCCTCCTTCGAGGCCGGCTACCTGGCCGCCTCGCTGACCAAGACCGGCAAGGTGGCCACCTTCGGCGGCATGAAGATCCCGACCGTGACCATCTTCATGGACGGCTTCGCCCAGGGTGTCGATTACTACAACAAGCAGAAGAGCAAGTCGGTGCAGGTCATCGGCTGGAACGCCGAGAAGCAGGACGGCCAGTTCGTTCCGCAGCCCAACCCGTTCCAGAACGTCTCTGGTGGTAAGACAACCGCTCAGGCTCTGCTCAACCAGGGTGCGGACATCATCCTCCCGGTCGCTGGTAACGCTGGCAACGGCGCTCTGCAGGCCGTGAAGTCCTCCGGCGGCAAGGCCAACGCCATCTGGGTCGACGGCGACGGCTGCAAGACCCAGCCCTCCTACTGCTCCAACATCATCACCTCGGTGTACAAGGGCATGGACGTCGCCGTGTTCGACGCCATCAAGGCTGCCAAGGACGGAAGCTTCGACAGCAAGCCGTACATCGGCTCCCTCGAAGACAATGGCACCGGCCTGTCCCCGTTCCACGAGTTCGACTCCAAGATCCCCGCTGAGGTCAAGGACGAGCTGAAGACGATCAAGGCCGACATCACCTCCGGCAAGATCAAGATCACCTCGAAGGCTCAGCCCAAGTGAGCGTGAAGCGCGAACTCGGTTCGCGCAGCTCCTGAGTTGCCAACCACGTGAGCCGACGACGCGCCGATCTCCACGGGAGGTCGGCGCGTCGTCGTCGGTTCACACGACATCAGGGAACAGACGTGGAAGGATCTGCCCCGTGACAATGAACACCACCGCTGTCCCACCCGGCGACCGCGCTCCAGTCAAGGAAGGACTGAGTCTGCGCGGAGTCACGAAGAGATTCGGGACGCTTACGGCCAACGACCACATCGACCTCGACATCGTTCCCGGGCGCATCCATTGCCTGCTCGGTGAGAACGGTGCCGGCAAGTCGACCCTCATGAACATCCTGTACGGGCTGCTGCCCTCGGACGAGGGATCGGTCTACATCGATGGCGTGGAGCAGCACTTCGACAATCCCAAGCAGGCCATGGCGGCCGGTATCGGGATGGTCCACCAGCATTTCATGCTCGTCAACGTGTTCACGGTGGCCGAGAACATCGTGCTCGGACGAGAGGAATCGACTGCCGGTGTGCTGTCGATGGGACGAGCCCGCTCGAAGGTGCGCGAGCTGTCTGATCGCTATCACTTCGACGTCAACCCGGACTCGGTGATCGAGAACCTGCCGGTCGGCGTCCAGCAGCGCGTCGAGATCCTCAAGTCCCTGGCCAATGACGCCAAGTACCTCATCTTGGACGAGCCCACCGCCGTGCTCACCCCGCAGGAGATCGACGAGCTCATGGCGGTCATGAAGACGCTGCGCGACGAGGGCCGAGCCATCGTCTTCATCACCCACAAGCTGCGCGAGGTCCGTGCCATTGCTGACGACATCACGGTGGTTCGTCGCGGCAAGATCGTCGGCGAGGCCTCTGCCGATCAGTCCGAGGCCGAGCTTGCCGAGATGATGGTGGGTCGAGCCGTCAAGCTGGTCGTCGACAAGGACGAGGCCAGACCGACCGGGCCACGTCTCGAGGTCGAGAACCTCACGGTGGCCGATGACCTCGGATCTGTCGTCGTCGACAATGTCTCTCTCACCGTCGAGGGCGGGGAGATCCTTGGTGTCGCCGGTGTGCAGGGCAACGGCCAGACCGAACTTGCGTCGTCCCTGCTCGGTCTCATCAAGCCGACCTCAGGGTCCATCCGCATCGACGGCAAGGACACCACCGGCGCGGCCCCGATCAAGACCATCGGAGCTGGCCTGGGATTCGTGCCTGAGGATCGTCAGCGTGACGGTTTCGTCGGGGAGTTCTCCATCGCGGAGAACCTCATCCTGAACCAGGTGGGTGCCTACTCCAAGCACGGCAACCTTCAGCTCAGGCGCATCGCTGACAACGCCCGCGACCGCGTCGAGGAGTTCGACATCCGTACTCCCTCGGCATCGCTTCCGGTGTCCTCCCTGTCGGGTGGTAACCAGCAGAAGGTCGTCCTGGCTCGCGAGCTGTCGCGTCCGCTGAGTGTGCTCGTGGCATCACAGCCGACCCGTGGGGTGGACGTTGGCGCCATCGAGTTCCTGCACCAGCGGATCGTCGAGGAACGGGACAACGGCACCGCCGTGCTCATCGTTTCCACCGAGCTCGACGAGATCGAGGCGTTGTCGGACCGCATCGCGGTGATGTACCGCGGTCGTATCGTCGGCATCGCCCCGACGGGAACTCCCCGCGACGTCCTCGGCCTCATGATGGCCGGATTCAGTTATGACGAGGCGTGTGACAGCGTCGCCAAGGGACACAAGGAGGTCTCGGAATGAGTACCGAATCCCCGAAGCCCACCCCGTCGAAGGAGACGACGGCGCCTGCCGCGACCAAGGTGGAGCCCAAGCCGCCTCGCTCCTTCCGGTGGAATGACCTGTGGGTGACGATTGCCGCGTTCGTGCTGGCCTTCATCGTCTCGGCCATCGTCATGGTCGCTGCGGATCCGGAGATCAACAAGGAGTGGAGCTATCTCTTCTCCCGTCCTGACGCCCTGACCGATTCCTGGGCTCAGGTCTCCTCGGCCTACGCCGCCCTGTTCCAGGGAGCCTTCGGGTCCTGGCAGGCCCTCACTGCGACGACGGCCCAGTCCGCGCCGCTCATCTGTGGTGGTCTTGCCATCGGTCTGGGCTTCAAGGCTGGCCTGTTCAATATCGGTGGTCAGGGCCAGGCCATTGCCGGAGCGACGCTGGCTGCCTGGGTGGGATTCAACTTCCACTCCCTGCCGCTGCCCATCCACCTGCTGTTCGCCGTGATTGCCGGTTTCGTGGGCGGAGCCATCTGGGGTGCCATCGCCGGCGTCCTCAAGGCCCGCGCTGGCGCCAACGAGGTCATCGTGACGATCATGCTCAACTACATCGCCAGTGGTCTGTTGGCGTGGTTGTTGACGACGAAGGCCTTCCAGATGCCTGGTCGTACCGACCCGATCGCCCCGATCGTCGACTGGAACGCCACCTTCCCACGGCTGGCCGGGTCCCAGTTGCACCTGGGATTCTTCCTGGCTCTGCTGCTGGCCGTGGGCACCTGGTGGCTGCTGGATCGCACCCATCTGGGCTTCCAGATCCGCGCAGTCGGTGCCAACCCGAATGCCTCGGCCACTGCCGGTATGAACACCAACTCGATCATCGCCTGGACCATGGTCATCTCCGGTGGCCTGGCAGGTATGGCCGGGGTCGAGGTCGCCCTGGGCCCGATCTCGGGAGCCACCCCGACCCAGCTGTCCATCGGCCTGGTCGGAACCATCGGCTTCGACGCCATCACGGTGGCCCTGCTGGGCCGCTCCAAGCCGCTCGGCATCGTGCTGGCCGGTCTGTTCTGGGGAGCCATGAACCAGGGTGGTCTGCGCATGCAGGCCATGACCCAGACCTCTCTGGACCTCGTCCGAGTAATCCAGGCCGTCATCGTCATGTTCGTGGCAGCGCCGATGCTGGTCAAGACGATCCTGCCCTTCCTCAAGACGCGCAAGGAAAAGCGAGGCAGGAACCGTGACCGCGGTCCGGTCCCGGCTGACACCACCACGAAGGGGGCCCTGGCATGAGCCCGGCATCGCGTTTTCCTCGTCCCACCACGTCCGACATCACCAAGACTGGTGTGGAGCTGCCCCCCGAGGCCAGCGAGGGCCTCGACAAGGAGCTGGAGTTCGAGCGGGTGGAATCCCGCGAGGGTCGCACCCACCGTCTGTCGGCGGGCGTGCTCATCGCCATCATGGCGGTGATCCTGTTCTTCCTGCTGAGCAAGACCTCCGGCAAGGCCCACTTCGCCTTCACGGATGCCCTGGCCGGCAAGGAACTGGGAACCCTGACCGTCTCCGGTTTCCCGATCGCCCTCGTCAGCGCCATCGCGTGTCTGTTGGCGTCCGCTGCCTTCTTCATGGGCCGTAGCCGTCACACCCTCACCGTCACCGCCGGTGTGGTGGCCGGCGTCGCGATCATCATCGGATTCCTGAGCTGGGCGGCCGCCGGCCGTGAACTGCCCTTCCAGGTGGCCGGCCAGTTGCAGGGCACCTTGTCGGTGGCCACCCCGCTGGTCCTCGGCGCCCTCTGCGGTGTCATGTGCGAGCGTGCCGGCGTCGTCAATGTCGCCATCGAGGGTCAGATGCTCACTGCAGCCTTCGCTGCGGCCCTGGTCGGATCGATGACCCACTCGGTCTTCGCGGCCATCGTCGCGGCGATCATCGCCTCGGTGCTGACTGCCGCCCTGCTCGCCGTCTTCACCATCAAGTACTTCGTCGACCAGGTCGTCATGGGCGTGGTGGTGAACCTCTTCGCATCCGGCCTGACAGGCTTCCTCTACACTCAGCTGCTCTCGCCCGAGGCCGAGAAGTACAACACTGCGCCGATTATGGAGGCGGTGCCGATTCCGGTGCTGTCCAAGATCCCGTTCTTCGGCCCCATCTTCTTCGACCAGACGATCTTGGTGTACATCGGCTTCCTCTGCATCCCGCTGGTGTGGTTCCTGCTGTGGCGCACCAAGTGGGGTCTGCGGGTGCGTTCCGTGGGTGAGCATCCCGAGGCTGCCGACACCGTCGGTATCTCCGTCGCCAGTGTTCGTTGGTCGGCCGTGCTTGTCGGTGGCGTCTTCGCCGGTCTGGGCGGTGCTTACTTCACCATCGGTACCGTCGGATCCTTCTCGAAGGACATCACGGTGGGTAATGGCTTCATTGCCCTGGCGGCCCTCATCATGGGCCGCTGGCGTCCGGGCCTGGCTGCCGTCATGGCACTGTTCTTCAGCTTCGTGACACAGCTGTCCACCGAGCTGTCGACGATCAGCGCCCCGATGCCCTCGCAGTTCCTGCTCATCCTGCCGTACATCGCGACGATCGTCGCCGTCGCCGGGCTAGTGGGCAAGGTGAGGTCGCCAGCAGCCGACGGCACCCCGTACATCAAGGAGTGACGTGGACGTCAACTGGGAGGCGCTGCGCCGTCGCGCCCGTGAACTGACCAAGCGTGCCTATGCGCCGTACTCCCACTTCCCTGTAGGCGCGGCCGGACTTGCCGAGGATGGTCGCGTCGTCGTCGGGTGCAATGTCGAGAACGCTGGCTACGGCGTCACCCTGTGTGCCGAGTGCGGGTTGATCAGCGATCTGGTGGCCGGGGGAGGGGGACATCTCCTCGCCTTCTGCTGCGTCGATGCGATGGGTGCGACGATCATGCCGTGCGGACGGTGTCGTCAGCTGCTGTGGGAACATGGCGGTCCGACGATGCTCATCGACACCCCGGCAGGGGTGCAGACGATGGCCGAGGTGCTGCCGCAGGCATTCGGCATCGACGACCTGGACCGAGTAACCAACCAACAGGAGAAGTCATGATCGTGGCCGCCGCCGATGGGTCCTCCCTCGACAACCCGGGACCAGCCGGCTGGGCCTGGTACATCGACGACGACACCTGGGCTGCGGGCGGTTGGCCGCGCGGCACGAACAACATGGGCGAGCTCATGGCCGTCCTCGACCTGCTACGGTCCACCGGCGGCCTCGGCGAGTCGCTGACAATCCTGTGTGACTCCCAGTACGCCATCAATTGCTGCACCAAGTGGATGCCAGGATGGAAGCGCAAGGGGTGGCGCAAGGCCGACGGAAAACCCGTCCTCAACCGTGACCTGCTCGAGCAGATCGACGTCCAGCTGCGTGGGCGTGACGTCACCTTCGAGTGGGTCAAGGGGCATGCGGGCCATGCCCTCAACGAGGCCGCGGACATGCGAGCCCGGGCCGCTGCCACCGCTTTCCGGGACGGCACCCCGGTCGACCACGGACCGGGGATGACAGTTGCCGACGATTCCCTCTCGCCCGGATCGGACCGGTCCCAGGAGGCCGTCGAAGCCCAGTCAGAGCTGTTCGACCTTCCGCCCGCCCCCGCCAATCCCGACCAGGTGCTCACTGCCGAACTCGTCGCCTTGGAGCGCCGACTCGTCGACCCCGACCCCTACCGGCGTCAGAGGGCGTTGACCGAGCTGCTCGACGAGGACTTCGTCGAACACGGGGTGAGCGGGAGGATCTGGACGAGGGGCCGTGTGCTGGCCGAGGCCCGAAGTCAGACACTCGGAAGCCGTGTCGGCATCGAGGCGCTGGGCGTGGTGAGGCTGTCCGAGCAGACCGTCCTGCTGCGCTGGCGCCACCGGTCCGGGGCGCGGGAGTCGTTGCGCGCGTCGCTGTGGCGGCGCGGCCCTCATGGGTGGAAGCTGATCTTCCATCAGGGTACGGTCGTACGAGATGGTGGGGGATACCGGTAATACACATATCTGCCGCCATGAGGTGACTGTCCTGTCTTTGGTCGGGGAAAGCGTGGGCATGGTGCACAAGCGGTTCTCGAGGCGTGACTGGTTCATGGGGGCCACCCTCATGGCTCTCACCGGATGCGCGGAGAATTCCAGTGAGGGGCCGCGAGCGGCTCGTCCGGCGAGGAGTCCGGGGCGTCGACCGCCCCGAATGGGACGCCGACCCGCCGAGGGGCGGCTCCCGTGTCGCCGACCTCCGCGACCTCGCCCGCCCATGTCGACGACTGGCAACCGGTGCGCGAGCACTGGGCCGAGTCCGACCTGGAACCCTTCCACGGCACCGTCCAGCATCTGTTCATCCACCAGATCATCCCCCTTCCCCCACGTGGCGTTCGCCAGCGAGGAGGGGCAGGACTTCGACGACTGGTACATCACCAGGTCGGAGGCCGTCGCCCTGCTCGACGAGCTGCGCGCCCGTCACTACGTCCTCGTGTCGCTGGCCGACTGCTTCGTGCATCGCGGTCACGCCGTGGTGCCCAACCCCGAGCTGCGCGTGCCTCGCGGTCACAAGCCCCCGTCCTGTCGATCGACGACCTCAGCTTCAACCGTTTCCTCCTGGGCAAGGGGTTCATGGACCGGATCATCATCGACTCGACCGGGCACCTGTCGAGTATCGGCAAGGACCCGTCGACCGGCAGACAGGTCAAAGAACCCACGAACTGCATCGTCGGACTGCTCGACGGGTACCTGCGTGCCCATCCTGAATTCAGCCTCAACGGGGCGGCCGCGACCCTGGCTCTCACTGGGTACGAAGGCATCATGGGTTACCGAACCGACCGTCACGAGCGCAACCGGGCCGCCCAACAGGAGGCCGTCAAGCCCATCATCGCCCTCATGAGGAAACGGGGGTGGACCTTCGCCAGTCACTCCTACGGACACATCGACCTGGGTTCGAAACGGATGACCCGGGAGTGGGTTACCGATGACACCGCCAAATGGAAGCGGGAAGTCGGCGAACTCCTGGGCCCCACGTCCCTGTACATCACCCCGTTCGGTTCCCTGGCCGCCTTGGATGGCCCCTCATGAAGGTCATCCGCGAGGCTGGTTTCGACGTCATCTGCGACGTGTCCGACGGCACGACGGTGGACCAGTGGCCCGACCTCGGCCTCGTCGTGCAGAGCAGAGTGCACGTCGACGGATACGGGATGCGTCACACCCCCCACATCTACCGGGGCTTCTTCGATGTCGACAAGGTCTTCGACCACCGTCACCGGCTGGCCAGGTGGGGCCACCACCACTTGTGACGGCCCACCGACGCTGGTGACGTCGCGGTGACGCCGGCCGCGGGACGATGCGGCCGCTAGGGTGCGTTCCGATAGACTTCGCACCATGTGTGCCAACATTCTTGCCGCCGTCGCGTGGCCCTACGCCAATGGGCCTCGACATATCGGCCATGTGTCCGGATTCGGTGTCCCCTCTGACGTCTTTGCCCGGTACATGCGAATGTCGGGCCACCGAGTTCTCATGGTCTCCGGCTCGGATTGCCACGGCACCGCCATCTCGGTCAAGGCTGATCAGGAGGGTCTCACGGCCCAGGAGTGCGCCGAGAAGTATCACCGCATCATCGCCTCTGACCTGCAGGGCCTTGGCCTGTCCTACGACCTGTACACCTCGACGATGACGGACAACCACGCTCACGTCACCCAGGAGATCTTCACCCGCCTCCACGACAACGGCTACGTCGTCAAGAAGACCGAGATGGGTGCTTTCGAGCCGTCCACCGGCCGCACCCTGCCAGACCGTTACATCGAGGGCACCTGCCCGATCTGTGGGTACGACGACGCCCGCGGTGACCAGTGTGACGACTGTGGCCGTCAGCTCGACCCGGCCGATCTGCTGAACCCGCGTTCCAAGACCACCGGGGCCACTCCCGAGTTCCGCGAGACCGAGCACTTCTTCCTCGATCTCCCCGCCCTCGCCGAGTCCTTGACGGCCTGGATCGACACCCGCACCGATTGGCGTCCCAACGTTCTCAAGTTCTCCCACAACCTCCTCGAGGAGCTGCGCCCGCGCGCCATCACCCGTGATCTTGACTGGGGCGTCAAAGTGCCGGTCGAGGGCTGGGAGAACGAGCCCATGAAGCGCATCTATGTGTGGTTCGACGCTGTCATCGGCTACCTGTCGTCCTCCATCGAGTGGGCCCGGCGCATCGGCAAGCCAGATGCTTGGCGCGAGTTCTGGAACGACGATGATGCCCGCTCCTACTACTTCATGGGCAAGGACAACATCGTCTTTCACTCCGTCATCTGGCCCGGCATTCTGTTGGGCACCAACGGACGTGGTGACAAGGGAGGCGAGCCTTCCGCGGAGCTCGGCATCCTCGACCTGCCGACCGAGATCGTCTCCAGTGAGTTCCTCACGATGAGTGGTTCGAAGGTCTCGAACTCGCGTGGTGCCACCATCTTCGTCGGGGACTTCCTGCGTGAGTTCGGACCAGACGCCCTGCGTTACTTCATCGCGGTGGCCGGCCCGGAGAATCAGGACACCGACTTCACCTGGGAGGAGTTCGTCCGGCGGGTGAACTTCGAGCTGGCCAATGAGTGGGGCAACCTCGTCAACCGGTCCATCTCGATGGCCTTCAAGAACTGTGGCGAGATCCCGGCTGCCGGTGAGCTGACCGACGCCGATCGCGAACTGTTGGACGCCTCGGCTGGCGGATTCGACACCGTTGGGGACCTGCTGGCCCACGCCAAGTTCAAGGCCGCCATCACCGAGGCCATGAGGATCGTCGGACTGGCCAACGCCTACATCTCCGCCCAGGAGCCTTGGAAGCTCAAGGACAACCTGGAGCGCCGCAACACCGTGCTGCACGTGGCCCTTCAGGTCGTCAGTGACGTCAACACCATGCTCACCCCGTTCATGCCGCACTCGGCCCAGAAGATCTACGAGGCGCTGGGTGGCGAAGGCGTGTGGGCGGCCCAGCCCGAGCTCGTCGAGACCGACGGTGCTGCCCCCATCCTCATGGGTGACTACGCTTCGGAGAAGGCTTCGTGGGGACGTCGCGAGATCGCGGTCGGAACCCTGCTGGTCAAGCCCAGCCCGATCTTCCGGAAGCTGGACGCCAAGCTTGCCGAGACTGGTCCGGAGTGGGCCCCGGTCAACCCGCAGTCCTGATACACGGAGCTGCCAAAAACCGGCGATGGCAACGTCACCATCGCCGGTTCCGGGCAGTTTTTGGCAGCTCCGTGTAGTACCCGGCGGGTACCGGCTGGGGCAAGAGGTCAGAGTTGGCTGGCCAGTCGCTGCAATTGGCAGACGATGAGGGCGCACGCCTCGGCGTCGGAGTCCGCCCGGTGGTGATTCAGGTGGTAATTCGGTTCACAGGCCTGAAGTACCGTCGGAAGCTTGTAATTGGGCAGACCACGGATGAGGCGTTGGGCCGTCCGGTAGGAGCAGAAGAACGGGGACGGCAGGGTGACAGTGCCGAAGTACTCGTCGAGCTGGCGCCACACCCGAGAGTCGAACATGGCATTGTGAGCGTAGACGGGGGAGCCGGCGACAAATTCCGAAATCTCGTCGGCCACCGCAGGCCACATCGGGGAGTGCTGGACATCTGCTGCGGAGATGCCGTGCAGGTAGGTGAACTGGAAAGCGTCCCATCCGGGAGGAGGACGCAGCAGGGAGTTGAATCGGTCGACGATTCGGCCTTCACTCACCCTGACCATGGCGAGCTGACATGCGGACACCCCGCCCTGCCGGTTGGCCGTCTCGAAGTCCACGGCGACGAAGGTGTCGCAGGCCATCTGTTCCGGTGAGGGAATCAGTCTGGAATGCCGAGGCGTTCGTGTCGCGCGGCCCTTCCGGATGGGGGCCACGGTGTGCGGCGCCGGGGGCTGACTAACGACGGGCCAGTCCAAGGACATGGTGTCCTTCGTCCGCTTGCCGGCTTCCACTAGACGTTTCCATTCCTCGTGGTATTCCGTGGCGTCGCGTTCCTCCACCTTGGCCCACAGTTCCTGGGCCTTGGCCCGACGTTTCCGCAGGTCTAGGTGTTCGTCGATCCGATAGGACTCGATACCCAGGTTGAGCCAGAACTCGATCGTCCGCGCCTCCTCGGGGTAGCACCTCATCCTGTGGAGGATCTTCGCCACCTCGATGACCCAGGACTCGTCGGCGGTGTCAGGGGCCTCCCGTGCCATCGAGATCATCGAGAACATGCATCCGGATGCCAGGATCAACGCCTGTTCGTAGTCACCCTCACGCTTGAGGGCCGCGATCTCCTGACGCCACCGGCCATTGTCTCGGCCTCGGTACATCGGGACAATCCGGTCGGAGTCGTCCACCATCGCGAAGAGATCGCGAAGGTCTTTCGGTGTCGCACGCTCGGGATGACGCAACAGCCTGCGCAGCCACTGCGGCACTGTCATGCTTGATGCCATGCTGAACGCCCTTCCAGAAACCATCACCGGTCAGGTGCGACCAAGGATTCCGCTCAGGGTATTCCTCGGGGCCGACAGCGTCCCCGTGCGTTGTCACGCCTCCTGCCTTCGGGCCTGACGCATGACCATGAAGGATCCGAGCAGGCCGAGCACCAGGAAGAGTGCGGAGAACCCGATCGACCATGCCGCCGCGTGTGCAAAACCAGTCTCGAGGCCGTGGATGACGGCGTTCCGGGCGTCACCCAGTGAACGGATGAACGGGCTGTCAGGAGAGGCGTTGCGCAGTCCGGTGATGGCGGATCCAGCCGAGTCCTGGGTGGCCCGGACCAGCTTGTCGAGCACCTTGGTCGGCACACCGCTGGTCGAGGACACCTCGTCAGGAATGGTGTGGCTCATCGCAGAGCCAAGGGCAGACCCGGCGATCGCAGCACCGAAGGCCGAGCCGAGCTGACGCACCGTCGACTGGCTGGCCGAGCCCGCTCCCGAGTGCTCCTGGGGAATGTCATGCAACACCGTCGAGGTGAGCTGAGCCGATGCCAGGCCGAGGCCAATGCCGTAGACCACCAGAGTCAGCATGACGAACCACGTCGATGCCTGGGCGCCGACCGTCCAGGCCAGCAGTCCGACGCCGACGACTTCCAGGGCCAGCCCGAGGACGACGACGCCAGGAGCTCCCACACGGGCTGCCAGGTGACGGGCCGAGGCCCCGGAGAAGAAGGCACCCAGGGCCATCGCGGCCAGCACGACACCAGTGCGCACCGTCGACAGACCGACCGAGTTCACCAGGAACAGGGGCAGTACGAACATCAGCGAGAACTCACCGATGGCCACCGTCGCTGCGGTCAGGTTGCCCCAGGAGAAGGTGCCGACACGGAACAGGGTGAGGTCGATCAGGGCGTCACGGCCGATCTTGGCGCGGTGGCTTTTCCACACGATGAACAGTGCGATGAAGACCAGACCGATGGCGATCGCCCACGGCACCGGGGACATCGACCAGCTCTCCGGCCACGACCAGCCGAAGACCTTGAGGGGCTCCTTCTTGGTCCACCAGCCGAGCGAGGTGGCCTCGATGAGGCCGAAGACGAGCAGGCCGAAGCCGATGGCCGAGGTGAGCAGACCGTCGACGTCAACGCCCTTCTCGGCCTGCTTGCCACGAGTCTGTGGCACCCATGCGGCGATTCCCGCCAGCACGAGCAGACCCAAGGGCAGGTTGACCCAGAAGATCCAGCGCCAGGAGGCGTACTCGGTCAGGACTCCACCGAGCAGCGGGCCGAGAGCGGCCATACCGCTCATGACGGCGCCCCAGATGCCGAAAGCCGCGGCGCGGTCCTTGCCCTGGAACAGCGAGTTCACCGAGGACAGGGTGGACGGCAGCACCAGCGCACCACCAACACCCTGGACGGCACGCGAGGCGATGAGTGAACCAGAACCTGACGCCATCGCGGCGAGCAAGGAGCCTCCGACGAAAAGCACGACACCGGCGGCGAAGGTGGTACGACGGCCAACCCGGTCACCGAGACGCCCGGCGCCAAGCAGCAGAGCGGCGAAGATGACGTTGTAGATGGCGTTGACCCACTGTGCGTCAGTGAGGTCCAGGTCGAGGGCCGAGATCATCGTCGGCAGGGCGACACCGACAATCGTCCCGTCCAGGATGATGAGTGAGAGCCCGGCGGCGAGGACGGCGAGGGCCTTCCAGCGTCCGGGGACGCGTTGGGCCGCGGTGGCGGCGGAGGATCTGTCTGTCACGGCATTCCTTTCGACCCCACCGACACTACGGAGCACGAGGCTCCTCAGCATCGATCAAAAGGTTGAAAACCCTCCGGCACTCAACCCATGGTGACTAGTCCATGAGGGACGCGACGGTGGCACTCGCCCGCCTCATGCTCATCGGCTGGAATCCCATGACGATGGCCCGTGATCGCAGTGCAGGCTCTGCCTGGCACAGGGCCAGACCACGACGAATCAGCACGGGTGGGGACTTGCGGTGCTGTCGCAGATCGCGGATGAGACGACGGGCGAAGTTGAACCAGCGGGGACGATCCAACCAGATGGGCAGGACCTCCATGCCGGCTCGCAGGCACGGATCGAGCAGGTCGAGGGCGAAGATCCCCTCGGCGACGACGGCTGTCGCATCTCCCACATCGACGAGGTGGGTGCCATCGGCCCGAGACCTCGAGATGTCGTAGCAGGGAACGACGGTCTGCCCGTCGGCCGCGAGTTCACCGAGGGCGTCCACAGCCGCTGGAAGGTTCCAGGAGGCGACGTCGTCCCAGTCGACCATGCCGCGCACCCGGGGGAGGCCGGGCTCGTCATGATCGTGGTAGAAGTCGTCAAGGCGCAGTTCAGGCAGCTTAGCCATATGGGTCAGACGGGATTTCCCGGCCCCAGAGGGTCCTGCCAACAGGATGATCGTGCGCGCCACGGCTGATCAGTCTATCGGTAGGCCCATCATGACCATGGAGCGCCCACGAATCTGCCGACGATGGAAGAGGCAGCACCGCCTCAGGGGGTTGGTCTCGCAGGGCGCTCGCTGCCAACCGCATGGCGTGGCTCAGTTTCCTGGTGAATTCGCTGATCCCGGTGGCACGGTGTCGTCGCCCTCGACCACCATGGGAGTCTAGAGTGTCACCAGCTTCCACCGCCCCCACCGCCGAAGCCGCCGGAGGATCCCGAGGAGAATCCGGAGCTGGAGCTCGAGGTGCTGGACGACGCTGCTGCCGTCATGGACGACGACATCGCTTCGGTCATGTCGTTGAAGGCCGAGGTGAATGACTGGTTGCGGTGATAGCCGTAGCCGTACAGCGGGTACCACATCGGGTCGGGGGACCAGCGTCCCTCAGCCTCGAGCCGTTCGAACAGGGTGACCCAGCGGTCGACGATGCCGAAGGCCGCGGCCCAAGAAAGGTAGGCCGAGAAGATGTCGAGGTCCTCCTCGATCTGGATCTGCTCCGCCTCGATGGTAGCCAAGTAGTCGCGGAATCCCCGCACCTGATCGGTTACCGCGGTGCCCAGAGCGCTGCGAGGTGGTCGGACTTTCCGGGACAGGCCGAGGAAGAGGATGCCGGCCACGAATGTGACGAAGGTCAGGACGAAGTAGACAATGGTGCTTCCGCCTCCGAGAAGGAAGGGGAATCCGGAGACGAACCCGAGTATGCCGAGGATGATCAGGGCGACCCCGATGGCGACGATCCCGAGCCGTGCCTGGCGATGGGACTTCGTGAAGTAGCCGGCCTGGTCGTTGAGCTCGTCGAGATCCTTCTTGGCGTTCGGCAGAGCAATGTTGCCATTCTGGCGACGCAGTTCTCTGGTGGTGATGCTGTTGCCGCTGCCGATGAGGGAACCGAGGAGACGAGCTTCCCAAGGCGCCAACGAGTCCTCCCCGCGCAGCCAGTTGAACCGCCACTCCGGCTTCTTGAACACCAGGCCGGAAGGCTCTTCCTGGTTGATTGACAGATGGTGCCGAGCGACAAGGTCGAGCATGCCGGCGGTTACGGTATTGGTGTCGGCATTGCCGTTGAGGAGGGCTCCTGCTTGTGCCGGGGTGATGCCAGCCGGCGGATGGACGAGGATGGGCGCCTCGACCTTTCCTCGTCGACGCCGGACCTGCTGCAAATCAGGTGCCGGAATGAACCCAGGGGCTTCGTCGGCAAATTCCATGTCGCGCTTGCGGAACAGGGACGCCCCGAGGCCGATGAGGCCTAGTACAACAACGGCGACAACGTAGGGGATGACGGTGAGGTACTGCGGGAGGTCGGCCCGGGAGCCCGATGTGGCCTCGGTCACCGTGGCGTCAGCAGCGGAGGTGAAGGTACCGGCAGGGACACCGGCCACCACCCGCCAGGTCTTGTTGGCATCAATCTTGCGGGCCGAGAAGGTAACGGTTTTCGTGCCCGTTGAGGAGGTGTCGCACTCGCCGTCCTCGACCTCACAGTAGACCTTCGTTACATTGGCGGGTGCCGTGATGGTCACCTTGGAGTTGCCGACGAGAACGCCCACATTGGTGAAGATGCGCCAGTTGATCTCGTCGAGGTGAGATTCCTTGTTGTCCCGACCGATGAGACCGTGAACCATGTAGGTGATCCGGTATTTCTGCATACCGGTGACGGTCTGGTCCTTAGACCCCATGCGCAGCTGTAGTGCGCCGCCATTCTCCTTGTGGAGGTTGGCCGGAGCTCCCGACGGGCTCGAGGCATGAATGTCACTGTAGGTGACATGGCGGACGTGGCCGGGATTGTCGGTGAGTGACTGTCTCGTGACGAAGGTCAGGTAAGGCCCGTGTCTGTCCGCGTCAGCGAAGTCGTAGGTGAGGTCAAGGGTGACTCGAGCGTCGCCGTCTCGATCGAGGGTGGCGTTGACGTTGTAAGCCGTGATGCGTTCGTCGCCCTGGGCATGGGCCGGAACGGCCGGGACCACAGCGACAAAAAGCGTCAGCAGGAATGCTGTTAATACGGCGAATGGGGTACGTCGCATGGAATCAGTGTGAGGCACCCTAATTCGACCGACACCCTTTCTGAAGAGGAGTGGTGGTCAGTGAGTGGACTTGGGGATCGCTATCCGAGATGTTTTTCGTCTCCCAGGTGAGGTGGTGCCGCTGACCTGATGACCATTTCCCGTGGCCCTTCGGAAGCATCCTCGTCGAGACTGACCTGGGCATCCCCACCAGCGTCGAGAACGGTACCGGCGTCATATTCGGTGATGCGTGACAGCTCGACGGAATGGGTCATCGGAGGCAGACGGTCGGTAGGAAGGCGAGCTATCACGGCACACCGGGGATGTCGCACGATCGACGATGTAGGAGCAAAGGGTTCATTCGCCGCGTACAAGTGACCTCACACGGTGAGAAAGGGGAATCTACCGGTGGCTATTACGGCTTATGCGGAAGGACCCTTTTCATGGGTTCTGATCCGGAGCCATTGCGCCCATACGTCGAGCATCTCCAACGGATACGGCACCACCGATACCGTCTGGAACACCGGCCTGCGCCCCTTCGACCATCCGGCGATGGCTGATCCGGACGGGGAGGCCGCCCCGGACTCGATTCGGGGCGGTGACACTGGGTCGGAATTCCTTGTCAGAATCGCGTCAGATCCCGAGCGCCTTGGCCATCTCCCCGCGCAGGGCGACCATTTCGGCGTCCAGCTTGGACTTGGCAGCCGGCAGGTCGGTCGACGACTCCTCAGGAGTTGCCCGCACCTCGAGGTAACACTTGAGCTTGGGCTCGGTGCCGGAGGGACGAGCAACGACGTGGACGCGAGGTCCAGCCAGCTCGATGGCGTTCTGCTCGGGCAGCCCGGACCCATTGCTGGGGTCGTCGAGGTCGCAGACGTCGACGGGGTCGCCCAGCAGGGTGGCCGGAGGCTGGCTGCGCAGACGGTCCATGGCGTCGGAGATGATCGACATGTCGGTGACGCGCACGGCCAGCTGGCTGGTGCGGTGCAGACCATGGGTGGCCCAGATCTCGTCGAGCCGCTCCGAGATCGTGGTGCCGGAGGCCTTGAGCTCACCCACCAGACGCATGATCGTCGCCAGGGCAGTGATGCCGTCCTTGTCCGGCACATGGGAGGGGTCGCAGCAGTAGCCGATGGCCTCCTCGTAACCGAAGACGAGGCCGGGAACGCGGCCAATCCACTTGAAACCGGTCAGGGTCATCCGGTGCTCGCGTCCTGCTGCCTTGGCCATGCGTCCCAGACAGGTCGACGAGACCACCGAATTGGCGTAGACCCCGTCCAGACCACGACGCAGGGCATCGTCACCCAGCAGGGTTCCGAGCTCGTCACCGGTGAGCATCCGCCAGTCACCGTCGATGACGGCGGCAACGGCACAACGGTCGGCGTCAGGGTCAGAGGCGATGACGACGTCAGCGTCATGTTTGCGAGCCTGGGCGATGGCCAGGTCGATGGCGCCCGGCTCCTCGGGGTTCGGGAAGGCCACGGTGGGGAAGTCCGGGTCCGGGTCGAGCTGCTCAGCGACACCGACGAACTCCGGCAGACCGGCCGTCTCGACGAGGTGACGCACGACGCGGGTTCCGACACCGTGCATGGCGGTGTAGACCCAGGTGACGTCCGGATTGGCCGTGGTCAGTTCGGCAGCACGGGCGACGTAGGCGTCGATGAGTTCGTCGCCGATGAGCTTGATGTCGTCACCACGCGGGATCGCCCCGACAGGATCGGCCGACACGACCTCGATCTCGTGGGCGATTTCGGTGTCGGTGGGAGGCACGATCTGGGAGCCGTCGCCCAGGTACACCTTGTAGCCGTTGTCGGCTGGCGGGTTGTGGGAGGCGGTCACCATGACGCCGGCAACTGCGCCGTAATGCTTGATGGCGAAGGCGGTTACCGGGGTCGGGATGGGGGAGTCGGCCAGCAGGGCGTGGAACCCGGCCCCCGCCATGATCTCGGCTGTGTCGCGGGCGAAGACGTCGGAGTTGTGCCGGGCATCGAAGCCGATGATCACCGACCCCTCCTTCTCGCCGTGGGCACGCAGCCAGGCTGCGAATCCGGCAGCTGCACGCTGGACGACGACTCTGTTCATCCGGGACGGTCCGGGTCCGAGAGCGGCACGCAGGCCAGCGGTACCGAAGGTCAACGGGCCGGAGAAGGCCGACTCAACGGCCGCGACGGCCTCGGAGTCACCGTGCTGGGCACGGGTGAGCAGGTCGGACAGTTCGGTGCGGGTGGCCTCATCAGGGTCCTGGTCGAGCCAGGACTGAACCTGGGTGACGAGTTCGGGGGACAGCCCCTCGGATTGTGTGGTGGTCATGGTTCCTCGATGGGTGTGGGGTGGATCAGATGGCAGCCGTGATGTCAGCGAGCAGACCCGCCAGCCGGGGGGCGGCCTCCTTACCGGCGGCAATGACCTCGGCGTGGTCCAGCGGGGCGTCGGTGACACCAGCAGCGTGATTGGTGACCAGGGACAGGCCGAGCAGGTCGAGTCCGGCTTCCCGGGCGGCGATGGCCTCAAGTGCGGTCGACATGCCGACGAGGTCGGCGCCGATGGTGCGAGCCATGCGTACCTCGGCAGGAGTCTCGTACTGGGGGCCGCGGAACTGGGCGTAGACGCCGGTCGGGGTGCCTGGGGCGACCTTCTCGACGACCTCGAGCAGTGTCGGGGTCCATGCCCTCGACATGTCGATGAAAGTGGCGCCACGCAGCGGGGTGGCACCTGTGAGGTTGATGTGGTCGCGAATGGCGACGACGGTTCCCGGGCCCCAGGACGGGTCGAGGCCTCCGCAGCCATTGGTGAGGATCATCGTGCTGGCGCCAAGAGCCGCGGCGGTGCGCACTCCATGGACAACCGGTTCGACTCCACGTCCCTCGTAGAAGTGGGTGCGTCCGGTCAGAACGACGGCGGTCCTGCCGGTGGGCAGCTTGACAGCAACCAGGTCGCCGCCATGCCCGGCAACGACCGGTGTCGAGAATCCAGGCAGTTCGCCGAGCGGGATCCGTCCAATCATCTCGCCAAGGCGATCAACTCCGGCGGACCAGCCCGAGCCGAGCACGAGTCCCACATCGACGCTGGTGAGCGAGAGGCGGGAACGGATGGCATCGGCAGCATCGCGGGCGATGGCCTGGGGATCGGTGAAATCCGGTGTCGTCATGGGGTCAACCCTAGAGGTTTTCGCCGATCCGGGCGCGCGAACCCCCGGCCCATTCGCAGCCGTCTTCCGAGTCCGGAGGAGCAGCGTCGATACGTGTGTTGGAGCAACCTCATTGTCGGGGTAAGCAATTTCTCTCGATGTCAACAGAAATCTCGCCATGGCTGAAAGAATGCGGCCATGACGTCCATGGTGATCATTGGAGCTGGGCCCGGGGGCTATGAGGCCGCCAACGTAGCGGCGGCAGGTGGCGTTGACGTCACCGTCGTGGAAGAAACCGGCATCGGAGGAGCTGCCGTCCTCACCGACTGTGTTCCCTCGAAAACCCTCATTGCCACTGCCGAGGTCACCGCGGCCCTGCGGCGCGCACCCGAGCTCGGCCTTCGCCAGACCCACAAGTTCGAGGTCGATCTCGACGCCGTCAACTCCCGCGTACGCCGTCTGGCTCAGGCCCAATCCGACGACATTGGTCGAGGCCTGGAGCGCAAGGGAGTGCGCCTCGTCAGTGGTCGTGCCCGTCTGGCCGCGGGTGCCCCGGGCCACCTGCACCGGGTCATCATCAATGATGACGAGATCATCGACGCCGACATCGTCCTGCTCGCCACCGGCACGACCCCGCGTGAGCTCCCGGCGGCTCGCTGCGACGGGGACCGCATCCTCACCTGGAAGCAGGTGTACTCGATGACGGAGATCCCCGAGCACCTCGTCGTGGTGGGATCGGGTGTGACAGGTGCTGAGTTCGCGTCGGCCTACGACTCATTGGGATGTCGGGTGACCCTGGTGTCCTCGCGTGACCAGGTGCTCCCCGGCGAGGACCCCGACGCAGCTCGTGTGTTGCAGCAGGTCTTCGAGTCCCGCGGCATGCAGATCCTGTCCCGCTCTCGCGCGGTCTCTGCGGTGCGTGACGGTGATGGTGTCGTTGTCGGTCTCGAGGACGGCCGGACCGTGCGCGGATCCCACGTTCTGATGGCCGTCGGGTCAACGCCGAACAGCTCGGACCTCGGCTTGGAGGAGGTCGGTGTTGCCGTCGGTCCGCGTGGTCACATCACCGTTGACAAGGTTTCGCGCACCAGTGTGCCGGGCATCTATGCTGCCGGAGACTGCACCGGTGTCTTCGCCCTGGCATCCGTGGCAGCCATGCAGGGGCGCATCGCCGTGTGGCATGCCCTGGGCCAGGCCCTCCAGCCCCTCGACCTGTCCTTGGTGTGCTCGAATGTCTTCACCTCTCCCGAGATCGCCACGGTGGGTGTGACGCAGACCGACGTCGACTCCGGAAAGGTCCAAGCCCGATCCACCCGACTCGACCTGTCGACTAACCCGAGGGCCAAGATGCAGGGAATCCAAGACGGTTTCGTCAAGCTCTTCTGCCGTCCTGCCACCGGCAACATCATTGGTGGCGTCGTCGTCTCCCCGCGGGCCAGCGAACTCATCCATCCGATCTCGGTCGCGGTGGCCGAGCGGATCCCCGTCGACGCCTTCCAGCACGACTTCACCGTCTACCCGTCCCTGTCGGGATCGGTGTCAGAGGCTGCCCGACGGTTGCAGAACTTTGTGGAGTGACGTCGTGGTGTGAACCTGCCACGAGACACACCGTGAGAAGGCCCCCTCGACGAATCGTCGAGGGGGCCTTCTGGGGGTCGACAATGGATCAGAAGTCGTCAAAGAGGGCTGAGAAGAGCCCCAGACCAACAAGGCCGAGACCACCGACGGCCAGTCCGCTGATGACTGGGTCGGACTCATACCGGCGGTAGTAGCCCTGCACCCACGGCGCGTAGTCCGGGCCAGCCTGCCAGTAGGGCAGCTGGGCGCCATTGACGTCGACGGTGCGGATCCACGGGGAGCGCCCCTGCTGGATGCGCTGGGCGTCGGCGGCGCAGGCCGGAACCTTGCGCGCGACTCCGCCGTCGGGGGAGTACATGACGTCAGTGGTCGACGGGCCGTGAGCCGGGTCGAAGAAGCACGGCGGACGCACCTCGGGAATCGGCTCGCCATTGGCGCGGGCCTGCACGCAGGCGATGGAGTGACGACCCTCCTCGAGGGTCTCGGTGACGAGCGGGATCGAGCGGGTGCCCTTGTCCTGGGCCATGAGTGTCTTGGCGCGGTCGTAGCAGTCCAAGGCCGTGTTCCAGTCCTTGCGACCCTCGGCCGACACCTCCTTGCCGATCATCTCCATGTCGAGATCGCGCAGGGCCTCGCCAAAGGTGGTGACGTCCTCCTCAGTCTCCTGGCGCATCTGCGAGACCTTGGCCTCGATGGCTTTGGCGCGTCGGGCCTCCATCTCGCGGGACTGACGCTGGGCACGCATCAGTGATGCCGTCGTTGCCACAAGCCCCACGAAGAACAGCAGGAAGAGCAGGAGGTCACCGGACATGATCACCAGAATGCTCTCTGAAATGGACACTCACAAGAAAAATCACGCTGCAAACCTCACTCATCGACGATCTCACAGATGACCTCGCCCGAGGCGACCGTCGAGCCGACCGTGGCATTGAGGTCACGGATGACGCCTGAGCGATGGGCGGCCAGAGGCTGCTCCATCTTCATGGCTTCCATGACGACGATCTGGTCACCCTCGTTGACCTGCTCGCCCTCGACGACATTGACCTTGACGATGGTTCCCTGCATCGGGGATGCCACCGAGGTGCCGGTTGCCGCAGTGTGACGTCCCGCGCGGTTGCGACGGGTGGGGCGACGAGACTTCGTGCTGGGGGCCTGACGGGCGCCGTGCAGGGATGCCGGGATGCGCACCTCGACCCGCTTGCCGTTGACCTCCACGACAACCTCGTGAGGGGGCTCGGTGTCGGCGGACTCCCCCAAAGATCCGGTGTAGGGCTCGATCTTGTTGTCGAACTCGGTCTCGATCCAGTCGGTGAAAACGCCGAAGTGACCGTCGGTTGCGGTGAAGGCAGGGTCCTTGACGACCGCACGGTGGAAGGGGACGACAGTCGGCATACCGTCGATGACGATCTCGTCGAGGGCCCGGGCGGCGCGGGCCAGAGCCTGCTCGCGGGAGTCCCCCGTGACGATGAGCTTTCCGACGAGAGAGTCGAAGGCTCCCGGAACAGTCATGCCGGAGTGGTAGCCCTCGTCAACGCGGATACCGGGGCCACACGGCGGCTGCCACGAGGTCAGGGTGCCAGGCGCAGGCATGAACCCCATGCCGGGATCCTCGGCGTTGATGCGGAACTCGAAGGAGTGGCCGCGCAGTTTCGGATCCTCGGGCTCGAGGTGGCCGCCTTGGGCCACGTGGAACATCATCTGCACCAGGTCGACTCCGGCAACCTCCTCGGAGACCGGGTGCTCCACCTGCAGACGGGTGTTGACCTCGAGGAAGCTGATGGTCCCGTCCAGGCCGACGAGGAATTCGCAGGTTCCGGCACCGACATATCCGGCCTCCTTGAGGATGGCTCGGGAGGACTCGTAGAGACGGGTCAGCTGCTCGTCACTGAGGAACGGCGCCGGGGCCTCCTCGACGAGCTTCTGGTGGCGACGTTGCAGGGAGCAGTCACGGGTCGAGATGATCTGCACGGTGCCGTACTGGTCGGCGACGCACTGGGTCTCGACGTGACGCGGCTTGTCGAGGTAGCGCTCCACGAAACACTCGCCGCGTCCGAAAGCAGTGACGGCCTCGCGCACCGCAGACTCGTAGAGATGGATGACCTCGTCCATCGAGCGGGCGACCTTGAGGCCGCGACCGCCGCCTCCGAAGGCGGCCTTGATGGCGATCGGCAGGCCGTGTTCCTTGGCAAACTCGACGACCTCCTCCGGGCCGTTGACCGGGTCGGCGGTGCCGGGAACGAGCGGGGCGCCGACCTTCTGGGCGATGTGACGGGCCTGAACCTTGTCGCCGAGGGCCCGAATGGCCTCCGGCGGCGGGCCGATCCAGACGAACCCGGCGTCGATGACGGCCTGGGCGAAGTCGGCGTTCTCGGAGAGGAACCCGTACCCGGGGTGGATCGCGTCGACCTCGGCCCGACGGGCAATGTCGAGGATCTTGTCCACGTCAAGGTAGGTCTGAGCAGGGGTCACGCCGTTGAGGGCGAAGGCTTCGTCGGCAAGCTTGACGAACAAACCCTCGGAGTCGGAGTCCGCGTAGACAGCCACGCTCGTAATACCGGCGTCCTCGGCGGCACGGATGACGCGCACCGCGATCTCGCCACGGTTTGCGACGAGTACCCGCTTGATGGTCCTGTCCACGGTTCCTCCGATCGGCTCTCGGGGCGGGTGCCCCTCACGGTGAGTCTAAAGGGTCAGCGTTCGTCCATGGTCACTGTCCACGTCTTCTGGCTCCGAAAGTGCCGTATCGACGTCGCGTGGTACACCCGGAAGATCCGATGGCAACGGCCCGGTGTGGTGGCAGCTCCTGCTCGGATTACCGGGATTGCCATCGCGAATGCGCCGCGAGGCTGTCGTGGATCTGGGACCACGGCTCACTCGGCCGCTAGCCTGACGGTCATGGCGACACCGCAGTTCATCGTGGACCTTAGACGTCACATCGGTCATGACCCGTTGTGGCTGTCCGGTAGTAGTGCTGTCGTGCTGCGCCAGGGGCCACGCGGACCCCAGGTTCTGCTCGTCAAACGTGCCGACACCGGAGCGTGGACACCGGTCTGCGGAATCATCGAGCCGGGGGAGAGACCTGACGAGGCCATCCTTCGAGAGATTCGGGAAGAGACCGGGGTGACGGCGGAGATCGTCCGCCTGGTCCGTGTCAATGTCGCGGCCCCCATCATCTACCCCAATGGCGACCGCTGCCAGTTCCTCGATCACGACTTCCTGTGCCGATGGATCAGCGGGCAGCCGCGAGTGGGTGACGACGAGTCCAGTCAGACCGGTTTCTTCGACGTCGACGACCTGCCCGAGATGGCCCCGCGTCATCGCCGTCGCATCGAGACCGCGTTGCACTCGTCTAACCACGTCATCTTCAGCTCGGATGGGGATGACGACGGCGCTCTACGTGAGGAGACTCCATGAGTCTTTCCCAACTCTCCTCCCGGGTGTGGCAGCGCGGGAAGGTCGTTGCCGAATCAGTCCCCCTGGAAACTCTGAGCGACGAACTCGCCGACGATCAGACGCTGAGCTGGTATGACCTCACCGCTCCCGATCGCGAGGACATCGACACCCTTGCCGACGAACTCGATCTGGAGTTCCACACCGTCGAGGATGCCGAGGCCCCCGGCGAGCGTCCGAAGGTCACCCGCTATCCCGACCATCTCTTCCTGACGACCTACGCCGCGACGATCGGCGAGACGAATGACCCCAACAGTCGCCTCATCATGTCACGGGTCTCGGTGTGGGTGTTCGAACATGGCGTCGTCAGTGTCCATCGCGACGACCTGCCCGAGGTCAAGGAGGTGCTCAACCGCCTCGACGCCAACCTCGATCTGGTCTCGAACGGCCCGATGGGCATCGTCCATGCCATTCTCGACGTCCTCGTGGACGGTCATTTCGACACCGTCCAGCACCTGGACGACGTCGTGGAGCTCGTCGAGGATCAACTCTTCGACGACTCGATCGACACCCAGAAAGTGCAGTTGCGGGTGTATCGGCTGCGCAAGGAGTTGGTGCAGTTTCGTCGAGTCGTGCTCCCGATGCGCGAGATCGTCTCGACGATCAGCCGTCCGAGCAGGGAAGCCGTGGCTGTTCCCCGGGTCCTCGAGCCGTACTTCAACGATCTGTACGACCACTCCATGCGCGTCTCGGAATGGTCCGATTCCCTGCGGGACCTCGTCGCGACGATCTTCGAGACCAATCTGTCCATCCAGGACGCCAAACTCAACACCGTCATGAAGAAGTTGGCAGGGTGGGCTGCCATCATCGCCGTCCCGACCCTCATCACGGGGTGGTTCGGACAGAACGTTCCCTTCCTGGGTGATGGCCGACCGTTGGGGTTGTGGATCTCGGTCGGGCTCATCATCGTGTCGAGCCTCGTGCTGTACCTGGTTTTCCGTAAGGAAGACTGGATCTGAGGAGACCAATAGGCGCCTGACAGTGCAGAACTCTTGTCCTCAGATTGCATCAATTGGGTAAGGCCGCTTACCGTATCGGCACATGTGAGACACCCCGAGGCCGGACAGATCGTGCTGCGCCAGGTTGACCTCGGGTCGTCCCTGTCCATCGTCATCGAATTGTGTAGCGGGGATGCTCCTCCTGGCCCTGCTGCCCACCGGAAAGGACCGCGGACGACCCAAGAAGGGACCTGCTGACGAAGCCATGTCGACGGCCAGGTCACTGTCGATAGAGCAACTGGCCGCTCCCCGCGACATGCGCATACCGGTCAGCCGGATCGACGACACGCTGGTTGCCGCGTACTACTTCATCCCACCTGAGGCGACGGTCAAGGACGAGTCTTGGCGACGCCGCCATGGGCGGTTCCGTCAATTTCAGACGGTGTCGTGGTCACTCCCCGGCAACTCCCGACATCACCGGGCAAGACTCCTAGACTGGCCGACGTGACGAAGATTGCACTAGCCATTGCCGGGTCCGAGGCCTCCGGTGGCGCCGGAGCCCAGACCGACCTCAAGACCTTCCACCAACTCGGGGTGTTCGGATGCACGTCCCTGACCTGCATCGTCTCCTTCGATCCCGACAACGACTGGGGACACCGATTCGTGCCGGTCGATCCGCAGGTCATTCATGATCAGATCGAGGCCGCTGCAGCCGTCCACGGCCAGATCGACGCCGTCAAGATCGGCATGCTCGGTACCCCGACGACCATCGGCGTCGTCGCCGAGGCCTTGGAGGCCTACAAGTTCCCCAAGGTTATCCTCGACCCCGTCCTCATCTGCAAGGGCCAGGAGACGGGTGCCGCCCTCGACACCGACAACGCCCTGCGCGAGCAGATCCTGCCGCATGCCGACGTCATCACGCCGAACCTCTTCGAGACGCAGACCCTCGCCGGCGTGGACGAGATCACCTCGGTCGAGGCCCTCAAGGACGCTGCCAAGAAGATCGGTGACCAGGGAGTTCCGGTCGTCATCGCCAAGGCCGGCACCCTGTTGAACACCGGCACCGCTCTGGACGTCTACTACGACGGCCACGACTGCGAGGTCCTCGAGGTTCCCGCCGTCGGTCAGGAGCGCGTCTCCGGTGCTGGCTGCACGCTGGCTGCCGCGATCACCGCGGAGATCGCCAAGGGAGCCAGTCCGCTGGACGCCGCTCGCACTGCCAAGCAGGTCGTCGTCTCGGCCATCGAGAACCGGATGCACGGCAACGCCCCGTTCGACTGCGTCTACCAAGGTAATTACCGAGCCTGATCATTCATGACTTGACCCCGGCGGATATCCGCCGGGGTCAAGTCATGTCTCGATCCGTCATGATCACAGAAGTTGGGGGTCAGCGTCGGAAGACCGGACGCACTGACAGCTCCTCGATCATGGCCTCGGGGCTGGCCTCCAGGGCCGCGCGGACGGTGACGGCGACGGACTGTGGCCGCAGGTGCTCGGAGGCGTCGTAGGGACGTCCGGCTTGGGCCTGCAGTTCCACCTGCATGTCGGTGTCGACACGACCGGGGTGGATTGACGTCACCCGTACGACACCACGCTCCTCCTCACGCAGGGCATGTGTGAGGGCCCGCAAGGCGTACTTCGAGGCCGCGTAGACGCCGCCGCCAGCCGGGGTCCGCAAGAAACCAGATCCTGAATTGATCATGACGATGTCGCCATGGCTGGCCCTCAGCAGGGGCAGCACGAGGTGAGCGAGGTCGGCGACGGCGACGACATTGATCTCCAGCACTCGACGCCACTCCTCACGGCTCTGAGCTGCGATCTCACCGGGAGACGCGGCACTCACCCCGGCGCTGTTGACGAGAACATCGAGACTGTCCAGCTGAGACACGGCCGCCGCAGTGGCCTCCTCGTCAGCCAGATCGACGACGAAGGGGGAGGCGTCAGGCAGTTCAGAGACCACCTTCTCGACGGCCTCGCGGTGGCGTCCTCCCACGATGATGTGGTGGTCTCGCCCCAGCTCCTCGGCGATCGCCCGTCCGATGCCGCGCGTCGCCCCGGTCACGAGGACTTTCTTGGTGTGCTGGTCGTTGTGTGAAGTTTCCGACGTCGTGGGGTTTTCCATGACGCAACCGTACTCGTCTTGCCAGCGAGCAATCCCGGGTTGTGGTTGGCTACCGTCATGGCAGAAAGCACGTGCGATGTCAGATCCGAAGTCGGGCGGTTACGGACAGTCATCCTGCATCGCCCTGGCGACGAATTGCGCAGACTGACTCCTCGCAACAATGACAAGCTCCTCTTCGATGCAATGCCGTGGGTCGACCAGGCCCAGCGTGACCACGACATTTTCGCCTCGATCCTTGAGGACCGCGGCGTCGAGGTCCTCCTGCTCGGAGAGCTCCTGCGCGAAACCCTCGACGACGAGGTTGCTCGGCGGCAGGCCCTTGACGATCTGCTCACCGATTTGAGATATGGCGACGGGCTGCGCAGATACCTGCGCCAGCGTCTGTCAGAGCTGTCCAGCGAGATGTTGACGAAGGTGCTCATGGCCGGTCTGTCCAATGGTGAACTGGCCACCGTCGAACCCGCTGCACCCCGCAGCTTGGTCACGAGCCTGCTGGCTCCCGAGGACTTCATCATCGACCCGCTTCCGAACCTGCTCTTCACCCGCGACTCCAGCGTCTGGGTGGGTAACCATCCGGCCGTGACATCCCTGACGATGCCAGCACGGCGCCGCGAAACCCAACTGACCGACCTCATCTATCGTCACCATCCGAGGTTCCGGGGGCACGGTGACTGTTACGGCTGGCGGCTGGAGAACCTTGAAGGTGGGGACGTCATGCATCTGGGTGAGCAGGTCATGGCGATCGGCGTGGGGGAGCGCACCACCCCGTCCGGGGCCGAGCGTCTGGCGCGTACCGCCTTCGAGCTGGGAGTGGCTCACACCGTGCTGGCCGTGCCGATCCATCAGCAGCGCGCCACCATGCACCTGGACACCGTGTGCACCATGGTCGACGTCGACGCCGTCGTCATGTACCCGCAGATTGCCGACAGTCTGACGGCTGTTCCGCTCACTCCTGTCGGTGACGACATTCGTATCGGTGAGCCGACACCGTTCCTGACGGCCGCCGCCGACGCTCTGGGGATCGAGCGAATGCGCGTCATCGACACTGGCCTCGACCCCGTGACCGCTGAGCGTGAGCAGTGGGATGACGGCAACAACACCCTCGCCCTGGCGCCACGTGTGGTGGTGGCTTATGAGCGTAACACGAACACCAATGCTCGTCTGGAGGCCGCCGGCATCGAGGTACTGACGATTCCGAGCTCGGAGCTGGGGTCAGGACGTGGTGGCCCACGGTGCATGTCGTGCCCGGTGCTGCGCGACGAGCTGTGAGGTGACATCAGCGATAGCATCACCGGCATGAGGTCCAGAGCAGCGATCGTAGCGACGGCACTGCTCGTCGTGGCAGGGTGCGCTCCCTCGCACGAGGGAGCCGTGCCCACCCCGGCCATCGGTTCACCCACCCCGGCACCGGCTGGGGAGGAGACCCTGGCGAGCCTGGGGTTCGAATATGGTCCGCGGAACTTCCGTCTACCCCAGGGGCTTGACGTCACGATGCGGGTCGATCACGTCAACAACATCACCCTGCTCACCCAGCCCGACACTTCCGGAAAGGTGCATGACTTCCTGGCACAGAACCTGCCTGCGTCGGGGTTCACGGTGACCGGGGATGGCAATGGGTCATTGACGTTCACCTCGAACCGCCCCGACACCACGGGCTGGACCGGGGCGTTCACGAGCTCCGATGAGGCTGCCGGACTGACCCTCCGGCACGGCTGAGAGTCGGTCCCGCGCGGGTCAGTGCCGCGCATACCCTGGCTCAGGACAGGTGCCCGCCCCTGGGCCCGTTCCACAGCGAGGACCATTCGACGTCAAGATCCATGAGCATCTGACGCACCAATGGCAGGGAGATGCCGGTGACGTTGTGGGGGTCGCCATTGATACGGGTGATGAAGGCGCCGCCCAGGCCGTCGATGGTGAAGGCACCAGCCACCTTGGCCGGCTCGCCGCTGCTGACGTAGGCGTCGATCTCGGCGTCAGTGAGATCTGCGAAGGTGACGACGGTTTGGCCGACGCGGGTCTGATCGCGGATCTGACCGTTCTCGATGACGGCGACGTGGTGTCCGCTGACGAGGACGCCCTGGTGACCTCTCATCCGGCGCCACCACTGCCGGGCACGGTCAGCGGTGTGGGGCTTGCCGAGGACACGTCCGTCGAGATTGAGTACGGAGTCGCAGGCCACCACGATCGTCCGGTCGGCGGGGTGCTCGTCAAGGGCCCCGGAGCCGATGACCGAGTGGGCCTTGAGGCGGCACAGCCGGGCCGTCATGGTGGCAGCGTCCTCCCCAGGAAGGCGGCTCTCGTCAGCTCCCGAGGCGATGACGACAGGTTCGATGCCGGCTGAGCGCAACATACGCAGTCGGGCAGGCGATTTCGATGCGAGAACGAAACGGGTCGTCATGTCAGTAACGCCGCAGAGATCCCCGCCAGGCCGCCTGGCCGGGCATGAAGGGTTCACGGATGGTGCGCCAGTAGGACTTCCAGCCGAAGGCGATCGGCCGGTCGTCCGGCACGTAGGCGTCCGGGCCCGGACGGGTGAGCTCGGTCAGCACCGCGACGAGGGCACCAAGCTCCTCGTCGGTGAGATTTCCCCTGGTGACCTTGATCGGATCGTCGTCCATGGTGTGCTCACTCACAGTGGGATGTTCCCGTGCTTCTTGGGAGGCAGCGCCTCGCGCTTGGTGCGCAACAGACGCAGGGTACGGATGACCGAGGCGCGGGTCTCGTGCGGGTGGATGACCTGGTCGATCCATCCTCGCTCAGCTGCCTGGTACGGGTTCGACAGGGTCGTCTCGTACTCGTCGATGAGCTCCTTGCGTTTGACTTCCGGATCGGGATCGGTGGCCAAGGTGCGGCGGTGCAGGATGCTGACGGCTCCTTCAGCACCCATGACGGCGATCTGGGCTGTGGGCCAGGCGAGGTTGACGTCGGCTCCGAGGGTCTTGGACCCCATGACGATGTAGGCGCCGCCGTAGGCCTTGCGGGTGACGACGGTCAGCAGCGGCACGGTGGCCTCGGCGTAGGCGTAGATGAGCTTGGCGCCACGACGGATGATGCCCTCGTGCTCCTGCTCGACGCCGGGCAGGAATCCAGGGGTGTCGACGAAGGTGAGTACCGGGATGTTGAAGGAGTCGCAGGTCCGGACGAACCGGGCAGCCTTCTCGGAGGCATTGATGTCAAGGGTGCCGGCGTTGACCATTGGCTGGTTGGCGACGATGCCGATGACGCGGCCCTCGATGCGTCCGAATCCGCAGATGACGTTCGGGGCGAAGAGCTCGTGAATCTCCAGGAAGGTGTCCTCGTCGAGTACGGTCGTGATGATCTCGTGCATGTCGTACGGATGGTTCGCGGAGTCCGGGATGAGGACGTCGAGCTTGCGGTCGTGGTCGGTGATTGTCAGGTCGGCCTCACCGTCGTCGTAGAACGGCGGATCCTCCAAGTTGTTTTGTGGCAGGTAGCTGACCAGGTCGCGGACGAACTCCAGGGCGTCGCCCTCGTCATTGGCCAGGTAGTGGGAGTTGCCCGACTTCGTGGAATGGGTACGAGCACCGCCCAACTCCTCGAGGGAGACGTCCTCGCCGGTGACCTGCTTGACGACGGCCGGGCCGGTGATGAACATCTGGGAGGTCTGGTCGACCATGACGATGAAGTCGGTGAGGGCGGGGGAGTAGACGTGACCGCCAGCTGCGGCGCCCATGATGATGGAGATCTGGGGGATGACGCCGGAAGCCCTGGTGTTGCGACGGAAGATGTCGCCGAACCTGGCCAGGGAGGCCACGCCTTCCTGAATACGAGCGCCGCCACCCTCATTGATGCCGATGAGGGGGCAGCCTGTCTTGACGGCGAAGTCGATGATCTTGCAGATTTTCTCGCCGTAGACCTCACCCAAGGACCCACCGAAGATCGTGACGTCCTGGCTGAACACACAGACCGGACGACCATGGATCGCACCGACACCGGTGATGACGCCGTCGGTGTAGGGACGCTTGCGTTCCATGCCGAAGTTCGTCGAGCGGTGACGAGAGAACTCATCGAGCTCGGTGAAGGAATCCTCGTCCAGCAGCCGCAGGATGCGCTCCCTGGCGGTCATCTTTCCGGCGGCGTGCTGCTTTTCGATGGCCGAGGGGGATGCGGCATTGACGGCCTCGTCGATCCTCCGACCGAGGTCGGCGATCTTTCCTGCCGTGGTGTGGATGTCGATCTCCATGAGTTGAGACTATCCGTCACAGGCGACAAGCGTGGCCTCGGGCCGCTTTCCGGGATGGATTGCGGCCGTGCGGACCGTGGTCGTCACGAGCTTCCGGAAGTTCCACGGCATCACCGGGCCGGTGACTGGCTGGTCGTCTGGGCCAGGGATGAGTTGGCGCGCAGCACGATGGCTTACGGATAGTCTGGACGGGTGCCTTCCACGCCTGCTGCCATTGCTGATCGCGTCATCGAGCTTGCCGGGAACACGATGTTCACCGGGCCGTGCGGGGGAGGGGTGGCCTGCGTCGACTCCACCGGCTCGACCAACGCTGACATGGCTGCCTTCGTCCGTGCCGGAGGAACCTCGTTCCGTCTCCTCGTCGCTGATCACCAGGAAGGCGGACGAGGACGTTTCTCACGCAGTTGGCACGACGTCCCGGGAACGAATCTGGCTATCTCTGCCCTGGTGCCCAATGATCGTCCCGCCCAGGACTGGGGCTGGCTCTCGATGGTGGCCGGACTCGCCGTCGTCGAGGCCATCGAGGAGGTTGGCGGGGCTGATCGCTCCCGGGTGACGTTGAAGTGGCCCAATGACGTCCTGGTGGATCTTGGCACCGACCATGGTGGCAAGGTGAGCGGGATCCTGTCGGAGCGCGTCGACGGACCGGCTGGTCCTCACGCCGTCATCGGGATTGGGATCAACGTGTCGATGGGGACCGACGAACTGCCCGTCCCGACGGCGACCTCCCTGGCGTTGTGCGGGTTGAACCACGACAAGAACGAGCTGTTGGCCAGCCTGCTAGTCCACCTCGACGAATTGCTGACGGTGTGGCTGGCGACCGGAACCGTGCGAGACCAGTACGTGGCGCGGTGCGACACCATCGGTGCCCCGGTGCGACTGACCTTCGACCCGGAGACCATCGGTGGCGGTGACGAGGCCGTCGACGGTGTCGGCGTCGACGTGGATGTCGACGGTGCCATCGTGGTGGAAACCTCGGAAGGACGTCGCACCTTCAACGCGGGAGACGTCAACCATCTGCGCACGAGGTGAGTTCCACCACGGCACCCTGAACGTCCCGACCACCTAGACTGCTGACCATGACGACCCACATCCTGGCCCTTGGTGGCGGCGGTTTCTCGATGTCGAACCGTGGTGAGCCCACCGCTCTCGACCGTCACATCCTTGACCTGTCCGGAAAGTCCTCGCCCTTGGTGTGTTTTGCCCCCACCGCGGCAGCCGATGACCCGGTTTACGTCAATCGTTTTCTGGCCGCCTACTCGGCGCTGGGTGTGCGGACCATGGTGCTGACCCTGTGGCAGGGGGCTGCGGAGTCGGTGGAGCGTCTTTCCCAGGCTGACGTCATCGTGTCGGGTGCCGGTTCGGCGGCCAACCTCATGGCGCTGTGGCGGATGCACGGGGTTGACCACGTCATCCGGCGGATGATGTCGTCGGCGGACGACGTCGTGCTCGCCGGGGTCGCAGCCGGTGCGGCGTGCTGGTTCTCCGGCTGTCTCACTGACGCATTCGGTGACCTGCGTGCGTGGCGAGGCGGAATGGGTCTGCTCGACGGGTCGTTCTGCCCCCACTTCGACGGTGAGTCGGAGCGCGCCCCAATCTACGCACAGTCGGTTGCCAATGGGGTTCTCCCCGCTGGTTACGCAGTCGATGACGGAGCAGCAATCCATTTCGTCGACGGTGAGTTCTCCGTCGCCGTTGCCGAGCGTGAGGAGGCCACGGTCTCAAGGTTCTCCGCATCCGAGGAGCCGACCTCGTCGGGAATCCTGCGCGAGGAGCTCGACGTCACCGTGCTGTGACATTCCACGGCTGCTGATAGTCGTCGAGGTCCTCGTCGCCGTCATAACGCCCGTCGGTCAGGTCCGCGAAGAGGTCTGCCACTCGGCGGGCGCCCGGGACGTTATCGAGGACCAACTGGTCTGACGGTGCGGTGAGGATGAGTTTTCCACAGCCCATCATCCGATCGACGACGTCGGCCTGCCAGGACACGTCGACGAGGCTGTCAATCATGACGTCGTGACCCCGTCTGACGATGACGCCATGACGCAGCATCACGCGTCGTTCAGTGATCGTCATGGTGGTGGTGAACCACTTCAGCCACGGAATGATGGTACCGACGATTATCAGCGCGACTGCGACGACCGCGACGATTGGCCAGTACCGGGCTCGTATCTCGAGCGTCATGAGTCCGAGCAGCGCGGCAGCCCCGATGACTGCGACGAACCCCATGACGACAGGCCAGAACAGTGCTTTCGCGTGACGGCGGGAGTGCACCAGCACCGTCTCGTCACGATTGCGCCGCAGTGGCTGTCCGACTCGCACCATGTTTCCAGTATGGACGACCCCGCAATGTGAACGCGTGACGTGCGGTCTGTGGCCAGGCATGAGGTACGAGTGGGTGCCATGCCCTTACAGTGCAGTCTGTGCCCCAGACAGTCCTCCTGCGTGTTCACGTCACCTTCGAGAGTGTCCGCACCAGCCTTGACCCAGCCGTCCCGGGGCCCTCACCTGGTTGGGGAGGGCGGCTGCGGCCAGCTTTCCCTGCAATACTCGTGGAGAACCCGGAAAGACGGCTGCGCTCTGCTTGATGAGATGGCAGCAGCCCTTCATCTTTTCGGCCGTTCCACGGGCGATCGCTAATAACCCTCGGCCGGTGTCCGGATGGAAAGCCGACGCGAAGACGATCTGACAGGGAAATCCACGGGTGGAAGATCCGGGAGAATAGCTCTTCCGCGGTTCTGTGTCCGGTGGCCGTTACGATGAAGGTCGTGACCTCCTACACCATTGGAATCATTGGCGGCGGGCAGCTTGCCCGCATGATGCACCAGGCTGCGATCGGATTGGGGGTGCGCACCCGTCTGCTGGCCTCCGACCCTGACGAGTCCGCGGCCCAGGTGATGTCTGATGTCGTCGTCGGCTCCCATCTCGACCACGACGCCGTCATGGACTTCGCAGCTGGGTGTGACGTCGTGACCTTCGATCACGAGCACGTGCCGACCGTCCTCGTCGAGGAGATGGAACAGGCAGGGTGTGCTGTCCGCCCCGGATCGGCCGCGATGGTCCATGCTCAGGACAAGGTCGTCATGCGTGAATTCATGGCGAAGGAGGGATTCCCGAACCCGGCCTGGAAGGTCTGTGACACCCCTGACGATCTCGTCGCCTTCGGTGCGGACCACGGCTGGCCCGTCATCGCCAAGACGTCTCGCGGCGGATATGACGGCAAGGGAGTCTTCAAGATCGACGGACCTGACGGTGCCGGGGAACCCTTCGAGGCTGCCGGAGGACTGGCCGACGGCAAACAACCGATTCGTATTCTCGCCGAGGAGTTCGTTGATTTCCGACGCGAACTCTCTGCCGTTGTCGTCCGCTCCCCATCGGGTCAGGGAGCCGCCTATCCGGTCACGGAGACCATCCAGCGTCACGGGGTCTGCGCCGAGACCATCAGCCCGGCACCGGACATGTCCTCGGACCGCCAGGTGGAGCTGCAAACCATGGCCCTGGACATTGCTGGGCGCCTCGACGTCGTCGGTGTCCTCGCCGTTGAGCTCATGGAGCGCGAGGACGGTTCCGTCATCGTCAATGAGCTGGCGACCCGCCCCCACAACACCGCCCACTGGACCATCGACGGTGCTGAGACGAGCCAGTTCGAGAACCACATGAGAGCCGTGCTTAACCTTCCGCTCGGTTCACCGGCCTTGACTGCCCCCGTGGTCGTCATGGCCAATGTCCTCGGCGGGTCTGAGGAAGACCTGACCGGGGCTCTGCAACACTGTTTCGCTCGTGACCCGGAACTGCGCGTCGAGTTGTACGGGAAGTCCGTGCGACCCGGCCGCAAGGTCGGTCACGTCACCTGCCTCGGTGACGACGTCGAGACGACTCGTCGCCGGGCGCGCCACGCTGCCGCCTACCTCATGGGAGAACATGATGCCTGAGACCACCGCCAACAGCCGCAAGCCGCGTCGCGGCAAGAAGGTCGAGACAGCGGCCGGATCCGCACGCCGGTTGGCTGGTGACGCCACGGGCCCGCAGGTGTCGATCATCATGGGTTCGGACTCCGACTGGCCGACGATGGAGCCCGCCGCCCAGGTGCTCACCGACTTCAACGTGGGATTCGAGGCGGAGGTCGTCTCGGCTCACCGGATGCCCGAGGACATGGTCGAGTTCGGCCGTGGCGCCCACGAGCGCGGTATCAAGGTCATCATCGCCGGTGCCGGTGGTGCTGCCCATCTACCCGGCATGGTCGCCGCGCTGACCCCGCTGCCGGTCATCGGAGTGCCGGTTCCGCTGGCCCATCTCGACGGCATGGACTCCCTGCTGTCCATCGTCCAGATGCCTGGTGGTGTACCGGTGGCAACGGTCGGTGTCGGTAATGCCAAGAACGCCGGTCTGCTGGCCGTGAGGATTCTTGCCGCATCGAATCCCGAGCTGTGCGACGCCATGGTCAAGTACCAGACCGAGCTGCACGACATGGCGGCCGCCAAGGGGGAGAAGGTGCGCACCCACTCGCGCCCCTGAGCGAGTCATCGATACGCGGATGGCCCCGAACTGTTGCGGTCCGGGGCCAGTTCGCTGCTTCTAGACCCTTGGTCAGATCAGGGACAGGGTCAGCGACATATCAACCGGGCGGGCGTACAACCGGTGGGACATGATCGGCATCGGGCCGCAGGAGGTCGATCCCAGCGGGGCCGAGAGGGCGTCCAAGGTCAGCCAGGTGTGCCCGTCGGGCTCCAGATCCCAGGTATGGGCGGCGCTGAACAGGGCCTTGGACGTCCACGGGCGAACCGCGAATGCCGGCCAGCCGCCATCAGCGGCGACGCGCAGACCACCGTCGGGGCCGGTGATCGTAAGCTCGTGGACACCCTGACGAAGACCATTCTCCTGAGGCATGACGTAAGGCGTCTGGAGGCTGGCGACGTCGGAGTTCCAGCGGCCCCAGGTGGCGGCGTGCTGGGAATCCGGGTAGTTCTCCGTCGGACCGAGTCCGAACCAGGACACGGTGGTCCACTCATCCGGCAGTCCTATGGTCACGCCGATGCGACCCAGCATTGCCGGCCAGTGCCCCTGCGGTTCGACGTGGAGATCGAGATGGATCCCTTCGGATCCCTCGTCGGCCTGGACGGCTCGCCAATTCCACGTCGTCGTCATGGAATCTCGAGCAGCTGCCGCGGCACTGCGAGTGAGGACGACCAGGTCATCTCCCTCCTCGCGCACCGAGACCGTGGTGTGGACGAGCCGGTCGAGACCGGCAGCCAGCGCGGAGCCACCAATATTGTTACGAGCCAGGCTGCTGGCCCGGTCGTTGTCGATCAGGGCGCGGAAGAGATCGAGAACCGGTGCGACGATGCCGTTCCCGCCCAACTCCACGAGACGACCACGACGGTCGAAGCGAGCAGGTCCGAGAACCGAGCCGCTACCGTCGCGACGCGGATGGGACGATGCCGGAGGACACGGACGGGGAAGAGGCTCAGGGATCAGCAGGTCCGACGCCCGTGCCACCACGTGGCCCGCCTGAGCCCAGATGGTGTCCTCGACCAACCTGGCCTCGACGACGACGACCATCCGGTCGGAGATCTCGTCGGGAACCGGCACGGATCCGGTCCAGGACTGATGAGCGGGCAGTGCTCCGATGTCCAGAACACCTTCGTCGGTGACCTTGCCGTCGTCGACGAGTTGCCAGACGAATTCGAGATCGGACAGATCGGCGAAGTCGAGGCGGTTGATGACGGTGATGCCGTCGCCGGCGCGCAAACGTGAGCCGTCGACCTCGATGCGCACTGCACCCATCGTCGCCGTGAACTCCAGCAGGCCCGGCGAGGGGGTGCGATCGGGCATGACGAGCCCGTCGCAGACGAAGTTTCGATCGTGCAGCACCTCGCCGAAGTCGCCGCCATAGGCATATCCGCGTCCGGTGTCGATGCCGTGGTCGATCCACTCCCAGATGAATCCGCCGTGCATACGATCGCGGTGGAAATGCGGGTCGAAACAACGTTCCTCGTAGTCAGCGAGCTCACCCGGGCCATTGCCCATGGCGTGGGCGAACTCGCACATGAAGAAGGGCAGTCCGAGCTCGCGGCCGGTCTGCGGAACAGGCTCGGCGCCCGGCATGACAGTACGGTCGCGGACGGCCTCGACCCACTCCATCCCCGGGTACATGACGGTCCACACGTCGGAGATGGTGTGGGTGTAGTCGCCCTCGTAATGGGTGAACCGGGACGGGTCGCGATGCTTGACCCAGTCGTTCATGAGGCGGATGCCCTCACCACAGTGGGACTCGTTACCCATCGACCATCCGATGATCGATGGGTGGTTCTTGTCCCGTTCCACGGTGCGCTGGATGCGGTTGAGTAGGCAGTCGTACCAGCGGTCGTCGCCAGCGGGGTTTCCGTCCCAGCCACCCCACTCGAAGCCGTGGGTCTCCAGGTCGCACTCCAGAAGCACCCAGATGCCGTACTCGTCGCACAGGTCGAGGAAGCGGGCGTCCGGTGGGTAGTGTGAGGTGCGGATGGCATTGACGCCGTGACGCTTCATGAGTTCGAGGTCGGCGCGCATGGTCTCCTCGTCGAGGGTGCGTCCGGTGTGCGGATCCCACTCGTGGCGGTTGACACCGCGGAAGACGACCTTGTGTCCGTTGACGGTGATGACGTCCTCGTCGATGGCGACGGTGCGGAATCCGATCCGCAGGGAGACGGTCTCGGAGCCCGTCGAGACGGTGGCGTCGTAGAGCATTGGGGTCTCAGCGGTCCAGGGTTGCGCGTCGGGGACGGTCACCTCGGTGTTGCAGGTGGTGGTGACGCCGAGTTCCGGGATGGTGACGGTGGCGCCGTCGGGTCCGTCAATGGTGATCTTGGCGGCGCCGTCCTCCCAGGATGCGTGGACGAAGAGGTCGTCGATGCCGTCCTGCGGGCGTGCCAGCAGCGTGACCTTGCGGAAGATCCCCGACATCCGCCACATGTCCTGGTCCTCCAGGAAGGTGCCGTCGGACCATTGACTGACGGCTACTGCCAGCACATTGCGGCCGGGGCGCAGTTGCGCAGTGACGTCGAACTCACTGGTGAGGCGCGAACCCTTGGTCCACCCCAGTTCGACTCCGTTGAGCCAGACGCGGGCGAAGGAGTCGACTCCCTCGAAGCGCAGCAGCACCCGGTCAGCATTGGTGAACGTCTCACTGACCTGGAAGGTGTGGCGGTAGCACCCGGTCGGGTTCTCATCGGGAACGACGATGTCTTCGCCGGAAGCCGGGACCGGAATCGGGTAGTTGACGTTGAGATAGGCGGGGCGCCCGAACGGTGCTTCGCCTGCCGGGTCGGTCATCTGCCACATCGAGGGAACGGCGAGGTCGACGAAGTCGGTGTCGTCGAATCCAGGGTCGAAGAAACCTTCCGGTACGTCAAAGGGGGAGTCGACGAGCTGGAAACGCCACGTTCCAGACAGGTCGAGGGTCGGGGCATCGGTGTGCAGGTGAGCCCGTGGGGCCACAGGCCCCTGCCACGGGACGAGGTTCGTCAGGGCGGCGTCGATCCCCGGAGCGGTGTCGGCATTGGCAACCATGGACACCACCATAGAACCTGATGATGAAAACGTGTACACCGCGATGTCAGAAGGTGAGCACTGAGGTGATTCGAGGTGTGGTCTCGCTCGGCAGGCTGATGATGCCGTGGTGGTCCCGGAAGATGCGTATCGCACAAGCAGGTGGGATGGCAGTGCCGCCACGGTTTTCCGGAGCTACCACGGCCTGCTCACGTGATCAGGGCTGGGACGGGCGAGCCAGGCCGTGGTAGTGCGACCGAGAGGAGAGTTGATGGAGACACCGACCTCGGCGTTTCAACGTCAGATCAGGACAGTTCGGTCACCTTTGAGGTGTCACCGCTCCTCAGCTCATCCCACAGCCGAGCCGCTTTCCTGTCATTCCACAGCACCGAGGAACCGGCCGAGGTGTTGGCCGAGACCGTTGATACCGGGACCGTCATCTTGATGCCGTCGTTGCCGGAAACCTTCATGAGACCGCGAGCGGTCTTGAGGGCAGTCAAGGTCGAGGTGTCGGTGCCGAGCTTCACCGCATCCGAGGCCGCCATGTTGAGGTTCCAATATCGCACCGGGTTGATGAGGGTCCACGGGCTGAGGGCCTTCGTCGCGACTTGGGAAGCCACCTTCTGCTGCCTCTTGACGCGCCCCAGGTCGCCTTCGGGATCGGCCTTTCGCATGCGGACATATCCCAGGGCCTGAACTCCGTCGAGGGTCTGGGTGCCGGCAGGAAGGTTGGTGTGGGAATCCTTGTCGACCATCGGGTTGTCGAGGGTCACCTCGACTCCGCCGACCGCATCGACCATTTCCACGAAGCCACCGAACCCAATCTCGACGTAGCCGTTGACACGCAGGTCGGTGGCCCTTTCAATCGTTTGGATCAGTAGCTTGGCGCCACCAATCGAATAGGCGGCGTTGAGCTTGTTGTGATGGTGCCCCGGGATGGGCAGGTATGAGTCGCGCGGCAGGGAGATCAGGACGTTCTTTCCCTCCGGCGGCATGTAGAGCAGCAGCATGGTGTCGGTGCGAAGACCGCTCTCGGTGCCGGTACCCAACTCCTTCTGCTGCTTCGTCGTGAGGTTTTGCCTCTCGTCGGTGCCGACGAGAAGCACGAGGGTACCGGGATGGCTTGCACCCCGCGGACCGTCGGGGGTGGCATCGACGGTTCCGGTCCGACTCAACGCATAGGACGGTACGGCGACAAGCCACACCAACCACGCCAACAACAGCACCAGGATGACCTTGAAGGGGTGCCGACGCTTGCGAGGGCGTGGTGCGGGACGACTCGCCCGCTGCCGCAGACGAGGAGGAGGGGCTTGACGCGGGGGCCGACGGGCTGGTTGGGCACCCGGCCGGTACGGATCACCAGTGGGCCGTGGGGATGACGTCGACCGTGGGCGCGGTCGGGTGGATCGGTCGGCACCCTGCCGGGATTGCGGACGTCGACCACCTTGCGATCGACCCGCCCCACTGTGGGGTCGGCCCGATTCGCTGTGCGGTGCATTTATCGGATCGATACGGGTGGCGTCATTGGCGTCAACTCCGTATAGCCAGTCCAGGTCGGACTGACGAGATCGCTTGTCGCGGGGACCGCGCCCAGTGTCTCGATTAGGCATGAATTCCACGGTAGTCGCAAGGCCATGCAGATTCCTGAGGCTTATTGGGCGAGTCCCGTGTGCCTCAGGATTCACAGTTCCTTCCGAACTGGCACAATGTCGTCCATGTCGTCATACCTCGCGCCCCCGGTCAGTGTTGTCATACCGGTGAGGAACGAGGAACGGTACCTCGAGGAATCGGTGGCCGGTGTCCTCAATCAGGGCTACCCGGGAAAGATGGAGGTCATCCTTGCCATCGCTCCCAGCACTGACCGCACCGCTGAGATCGCTCAGGAGCTGGCTGCCCGGGACGATCGCATTCGGGTCATCGACAATCCCGGCGGCACCACCCCCAAGGCTCTCAACCTCGGTGTGGCCGCTTCTCAGTACGAGATCATCGTGCGCGTCGACGCTCACGGTGAGCTCGGCCCGGAGTACATCGCGACGGCTGTCGAGTTGCTGGAGCGAACCGGGGCGGCCAATGTCGGTGGAGTCATGGACGCCAAGGGTCGTACCCCCTTCGAGCAGGCCGTCGCCGTCGCCTACACCTCGAAGCTCGGCCTGGGGAGCAGCGCCTTCCACCAGGGAAATGCCCCTGAAGGGCCAGCGGAGACGGTCTTCCTCGGGGTGTTCCGCAAGGCGGATCTTGAGGCCGTCGGCGGCTTCTGCGCCAAATTCGATCGGGCTCAGGACTGGGAGCTCAACTATCGTCTGCGGCAGTCCGGACGAGAAGTGTGGTTCAGCCCCGATCTTCGGGTGACCTACCGCCCCCGTTCCACCGTCAAGGCGTTGGCCCGGCAGTTCTTCCGCACCGGCCAGTGGCGTCGTGAAGTCATGCGGCGCCATCGCGACTCGGTGAGTCTGCGCTATCTGGCCGCTCCCATTGCGGTCACCGGAGTGGTGACGGGAACCGCCCTCGGAATCGTCGGAATCGTCGAGGCGGTCAGGCGCAGGCCGTGGCTGAAGCGTTGGCCACTCATCGGATGGGTGGCCCCGCTGGGTTATGGAAGCATCATCGGGATTGGGTCGGCGGCGATGAAACGCGACATGGATCCGGGCGTCCGGGCTCGACTGCCAGTGGTGTTGGCGATCATGCACATGAGTTGGGGAGTCGGATTCCTCGTCGGTCTCGGCGAGCGTTCCGAGGACTGATCTCACACCTCGACGGCTCCCTCTTGAGTGGTGATGGCAGCGACATCGTCGCTTGACTCGACCAGGACGAGTGACCCGCCGCCGAGCAGGCAGCTGACGAGCGTCGTGGCGACGAGTTCCCCACCACCGACCCGAATCCGTTCCGGGGAGAGCAGCACCGCTCGGCCCAACGGCACGACGCTGCACAGCTGCTCGCCGGTCCACTCCTGGCATCCCCTGAGCCACACTGACCCGGACGCGGCGGGTCGTGCAGTGACGAGGTCGTCGGGGCCAGCCAGCACGTCAGCGTTGTCGATGGCCCCCGGAACGGGGTTCTGGCACGGGGTTGCCAGTGGCGTGAGGCTGCACTGGACGAGGACCTCGGGGGAGTCAACAGGGTCGGTGTCCGGGCCGATCACTTCCACTGTGGCTTCGTCCAGCCCGGTAAGGTCAACCCGCAGACCGGCCCACCAGGAGGACAGCAGCCACACGCAACTGGTCCAGTGGCCAGGGCGCTGCCTGAAGACCGACAACCTCGCGACGTCTCCTGCCGCGATTCCCTCGGAGTCGAGCAGGTGAACCGACTTGGTCACCCAGGTCAGCAGGGTGCGGGCGGACAATTCGCCGCGATCCGCGCCGTCGTACCAGGTCAGGATCGGCAGCGCACCGGCCTCCTTGCTGCGACGCCACAGGGCGGTCAGCGGGTCAGAACTGCGGGAGGCGGTCGGTCGGGCCAGGGAAACCATGGCAACCATTGTGAAGGATGAAACGCTGTGGTGCGTCCAACACGGTTGCGTCAGTGTGGCCAGATACTCTGTCGACATGCAACACGTCCTCATCCTGGCCGGCGGGTCCGGCACGCGCCTGTGGCCGCTGTCTCATCATGGAGAGCCCAAACAGCTGTTGGAACTCATCAACGGGATGAGCCTGCTGCGGATGGCATACGAGAGGGTCGCCGGTCTGGTCCCGGACACCAACATCGTGGTGTGCACCGGAGCCTCGTATGCCGACACGGTGGCCAAGTTGTTGCCGGAGATCCCGGCCGAGAACATCCTCGGTGAACCGGTGGGACGTGACTCCCTCAATGCCGTGTCATGGCCGGCCGGCATCATCGCTGACCGCGATCCTGATGGCGTCATGGCTGTCGTCACGGCTGACCACATCATCCGTCCCGCTGACGACTTTCGCGCCGCCTTGCAACACGGATTCGATCTCGCCACGGACGACCCTGCCGCACTGGTGACCTTCGGAGTCGTCCCCACCGAGCCGAACACCGGTTTCGGTTACCTCCACCGGGGCGGCCCGCTGGAGTCGGATCCGCGTGCTCACAACGTTCTCGAGTTCGTCGAGAAGCCCAGCCCGGAGCTTGCCCGCGAATACCTCGATTCAGGCGAGTATTGGTGGAACTCCGGCATGTTCGTCTGGCGGGCATCGACCCTGTTGAACTGTGTGTCCCAACTCAAGCCCCGGACCCGCCACCAGGTTGACGAGCTTGTCGCCGATCCCTCCCGGATCGCCGAGGTGTACCCGCTCATGGAGAAGGTCTCCGTCGACGTCGCGGTGATGGAACCGGCCTCCCATGGCGGATGCGGAGTACATGTCGCTGCGATTCCGCTGGAGATCCAGTGGTACGACGTCGGCTCCTACGAGGCGTTGGCCCCCCACCTGCCTGATGACGGCGAGGGCAACCACGTGATGGGTCTGACCGTCACCGTCGACTCGGACGGGAACCTGCTCATCAACGACCGCCCTGACGCCGTTCTGGCAGTGGCAGGTCTGCACAACATGGCCGTGGTGAGCACCGATCGTGCCACTCTGGTGGTGCCGTTGTCCCAGTCCCAGCAGGTCAAGGCTCTGGTGGCCGAGGTGGCCGCCCAGGCGGGAGGACGATTCGCGTGAAGAACGCCCGGGAAATTCGCGAGCCCATCGCATGGACCGTCATCGTTGTCAGTATCGGATTCCTCGTGGCCGTTCTGGTGCGGGCTGTCACGATGATGACCCACGAGCACAGCGGACTTTTCGGAATGGCTCGTAGCCTGTCGGGAAGCTCGCTGGGCATCGGCATGATCCTGCTGCTGGTGGCCGCAGTCTTGGTGTGCCGGTTCATTCGTCCGGCGACTCCTCATGCCAAATTGCTCGGCAAGGTGTCTGCTCTCATCGTGGCCATCGCGGCCGGATTCGACCTCATCCTTGCCCTGCTCGCTCCCATTCATGGTCCTGGGGGATTCCTGGGAGCGTCCCTGGGGCTCTTCGGTGACCTTCTGGCCATTGCCATCAAGGTTCTGGCCGCGTGGGTACTGCTGGTCCTGACGCGGCCGGAGGTATCCACCTCCGACGATGTCGAGAACTCCGACGAGGAGCCCGAGCCGGAGGATTCGGAGTCGGAACCTGCAAGTCAGCTTGTGGCCACCCAGGAAGCTGACACTCCAGCTCAGGAGGAGTTCAGCTGGCCCGAGGGGGTCGGTGCGGTCTGGACGAGGGCCGGTGATGCCGCGAGTGGAGCAGGCGCATCCGCATGGGATCCGGCGCAGACCAGAAACGCTCAGAATTGGGCGAGCGATTCGACATCTCCGCAGACCGGAGGAAACTCGGAAGACCACCAATGGTCGAACGACTGCGGACGGCGCTGAGAATCAATCACAGGTCTGCCTTGAGCCCCGGCGCGACACGCCGGTAGTTGTGGGGTTTTCCCGAGACGGAGTCGCGCGCTGAATCTCACACGTGTAATTTGTGCATCGGCGCGGAACCCGCCGCGTCTGATCTCGAGGAGCTTCCCCCATGGACGAGATTCTGACTTTGTTTTCCGGAGGCGGTGACGACGAGCCGGAATGGCACGACAAGGCCTTGTGCGCCCAGACTGATCCGGAGGCATTCTTCCCTGAAAAGGGCGGATCCACCCGTGAAGCCAAGCGCATTTGCGAGTCCTGCGAGGTGCGTCAGGAGTGCTTGGAGTACGCCCTCGAGAACGACGAGAGATTTGGAATCTGGGGCGGGTTGTCGGAGATGGAGAGGCGTCGACTGCGCAAGCGGGCGTGACCATCCTGGCGGCACACCACGGTAGGGATGACGGCCCGTTAGAATTTCCTGTCTGCGCGGAGGTGCCGTCGGCGCGATTGGTATGTGTGATGATCAGTCGTGTACATATGACGTGCACGCCGAGTTCCATGACGTCGACGAACAGGTGGTCTACCAGGTGAGTGACGAGAAGTACTCTGCGGAGACCGAGCCCGACGAGGGTCGTTGGCCTGACCTCGGCGATGCTCCACGCACTGCGGAGGGGCTCACGGACTGGACGATTCCCGTCATCCCATCGGTGCGTGTCGATCCGGCGGACTGGGCATGGGCGCATGAACGTCGTGAGCCGGCCGTCCCTGACATCACCGCTGACGAAGTGGCCGTCATCCTGCTCGTTCACCAAGCGGCAGATTGGTTGCCGCGAACTCTCAACGCCTTGCGTCGCAGCGACGAGAGGGCTGCGGTCCAGATCGCGGTTGACCTTGGTTCCACCGACGAATCCACGAACTTGTTGGAGGAGGCTGTCGGTGAGGGGCTGCTGGAAGAATGTGTCACGGCCAGCGCCGACACCACGCCTGGTCAGGGCGTCAACCTCGCCCTTGATCGTCTTCCCGACGACGTCACTCACGTTTGGATCTTGCATGACGACGTGGAGGTGGGCCGGGACTCCTTGAGCTCACTGCTCCATGAGGCTTCTCGCAAGCCTCACCCTGACGTCCTGTACCCGACCTTGCTCAAGCCGGCTCGGCACAATTACCCCGAGTTCATTGACGAGCAGGGCCAGAGTGTCAGTACCGGCGGTACTCGGGTTCTTCCCGTCGTTGACCGCGGTGACATTGACCAGAAGCAGGCTGATCCCGGCCCCATCCTGGGGGGATCGACGGCTGGGATGTTCGTCCGGTTGGAGGCGTGGAGCCGGCTCGACGGATTTGATCCCGCCCTTCCGCTCTTCCGTGACGGTGTCGACTTTGGATGGCGTGCCAACGAAGCAGGCATGGTGGTGCGCACTGCGCCGACCTGCACCATCCACCACCGTCAGGCCGGTCGAGGGTGGCAACGTGAGTCGAATCTGGCCCCTCGCCCGGACGCCACCGACCGTCTCGCCGGCATGCGCATGGTCGCGGCCCGCACCGGTCACCCGACCCGCACCAGTTTCGCCTTGTTGCTGGCCAGCGTGTGGCGATTCATCGTTCTGCTGGTCGGCAAGGCCCCCTCCCGTGCTGCCGACGAGTGGCGAGCCGGATGGCAGCTGTGGAAGACCCGTTCAGTCACCCGCGAGATGTCCCAGCGGTTGCAGGAATTCCACGCTCAGTGCGATCCCGACGATCTGGAGAACACCAAGCGTCTGCTGCCCAGCCGACGCAGTGTGTGGGCTCGAGCCGTCGACCGTTACGCCGGGGACCTCTCCGACCGGATGCATCCGTGGCGAAACGAGGACGGAACGACGATCGACGATCTCACCGGCGACGATTTCACCGCCCGGGACCATCGCTTCGTCGTCAACCCGTACATCGTGATGGTCGGGCTCATGGTGCTCTGCGGGCTTATCGCCTGCCGGGGCCTCTACGGGCCGGGAAGTGTGACCTCGACGTGGCTGGCTCCGGCTCCACATGGGCTGTCCGGTGCCTGGCACCGGTGGCTCACCGCTGTTCCGGGCGTGACGGGAGCGAATGCCCCGTGGCTTGCCTGGTCGGCCTTCGGCTCGGTCCTGACGATTGGCGAGCCAGAAGTCCTCGTCCGCATCCTGCTCGTCCTGGCACCGCTGCTCACAGCGATGTCGGCACATCGTCTCTTCCGTCGCGTCATTGGCGTCGGCGTGACGACCGTGCTGCTCTCCAGCTTCTGGGGACTGTTGCCGATTCTGACCGGAGGTCTGGCACGCGGTTCGGTGACGGCCGTGGCACTGGGCGTCATCCTTCCCCACATGGCATTGCACACCTGGCGTCTGGTGAACTCCGAAACGATTGACGTCGCCGAGCTGCGTGGTGCTGAGATCGGTACCCGTCAGGTCGGGGGCGTCTCTTCCGCAGGTGGCCTGGCCCTGTGGTCAGCTCTGGCGATCAGTTTGGTCCCGGCGCTGTGGATCTACCCGCTGGCGGTTGCTGTAGGCATCCTCACGACCCGGCCGCGCCGTCCGCTGCTGGCAGCCATCGTCACGGTGGGACCGCTCCTGGTCATCTCGCCGTGGATTCCACGGCTGTTCAGCGAGCCCGGACGGATGGTGACTGGGGCCGAGCCGCTGTTGAGCCCCGTCGTCGAGACGCGAGCCGGGCTGTGGTTGTTGGTCGGACGCTCGATCGTCCCGGGCACGGCTCCTACCGCGTTCACCCTGATCGCGATGATCCCGTTGTGGATTGCCACGTTGTGGGCGGTGTGGCACCTCATCATCGACCGGTCGGCCTCCATCGGATCCCTCACCGGACATCCGAGAGGCCGGATGCTCGCCCTCATCCTCGTCTATTTGGTGTGCCTCATCCTTGCCGGTGTCGGATCGCGCGTCCTGGTTGACGTCTGGGGTGTGCAGGTTCATCCGGCCATTGAGCCGTGGCAGCTCGTAGGCGTCGGCGTCTTGCTCATGTTCATCGCAGCAGCACGCCAGTCCGCCCTGCTCAAGCGGGCTGAGGCCGATCATCATCCCGCTGACGAGTCGCCGACCTTGGGAGAGCTCCTCGTCGGTATTGGTAACCGGTGGTTGCCCTGGGTGATGGCAGTCTCCGTCGCCGCAGGTGGCGTCTGGTGGTTGGTCGGTGGCGCTCGTGGCCCGATGTCCACCACTGACGAGATGCGTCCCGCCTATGTCACTGCGGTGGAGGGCTCGCCGCGCCAGACTCGCACCCTCATGGTGAATGTGCATGGCAGCGATGTCCGCTGGGATCTCGTCGATGCCGAGAACCCGAGCTGGGGAAGTGGCGAGCGCCCCGCCATTTCCTCGGACAGCCGGATCGCCAATCCAGCTTCTGATCTTGCTCTGGCAGTGGCGACGGGTGCTGTCCCTGACGACCTCGCGAGCTGGCTGTCCGCGCTGGGAATTGGCCATCTGTGGCTGCGTGGGGCAGGAGCCGACGTCGTCACCCAGGTAGGCAATGCGGCTGGTCTGACAGCCGCCATCACTGATCCGATGACGACTGTCTGGACGGTGGATGGGCAGCCGTCCAGGGCCGTCGTCGGCGCGCCCGGGGGAGACCGGGAGCCAGTTGTCGGGAAGGTCACCACGTCAGGCACCCTGACGATCCTCGAACCCCGTGACGACCGCTGGAAGGTCGAAGTGGGTGGCACGACGCTTCAGCCGACTGCTCAGCACGAGATCGGGGTGTCATACCAGGTCGGCTCGGCTCGTGGCGACCTGACCTGGTCGATGCCGACCCAGGGATGGGCCTGCGCGATTGAGTTGGTGGCTCTGGTCCTGTTGATGCTGGTCGCTGGCCCCCAGTACGCCCAGCGCAACCGTGCCGCCGCCCCGCGCCGTTCCGTCCCTGCCCGTCGCCGGAAGGCGCGCCGTAACCATCGTCAGGAAGAATCATGAGCGACCGTCCACGCCGCGCCCTCACCGATGACGAGGAGCCCGAGGAGATCTTCGAGGCCGAGCCCGGCGAGGCTGGTCTTGCCCGACGAGCTGTGGATGCTGAGGATGCCGGCGACGAGCCGGTGGTTCGTGCTGCCCGAGCCATGGATCCTGACGACGTTGCCACTCCGGATGAGGACGACCTTGACGGAAACGACGGCGATCCGTCGACAGCATCAGCAGTTGAGAGGCCGGCCACTGACGACAAGGCAGGACACTACTGGAAGGGTCCGGTCTGGGCAGTGACCTTGGCCGTGGCAGCCGTGGCGATCTCATTGTTGACGACGGCGATTCCGGAGTCCCAACGCACGGCTCCGGCGGCTCAGCTCATCTCGTCCGGGCGCACCCTCGTGTGCCCGCCCTCCCAAGGGAAGGCCAGTCTCGCCGCTGGCTCCGTGGGCGGCAGTCTGCACGTCGGCACGTCCGCGGACAAGCTGTCCGAGACCTCGGTTCCTGCCGTGACGAAGATCGACAACTCGGCTGGATTCGTTCGTTCCATGGCAGGGCAGCATCCTCCGACGGGATCGGTCCTGTCTGCCGACCATGGCAAGACGACGTGGGTTCCTTGCGTCGGGACGGCCACCGATGGTGCGGTGAGCCTCACCAATCCGTCTGCCTCCGATCTCGTGGTCGTCAACGCGGATACTCGGGCGGCGACTGTCGACGTCACCTTGTTGGGTTCCAAGGGAGAAATTGACACCGCCGGCATGCGTGGCATTCGGGTGTCTCCCGGGCAGACCAAGGTGCTGCCACTGTCAGTGTGGAACAACGACACCACCCCTGTCACCGCGTTGATCGGCTCCAGGGAAGGGAGAGTCGTCGTCGGCGCCCGTACCTGGGCTCCCAAGGGCCGCGAGACGATCGCGATGGCCCCAGCTTCCAAGACCGTCTACTTGCCAGCGGTCCCGGCGAAGGTGTCCACCGCAACCCTCGTCATCTCCAACCCCGGCACGACCCGGCTGGGTGTGTCCGTGACGGCACTGGCGGGACACGGTCCGTTCACCCCTGACGGTGCTGACCAGATCGACATCGATCCGCGTTCGACGATTCAGGTCGATATGTCAAAGGCGTTGGCGGGAGAGGCCGTCGGCCTCAAGCTGTCGGCCCACGATCCGCTGGTGGCCAGGTTGTTCGTGCAGGGAAAGCACGGCACCACCGACTACGCCCTCGTCGGACCCGGCTCGTCCAGCAAGGTGCTCGAACAGACCCTTGGTGCCGGTGGCACCCTCGAGCTGTCGAACTCCGGTGGGGAAGCCGTGACGTTCACAGGCACTCTGACAGCTGACGGCGGGAAGAAGACCGCGGTCAACGGGACGGTTCCGGCAGGATCCACCTGGTCAGGGAAGGTTCCAGCAGCAGGTCACCTGCACGTCGTCGGGTCGGCTCCACTCATCGGCGGTGTGGTGTCTGGCAGCGGCCTGGCCGTCTTGCCGCTGGAGGCCATCGCCACGTCGACGAACGGACGCCGCGCCACCGTCGACCCGCTGCTGCGCTGACAACAGTTGGCCTCAGTCGTCGATATCCGGGTCGATCTTCTCCGCCGGAAGACCGGTTAAGGCCGACAACTGCTCTACCAAGGTGCGATGGACGAGGATGGCCAGTCCACGCCGACTGGCAGTTCTCAGTTCGAGCGGACGTCGGTAGATGACGACCCGGGCAGGGGAGTCGTCACTGCCGTCGACCGCCGACGACAGCGGAACCCGTTCCTCGGTCCAGCCCGGCATCGTGGGGACGTCCTCCGCCCCTACGATGACGTTGTCGAGAATCCCCGGACACGACCGCTGCACCTGGCGGACGGCTTCGGCCAGGCAGGCCGTGAAGAACTCAGCATCGGTGGGGTCGATGCGGTCGATACGCCCGCCATAGACACGCGGCAGGATGACTGGCCCACGCTGCCCACGACCATGACGGTTTCGACGCTTGGACATGACACCACTGTATTGCGGATGTACCAATGGTGCGATCAGACGAGTCCGGGCCCCTCCGCAGGTGCAGGTTACATGTCCCTGGTGCACACGCTCGCGCAGCCCCGACCGTATGCGTCGGTACCCGCGTGGCACCACAGGGAAAACAGGACCGTGGCGTACCGTGCCCTGAGTGAGAGAGTGCATTCGACCCGGATGTTCCCGACCGGCCGTCGCGACGCTGACCTACGTGTATGCCGAGCGCACCGCGGTCCTCGGCCCCTTGGGGCCCAGCCGTGAGCCTGGCGCCTACGACATGTGCGCGGAGCACGCCGAAGCCCTCTCAGCCCCGGTGGGGTGGGAAGTCATCCGGCTCCCGGGCATCGATGATCCTGCGCCGGCACCGCCGGTGGACGACCTCATGGCCCTTGCTGCGGCTGTTCGCGAGGTGGGAATGCTGGAAGACGAGGTTGTCCCCGAGCCAGACCCGGCCTCGGTCCATGTCCTGGGTCGTCGTGGTCACCTGTCGGTGATCACGGACGCCAGCCACGACGTGCGAAGCCACTAGGATGACGGTCATGCCTGATCTACCGCTGGCCCCTGAGGCACTCGACCTCTCACCGGCATTCCTGGAGGTGGCGGCCTGCCCGGCGTGCCACTCCCGGTTCGCGCTCGACTTCGACAGCGGGGAACTGGTCTGTTCCTCGCCGTCCTGCGGGCTGGCCTTCCTGGTGCGCGACGGTGTGCCTGATCTTCGCCTTGACGCCGCCCGTCAGAGCGGGGAGACGAGGACCGCTGACGCGCAGGACACCGAGGCCTTCGAGCCCACCCGTCGTCATGAGCTGAGACCCCAGTGACCTTCGACGACTCACGTCTCGACGCGCCGCTCGACCCTCTGACCGAGGGGGTCTTGCGACATCTGGCAAGCACCGGTGCACGTGTCCGTCGCGACTCGGCCAACCTCGACGAGGTGCGTCGAACCGTCGGTGAATGGGGACAACCCAGGGGAGTTCTCGTCGTCGGTCCGGAAGCCCGTCTGGTGCGCTCAGTTCTGGAGCCGGTGTGCCCGGTCCCCCTCGTCGCGTGGCCGTTCCGTCGTCTACCGGCATGGGTGGGTCCCCTGGATCTCGTGGCCGTCCTCGACACCGATGGACGATGCGCGGCCCAGGTGGCAGAGGCGCGCCGTCGCGGTAGCGCCATCATCCTGGCCTCCACCGGGGACAGCGAATCCTGGCGAGCTGCCGGTAACCATGGCACTGCCCGCATCGAGATGATCTCCGAGGATCCCATCTCAGCCGCAGTTTCCGCGCTGGCAGTGCTGGGCGATCTGGGGCTCGGTCCTGCCGTCGATCCCGGCCAGGTCGCTCGGGTGGCAGACATGGTGGCTGAATCGGCCTCACCGCATCGCGATCTGGCGGTCAACCAGGCCAAGGACCTTGCCTGTGCCCTGGCTGACGCCGAACCCCTGACCTGGGGCGGATCGGTGCTGGCCGCACGCGCTTCTCGTCGCCTGGCCGAGTTGATGCGTCGGGCCACAGGCCGAATCGCGCTGTCGGCTGACGCCGCCGCGCTGCGTCCCATCATTGAATCCGCTCCCAGACGAGATCCCTTTTCCGATCCTGATCTCGATGGTGAATCGCGTCGACCGGTACTTGTCGTCATGGATGACGCCGAGGCCGAGCACGAGGTTACACGTCGGGAGTTGGAGCAACTCTGTGCCGTCCACGACGTGAGGGTGCGCAGCGTCACCCTGCCGTTGGGTATTGATGAGAGGTCCTCCTCGATGGACCGTTACGTTGCCCTCCTGCTGCAGGGAAGTTTCGCCACCGTTTATCTGGCCCTTGGGCTGGACCGTCTGGAGGAGATGTCATGAGTCAGTCCCACGTGGCTGGGGAGCCGGACGAGGCCGAGAAGCCGGAGAAGGAGGGCGGAGGCCGCAAGGCAATCATTGCCGCTGCCTCTGCCAACCTCGCGATCGCGGTGACGAAGGCCCTCGCGTGGGCCCTGACCGGCGCATCCTCGATGCTTGCCGAGGCGATTCACTCGGTGGCCGACACCACCAACCAGGTCGTCCTCATGGTGGGTGGCAAGGCATCCCACAAGGTGGCCGACGAGGACCATCCGTTCGGCTACGAGAGGGCCCGTTACCTGTCCGGCTACATCGTCGCCGTCGTCATCTTCAGCGTCGGTGGATTGTTCGCCCTGTACTCGTCGTACCAGAAGATCCGCGACACTCTCGCCGGTCAGCCTGACGAATTGCTCGACTCCCAGTGGTGGTGGGTGCCGCTGGTCGTGACCGTCATCTCGGCATGTGCTGAGGGAGCCAGCCTGCACACCGCTCTCAAGGAGAGCAAGCAAGATCGTGAGGGCATGACGATCCTGCAGTACATCCGCAAGGCCAAGGCCCCGGAGTTGCCGGTGGTCATGATGGAGGACTCGGCTGCCGTCCTCGGTTTGATCTTCGCGTTCCTCGGTGTCGGCCTCACCATCCTGACGCACAACCCGATCTTCGACGGTATCGGTTCGGCCTGTATTGGCGTCCTGCTGGTCGTCGTCGCAGCCATTCTCTCGCGAGAGATGAAGTCCCTGCTGGAAGGGGAGTCGGCAACTCCGGAGTCACGCAAGGCCATTCACGACGCGCTCGTGAGTGCTGACGGCGTCGACTCGGTCATCTACATGAAGACGGTCCACCTGGGTCCCGACACCATCCTGCTGGCTGCCAAGATCGCCGTCGATCCGGGCGACTCCGCACTCGAGGTGGCACGCATCATCGACAATGCGGAAGTGGCCGTACGTGCTGCGGAACCACTTGTCGGCCCGCTCTTCCTCGAACCTGACATTCGGTACGGCGATCGTCGCATTAGGGAGGATGAGAAGCGTCCGGAGGATCAGGTATGAGCAAATCTGTCCTGGTGCTCAACGGCCCGAACCTGGGACGACTGGGTCGCCGTGAACCCCAGATCTATGGGGCGACGACTCACGCTGCCCTGGCGGCTCGGCTGATCGAGTACGGCCGCGAGCTCGGGCTCGACGTCGAGGTGCGTCAAACCGACTCCGAGGAGCGGATGATCGGGTGGATACATCAAGCTGCTGACGATCGGATCCCGGTCGTCATCAATCCGGCTGCCTGGAGCCACTACAACATCGCGATTGCCGACGCCGTGGCCCAGTTGGAGGCACCCTGCATCGAGGTGCACATCTCGAACATCGCCACCCGGGAGGAGTTCCGTCACCACAGCGTGGTCTCGGCACACGTCACAGGGACGATCGCCGGACTCGGCCTCAAAGGTTACGAGTTGGCTCTCGCCTGGTTAGCGACGGTCTGACGCCGACGCGCTCTCTCCGACGTGACCGAACCTGTGTGACGATGGTGCTGGGGGACTCAGCGCTTCATCGACTCGAAGATCTCCTTGCACTCCGGGCAGACGGGGAATTTGTCCGGATTGCGGGAGGGCACCCACACCTTGCCGCACAGGGCGACGACAGGGGTCCCGTTGACCATGGCGTCGGTGAGCTTGGCCTTCGGGACGTAGTGGGAGAAGCGCTCGGCGTCACCGTCATCAAAGGATGGACGAGTCTTCTCCTCGACCGCCGTACTGGAACCTGGTGCCACCTGTGTGCTCATGGTGGACCAGTGTACGTGGCAGACATCATGCCTGACCATGGAGGACGACGAGTCCAGCTGGCAGCGGACGAAATTAGCATCATGGGCCCATCGTGGGAGAATGGACCGGTGACGAATGCGACTCCTCCCCCCATGGGCTGGTACCCCGACCCTGCCGGAAGTGATCAGGAGCGGTATTGGGACGGCGAACGATGGACCCGCAATCTGCGGAATCCGCCGGAACCCGAACCGCGTCATGTCACCGGCCATGTGCCTGAGGCGCTGGCCCCGGTCTCACGGGTACCGTCGTCCCCGCGTCAGACGACCGCTGCGCCGCGGCACGGAGAGGTAGCGCCGCCGCGCAACAAGTGGGGCACCACCGCTGACGGTGTGCCCCTGGCCGGGTGGTGGTGGCGAGCCTTGTCGACCGTCATCGATTTCGTCCTGGTGTGGGCCGTTGTCGGCATCACCATGCACGAGAAGATCGCCAGCATTATGGCCAGCTACCAGGCGTTCCTCGACGAATCGATGCGCAGGATCAGCGCGGGGGCGAGCCCGTCTGACGTCATCACCACGCAGTCGCTGAGTGATGCAGGGTTCGTCTACGACATGACGAATCTTGTTGGTGCCGTCATCATCGCCCAGGCGATCTACCAGTTCATCATGTTGGCGACCTGCGCCGGTTCGGTTGGCCAGCTTGTCTGCGGGCTGCGCGTCGTGACCACTAATCAGGGCAAAGACCATCGCCGACTGGTGTGGTGGCGTGCCCTTGTCCGTGCCACGGCCTGGGCCTGTGTGGAGATTGGTAACCAGGTCATTGTGTTGTTGACTCCGTTCAGTTATCTCATGCCGCTGTGGCAGCGGTCTCGCCAGACCATTCACGACGCCATTGCCGGCACTCAGGTGGTTCGTCCGGTCCGCCAGCTCGACGCCGAGTGAGTTTCGTCTAGACGGGGCGACGATGTCGTCCCCACAATCCGTCCGCATTGATCCCGCCCCGACGCTGGGGCACCGAAAGGCCGTCATGTCCTTGACAGATCCCCACCTGACGACTCTGGCCGATCACTTCGGCATCGCTCGTGATTACCACGACTGGAAGGGCCAGTACATCGAGGTTGAGGAGGCGACCGTCATCGCCGTCCTTGCCGGGCTCGGGATCGATGCGTCAACCCCGGAGCTGGCCGAACAGGCATGCCGAGAGGTCGCCAACCGCACCTGGCGTCGTGTCCTGCCTGGAATCGTCGTGCTGCGCGAGGGGCAGGAAGGACGCGTCGACGTCCACGTCAATGCCGGGGAGTGGGTCGATGTTCACATCATCTGTGAGGACGGTCATCATCGTGGGTGTTGGCAGGTCGACAACTGGAACCCGGATCGCCGGGTCGAGGGACGCTGGATCGGTGAGGCCACCTTCGGCATCCCGGCTGACCTTCCGCTGGGTTACCACACCATCGTCGCGACGACGGCTGATCATCGCGCCACGTCGACCCTGGTGGTTTCCCCGAACTGGCTCGGTCTGCCGAGGTCAATGGGCTCGTCCCGGGTCTGGGGCCATGCGGTGCAGCTGTACTCCACGCGGTCTCGGGGGTCGTGGGGAATGGGCGATCTGGCGGATCTGGCGGATCTGTCCACCTGGGCGGCAACCCAGGGTGCGGACTACATGCTCGTCAACCCATTGCATGCCAGCCAGGTCGTCTCCCCGATCGAGCCCTCACCGTATCTGCCCTGCAGCCGTCTCTTCCTCAACCCGCTGTACGTGCGCCCTGAGATCATTCCTGAGTTCTCAGACCTCGACTCCTACGAGTGTTCCAAGGCCCGCTCCGCCCAGGCTCATGCGGCTGCGACCACTGAGACGATCGACCGTGACCGTTCCTGGGACTCCAAGCTGCCGGTCCTCGAGGCCGTCCACGCCCTCGGTCTGGAAGGGTCGCGGGAGCTGTCCTACCAGGCCTTCCGCAGGCTGCGCGGCACCCGTCTGGTCGATCTGGCCACCTGGTGTGCGCTGACCGAGGTCTACGGCAACGACTGGCACGAATGGCCCGAAGGGTTCCAACGTCCCAGCAACCGAGCCGTCTCGGAGTTCGTGCGCGCTCACGAGGATCGCGTCGACTTCTTCATGTGGCTGCAGTGGATTGCTGACCAGCAGCTCTCGGCCGCCCAGTCGGCCGGACTTGACGCCGGGATGTCCCTGGGCCTCATCTGTGACATGGCTGTCGGCGTCTCGGGTGCCGGAGCAGATGCGTGGATGCTCGGTAAACTCTTTGCCGACGGTGTCTCCGTCGGCTCCCCGCCTGATGCCTTCAACCAGGCCGGTCAGGAGTGGGGTCAGCCGCCGATGCGTCCGGACATGTTGGCCGACATGGCCTACCAGCCCTTCCGTGAGATGGTGCGGGCGGCCCTGCGACATGCGGGCGGTATCCGTATCGACCACATCCTCGGCCTGTTCCGGCTGTGGTGGGTCCCAGCCGGTCTTGGCCCGTGCATGGGAACGTACATCCGGTACGACCATGAGGCCATGGTCGGTATCCTGGCCTTGGAGGCCTACCGTGCCGGCGCCCTCGTCGTGGGCGAGGACCTGGGCACCGTCGAGCCGTGGGTGCGCACGTATCTGCGTGAGCGGGGGATCATGGGTACTTCGGTGCTGTGGTTCGAGAATGGCGAGGACGGCCATCCTCTGGCTCCCGAACAGTGGCGTGAGTACGCCATGAGTTCGGTGACCACTCATGACCTCCCGCCCACCACTGGCTACCTCGCTGGTGACCACGTCGAGGTGCGTAACGAGCTCGGACTGCTCACAGAGTCCTTGGAGCACGAGCGGGCCGAGGCAGCCCGCCAGACCGAGACCTGGATCGGCATCCTGCGGGCGCGTGGAGTGTTGGAAGGGGACGACCCCTCGGAGGAAGAGATCGTGTTGGCGATGCACCGCATGCTCACCCAGACGCCGGCTAAGGTCCTCAACGTCACCCTCACCGATGCCGTGGGAGATCGACGTACTCAGAACCTTCCTGGCACCACCAATGAGTACCCGAACTGGCGGGTGCCTCTCAGCCATCCGGACGGCTCGCCGATGTGGCTCGAGGAGGTCTTCACCGATGAGAGGGCCGCGCGACTGTCCGGGGTCATGAACGAGAAGTGATCGGCTGACTTTGGTCGTAGGAGATGTGAAACCGGGGTCCGACGCTTGATGGCATCGGACCCCGAATGCTTGATCACGGGTCAACAACCCGTGTCAGTCGCTCAGTCGGCAACGGCCTTCTTGAGGGTGCTGGAGGCCGAAATCTTGACAGCCTTGTGAGCGGGGATGGTCATGGACTCGCCGGTGCGGGGGTTGCGACCATTGCGAGCGGGACGCTCGACGGCCTCGGCGGTGAACAGACCGGGAAGCTGCACCTTCTCGCCCTTGGCCAGGGCACTGGTGATGACGTCGGTGAGAGCCTTGACGGCCTCGTTGGTCTGGGCCTCGGTGAGCGAGGCCTGCTTGGCGACGGCCTTGATGAGCTCGGACTTGGTCATGGGGTCTCCTCAGATGGACTGTGTGCGGTTTCCGGCTTCTTGCCGTTTCCCTACTCAAGGACATTAGCGGGTGTTGGTCTTCAGTCAAGCCCAGATGCGCTTTAACAGCGGGCTTTCCACCCATTTCGGGCCAGTGTTTACCCGGTTGTCACACTTCGAGTAGTTGGAGCGGCCGGTTGAGCCAGTGCCGGATTACTCAGGACAACGAGGCGCCGAGTACGGTATCAGCGCCGTCATTTCCCTGCTTCACCATGATGGTCGGAATGGCCTGGTCGCCGCGGGAGATACGTCGTCCGGAGATCGGCAGCTCGGCTATGGCAGCCTGGTGACGCTTACGTGCGGCTTCCAGAGGCTCACGGCCCACGACTTCGCCATTCACGACGAGGGGGACGATGAGGTTGCGGTCGTTAGCGTCGGCGGTCGGCTGCTGGCCCACCCTGACGACCTCGGCGGTGGCGGTACCACCTGAGCCGATGCGTCGCACCGCGTACTTGCGTCCTCCCACGGTGTTCTTGTGAGACGACTTCTTGGCCACCGGCAACAGCTCGGCGTCCGGAGCGTTCGAGATCGCGCGGGCGACCAGCTTGTAGACGAAGGAGCAGGTCGGCGCTCCCGAGCCTGTCACGAGGGAGGTTCCGACGCCGAAGCCATCGACGGGGGCGCCACGCAGGGCGGCGATCTGCCACTCGTCAAGGTCGCTGGTGACGATGACGCGGGTGTTGGTGGCACCGAGGTCATCGAGCAGATCGCGGACCTGGCGGGCGGCGATGGACAGGTCTCCGGAGTCGATGCGGACCGCGCCGAGGCGTCCTTCGGTGAGGCGGACGGCCGTGCGCACGGCGTTCTCGATGTTGTAGGTGTCGACCAGTAGGGTGGTCTTCTCTCCGTAGGCGGCCAGCTGGGCACGGAAGGCGTCCTCCTCGGTGTCGTGGAGAAGGGTGAAGGCGTGGGCGGCGGTGCCGGAGGTGGGGACGCCGTAGCGGATGCCGGCAGCGAGGTTCGAGGTCGGGCCGAATCCAGCGATCCAGGCGGCGCGAGCAGCGGCGACGGCGGATTCCTCATGGGTACGACGAGAGCCCATCTCGATGATGGAGCGGCCCTCGGCCATCATGACCATGCGGGAGGCCGCCGAGGCGATCGCGGAGTCATGGTTGTAGATGCTCAGCAGCAGGGTCTCGAGAACGCAGGCCTCGGCAAAGGTGCCCTCGACGGTGAGGAGCGGCGATCCTGGGAAGTAAAGATCGCCCTCAGCGTAACCATGGATGGATCCGGTGAAACGGTAGTTCGACAGCCACTCGGCCATGTGCGGGCCGACGACCCCGGTCTTCTCCAGGAAGGAGACTTCTTCGTCGGTGAAGTGGAAGTCCTCCACCGCGTCGAGGACACGCCCAGTGCCGGCGACGACGCCGTAGCGGCGGCCCTCGGGGAGACGACGTGGGAACAATTCGAAGACGCAGCGGCGGTCAGCGGTTCCCGATGCCATGGCAGCCTCGACCATGGTCAGCTCGTAATGGTCGGTGAACATTGCGGTCGACATGGGCCACAGTTTAGGGGGATGGGACGCCCTCGTCGGTGGGGTTGTGTGTCCTCTCCTGGTGACAGAATGGACACATGTCTGCAGCCACCGTGGAACCCATTGCACGGACCGACCGTCTCACCGATGAGGAATCGACGTGGACGACGGTCGTCTGGGACGATCCGGTGAACCTCATGGACTACGTGACGATGGTGTTCATGAGGTATTTCGGCTATCCCCGCGAGAAGGCCGAGCAGCTCATGATCCAGGTCCACAACCATGGCCGGGCCACAGTGGCTGAGGGGTCAAAGGAAGAGATGGAGATCGCAGTGCACGCCATGCACGGCTACGGACTGCAGGCCTCGGTCGAAAAGGGCGGACGGGAATGAGGATCGAGGGCACCCGGGATCGGTGGGTCTGGTACTTGGAGCGTCGCGAGACCATCGGCATCGAGATCGCCCTGGGCCACTACGTCGAGGCCTTGTCGCGGTTACGCACGGCTCCGGCCCATCGCACCTCGGGCGGAGATCCGTTCGTCTTCTGGGAGAGCCAGTTCTCCGGTCCCCAGGAGGACGACGAGGTACGTCGCGCCATCCTGCCGAGCGCCTATCGCGACGACGACGCTGCCGACGCCCAGTTCCATGCCAGCCATGACGCCGAGGAGGTCGCCGCGCGTTGGGGAGATGCCCAGGCATTGCGGACTGATCTGGAGACCGTGCACCGAACTGGCCGTATCTCCATGAATCCGGAGACGACGCAGCGGTGGCTTCGTACTGTCAATGTGCTGCGGGGGATGATGGCGGCCAGGTTGGGTATCACTGACCAGATCACCGCTGAGGAGGTCGCCCGGGTCGCACGGGAGGAGCTGGAGGCCGAGGAGGAGTGCGTTTACGAGTGGCTCGGCTTCGTCGTTGAGGTACTCGTCGAGGTGGAGCTGTCAGAGTAGAGGTCACATCTCTCGGACACTCACCGGCTCGCGCAACCTCAGGCTGAGCTGGCGTTCCAACCTCTGGTGCAAGGTGATGACAGCTGCCGGACAACCCCGGCAGGCACCTTTCATGGCCACGTCGACAGTGCGCTGCCCGCAGTGGAGCGTGACGTCGACCAACTCGATCGACCCACCGTGCATGGCGGCCACTGCACCGACGGGTCCGGCGATGAGCTCGTCGGCACACCGTCTCAAGGTCTCGACCTCGTCAAGGGCCTGGGCCCCAGGACCGCCGATCCAGTCGTCAGTTCGCTCGAGGGCCATCGTCAGGGCCGTGCGGAAGCCGGCGCCGATGCGTCCCCAGCTGTCGTCGAGGACGGTGGCGATGACGGCGCCAACCGTCACCTCGACGCGCACCCGGCCCAGAAACCCATCGAGACCTGGAGCGCTCACCAACTCTCCGGCGAAGGGCAGGCTCACCCCAGACACCACCCAGCGCAGGGTCGCGGGGTCAGCCGTTGTCTCCGGATGGACTGCCATGGACGGACGCGATGCGAGCTTCATCAGATCACCAGGTTCGTCACGAGACGACCGATGAAGGCCATGATCCACGCCAGCGCGAACATGTATCCGAAGGCGACCGCCGGCCACTTCCAGCCCCCGGTCTCCCGTTTCATGATCGCGATCGTCGACATGCACTGCAAGGCATAGGCGAAGAAGAGGATGAGGGCGACGATGGTCGCCGGGGTGAAGACCTTTTCGCCCTCGTGCTCACCGTGTGTCCACGTCCAGCGGTCCAGCTGCTGGGCAACCTCGGCATCGTCCTCTGGGTCGGTGGCTGAAGCCATCTGGCCCAGGGTGGAGACGGCCACCTCTCGAGCAGCCAGTGATCCGATGAGGGAGACGTCAATGCGCCAGTCGAATCCCAGCGGTTCGAAGACCGGCTCGACGGCCTTGCCGACACCAGCGGCGATGGAGTGGTCCATGGTGTAGGCCGCCACGGCGACGTCATCGCGCGGATCGACACCTGCCTTCGACAGTGCGGCGTCAGACCGCATCGGGAAGGTTGTCAGCGCCCAGATGACGATGGTCGCCAGCATGATGATGGTTCCGGCCTTGCGCAGGAACGCCTTGGTGGGCTCCCACATCGCGATGCCCACCGAGCGCAGCGTGGGAATCCGGTAGGGAGGCATCTCCATGTAGAAGGGCAGCAGGACCCCGGACCGGTCGGTGATCTTCTTGACAACCCACGCCGCCGTCATCGCCGAGACCGCACCGAGCAGGTAGAGCAGGAACATCGCCACCCCCCGTCCGGAGAAGGGGCCTGCGCGGGTGACGTCGGGGATGAGCATTCCGACCAGCAGCACGTAGACGGGTAGTCGGGCCGAGCAGGTAGCCAGCGGGACGCCGAGCATCGTGGCGATCCTGTCCTTGGCCGAGGGAATGGTCCTTGTGGCCATGATGCCAGGTATGGCGCAGGCGAAGGAGGACAGCATGGCCACGAAGGCTCGCCCCTCCAGCCCGGCACGGCTCATCACCTTGTCCATAAGGAATGCCGCCCGTGACATGTAGCCCACCGCATCAAGTAGCGCCAGCAACAGGTACATCAACAGGATCTGGGGGACGAAGGTCAGCACTGCGCCGACACCGCCGATGATGCCGTCGCCCAGCAAACCGGCAAGGATTGGATTGGAGACGTGGGTGTTGACCGATTCACCGAGCCAGCCAAAGAAGCCGTCGAGGGCGTCCTGGAGGGGTGCCGCCCAGGTGAACAGCGCCTGGAAGAACAGGAACATCACGAGGAAGAAGACGATCGTTCCCCACACCGGATGCAGCAAGACCTTGTCAATGCGCTCGGTACGAGAGTCAGGCTGGGCATCCTGGTAACCGACGCTGGCCAGGATCGAGTCGACCCAGCCGGCCAGTTCCTCGGCCGCGGTGGGTGGCGGAATGGGAGGACGGCTCCAAGTCTGCCACTCGCTGATGAGGTGACGTAGTTCCCCGATGCCGATGCCACGGTTGGCGACCACGGAGACCACTGGTACGCCCAGTGCCTGGGACAAGGCTGCGGTGTCGAGGCTGCCGCCGCGGCGTCGCAACTCGTCAGCCATGGTGACGACGACCGCTGTGGGGAGGTCTCGCTCCAGGGTTTCTGCGAGTAGCAGCAGAGATCGGCGCAGGGCCGTCGCATCGGCGACGACGAGGACGGCGTCAGGGGCCGGAATTCCCTCGATCGCCCCGTCCAGGGCTTCGGCGACGACGGCCTCGTCGGGGGAGATGGGGGTCAGGGAATACGTGCCGGGGAGATCCTCGATGCCGTACTCGTTGCCGCCGATCTGGCACACACCGGTGACGCGGGAGACGGTGACGCCGGGGTAGTTGCCAGTCTTGGCGTGCAGGCCGGTGAGGTGGTTGAAGATGGACGTCTTGCCACCATTGGGGGAGCCCACCAGGTCCAGTTTGGGTGAGCCCTTTGCCGGCGCTGCTGTCGGAACGGCATGGCAGGATGTTGCGGTGGGTGTGGGCATCAGGAAACCTCGGATCGGCGCAAATCGGGTTGCGCAAGGTGAAGGTGGAAGGTCACGCGGCGGCAGCGGTGACGCACTGTTGAGCGGCTGGCTGTGACTGGGGTATCGGACGGACCATGATCATGTTCGCCTGGGCGCGGCGCAGGCACATCTGGACATCGCAGACGTGAAAGACCATGGGGCCGCCGAAGGGCGCCTGGCGAATTTTGGTGATCTCGCGGCCGCGCCCAAAACCGAGCATGTGGAGACGGTGACAGATATGATCCGCGCAGTCGACGGCGATGTCCTCGATGGTTGCGCCTTGCCCGATCGGTAATGAACTGAGCGGTACGACGACCGAGTTGTTCGCGATGTTGCCGTTCATGGACCCCGTCATCCTGATCCCCCTTGATGTCCTTGGCGGCGTCGGAATCCCCAACGCACCCTCAGAGAATAGCCAAGCCTTACCTCAATGTCATCACCGGGGGCGAGTTTTCGTCAGGCGAGCGTCGTGAAAACCTCCGGGGTGGTCACCTGGTGACAATCGCGCGGTAGTGTGTCGAGCCGTGACCGAGCCTGATTCCGACGTTGTCGACTCACCGATCGGCATCTTCGACTCTGGATTCGGAGGGCTGACGGTGGCCCGATCCGTCGTCGACCTCATGCCCAACGAGGACATCATCTATCTGGGCGACACGGCCCGCGCACCCTATGGCGAGAAGACGATTGCCGAGGTGCGTCGCTACGCCCTGCAGTGCCTCGATCGGCTCGTCGCCCACGGCGTGAAAGCCCTGCTCATCGCCTGTAACACGGCGTCATCAGCAGTGTTGAGGGATGCCAGAGAGCGCTATGACGTCCCGGTCATTGACGTCATCATGCCGGCTGCTCGCCGAGCCAGTTCGGCCACCCGGAACGGTCGCATCGGCGTCATCTGTACCGAGGCCACGGCTCGCTCCCTGTCCTACGAGGACGCGCTGGCGGCGGTGCCTGGCATCACCCTGACGACCCAGGCCTGTCCGAAATTCGTCCCCTACGTCGAGGAGGGAATCACCAGCGGACGGGAGTTGGAAGCCATCGCGCGGGACTACCTGGAGCCGATCCGGGAGGCCGGTTGCGACACCCTCATCCTGGGCTGTACCCACTACCCGCTGCTGGCGGGGCTTATTTCCTATGTCCTGGGCGACGACGTCACCCTCATCTCCTCCTCCCACCAGTGTGCGCGGGCTTCCTATTCCTTGATGGCTGACTCGGGGTTGCTGCACTCCGAGCCGCGCGAGTCCATCCGCTACTTCCTGACGACGGGCAATGCAGAGCGCTTCGAGAGATTGGGACGGCGGCTCATGGAGGGTTTCGTCCACGACGTGCAGTCGGTGCACGATGACCGGCATCCTCTCGGGGACCGTGCGGTCGTGCGCGACTGAGCGACGCCGCTGAGTGACCTGGGGAGCGTACCGTGTCGTAGCCCTGATTCGTGTCAGCCCCTCCCACTACCCTTGGCAGCGTGAGTGAGACTTCTCGAATTGATGGACGCCGCCTGGACCAGTTGCGGGACGTCAGGATCGAACGCGGCTGGTTGACCCAGGCCGAGGGATCGGTGTTGGTGAGTTTCGGACGCACCACTGTGCTGTGCAATGCCTCGGTCACCGAAGGGGTGCCGCGCTGGCGCAAGGGATCCGGGCTCGGCTGGGTGACCGCTGAGTACGAGATGCTGCCTCGTGCCACCAATGAGCGCTCCGGCCGTGAGTCCCGCAAGGGCAAGATCGGCGGGCGTACCCACGAGATCTCCCGTCTGGTCGGACGGTCTCTGCGCGCTGTCGTCGACGACAAGGCGCTGGGAGAGAACACCATCATCCTCGACTGTGACGTGCTGCAGGCCGACGGAGGTACGCGCACTGCCTCCATCACCGGTGCCTACGTCGCCCTCGTCGACGCCGTCAACTGGCTGCGTGAGCGTGGCGGCCTCGTCGGGGACCCCATCACAGGTTCGGTGCAGGCCATCTCGGTCGGCGTCGTCGGTGGCACCCCGATGCTCGACCTGGCCTACGAGGAGGATTCCCGGGCCGACACCGACATGAACGTCGTCATGAGCGGCGACGGGGACTTCGTCGAGATCCAGGGGACCGCAGAGGGAGCCCCCTTCAACCGTGGCCTCCTCAATGAGCTGCTCGATCTGGCTGCCGGCGGCTGCGCCTCGCTCAAGGCTGCACAGTCCGAGGCCCTCGGGGTGACCCTGTGAGCAGGGTTGTGCTGGCGTCCAACAACGCCAAGAAGCTGGTCGAGTTGCGTCGTACTTTCGAGGCAGCCGGTACTGACGTCGACATCGTCGGTCTGGCGGAGGTCAGCGATGCCCCGGCTCCCGAGGAGACCGGCACCACCTTCGTCGAGAACGCCCTCATCAAGGCCCGAGCTGCTGCCCGTGACACCGGTCTGCCAGCTCTCGCCGATGATTCGGGTCTCGAGGTGGACGCCCTCAACCGGATGCCCGGGATCCGTTCCGCGCGCTGGTCGGGACGCGAGGCGACTGACGTGCGTAACCTCCAGTTGCTGCTCGACCAAACCTTCGACCTTCCCCACGAGCGTCGTCGTGGCCGGTTCGTGTGCGCGATGGCCTTCGTGGACCCTGATGGCACCGAGATCGCCAAGGTCGCCACGATGGAGGGGAGGATCATCTCCGAGGCTCGCGGGGAGAACGGGTTTGGTTACGACCCGATGTTCGTTCCCGATGCCCAGCCGGGTGACCTCACCAGCGCTGAGATGGCCGATGACGTTAAGGACGCCATCAGCCATCGTGGGCAGGCCGTTCGTGCTATCGTCCCGGCAGTCGTCGCTCATCTGGAAGGTTGCTGACGTGCAGATCTACCTTGACCTGTTGCGACGGATCCTCGACGAGGGCGTGCGTCGTGAGGACCGTACCGGTACCGGGACCCTGAGTGTCTTCGGCCATCAGATGGCCTTCGACCTGCGTGAGGGATTCCCGCTGGTGACGACGAAGAAGATCTACACCCGTAGCGTGTTCGGGGAGCTGTTGTGGTTCCTGCGCGGGGACACCAATATCGGCTGGCTGCACGAGAACAACATCCACATCTGGGATGAATGGGCCGACGAGAATGGCGACCTGGGACCGGTTTACGGTCACCAGTGGCGTTCCTGGCCCGACGCCGACGGCGGCACGATCGACCAGATCGCCAAGGTCATCGAGCAGATCCGCGCCAATCCGTGGTCGCGTCGTCACATCGTCTCGGCGTGGAATGTGGCCGAGGTCGACGAGATGGCCTTGCCGCCCTGTCACACTTTGTTCCAGTTCTATGTCACCCCTGACGAGAACGGGGACCCGGAATGGCTGAGCTGTCAGCTGTACCAGCGCTCCGGTGACACCTTCCTCGGTGTGCCGTTCAACATTGCGTCCTACGCACTGCTCACCCGTCTGGTGGCATCGGTGACAGGATTGAAGCCGCTGAAGTTCGTCCACACCTTGGGTGACGCCCACCTCTACCTCAATCACCTCGATCAGGTGCACGAGCAGCTCGAGCGTGAGCCGCGACAGCTTCCTCAGCTGACCGTCAATCCGGAGATTCGTGACATCGACGGGTTCGAGCTGTCGGACATCACCTTGACCGGGTACGACCCCTGTCCGGCCCTTCCCGCCCCGATCGCCGTCTGAGCACGGCCGGATTGCAGGATTCGAAGTACCAGGAGGGATGATGAAGGTCGTCGCCATCGCCGCGGTCGCCGACAACGGCGTCATTGGGTCCGGTCAGGACATGCTCTGGCACATCAGCGAGGACTTCCGCCGCTTCAAGAGGGTGACGATGGGCCACACCCTGGTGTTCGGGCGGCGTACCTTTGACCAGATCGGCAAGCTTCCGGGACGGCGTCACATCATCTGCACTCGTGACCAGCAGTGGTCTGCCGATGGCGTCGACGTCGCAGCCAGCCCGCGTGAAGCCATCGGGATGGCTCGTGACGCTGGCGAGGAGATTTGCTTCATTGCCGGGGGAGGGCAGATCTACGCTGATGCCCTCGACCTGTGCGACGAGCTCGACATTACCGAGGTCCACCAGAGACCGGAGGGTTCGGCACGATTCCCCCACATCGATCGGCGGGTGTGGGGCGAGATCCGACGTGAGCCCCGCGACGGGTTCGACTTCGTCGGGTATCGGCGCCGGGCATGAGATCGACGGCGTCGATCCTCCACCTGGACATGGATGCCTTCTTCGCCTCGGTGGAGCAACGGGACAAGCCCTCCCTGGTCGGCAAGGCCGTCATCGTCGGTGGGGTCGGCGGTAGGGGAGTCGTGGCGACGGCCTCCTACGAGGCCCGTAAATTCGGCGTCCACTCCGCTATGGCGGGGTCACAGGCTCGACGTCTGGCTCCCCATGCCGCCTTTCTCTCGGGACGATTCCAGGCATACCGGGAGTCCTCCAAGGTCGTCATGGCAACCCTGCGAGAACTGTCGCCCCTCGTCGAGCCGCTGAGCCTTGACGAGGCCTTCGTCGATCTGGAGTCGGGAGGGATCGACGTCGAGGATCTCGACGCGCTGCACCAGGTCGCCGCCGATCTCCGTGCCCGAGTCTTCGAGCGCACCGAGGGATTGAGTTGCTCGGTGGGGATCGGCTCGAGCAAGTTCATGGCCAAGGTTGCCTCCGAGATGGCCAAGCCGAAGCGCGGTCACAGTGACCAGGTCGCCCTCGTCGTCCCCGGGACCGAGGGCGACACCATTGCGCCCCTACCAGTGCGGGCGATTCCCGGAGTCGGACCAGTCACTGCGGAAAGGCTGGAGAAGCTCGGCCTGCGCACCATCGCTGATGTCCGTGCTGCTCGGGAGTCGGAGCTCGTCCATGAATTGGGCCATGCGTCGGGGACGAGCCTTGTCGCCTTGTCACGGGCCTGGGATGACCGTCCGGTGGTCGCGAGCCGGATCGCCAAGTCGATCTCGGTCGAGGACACCTTCGAGCACGATCTCACCAATCGTGAGGAGTGTCGCCATATCGTTGAGCGCCATGCCGTCCTGGTGTGCGGGCGACTCAAGAAGTCCGGGCATTTCGCCCGCACCGTCACTCTCAAGGCCAAGATGGCGGACTTCCAGGTGTGGTCACGGTCGGTGACCCTGACTGGCGCCACTGACTCGCCCGAGAGGATTACCCATCTGGCGGTGCGGATGCTCGATTCCCTCGACCTGCGTGAGGGGGTTCGGTTGCTGGGAGTTGGCGTCTCCAATTTCACGACCTCAGCCCAGGAAGAACTCTTCATCGTCGACGACGACGGACATCTGCTCGATGAACCCGAGGTGACCGAGGATGTCACGCCTGTCCAACCCGGGCCCTTCGGCCGGCGGCGATCCTTCGACGGCAGGCGTTGGCCGCCGGGCGCCGACGTGGTTCACGATGAGTACGGTCGGGGCTGGGTATGGGGATCGGGGCACGGAATTGTCACCTGCCGCTTTGAACATCGTGGCAGTGAGATTGGTCGGGTGAAGTCAGTCAGCCAGGATGACGAGGCCCTGCATCCGACCCATCCGCTGCCGTTGGCATGGCAGCCGCCCCGGGAGGAGACGGCCTCGGAGTGAAGCCGCCCTGATCCCGTGGAATGGTCGGAAGGCTCACACCATGAGGGCGAGAACCGCCGCCATGAGGATCGGCCCGACCCACACCCTTCCTGTTGCCCGATGGAGTGCGCGGTGAAACAACGGGATGACGATCAACGCCGGTAGCAGGGACCAGAGGGTCATGACCTGCATCCACTTGGTCCTCCAGAAGACCGTTCCGGTTGAGAAGAGGGTCGTGTACTGGATGACGAGAATCACCGTCAGGCCGACGGGGGCGGCCAGACCGAGGAGGATTCCGCTGCGTCGGCAGCTGTCGGACGGCGCTGCGACGAGTAGGGAATTCGCCGGCAGGAAGAGGAAGAGCACCGGCACCACCGTCAAGGCCGTCAGGAACCCGTGTGATGTCAGTGGTTGTATCGCGAGGATGAAGAGTCGATAGTCAACGTGGAAGAACCCGTGGACGATCCCCAGGATGACGTGAAAAACCGTCATGACAACCAGGGAGAGGGCAATGGTGCGCACGGTTTGGGGCCATGACATCCGTACTCCGGACGCGCCTGCCCGGCCATGACGCAAAAGGATCCAGGCGATCACCAGTCCGAGGACGCCGTTGACGACGAGCCACAGCGCGATCGGCATAGAAACATAGGTCACTGCGGCCACGGCGGCCTGCAAGACGAGAGCTCCCCAGAACACCGCGGTACTGGGTGCCGACGTGGTGGGGGAGAGCTCGCTACGAGCCCCCGAGAACCAGGGAATCGTCAGGAGCAATCTCGTCAGCGGGAGCAGCATGATGAGAGCCGCGACGAGACAGAGTCCGTTGAATAGTTCCTTGGGCCACCAGATCTGGTTGGTCACGGGATGTGGGGTGCCAAGAGTGTGGTCGAAGAACTGCAGCAACGGCTGGATGGCGCTCGGCGTCATGGGTTGGAAGAAGTGCAGGGTGTGGTCGTTGTTGACGATCCGGTAGCTGCGGTTGGACGGGGAGCCGTAGCCCTTCCCGACGGAGACGTGATCGACCTGCTCTGACGTCGGCAGACCGGATTTTATGACGGCCAGCGCCTCAGGGGAGCGGCGCAGGTCACCGTCATGGTTCTTGTTCCGGAAGCCGCCCTCGTCGTGGAGGGCATACCCCAGGCCGAGATTGGAATGGATGTTCGCGAACTTGTCAGCGTCCAGATGGCGCAACCACCCTGCGATGTAGACAGCGTGAATAGGGTTGAGTTTCTCGGCCGTCCTCCGTTCCTCCGTGGTGATCGCGGTGCCACCGGGGGAGCCAGGAGTCTTGGCCTTTTCCAGGGCCTTGCTCTTCTTGGCGCCGTATATCGCGGCGGTCCTCCGGACCCGAGACCCGCCAGCCGAGTGTCCGATGATGCCGACCCTGGACGTGTCGACATAATTCAGGGTGTGAGTTCGGGTGGCGTAGTCGATGACTAGCTTGATGGGCAAGGGCCTTGCTGTGGGCAGGCTGCTTGCTGGAATTCCCCTGGTTGTAGGGGCCAACCGTGATGGTGACGAATCCGCGGCGGGCCAAACTCCAAGGCGTAGGACACCACCGTCTCCTTGGTCTGGTTGAATCCTGGGGTGACGACGACGAGCGGTGCTCGATGCTCGGCAGTGGCGGTGTCGGGGCGGTAGAGATCGGCGCTGACCCTGGATCCATCCGTCCCTGGGATCACCAGTCCTTGGACGCTGATGTGGCCTCCTCCGGTCTGGACGGTGCTGGCGCTAACCGCGCCCACGATGACCAGAAGCAGACAGGTGAGCAGGTGCATCGTTGCTGGAGGTCGTCGTGTCGTGGTTTCGGCTGGCATGGGTGCTCCTCATCAGTGAGTGCGTGGGTCATCTGGACCGAAAGCATCATCGTCACAGGCTAAAACCAAGTGACGCTAGGGATTGTAGAACGCCATCGCACCAGTCTCAATGAGGGCCGATCGTCCCTCCCAGGTTGTGGAACTGGAGGGTATCCGTCGTGATGTCAGGCTGGATTTTGCGGCGGGCCTCGGTTGCTCCCGGCTTGGGCCCGACAAGTTCGATCTTGAGTGGGCGTCCATCAGGAGTGATGATCTGCTGCCTGGTTGCACTAGGCGTCTCGTCGATGAACCATCCGAAGACTTCGAGCGGACCGTAGGACAGCGTTACGACGACAGTCCCTCCGAGCCGCCACAGAGCCTCCTTCAAGGAGTCCGTGATTGAGGAGTCCTTGCTCAAGTCCACCATAGAGACGATGAATCCGGCGATAAGGAGCAGGATCAGCCACAGCCAGTTCATGCCAGCCGTGACCATGAGACTCGCGCCAAACCAGAAGGTCGGCCCGGAACGGCCCCGACATACGTCATGGGTTGCCATTCCCAGCGCACCAACGAACGCGAGGGTAACACCCATCCAGCCCCATGGAGTGCCGCTAGCGAGAACAGTGTCCACAGAGTTCAACCAGCCGTCGGGGATGACGAGAGCCTCCAACCAGCCGTGCAGGGTGTCGAGTGGTCGCACGTGGGTGAAGATCGCGAACACAGAGAGGACTCCGACGAAGGAGCCCAGAATCGAGTAGAGAGAATCGAGGACTCCGTCACGAAGCCAAGAGAAAATTTTTTCCAGCATGAGATGGTCTCCTAGGGCGGGTTAGTGGTCCAAGTGGCCGCATTGGGGCCAGAAACCGGAATGTCGGTGGTTAGTTCGGGCTTCTGTGGTGGGATTTTGTTGACACTTCAATGTTGTCGTACAACATCTGTATTGCCATCATTTTTACTGAGAGTGCCGTGAAACACGGGTTTACTGAACGTGCCGCTATCTCTGTGATCACGAACGCCATGTTTACAAAGACATCATTTGACACGTCGCGGGTCCCCGGGGGTTGCGCCGCATCCATATGTCGGACCGGCTCAGTCTGGCCTGACTATCGAGGTCATGGTTTTACCGGCGGCCCCATGCACATTGGTGATCTTTCATGTCATGCAGTTGCGGCCGAAACGTCGAGTGCTTATGGGCCAGGAGGGATGACTATGACTGACAATCTTGATGGACGGCTGGCGGCTTGGGGTGAATCGGATGCGTCTATCAGTGCACCAGGCCAGACTTGCCACGGTGAGGCTGCTGCCGCTGCTGGTCGTCGCGCGATCAGCTGGGCTGGACGGCCCAACATTGGTAAACGCCATGCCACCCGGCAAGGCAGCTCGCCACGCCGCCAGCTCCGTCTGGATGCTAAGACGAGCGCGCGTCTCGATGTCATGGCGGCTGAGACCGGGCGCAGCCCCTCCGGCATCAGGCGCACTGCCCTTGTTGATTACCTCGATGCCGCAAATTGACATTGTTTGCATTCCGGTCGTTTTTAGGATGAGGCCATGGATGACCTAGTCGGGATGACAGTATTTGGCAGTCACCATTCGAAGATTAGTGGGCTTCGGAACCAGAACCCGCCGCAGCGGAAGGAATGTCTTATGACCGAGGTTGAGGCCCAGGGCTGGGAGGGGAGTCCCGGCGAGATGGCAGGGCTGACTCAGCTGGCCCGGATCGCATGGGAAGAGTGGGAGGAATATGCACCGACAGCGTTCGGAATGATCAAGGATCCCAAGACGTTCTTCTCGAGCTTGGGGGAGCGGGCTCAGGAAGAGGAGACCCGGCTGGCAGCGGCGATGCAGGGTCCGGACAAGCCCGAGGAATCGACGATCGCCAAAGCCGGACGGATCCAGCAGGCGCAGAACGCCGCCCGCGAGCAAGTGATCGTCGGAATGTGCCGACCCCCGGCGGACCTGATGGAGGAAGACAGCGACGAGCTGCTCGACGACCCGGAGTGGGTGAAGACCTGGGTGAAGGGAGTCGATTACTACCTCCTTCCGTGGGTCGAGGAGGAACCCGACCCGGAGGAGGACGAGGAGATGTACGAGCTGTACTGGCTACTGATCTCCCGGAAGTACGAAGCGCAGGAGAGGATGGCCAACAAGCAGAAGGAGCACGAGAAGCTCGTGGTCCGTTGCAGGGAGTTCCTGGGCGACGACGCGATTCCGATTGGTTTCGAGTGAGCGAACCACCTGCCACAGCGGGGGAAGCGGATCTCACAGCCGCACCACGCGCCGCACGGTACGGAGATGGGCCGGGGATTGCTCCCCGGCCCATCGTCGTCATGTCAGCCTGACAAGGTTTTTCGTCAGAATTCGCCGGTCAGAACATCGGGATGTACGCTACGGATCCGCCCAAGGCCATGAGGGCGAAGATCGTGGTGGTGACGATCGGTCCGAGCCACACCCTGCCCGTGGCGTGGTAGAAGGCCCGATTGAACAGCGGCAGCACCACCATCATGGGGAGCAGGGACTGCAGCATGTTGACGTAGAGCCAGTTCGTCGTCCAGAACACCGTCCCGGTCGAGAAGAAGGTGACGTACTGGATGACGAAGATGGCCGCCAAGCCGATGGAATTGGCCAGCGCAATGATGAGCCAGTTGACCCAGCGGCGTTGGTTGTTGAATCGCATTGAGGTGTTGACTCGCAACGAGTTCGAGAAGAAGAACAGGAACAGGGCGGGCACGTAGGCCAGTCCGATGAGGAACCAGCGCTTCGTCAGGGGGCGGGCAGCCACCACGAAGAGTCGATAGTCAACATGGAAGAAGCCGTAGACGGCGGCCAGGATCGTGTAGAAGATGACAATGACGAACAGGGCCAGCGCCAAGGTGCGTCCGGTCTGGGCCCAGTTCATCCGAACTCCCCAGCTCTTGGCCTCCTCGACACCGTGCTTCTTCGAGATGGAGTGACTGATCCACAGCAGGATGAGCCCCAGCAATCCGTTGACGAGGGACCACAGCACGACCCCGTTGACCATCCGACCGGGGAAGAACCAGCCGTTCTGTTTGTTGGCGGCAGCCGAGAAGATGTGCTGGCTGGCCACGGACAACGGGATGAAGGTCACGCACGCCACGGCGGCCGAGATGACGAAGATCGTCCAGAACATCACGGCTCCCCTGCCCTTGGGCTTCGGCGGGGCAGGCGGTACCTCGGTCCTGGCTCCGGCGAACCACGGGATCGTCAACAGCAACTTCGTCAACGGGACGAGCATGACCAGGGCCGCGATGAGGGAGAGGCCGTTGAAGAGTTCCTTGAGCCACCAGGTCTGGTTGGTGGTGCTCATCTGGTGCGGAGCGCCAATCGTGTCGTCGAAGAACTGGATCATCGACCCTATGGCACTGGGGGTCAGCGGCTGGAAGGGGTGGATGGTGTGGTCGTTGTATGCCACGCGGTAGGTTCGATCGGCAGCTGACCCATAGCCTTTTCCGATGACCACATGGTTGACGTGCTGTGACTTCGGCAGGCCCGAGTTGATGACCGCGATGGCTTCCGGGGCATTGCGCAGGTCGCCGTTGTGGTTCTTGTTGCGGTAGCCGCCCTCGTCGTACAGGGCGTATCCAATACCGACATTGGACCGAACGTTCTTGAACTTCTTGGCGTTCAGCTTTTGCAACCAGCCGGAGATGAACACTGAACGAATCGGGTTGAGCTTCTCGGCCTTCTCTCGCTCCTCCTTCGTGATCGTGGTGCCACCGGGGGAGTCCGGAGACTTCGCCTTCTTGAGGGCCTTGACCTCCTTGGCGCCGTATTCGGCAGCCATGCGACGCACCTGGGAACCGCCAGCAGAGTGGCCGGTGATACCGATCTTGGTCTTGTCGACGTAGTTGAGGGTGTCGGTTCGCGAGACGTAATCAATGGCCGGCTGGATGCTGGGGTCATCACTGTGAGGAGGTTGGGACGTCGATTCGCCTTGGTTGTAGGGGTCGACAACAAGGGTGACGTATCCCCGTCGTGCCAGCTCCAAGGAGTAGGAGATCTGGGTTTCCTTGGTGCGCTGGAACCCTGGCGTCACGATGATGAGAGGGGCCTTGCGCTCTGCTGTTGCGGTGTCGGGTCGGAAAAGATCGGCACTGGACACTGCTCCGTCCTTGCCGGGGATCATGAGGCCTTGGACACTGATGTGGCCGCCGCCAGTCTGGACGAGGCTTGATCCGACAGCTCCAACCACGATGAGTAGGAGACAGATAAGGACATGTACCGCTGATCGTGATCGTCGCATCGCGGTTGCTGAGTGCATCATTGCTCCTTGTTGTTGGTTCCCGTGGGCACGGACTGCACAGGAGGCGGCAGTGCCATCGAAAGAGGCGTCGCCAGCTAAGGCAATGTTAGTATTTTTTCTATCGACGTCGATGACGTAGTTAAGGTTTCATAACGGTGATGGGTTGACGAGGGAGTCATCATGACAGCTGTGCTGGCGGTGTGTGCACTGCTCGTGACGGTTGCGGCCGGTTGGTTGCTGGTCAAGAAGTACAAGCCAGTGCTGGTTTTGCTTGGAGCCGGACTGTTGCTGCTGCTCATCAGGGTGATTCTCAGGCCTTCGGTTCCGCTGCTGGAAGGCAAGGAGAGTTCTGGCAGCGTCTGGTTCGACATCGTCGGGATGATTGAATCCATCGCGAAGGATCAGCTCACTGGCGTTGGGCTCATCATCATGGCTGCCGGTGGTTTCTCGGCATACATGAATCGGGTTGGGGCCACGGAAGCGCTTGTTCGACTCGTCATCACCCCGATCACCAAGCTGAAGCAGCCCTACCTCATCCTCGTGCTGGCCTACGTTATTGGCCAGCTCTTGTTCATGGTCATTCCGAGCGCCGCCGGTCTGGCCATGCTGCTGGTCGTCGTCATGATGCCAATCATCGTTGCGGCTGGTGTGAGCCCGGCGGCCGGTGCCGCCGTCATTGCGACGACGAGTGCCATGCCCATCGGACCGGCCACCGGAACCGAGATCCTGGCCGCCCACACGGTCGGTCTCTCTCCTGCGGTGTACTTCGTCAAGCATCAGCTGCCCGTGGCAATTCCGACAATCATCGCGGTTGCCATCACCCATTTCTTCGTCCAGCGCCGTCTGGATCGCAAGGGTGAGGACGAGGCCGGAGAACCCAGTGATGAGCACAAGTCCTCGGGCCGTGTGGCGCCGACGTGGTACGCCCTCTTCCTGCTCCTGCCGATCATCCTGTTGGTCGTCTTCAGCCCGCTGGTCGTCAAGGCCATCCAGCTCTCGACAGTGTCGGCCTTCCTGCTGGTGTGGGTGCTCGCCGTCATCGTCGAGCTCATTCGTAACCATGACCGTTCTGCGGTGCTGACTGACGCGAACACCATGTTCGTCGGCATGGGCAACATGTTCGCCAAGGTGGTGTCCCTCATCATCACGGCGCAGCTCTTCGCCGAGGGCCTCAAGCAGGCTGGCGTCATCAAGTTGCTCGTCAGTGGAGCCGAGGGGATCGGTCTGCCGTTGTGGGGAATGGCGATTCTGTTCACCCTGGTCGTCGGTCTGGTGACCTTCCTGACGGGTTCTGGCGTCGGGTCCTTCACGTCCTTCGCATCGCTGGCCCCCGGTATCGCCAGCGGTTTGTCAGGCAACGCGACGAACCTCGTGACGCCGATGCAGTTCGCCGGTGGCTTGTTCCGCTCGGTGTCGCCCATCTCGGGTGTGGTCATCACGGTGGCCGGAGCCGCCGGGATCTCCCCGATGGCCGTCGTGAGGCGGACTGCGCTCCCGACGCTCGTCGGTTTCATCGTCATGATGGCCTCGAGTCTCATCCTCATCTGATCCACGGGTAGTATTCATGGCTGCTGAGGCCGCGTCGGTGGTCCTAGCATGCTCTTTACCTCGGAGGAGATGACGATGGCTGAGTCGACGGGCTCGGCGTGCGACGGCCTGTACGCCCGGTTGGGGGAGTTGCAGACAATGACGCCGACTGATGCTGTCATTGCTCAGTATTTTGAAGATTCATTTCCCCATCTGGCTCTGGAGAACCTTGACGAGATCAGTGCTGCGACAGGTGCGTCAACGGCGTCCGTGACCCGTTTTGTTCGCAAACTCGGGTACGCCAGTTTCCGTGACTTCTCACGCAGCCTCCGCGAGGAAGTGGCCGTCAATTTCGATCTTCCCAGCGATCGCACCACGAATGGTCCCATCACCAATGAGCCCGGGGCGATGTGGCGCTCCAAGATGGATGCTGCTCGTCGCAGCATCGACGTCGGCCTCAATTCCATGGACGGGGAAGCTTTCGACCGCGTCGTCGAGGTACTTCGCGACGATTCACGTCCGCTCTACCTCGTTGCGGCTGCCAGCGGCCATCCGCTGCTCGATTACTTCCAGACGTTGGTGCGCTACTACCGTCGCGAGGTCGTCCTGTTGGAATCGACGGATCGGATGGCCCATCAGCTCATCGATCTTCCCGACAACGCCATCCTGCTGGCCTCGGTATTTGACCGGCATTCGCGGATGGTTGAGTCGGTCCTGCGGATGTTCCATCAGCGTGACATGACGACGATCCTGCTGACGAACCGTTCGTCGACCCCGATGCGTCGTTACGCAGATCATGTCCTGCTGGTCTCATCGGAATCCTCGACGGCTTTCCGCTCCCGGGCCTGCTATCTCATCCTGTTGGAGTCGCTGGTGGCTGCCTTGGCCCCTGCGGACCCAGAGATGGAACGCTCGCGGGTCGAGAGGATGCAGGGGCTCTTCGACGAGCTGGGAGTCTTCATCACTCTGTGACACCGGTTCCAGTGTGCGGCTGACCAGCAGCAACACGCCGTGATAGTTCCGCAGACAGACCAGTGTACGACGACGGGTCGGACAACTTGTCAAGGTCGATGTCATCGAGTTTTTCGGCGATCTCTGGTCGGGCATCGACGAACTCGCGCAGGCTGGTTCCGGCAGCTCGATAAGCGGCTGAGAATTCCTGGAGGAGGTCGTGTGCTCCTTCGTGACCCAACCGCGATGCGAGCTCCATCATGATTCCCTCGCTGACGAGTAGAACTCCTTCGCGACGGGCATTGACGTCGAGCTGGCCGGTGTTGAACTCGAGCACGTCAAGGAGTTTGAGGAGCTTCTGTCCCGCTCCGTCGACGGCCGCGAGGATGCGGGGGATGGCGTCGCGTTCGACCTCGAGCTGACGATGGTCTCGCTCGAAGTCGCCAGGGGGGTTGGTGAGGACGGTCGCGGCGGCACCAGCAGCCAAACGAGCGGCTGCCGTGATTTTCATCGTGGAGAAAGGGTTGCGCTTCTGCGGCATGGTGCTCGACCCGGACAGATGGGGGTCGAGGGGCTCAGCGGCTTCCTGGAAGTCGGTGCGCTGCATGTCGTAGAGGTCCTCGGCGATCTTCGCGAGGGTCTGGGCGTGGATGGCAAGGTTACATGCCAGCTCGGTGAGTCCGTCGCGGGAAGCGTGCCAGGCGATGAGCTCGCACACCAGACCCAGTTCCTTTGCGACTCCCATGGCGACGGTGGTGCCGTGTTCCCCCATCGAGGCATAGGTTCCAGCAGCTCCCGAGAACTGCACCAGGAGACAACGTTGCCGGGTCTCAGTGAGACGATCACGGGAACGTTCGAGATCGGCGGCCCAGCGGGCGAACCGCATTCCGAGGGTGGTGGGGACGGCATGCTGACCATTGGTGCGTGCCACCATGAGGGTCTTGGCATGGACGCCGGCAAGGTCACGGATACGCGTCAGGAGCTTGTCAGTGCAGTCGTCGATGAGGTCTAGGGAATCCCGGATCTGGAGGCCGCGGGCAGTGTCAAGGATGTCCTGGGTAGTGGCACCGTAGTGGACCCAGGGACGGCGGTCGTCGTCAAGGGCGGAGCGCAGCGCGTCGAGGCCAAGAGCGAAGGGATTGCCCGTCCCCCCGCTGAAGATCTGCTCCATGACGGCATCGGTGGCTTGAGCTTGCTCGGTGATACGAGCCCCGGTTCCTTCCGGGATCATGCCGATCGCGGTCTGGACTCGAGCCAGTGCAGCCTCGACGTCATACCAGCTCTGCACTGTCGATCGTTCTGACCAGATCTCGTCCATCTGGGCTGTGACGTAGCCACGGCGGGTGATCTGGTTGTCGAAGGCTCCGAACGCCATTGTTTGCCACCTTTAATAACTAGCTGAGGTTGAAAGTTATTTTACAACGATGACGGGATGGGGGCATGCGGTTCGTCGTCATTGGTGCGTTGCGCTGGCCGATGTGGGAGTCGCGTGGGAGGCCCATGGGCTGTCTCAGCCCTGGTTGGAATGAATCGATGGTTGCTTTCGCCTCTACTGACGAGACGCCGGTACGTCTCGGGTAGGCGGAGACAGCCTGGACCATCCGGCCCCTGGCGATCATCCCCTTTTCCTCATCAGTGAGGTCATTGGTCTTGACAGACTGAGGTGAGGAGGATGACCCTGGGGCCGAGACGCTCGGCCCTACAGCTGGGTATACCCATGGGGAGGTTCCCTGACGTGGTGACGACGATGTTCGTCACACGGTGCCGGAGAAGGGACTCGAACCCTCACACCACAAGGCACAGGAACCTAAATCCTGCGTGTCTACCAATTCCACCACTCCGGCATAGGGGTCGTAGCGGCCCCCGGGTCACCAATAGGCCCTCGGTGTTCCCGAATCAGCAGTCGATCTTGAGCTCCCTGCAGAGCTTGTCGACATGGCCCTTGGCCCGAATATTATACTGGGCTTCAACGATCCTGCACGAACCGTCCGCACCGACATCGACGACGAAGGTGGAACGGATGACCCCGACGATCTCCTTGCCGTAGACGTTCTTGGGTCCGTAAGCGCCGTAAGCCGTCATGACGTCCTTGTCCTCGTCGGAGAGCAGGGTCAACGTCAGGGACTCCTTGGCGACGAATTTCTGGAGCTTGGCAACCGGGTCGGGCGAGATGCCCAGTATCTCGTAGCCGGCGCCCTCGAAGTCGTCCAGATGAGTCGTGAAATCGACGGCCTGAGTGGTACACCCAGGCGTCATGGCTGCGGGGTAGAAGTACACGATGACTTGCTTGCCAGCGAAGTCGGAAAGGGTGATCTGATTGCCGTCAGCGGCGGGCAGAGTGAAATCAGGGGCCGCATTACCGGGCTCAAGACGGGTGCTCATGACCTCAACGATATAGGCTGTTGCCAGACCAGCGCCGCGCCTACGCCGGCGCAAAGCGCAGACACGGCACCAGGAGGGGTCACATGGCTGATAGCAAGTCGAAGGCGAAGGACGAGCGCTCCGCTGATGAGATCAGGCGGGACATTGCAGCGACTCGTGCTCGTCTGGCGGCCGGGGTGGAGAGCCTCGTGGAGGAGGTGCATCCGGCCACCCTCAAGCGCGAGGCCACCGATCGCGCCCGTGACTACGTGCAGGGTGAGTTCGAGCAGGTGAAGGGCCAGGTCAAGGGCGAGCACGGCTGGCGGCTGGATCGTATCGGCATTGCCGGGGGTGCGCTCGCTGCCGGCATCGTCGGCATCATCGTGCTGCGCGCGATCGTCGGCCGCGCCACCGGAACCACTGCTCGCCGCAAGCTCGAGAAGCTGCAGCTCTCCGAGGCCAAGCGGGTTCGCAAGGAGGCCAAGCAGCGTCGCAAGGACGATGCCAAGGCTGCCAAGAGGAACGCCAAGCTCGGTAAGAAGAATGCCAAGAAGTACGGCAAGCTCGACACCGATGACTCGTCGGTGAGCAACCTTGCGGAGAAGATGCTGAAGCAGGCTGCCGTGCTGCGTGCACAGGCCGCTGCTGAGCGCGAGGAGGGTGCTGCTTGATCGATCGGTTCGGCATGAGCTGATCGACCGCACCGACCCAGTATCAATTCGGCCCCGGTCCGTCGTGGACCGGGGCCGAACTATGTTGTCCAGCAGGCATCACTTGAGACCACCGGCAGCCAGACCGGCGACGATCCGGCGCTGGAAGACCAGCACCATGATGACCAGCGGCACCGTCATGATGACACCGGCGGCCATCTGGGAACCGAACGGGGTGTTGAACTGGGAAGCACCGGTGAACTTCGACAGCAGCACCGTGGCAGGTTCCATCTTCGGGTCGTTGATCATCGTGACGGCGACGAGGAACTCGTTCCACGCACCGATGAAGACGATGATCGCCGTGGTGAAGATGCCGGGGGCAGCCAGCGGCAGGATGATCTTGCGGAATGCCTGGGCGGGAGAGCAGCCATCGATCATCGCGGCTTGCTCCAGCTCGTCGGGCATCTGCTTGAAGAACGTCGTTAGGTTCCACACTGCCAGAGGCAGTGAGAAGGACAGATCGGGGATGATCATGGCTTGGTAAGTGTTGATCCAGTGCCATGCCGAGAAGTTCTTCAGCAACGGGACGATGATGGCCACCAATGGGAACATCGACGTCGCAATGATGAGGATGAGGAATCCGCCCTTGCCACGAAAATCCAGCCGTGCGAGGGCGTAGGAGGCGAAGGTGGCGATGAGCAGGGCAATGATCGTCACCGAGATCGAGACGATGAGCGAGTTCCCCAGCCCGCGCAGGAAGTTGTTGTTTGGCTGGAAGACGGCCTGGTAGTTCTCCAGCGACGGGTGAGCTGGCCACCACGTGTTGTCGAAAATCTCGTTGTCAGGACGCAGTGAGGACACGACCATCCAGTAGAAGGGCGCCAGGCAGTAGACGACGATGAGGACGATGCCGATGACCGGCAGTACCTTGACCCAGGCGTTCTTGTGGTGGGTCTCCTGGTCGATGGCTCCCGGTGCAGTTGCAGTAGCGGTGCTCATGACGACACCTCCTTGCCACTCGAAGCTGCGGCTTGTGCTGCGTTGGCCTTCTCTCGGGCACGACGTCCACCAGGGCGTCCGCCATTGACGAAGGTGGTGGCCTTCATCTTCTTGCGCCTGTGCTCGTCACCGACGAGATCGGCGCCGAGGATCTTGATGAAGGCAAATGCGATGATGAACACGTAGAGGAACAGGATGATCGCGTACGCTGCGGCCGCGCCGTACCTCAGGTTCGAGGCCTCGTCCTGGACCAGCATCGACAGCGTCTCGACCGACTTCCTGCGCGGGCCGACGAGGATGAACGGCAGGTCGAACATGCGCAGGGCATCGAGGGTCCGGAACAGCACGGCGACGACCAAGGCCGGTTTGACCAATGGCAAGGTGATCGAGACAAATCTCTTCCAGGCATTGGCGCCATCGACCTTGGCGGCCTCGTAGACCTCGGTGGGAATTACCTGGAGACCTGCCAGCGTCAACAGACCGATGTACGGGGCGGTCTTCCAGACGTCGGCGATGATGATCGACCACTTGGCCGTCCAGTTGCCCGAGGCCCACATGATGTGCTGACCGAGGATGGCGTTGGCGACACCGTTCTGGTTGAAGATCCATCCCCACAAAATGGCGGAGACCGCTGTAGGGATGGCCCAGGGGACGAGGATGGCGGCTCGGACGACGCCTCGTCCAGCGATCGCCCGATGCATGATGAGCGCCATGATGACGCCCAGGATGGTCTCGAGAACGACCGTGACGACACCGAAGAGCGTGGTGTTCCAGAACGCGTTCCAGAATCGATCTCCGGAGCCGGTGAAGATGTCGGTGAAGTTCTTCATTCCGACGAACGGCTCGGTGTCGTTGACGAATCCAGTTTCGGGATCCAGACCGGGCTGGCCATAGAGGGCCTGCTTCACCGATTGGATGACTGGGATGACGATGACGATCGTCAGGGCGATGAGGGTTGGCGTGATGAGAGCTAAGGCCAGGCGTTCCTGGGTCCTGGCCCGAGAAGACCGTTTGTTGGTCTTCTCCACTGTTGCAGTGGTCATGATGAAGCTCCTTGTCCCCGGCGTTGTCCGTCGGGTGGTGCGAGCGATGTCATGGATACGGCGGGGTGAGTGACCCGCCCC